>FWPV01009404.1_pt1 | contig 12190 bp, 11 predicted proteins | sample 2228371 | NCBI WGS metagenome assembly FWPV01 (sample SAMEA103939776, study PRJEB20133) | metagenome | reverse complement strand
GCCGTCCTTGCCGTCATCTTGTCCTTCGTCAGCCCACCACAGGCAAAATTGGTGTCTATTGCCTATTTCGTCTGGCTCTTCTTCATCATCATCTGGCTTCTGCTGAACACTATAGACTGGCGGAACGACATCTACATCCTGACCCATGACCGCATCATTGACCAGGTGCGGTTCCCGTTGCTCTACGACCAGCGCACCGAGGCCCGCCTGGATCAGGTGCAGAACGTGCGGTATCAGCAGGGCTTCTGGGGAGGGCTGCTCGGGTTCGGCGATGTAACGGTGGAGACGGCAGGGAAGACCCAGCCCGTGGTGTTCCTGGAGGTAATGAACCCGCGGGACATCCAGCAGAGTATTTTCCAGCGCATAGACGAACTCAACGAGCGGCGCGCGGCGGAAGAAGCGGCCCGTCAACATGCGCAACTCACTAAGTGGTTCCGTGCCTACCACACCGTCGTCGGTTGGATAGAAGTCCTGGATGTGCCCGAGGAGGTGCAGTTCCCGCGCCCGATTCACGTGCGCTGGCGCATCAACGTAGGCCCCGAGCAGAGATATCAAACGTGGATTTCGTACGACACCGAGTCGGACGCACAGGGCCGCGCGCATGCCCATGCTACGAGCGTCATCACCAACATGGGGCGCAGGCAGTTCCACCAGATCGTTCCCGTTGCACGCACGGGCGAGATGTTCCTCCGCGTGCGAGTCCGGCTGTTGCCGCCGCCGGGCTCCGACGAAGATAAAGAAGAGCACTTTGCATCTCGGGAGATAATGGTAAGGATAGTCGGAACGCCCACACCGCCCGCAATTCGGCAGCAGGTCGTCATTGGCCGATGATGGGGAACATGAGCCGATAGCCGATGCTCGGCCCCAGGTGATACTGCCCGTCCCAGCGGCGCGTGTCGGCGTCCCACCCGTCTACGAAGAATCCCGCCAGCGACACAAACGGCGACATGTGCCCGCCCAGCACCTCCACGCCGTCCTCGCTCACGCGCACGCGCAGCACCGCGGGGGGAAGCGCACGCGGACTGCCGGCGACCTGCATGCTCAAGGTAGCGGTCAGCGTGAGTGTATGGCCGACCAGCGGCTCCAGCGGCAGTCGCCAGGTAAAGGGCCTGCCCCGAAGGCCTGGGGCCACGGCTTGGAACCGCGCTCCCTCATCGGCTTCCGCGCGCAGTGCCAAGTCTGCCGCGATCCCACCGTTGTTGGCGGCGCGCACGACCAGATGTTCGCCCTCAATCGTTACGTCGTTGAAAACCGGCGCGGGCAGGGCGGCCAGCAAGTACACCAAGAATCGCCGCCACCGTTCGCACACCTGGGCGATTTGCTCCTCGGGCGGGTTGAACATGACGCCGATGCTCGCGTAGGCAAGGTAGGCATTCTCAATCCCAGGCGCTGTGTACGGCGTCGCGTAGGCGATTTCGCTCCCCGCGTACACCTCGGGCGAGAAGGCGTAGATGCCCTGCAGATAGAGCCAATCCATGGTGCTGCCGGTTACGAGATACAGCCCCCGCGCCGCCCAAGTGTGGGGCGCGCCCAGGAACCCACAGCATTCCGTCAACTGCGACGCTTTGCGCCCGATGTGCTCGTACACCTGGCCGTCGGGCAGGCGTTCGCTGTTGGACCAGCCCCACGGATGGAGCAACACATCGGCCCCCGAATGGAGCGACGCGGCAACGCCGACGTTGGTATGGGCCGACACCCAATCGCGCACAGCCTGCGTTTCGGGTTCTGACCACACAGCGGGGCCACGGTACGTGTCGCTCCACACATAGGAACTCCCCAGATGCCAATGGGCGTCATAGTTGCGGTTTAGGTCCACCCCGCCGATGGGGTCTTCGTTCGTGCCGCGCCGGGGACTATCTCCATCGTCGTCTATCTGGGGGATGGGATTCCCCTGCGCGTCTACGAATCCCATGTCCGCGACGCCTCTCACATGCCGGTACCAGTCTGCCACGAACGGATTGTCCGGATGCGCGGCCAGCCACGCCGGGTCAAAGATGTAAAGGTACATGTGATAGGCTCCCCAGCCCACAGCATTGGGCGGGTCCTCGTCCGGCAGGCCGTCGCCGTCATCATCGCAGCATGTGGGATTCGCGTTGCGCCGCTGGGCGAAATTGTCCGCCAGCCAGATGTCGTTGCCATCCACGTTGACGGATGGGATGGCGTACACTGTGCGCGTGTCCAGCAGGTGGGTGGCGAGGGGGTCGTGTCCATATTCCGACAACAGCCACCACAATGTGTACAAGACGCAGAGGCCGGAAATCGGTTCACGGGCATGGTGCTGGCCGTCTAGGTAGAGCGCGGGGCGCGCGTCCGGGTCGCCGGCGGCCTCGTTCCCCAGACGGATTCCGAGGATAGGACGCCCTTGCCACGATGTGCCTACCGTCTCCAACGCTGTGAGTTCCGAGTAGTCCTCCGCGAGGCTTTCCAAGAACGCGCGCACTTCGGCGGACGAAGGGTAGCGGTTGAAGAACGCGGGTACATTGCCCAGGTCGGCGGGCAGAATCTCGGGAGCCGGGCGCGAAGGCGGGCCTTCGCGGATACCGGCGGGGGGAGGGTCAAGGCCGTCTACCCGGCGAATGCCGGGAACAGGGGTCTGGGTCGCGCTCGGCGTCCCGAACGCGAACATGAACGCCAAGACTATGACGATGCCGAACGCGCGCTTCATGTTAGCCCCACGCGCGCCCCTACCCCTACTGGGGCTCCGCTTCGGGTTCCTGGATGTTCATTTCGCGCATTTCGCCCGTAACGGTGAACACCGCCCGCTCGCAGATATTGGTGATGCGGTCGGCGAAGCGCTCCAAGTTGTGGGCCACCCACAGCAGGCGCGTTGCCTGGCGAATGGTGCGCGGGTCCTGAAGCATGAAGGCAATGAGTTCGTTGTTGATCTGATCGTAGAGCGCGTCCACTTCATCGTCTTCCGCCGCGATCTGGCGGGCGGCTTCCACATCCCGATCCACAAATGCCTTGAGGGCACGGTCCAGCATGGAGAGGTCCTTTTCCAACATCCGCGGGATGTCAATCAGCGGCTTGATGAACGGCTCTTTGCCGATCATGAGCGTGATCTTGGCAATGCCTGCCGCATAGTCGGCGCACCGTTCCAGATCCGTGATGATCTCGAGCACGGCGGCGATGGAGCGCAGGTCCCGCGCCATGGGCTGTTGCGTCGCGATGAGCCGCAGGCAGTCGGCCTCTATGGCAAAACGCTTCTCGTTGATGTTCGCATCGTTCCGCATGACCGCGCGGGACGCTTCCATGTCCTGGCGTTTGAGCGCATCCACGGAGCGTGCCAATGCCTCGCCCACCATGCTGCCCAGTTCCAGCATCTGGTTCTGCAGTTCCTGCAAATCCTCGTCAAATGCCCTGCGCATCTTCGCTTGCCTCCTGTCGTTAGCCGAACCGCCCGGTGATGTAATCCTCGGTGCGCTTGTCCCGCGGTCGGGTAAATACCTCGGCGGTCGGGCCGAATTCAATCAGTTGACCCGTGCGCTCGGCGTCGCTGAGCATAAACGCGGTGTAGTCCGATGCGCGGGCCGCCTGCTGCATGTTATGGGTTACGATGACAATAGTATACTCCTTGCTCAGCGCTCGCATCAAGTCCTCTATCTTCAGCGTGGCGATGGGGTCCAGCGCCGAACACGGTTCGTCCATGAGGATCACCTCGGGCTTGACGGCGATGACCCGTGCGATGCACAGCCGCTGTTGCTGGCCCAGGGACAGGGATAGGGCATCCTGATTGAGGTTGTCCTTGACCTCCTCCCAGAGTCCGGCGCTGCGCAGGCTCTCCTCCACGATGTCGGCCAGTTCCGCCCGCCCGTAAAGGCCGAGCACGCGCGGCCCAAAGGCCACATTGTCAAAGACGGACATGGGGAAAGGATTCGGGCGCTGGAACACCATGCCGACCCGCCGTCGTAACTCCACCACGTTGGTATCGGGGCTGTAGATATCCTGCCCGTCCAGGTACACCTTACCCTCGGCGTGCGCCCGGGGAATAGTGTCGTTCATTCGGTTCAAGCAGCGCAAGAATGTGGACTTGCCGCACCCTGACGGACCGATAAGCGCCGTGATCTGCCGCTCCGGTATGGCGATGTTGATGTCCCAGAGGGCTTGCTTCTTGCCGTAGTAGAAATACAGGTGTTCCGTCTTGATCTTGTCCATTCGCGCGCTCTACCCGAACCTTCCGGTAACGTAGTCTTCGGTTCGCTTATCGGTGGGGTTGGTGAAGATCCTCTTGCCCGGATGACACTCTACCAACTCGCCCATGAGGAAGAAGGCCGCGTAGTCCGCAATGCGGCTGGCCTGCTGCACGCTGTGCGGCACGATGACGACCGTGTAGTTCTCCTTCAGGATCAGAAGCGACTCTTCAACCTTGGCCGTGGAGATGGGGTCAAGGCCGGATGTAGGCTCGTCCAGCAGGAGCACCTCCGGCTCCAGCGCCAGGCTTCGGGCGATGCATAGACGTTGCTGTTGCCCGCCCGACAGAGCGTTCGCCGGACTGTCCAGGCGGTCTTTGACCTCGTCCCACAGCGCCGCCTGCCGCAGGCTTCGCTCCACGATTTCGTCCAGCCGCGCCCGGTCGCGAAGCCCTGCGAGTTTCAGCCCGTAGGTTACGTTCTCGCGAATGGTTCCCGGGAGCGGCAGGGGCAGGGCGAAGACCATGCCCACACGGCGGCGCAGGCCGGGGACGTCAAACCCGGGCGCGTAGATGTCCTCGCCGTCCAGCAGGATGTGCCCCGACATTCGGCCATCTTCCACCAGGTCGTTCAGCCGATTGATGAGCCGCAGGAGTGTGGTCTTGCCGCCGCCCGCCGGGCCGAACAACACGGTGATCGCCCGCGCCGGGATGTCCAGCGTAATATGGCGGAGCACCTCCTGGTCTCCGTATGCGTAGGACACATCCTGAATTTGGATCTTCGCCTCGCTCACGTGCGCTCTCCGACGGATGGGAATGCGGGCTTACCACTGCCGACGACGGCGGAAGTAACTGCGAATCATGGTTGCGCTGATGTTCAGCGACAACACCAGCCCCAGAAGTACCAGCGCCGTCCCGAACTGAATCTTCGCCGGCATGCCGGGAACCTGCGTGCTCACGACATACAGGTGGTACGGCAGTGCCATCGTCTGGTCCAGCGGCGACCGCGGCAGGCGCGGCAGGTAGAATGCGGCCACGGTGAACAAAATGGGCGCGGTCTCGCCGGCGGCGCGGAGAAGCCCCAGGATAATGCCGGTGATGATGCCGGGCAGTGCCTGGGGTAAGACGATGTAGCGAATCCCCTGCCAGCGCGTCCCGCCAAGGCTCGCGCTGACGGTGCGGAATTCGGTCGGCACGGCCCGCAGTGCCTCTTCGGCTGTGCTGATGATGACAGGCAAGGTCATGATGGCGAGCGTCAGCGACCCCGCCACGATGGAGGTGCCAAATCCGAGCAGAATCACGAACAGCCCCAGTCCGAACAGGCCATAGACAACCGATGGGATGCCTGCCAGGTTGACGATCGCCAGCCGTATGGTGCGGGTAAGCCACGTGTCGCGGGCGTACTCCGATAGGTAGATGGCCCCCCCCACGCCCAGCGGGATGGCGACAAGGGCCGTGCCCAGGGTGAGCACAATGGTGCCCACGATGGCCGGAAAGATGCCGCCGGCGCGCATCCCGTCGCGGGGCATGGCGGTCAGAAATTCCCAGTTGATGGCCGCCGCCCCGCGGACAAGAATGGTGATGACCACCGCCAGGATAGGAATGACCACGACGAGCGCCGCGAGCGTCAGCAGCGCGAACCCAACTCGTTGAGCCACGAAGCGGTTTCTCATCGCAACCCACCTCGCCGCCGCTTGCGGAACATGGTAGACGCCGCCGCCAGATTGATGAGAAACGTGATGACGAACAAGATGATGCCGATGGCGAAGAGCGCGTGGTAGTGTATGCTGCCGTGGGCCACCTCGCCCATCTCCGCCGCGATGGTGGCAGTCATGGTGCGCACGGGCCGGAACAGCGCATCCAGCCCCAGGGGCATCCGTGCCGCGTTGCCGGTAACCATCATCACGGCCATCGTCTCGCCGATGGCGCGGCCCATGCCTAGCATGACGGCCGTTACGATGCCCGAGCGCGCCGCAGGGACGACGACGCGCCAGATGGTTTGCCACTGCGTTGCGCCCATGGCGAGGCCCGCATCGCGGTACAGTTTGGGAACGGCATCCAGCGCATCCTCGGCCACGCTGATGATGGTGGGCAGCGACATGTAGGCCAGGATGAGCGCCCCCGTGAACGCCACCAGACCCGTCGGTGCGCCGAAAGTCTCGCGGACGATGGGCGCGACCAGCGTCATCCCGAAGAATCCCAACACGACAGAGGGAATCCCCGCGAGCACTTCAATCATGGGTTTGAGGATTTCGCGCGCCCAGTTGGGAGCCACTTCGCGGATGAATACGGCCGTCGCCACGCCCAGCGGCAGCGCGATGACGATGGCGGCCAGCGTGATGAGCGCAGAACCCAGAATGAGCGGCAGCGTCCCGAACAGGCCAAAAGTCGGGTACCAGCGCGTGCCGAACAGGTTGTCCAGGTCTATCTGCACAAAAGCGGGCAGTCCTTCGCGCAGCAGGAACAGGAAGATGAGAATGACGAACCCGACGGTGGAGAAACCTACAACCCGAATCAAGGACTCTATGGCGAATTCCGCCCAGCGCAGACGTGGAGGCCGATTCATGGTGTCGCAGAACCTCCCATTGGCGATTGGCGCAGCGGCACAAAGCCCAGGCTGGCGACCAGCCTCTGGCCGTCGCCCAGAACCCAGTCCAGGTACGCGCGGACGTGTGGGCTGGGTTCTCCAACCGTGTACATGTACAAAGGCCGCGCAATGGGATAAGAGCCGTCGTTGACCGTTTCCGCAGACGGTAGGACAAACGGCCCGTTCGCATCCCGCGCGATGGCGAGCGTCTTCTGATCGGGCGTTACGTAACCCAGCCCATCATAGCCGATGGCGTTGGGATTCTGGCGCACCTCGGCGCTGATCCCCTCGGACGAGGGCATCAGCAAGGTGTCGGGCGAGAAAAGCACATCGTTCTTCGGGTCTCCCAAGCGGACGACGTGCTCCAGGAAGTACACGTAGGTGCCGGAGTTGGACTCCCGCGATAGGAGCACGATGGGCCGATTTTCGCCCCCGACCTGCCGCCAGTTGGTGATTTTGCCCGTGTAGATGTCGGATATCTGCTGTAACGTCAGGCCGTCTACCGGATTGGACGGATGCACCACGACGGCGATGGCGTCCCACGCGACGATGTATTGTTTGGGCGTGCGGCCGTTCTTCTGGGCCTCTGCGATCTCCTCAGGCTTCATCTCCCGCGAGGCGTTGGCGATGTCCACCGTTCCGTTGATGAGGGCGGCGATGCCGGTGCCGGAGCCGCCGCCGGTAACGGAGATGCGCACCTCCGGGTGCAGGCGTATGTACTCCTCGGCCCACGCCAGCGCCAGGTTCACCAGGGTATCCGAGCCCTTCTGCTGGATGCTGACGGCCGCGGGAGGCTCCACAGCGCCGGTGGGCTGGGGCCCGCCGCACTGCGAGAGCACCACGGCAACCGCCACAACCGCTACGAACACTCGCGCCAATCGCATCGGCTTACCCATGCCTCACCCCTTCATGGGCCGCCCGAGCCGCGGCTTGCAAAGGATTTCCAGCACGCGGAAGTCAAAGAAGTCCTGCGCGTTAGCCGGAATCACGACCATGGCCGTGTCCGCGCCGCGCCCGGTGCCCGCAATGGTGATAACCGGCTCCCCCACGCGCACCAGGCCCGCGTCGGCGGCCATCACGGCGATTTCCACGCCCACCTTCACCCCCTGTGAGAAGTTGCGCAGGACAAATGCGATGAGTTCGTCCAGCATGTAGGTACCGAACTCCTTCCGCACGGCGCGGTTGATGCCGCCAAAGGCGTGCTGGCACGTGAGGAGTTTCGCGCCGGCGGCCAGGATCGCCTCGCGGTTTTCTGCTGTCAGTTCCTGCGTGTTGGGGGCTTTGAAGCCGTGGCTGTGCGAGACCACCACCAGGTCGTAGCCGCCGAAAAACTCCGCCGCTTTCGCACCTGTAGCCCCGGTTGTCGTCGCGACCAGGATCGTTCGGATGCCAAGTTGGTCGGCCCTCGTCTTGGCGATCTCCAGCGTTCGGGCGGTATTGGCGGGGCCGGGCTGTTCAAAGTACACGCAGGGCACAACCCACTCGCTCACTGCGGTATCCCCTCCTCTTGGCAGCGCACACGTTTCCAACGAACGAGAAAGCGCCCTGGGGCACACCCAGGGCGCTTCTGCCTGCTAACAGGAAAAGTCGGGCGACTAGGCCCAGCCGCGCAGTCTCATGGCCTCGGCCACGCGGTGCACGGCCACCAGGTATGCCCCAACTCGGTTGTTCACCTTGTGCTTCTGCGCCATCTCGTGGACGGCATGGAAAGCCGCCGTCATCTTGCGGTCCAGTTTCTCATGGACCTCTTCCAGCGGCCAGTAGTAGTCGTAGGCGTTCTGGACCTGCTCAAAGTAACTCACCGTAACGCCGCCTGCGTTGCACAGGAAGTCCGGGATCACGTAGACGCCGTTGGCGTAGAGGATCTTGTCCGCTTCGGGCGTGGTCGGGCCGTTGGCAAACTCGGCCACGATCTTCGCCTTGATGTTGGCGGCATTCTTCTCGGTAATCTGGTTCTCCAGCGCCGCGGGAATCAGCACCAGAACATCCAGTTCCAGCAGTTCTTCGTTGGTGATGTTCTTGGCGCCCGGGAAGTTGACCACGGAACCGGTCTTGTCCTTGTGCTCCGAAACCGCCTTGGGGTCCAGCCCCGCGGGGTTGTAGATGCCGCCCTTGGAGTCGCTGACGGCAACAACCTTCATGCCCAGGATTTGCTCGGCAAGAACGTGGCCAAAGTAGCCGGCGTTGCCGTAGCCCTGGATGGCGCAGGGAGCGCCTTTCAGGTTCAGGTTCAGCACCTTAGCGGCCTCGCGGATGGTGTACACGCCGCCTCGCGCGGTTGCGTCGCCGCGGCCTGCGGAACCGCCCAGCGGCAACGGCTTGCCGGTGATGACGCCGGGGACGTTGTAGCCCGTGATGATGCTGTACTCGTCCATCATCCAGGCCATGATCTGCGGGTTGGTGTACACGTCGGGCGCGGGCACGTCAATCTCGGGGCCGATGAACTTGGCGATAGCCCGAATGTACCCGCGGCTCAGCCGCTCCAGTTCGCCCTGGGACATCTCCTTGGGGTTGCAGATGACGCCGCCCTTGCCGCCGCCCAGTGGGATGTCCACCACGGCGGTCTTCCACGTCATCCACGCGGCCAACGCCCGCACGGTGTCAATGGTCTCCTCGGGGTGGAAGCGGATGCCGCCCTTGGTCGCGCCGCGCGCGTCGTTGTACTGCACGCGGAAGCCCTTGAACACCTTCACGCTGCCGTCATCCATGCGCACCGGGATGGTAACGTGCAGTTCGCGCATGGGCTCACGCAGAAGGGCATGAATACCGGGTTCCAGTTTCAGAATGGCCGCAGCCTCGTCTAACTGCTGCTGTGCGATTTTGAAGGGATTCAACTTCTCGGACATCTTTTCAAAAACTCCTTTGTTTTAGATTTTCGCCAAGCGAACGGTGGCTCGCCTTTGAGCCGACAGACGATTTCGGAACTCCAATCACCTCCTTGTGATGGATCAGTCCGGCAACAGAGCATGGTGCGATGTGTGCGAATTATAACATACTGTGGCGCAGGGCCAAAATCAGCGCCCCTCCGCCAGGAGCGCCCTCAAGATTTCGGCGGCCAGGGTAGGGTTCGCCTGCCCCTTGGTCGCCCTCATCATTTGCCCGACCAGGAACTTGAGCACCTGCTCCTTGCCGGCCAGGTATTGGGCCACCGCACCCGGGTTGTCGGCGATGACCTGCCGCGCGACGGCTTCCAGCGCCGACGTGTCGCTGACCTGGGCCAGCCCCCGCCGCCGCACGATGTCATCGGGCGACTCGCCTGTGTCTACCATGTCGCCCAACACGTCTTTGGCGATGGTTGTCGTGATCGTGCCCTTGTGTATCAACCCCATCAGTTCGCAAAGTTGCGCCGGACGGATGGGGAGGCGCGCCATGTCCAATCCGCGGACGTTCATCAGGCGGAATATCTCGCCGGTAATCCAGTTGGCGGCCTCCTTGGGGTTGGCCCCGAGTCGCACGACGGCCTCAAAGAAATCGGCCACGTCGCGGTCGGCGGTGAGCACGCCCGCATCGTAGGCGCCCAGCCCGTATGCGCGCACGAACCGCTCCTTGCGCGCGTCGGGGAGTTCGGGCAATCGTGCCCGTATCTGCTCCACCCACTCGCGGCCGAGTTCCAGCGGCGGAAGGTCGGGCTCCGGGAAGTAGCGGTAGTCGTCCGCCGACTCCTTGACGCGCTGAAGCACGGTGCGCCCCTTGGTTTCATCCCAGCCCATGGTAACTTGTCGGACGCACTCGCCGGCATCCAGCAGGCGGCTCTGCCGCTGAATCTCGTACTCTATCGCCTGCTTGACCGAGCGGAACGAGTTGAGGTTCTTCACTTCCACTTTGGTGCCGCGCACGTCCGTGCCCGCGGGGCGCAGGGAGATGTTCACCTCGCACCGCATGGAACCTTCCTCCATGTTGCCCGAACTCACGCCCAAGTAGCGGAGAATCGCGCGGAGTTTGGTGAGATACTGCCGCGCTTCTTCGCCCGTGCGCAGGTCGGGCGCGCTGACGATCTCCATCAGCGGCACGCCCGCTCGGTTCATGTCTATGAGGCTGTATTCGCCCGTGTGGATGAGTTTGGCGGTGTCCTCCTCCAGGTGCACGCGCTCAATGCCGATGCGCTTGACCCGCCCGTCCACCTCAATCTCCAGATAGCCGTTCGAGCAAAGGGGCAGTTCGTACTGGGAAATCTGGTATCCCTTGGGCAGGTCAGGGTAGTGGTAGTTCTTGCGGGCGAAGCGCGAATGGGATGCGATGCGGCAGTGGAGGGCGAGGCCCGTCATGACGACGAACTCCACGGCGCGGCGGTTGATGACCGGCAGCGTTCCGGGCATGCCCAGGCAGATGGGACACACGCGGGTGTTGGGCGGCGCGGCGGCGTAGTCGGCGGCGCACGCGCAGAACATCTTGCTGCGCGTCAGGAGTTGCGCGTGAACTTCCATCCCGATGACGGCTTCGTACTCCATGGCTCCCCCGCGTGGCGGTCTCGGGGGATTATAGCACACAAGGGCGGTTTGGGGGGAATGGGGGACGAGTGGCTACCTAGTCCAGAGGGCTGCGGACGGCCTTGGGGCCTTTGTTCAGGACGTGCGTGTAGATCATCGTTGTCTTGACATCCTTGTGTCCCAGCAGTTCCTGCACGGTGCGGATGTCGTAGCCGCTCTCCAGTAAGTGCGTCGCAAAAGAGTGGCGAAAGGTATGCGGGCCGACCGGTTTGGTGATGCCCGCGAGTTTCGCCGCCTGTCGGACTGGGCGCTGCAATCCGCTGGGGTCCAGATGATGGCGTCGGACAATAGAAGATGTGTGCCTTGCGTGAACGACAGAACTCGCTGCACCTCATCCCGTGAGAGGACGGTGGGCAGGCGTTTGGGCCGCTTGGCGCGCAAGGCACCGATTGGTGCTTCCAGGTCTATGTGGAGCGCGTACCGATACAGGAACAGCAGGGCGACGAGCACCTGGCTCCGTGTAGATGCGGACACGTGCTCGTGGGTGGCGAGGTAGGTGAGGAAGGCCTCACTCGGAGGCGCCCATTTCGCGGGGGTGGCGCTTGTTGTGTAAAGAGGATGTAGCGCTTTACCCAGTGGACGTAGGTCTTCTCGGTACTGTAGGAGTAGTGCTTCAGGCGAAGGGCGTCGCGCAGCTGACCCAGGAGTCTTTTGGCCTTTGGGGGCGGCAGATTGTTCATAAAACCTCTTGACTTCCTCATAAAGAATGGGGTATAATTAATGTAGGGACGATGCCGGTCGCGTCATGTGAGAGAACGGCCTCCGTATACGCGGCGATTCTTCCGCATAGCGAGCCCGTATACGGCAATCTTTCCGTATAGCAAGCTGCAGCATGATAAAGAGTTAGCCAGCCCTTCGTATGTTCATCGCAGTCGAGTAAAATAGTGATAGATTTACTGCACGCAGGTTTTTAACAGTGGACATTCGGCACATCATTGATGCCATTCGCAACAATCGCATACGGATTACCGACCATGCAGACGAAGA
>FWPV01000741.1_pt1 | contig 12190 bp, 10 predicted proteins | sample 2228371 | NCBI WGS metagenome assembly FWPV01 (sample SAMEA103939776, study PRJEB20133) | metagenome | reverse complement strand
GGGGCGGAGGTCTCGGTGTCTGCGGCATCTGCTCCGGCCACGCCCAGGGCGATGCGATGTTGATAAAAGTCGAGGCCTAAGGCATTAGGCGTCAGGTTCAAGATTAAGTATTTCTGGAATAGGCGTCGGGCATCAGGCAACAGGTTCAACGAAATCGCGCTTTGGAACCGGCGCTTGATACCGATATCAAGCAATCTTTTAAAGTCTGGCATTTCAGGGTCACAGGCATCGGGGAAGGAGGGCTTCAGAGGGCTGAAGGTATGGCAGAAAGCGAAAGATCTCGCCGTATTCATTTACAGGATTACGAACCGTGAGGGTTTTTGGAGAGATCGTAATCTTCGAGATCAGATGAGAAAAGCTGCCATATCGATCCCGAGCGATATTGCGGAAGGCGACGAACTGGGCTCCGACAAACAGGCATCACGCTTTTTCAATATTGCGAAAGGATCCGCAGCAGAGCTGCTGACGCAATCGATCATAGCCCTGGAAATCGATCTAATCGACAAGGCCGTGCATGAAGAAATCGATGCCCGGTGCACCGAAATTCTCAAGATGCTGTCGCGACTTATTTCGGTTCGATCCAATTCCTGATGCCTGGTGCCTGATTCCTGAAGCCTAAAATTTCGAAAGGAGTTTCGAGCATGAAAGAGGTAGTGATTGTCAGCGGTGCGAGGACGGCCGTCGGTGAATTCGGCGGATCATTGAGGGATGTTTCGGTGGTGGAGCTTGGCCGGCTCGTGATCAAGGAGGCCGTCAAGAGGGCGGGATTGAGACCCGCCGTCGACGATTTCATCAAGGGAGCCAGACCCAAGGCTTTCGGCGATTTCGACATGACGGAAAACCAGAAGAAGTACTACGACTACGACAAGTCCCTGACGCCCGTCTATTTCGACGAGGTCATCATGGGCAACGTCCTCACGGCCGGCATGGGACAGAACCCGCCCCGGCAGTCGGCGATCTACGCGGGACTCCCCGAGGAGACGAACGTTTTCACGGTGCAGAAGGTCTGCGCTTCCGGCATGAAGGCCGTGGCACTCGCCGCCCAGTCCATCATGGCCGGCATGGCGGACATCATCGTCGCCGGCGGCATGGAAAACATGAGCATGGTCCCCTACGCCCTGCCCAACGCCCGCTGGGGCTACCGCATGAACATGCCCCACGGGCAGGTCACGGACCTCATGGTCCACGACGGCCTCTGGGAGATCTTCAACAAGTACCACATGGGCTTCACGGCGGAGAATATCGCCGAGAAATACGGGATCTCCAGGGAAGAGCAGGACAAGCTCGCCTACGAAAGCCACCGGCGCGCCCGGGCGGCCATCGCCAGCGGCGCCGTGGCCGACGAGATCGTCCCCGTCGTCATTCCCCAGAAGAAGGGCGACCCCAAGATCTTCCAGGTGGACGAACGACCCATGGATACATCGCTCGAAAAGATGGCGAAACTGGCGCCCGTTTTCAAGAAGGGCGGGACCGTCACGGCCGGAAACGCCTCCGGCATCAACGACGGTGCCTGCGCCATGGTCATCATGAGCGCCGACAAGGCCAAGGAGCTGAAGCTGAAGCCACTGGTGAAGATCCGGGGCTGGGCTTCCGGCGGCGTGGACCCCGCCTTCATGGGGCTCGGCCCTGTCCCGGCGGTCAGGAAGCTCTTCAGCAAGCTCGGCATCACCATGAAGGACATCGGCCTCATCGAGCTGAACGAGGCCTTCGCCGTGCAGGCCCTCGGCTGCATCAAGGAGCTGGGGATCAACCTCGACATCACGAACGTAAACGGAAGCGGGATCTCCATCGGTCACCCCATCGGCTGCACGGGTGCGCGGATCACCTACACGCTCGCCATGCAGATGAAGAAGAGAAATGTGAAACTCGGCCTTGCGTCGCTGTGTATCGGCGGCGGCCAGGGGATGGCGATCGTCCTGGAGAACGTCTGAGGTTCCTGAGCCATCACGGTGCAGGAGAAGCGGGTCTGAAAGCGGCGATGGTGCCGCCCTTTCACGGGCCCGGAAAAAACATCGCGTTTACAGGCCGTCCTCCGTCAAGACGGGGAGGTTCATGGCAGGGACTCTCCCCGTCCCGGGGCGGCCTGCAGGGCGCGTCGAAAGATTGCAAAGGATCAACAACAGAAGGAGGGTGAGAACATGGCAATTGTGAAAGATGTAAAGACGATCGGAGTCGTCGGAGCCGGCCAGATGGGCAGCGGCATCGCCCAGGTTGCGGCAACGCCGGGGGGTTTGAACGTCATCCTCAACGACATTGCCGACCAGTTCGTGGACAAGGGTTACAACGGCATCGCCGGAAACCTGGACCGGCTGATCGCAAAGGAGAAGCTCACGGCGGACCAGAAAAAGGAAATCATGGGCCGGATCAGGAAGAGCACGAAACTCGAGGACATGAAAGACGCCGATTTCGTCGTCGAGGCGGCCATCGAAAGGGAGGACCTCAAGCTCAACATCTTCAGGACGCTCGATTCGGTCTGCAAACCCGGTGTGGTGCTCGCCACCAACACGTCGTCGATCCCGATCACGCGCATCGCCGGCGCCACCAAGAGGCCGGAGCTCGTCATCGGCATGCACTTCATGAACCCCGTTCCCGTGATGAGGCTCGTGGAGATCATCCGGGGGTTGGCCACTTCCCAGGAGACTTACGATCTCACCGACAAGCTCTCCAAGCAGTTCGGCAAGGTCCCGGTGGAGTGCAATGACTTCCCTGGCTTCATCTCCAACCGGATCCTCATGCCCATGATCAACGAGGCCGTCTATGCCCTCATGGAAGGCGTGGGGACCCCGAAGGCCATCGACGACATCATGGTCCTCGGCATGAACCATCCCATGGGCCCGCTGGCGCTGGCCGATCTCATCGGGCTCGACACCTGCTGGGCGATCATGGACGTCCTTTACAGGGGGTTCGGCGATTCCAAGTACCGGCCCTGCCCGCTCCTGAAGAAGTACGTCGATGCCGGCTACCTGGGAAGGAAAACCGGTAAAGGGTTCTACGACTACAGCAAGAAGTAACGGTTCCGGCCGCCGGACGGGACGAAATCCAGGGCATCCGGAGCCCGGCGCGCCTCGGGTTCATACGGGGCGGGGCTTCGAATGCCCGCGGGCGGTCCGGCGTCCGTTCTGCGCGGCATTTCAACGACCAAAGAAAGGAGTGAGGACGATGGAATACAAAAACATTCTCTTCGAAGTGGCGGACGGGATCGCCATGATCACCATCAACCGGCCCAAGGCGCTCAACGCCCTGAACTCGGATGTGATCGCCGAGCTGTACGATGCCGCCGTCAAATGCAAAACCGACGAGGCCATCAAGGTCGTCATCATCACCGGGGCGGGTGAGAAGTCCTTCGTGGCGGGCGCCGACATCGCCCAGATGGCCGACCTGAGGCCCCAGCAGGCCATGGAGTTCATGGAGGCCGGCATCGATACCTTCAGGCTCTTCGAGACGCTCCCCAAGCCCGTCATCGCGGCGATCAACGGCTTCGCGCTGGGCGGCGGCGTGGAATTCGCCATGGCCTGCGACATCCGGTTCGCCTCGGAGAACGCCCGTTTCGGACAGCCCGAGATCCTCATCGGCCTGATCCCGGGATGGGGAGGCACCCAGAGGCTGGCACGCCTGGTCGGCATGGGGCGCGCCAAGGAATACATCATGGGCGGCGAGCAGATCGACGCCAAGAGGGCCTACGAGATCGGCCTCGTGAACCGTGTCTACCCGCTCGATCAGCTCATTCCCGAGACGAAGAAGTTCGCCGCGAAGCTGGCCAACCTGCCGGCGTTTGCCCTCAAGATGGCCAAGCACGCGATCAACTTCGGCTACGATCTCGCCCTGGACAACGCCATGCGGCTCGAGACGGAGTGCTGCTCCCAGTGCTTCAGCACCGACGACCAGAAGGAAGGCATGAAGGCCTTCCTGGAAAAGAGGAAACCGGTTTTCAAGGGCCGCTGAGGGTTCGGGAATCGGCTTCGCGTTCGAATCCAATCAGGATTTAACACAAAAAAACACAAAGGGGGGTTATGGTCATGAACTTTGGATTAACAGAAGAACAAAAGATGGTAAGGGACCAGGTAGCGAAGTTTGCGGAGACGCAGATCAAGCCCATCGCGGCGGAACTCGACCGCACCCACCGGCATCCGGAAGAGATCTGCCGGAAGCTCGGCGAGATGGGGATCATGGGGGTGGCCATCCCCACGGAGTACGGAGGGGCGGGCATGGACAACGTCACTTACGTGCTGTGCATGATCGAGATCTCCAAGGCCTGCGCGAGCTGCGGTGTCATCGTGTCCGTCAACAACTCTCTCTACGGCTACCCGGTGAACACCTTCGGGACGGAAGAGCAGAAGAAGAAATTCCTCACGCCCGTCGCCAGCGGCAAGGTGGAAGGCTGCTACGCCCTGACGGAAGCCAACGCCGGTTCCGACGCCGCGTCGCTTCAATGCCGGGCCACCCTCAAGGGTGACAAGTACATCATCAACGGCGTCAAGCGCTTCATCACCAACGGCAACGTGGCCCATTACTGCGTGCTCGCGGCTACGACGGACCCGGCCCAGGGCTACAAGGGGGTCGTGAACTTCATCGTCGACCTGAAGAACACCAAGGGCTTCTCCATCGGCAAGATCGAGGAGAAGATGGGGATCCTCGCCTCGGGGACGGCGGAGCTCGTCTTCGAGGACGCCGAGGTCCCAGCGGCCAACCTGCTGGGGAAACCCGGCCAGGGCTTCAAGCAGATGATGATGGGCCTCGACTGCGGCCGCATCGGCATCGGCTCCCAGGCCCTCGGCATCGGCAGGGCGGCGCTCGAAGACGCCCTCCAGTACGCCAAGGAAAGGGTGCAGTTCGGCAAGCCGATCGCCACCTTCCAGGCCATCCAGTTCAAGCTCGCCGACATGGCGACGGAGCTGGACGCGGCGGAACTCCTGCTCCTGAAGGCCGCCTGGCTCGAAGACAACAAGATGGACTACGAGAAAGAGTCCGCCCAGGCCAAGATGTACGCCTCCGACGTGGCCATGAAGGCGGCCATTGAGGGCGTGCAGATCTTCGGCGGGTACGGCTACTGCAAGGAGTACCCGGCGGAACGGCACATGAGAGACGCCAAGATCTGCCAGATCTACGAGGGCACCAACGAAATCCAACGGATGGTCATCGCCCGTAAACTGCTCGGTGCCAGATAAACGAATGCTTCCGAAACCGAAGGGAGCGCGGAGACCATTCCGCGCTCCCTTTCTTTCCTATCTCCCGGCGGTTCCGGGGCGAGGCGCATGACCGAACCGAAGGTCCGGAAACCGTGAACGAGACCGTGCAAACGCAGCAGGAAAGACACTTTCCCTCACGCTCACTCGATGAGATCCATCACCGGGTCATCGGGCTCATGGAGTCTTACCCCCGAGGCCGGGCGCTGGATCTGCCTGCAGGACCGGGGCGTCTTTCCTGGTGGCTCCACCAGCGGAACTTCACGGTCACAGCGGGGGATATCGACACGGAGCAGTTCCGCGTCCCCGAAATCCCCATCATGAAGATGGACCTCAATAAAACCCTGCCCCTCGAGGATGACTCCTTTGATTATGCCTTCTGCATCGAGGGGCCGGAGCATGTGGAAAATCTGTATCACACCTTCCGGGAATTCGCCCGGGTTCTCAAACACGGGGGAAGGCTCATCGTCAGTTACCCGAATTACTCGAACCTCGAGTCGCGGTTGAGGAACATCTTCTACGGTATCCTGGAACCCGTCGAGCCTCCGGGGGCGACGGAAATCGAAGGGAAGCTTCATCCCGGCCACATCAACCGGCCGCCCTACGCACTTCTTCGAATGGCCATGGAGTATGCCGGTTTCCGGGTGGAGAGAATCACGCGCGAGAAGTTCAAGTGGAACCAGTTTTTCCTTTTTCCGCTGTTCGTGGTGATCCGGCTGTTCACGATCATCAAGGGGGAAAGAGGGGATGCCAAGTACTGGCTGAGAGAGTCGAACAGCTACGATGTCCTGATGGGCGGGAACTCGCTGATCATCATCGCTTCATTGAACAAAAGGTATCCGGCAGCGGGTTAAGAAGCAGCGCTTCCCCGGTTGATTGCCTCTGAAACCCCGCCTTTCGCCTGTTTCAGGCCGCCTGCACCGGTCATCAGGATTCAGGAATGATTCCATTTAGCCTTTCCTGACGCCCGATGCCTCGAGCCTGTTTTTCAATAGATCCCCATCACACATCCGCCCGCGATCGTCTTCCCGAGCTCGCGGCATTTCGCCAGGATCTCTCCCGTGACCTTGCCGCGGGAGATGACGGGTTCATAGACTTTCTTGAACTGATAGCCGATGGCGATGCGCTCGATGCTGTTGACGGCCCCCGTCCCGTCGTTCCCGGCGGAAACGAAGACGACGTAAGGTTTGCGAAAGACCTTCCCCTGTGCGGGGTAAAAGGTCCGGTCGAAGAAATCCTTGATCATCCCGGACATGTAACCGAAATTCTCCGGCGTGCCGACGGCCACACCGTTGCACAGAAGAAGATCGTCCAGCCCGGCATCGGGGGCGCGCTTCAGGACGGCTTCGGCGCCATCGATTTCCTGCACGCCTTCCGCAACGGCCCGCGCCATCCTCTCGGTGTTCCCCGTCTGGGAATGGTAGATGATGAGAATCCTGACCATGCCTGGATTATAATCGATCGCTCCCGGAATGATCAAACCCAAAAATGTGACAATTCCGGCGGATTCCCGGAACCCTTGCCTTGACAGGAAGGGCCTTCGCGCCTAAACTAACCTCAATAAGGAGGACGAGTTCTCCGGATGGCCACCATGGAACCCCAGTGGAAAGACAAGATCGTGCCCCCCGACAAGGTGTTCGAAGCCATCAAGCCGGGGATGACGATCTTTCTCGGTACGGGGATGGCGGAGCCCCGCACGCTGGTCAAGCACCTCATGGAGTCGAATCGTGCGAACCTCCAGGACCTCGAAATGATCCAGCTGGTGAGCCTCGGTGAAACCGTCTCCATCGACGAGCGGTATTCCCGGAAATACCGCCTGAAGACCTTCTATTCGGGCTGGGTGGCGAGCACGGCCATCACGGCGGGGCGGGTGGACCTCATCCCGAGCCGTTTCTCCCGCATCCCCTGGCTCTTCAAGTCCGGGGCCGTACACATCGACGTCGCCTTCGTCCAGATCACGCCGCCCGACGAGAACGGCCGGGCGAGTCTCGGCCTCGGCGTCGACGTGGCCCGCTACGCCATGGACAAAGCCGCCCTTGTCGTGGGAGAGATCAACGAGAACGTCCCCCGTACCATCGGGGACACCTTCGTCCACATCGACGAGTTCGATTACCTGGTCGCATCGACGGAACCACCCATTTACCTCCAGCGGTGGCCGGTCCCGGAGTGCTACGACAGGATCGCCGCGCACATCGCAGCCGTCATCGGGGACGGAAGCTGCCTTTCCTTCTCCATCGGCCCTCTGTACGAGGCGCTCGCCTGCCAGCTCTGGAACAAGAAACACCTGGGTGTCCACACGCCTTTTTTCACGGACGCCCTCATGGAACTGGTCGAGGGAGGGGTGGTGACCAACCGTTCCAAGGGTTTTTTCAGGGGCAAATGCCTGGCCTCCTACGTCATGGGGACGCAGAAACTCATGGCGTGGCTGGATCGCAATCCCTTCGTCGACTTCCAGCCCCTCGACGTCGTCATGGACCCGCAGAACATCGGCCAGAACGACCGCTTCATCGCCATACTCCCGGCGCGCAAGGCTGACCTCACGGGCGGCATCGCCCTCCACGTGGGCATGGGAAACGTGACGGCCGGCCCCGGGGCCGTCCAGGAGCTCTTCGCCGGTGCCGCTCTCTCGCGGGGCGGGAGGACGATCTTCGCCCTGCCCAGCCGAAACAAAAAAGGAGAACCGAACATCGTCGTTTCCATCGATGAATTCCCCAACCAGTTCTCCAACCGCGAGGATCTCGACATGGTGGCCACGGAATACGGGATCGCCTACCTGTCGGGCAGGACGGTGCGCGAGCGCGCCCAGGCTATGATCGACATCGCCCATCCCGGTGACCGGGCCGAACTCGTCCGCAGGGCCAAGGAGGCGAAACTGATCTACCCGGACCAGATCTACTTCGCCGACTCGGGTCACCTCTATCCCGCCGACATCGCTTTCACGCAGACCTTCAAAGGAAACCTCACCGTCCAGTTCCGCGCCATCAAGCCCTCCGATGAGGAGGAGATGAGGAGGCTCTTCTACCGGTTTTCCGACCGGGCCGTCTATTACCGTTACTTCAGCCCGATCAAAGTGATGCCCCACGGCAAGATGCAGGAGTATGTGAACGTGGATTACCGAACGGTCATGTCCATCGTGGGGGTCATCCAGGAGGCGGGCGTCGAACGAATCATCGCGGAAGGCCGATACGTCCGGCTGAAAGACCGGCCCTATGCCGATCTGGCCTTCGTCGTCGACGAAACTTACCAGGGGCGGGGCATCGCCTCGTTCCTCTACGGGATCCTCATCCGAATTGCGAGGGAACGGGGCGGAATCAAGGGGTTCACGGCCGATGTCCTGGCCGACAACAAGGCCATGTTGAAGGTTCTGGAAAAATCCCCCTACCCGCTCCGGGCCACCCTGTCGGCAGGGGCCTACGAGTTGGTCATCCCCTTCGAGGAAGAAGAACAGCAGGACAGGAAGGGACGAAGCTGAAAAAGGGGACAGGCTACTTTTTTGATTCTCCTGTCATTTTATGTTTTAGCAACCCCCTGAAAAAGTAGCCTGTCCCCTTTTCGGGTCAGCCCTTTTTCCGCTTTTCCATCTCCTCCGCCTTCAGCTCCTTGCGGAGCACCTTGCCCACGGTGCTCTTGGGGAGTTCCTTGCGGAACTCGATCTCCGTCGGGAGCTTGTAGGTGGCGAGCTTGGTCTTGCAGTACTCGATGAGCTCCTCCTGCGTCGCCGTCTCGCCCTCCTTGAGCCCTCCTTGAGGACGACGAAGACCTTCACGTTCTCGCCCCGTTTCGGGTCGGGGATACCGATGGAACAGGCCTCCTGGACCTTCGGGTGCTCGTAGAAGACCTCGTCGATGTCCCGCGGGTAGATGTTGAAGCCGCCCGAGATGATCATGTCCTTCTTGCGGTCCACGATGTAGAAGTAACCGTCCTCGTCCATCGTCGCGATGTCGCCGGTGAAGCACCATCCGTTCCGCAGGGTGAAGGCCGTCTCGTCGGGGCGGTTCAGATAGCCCTTCATCACCTGCGGGCCGCGGACGATCAACTCCCCCGGCTGGCCCGCGGGCAGGTCGATGAGCCCCGTTTCCAGATCGACGATCCGGGCCTCGGTGTCGCTGATCGGAAGGCCGACGCTTCCGACCTTTCTCGCCCCGCCAGCAAAGGGGTTGACGTGCGTGACGGGCGTGGTCTCCGTCATGCCGAAGCCTTCGACGATGACCGCTCCCGTCACCCTCTCGAACTCGTGGATGATCTCCACGGGCAGGGGGGCGCTTCCCGAGAAAGCCCCCTTGATGCAGGACATGTCCGTCTTCTTGATATCGGGGTGGTTCAGCATCCCGATGTACATCGTGGGGACAAGGGGAGCGAAGGTGGGCCTGAACTTCCGGATGGCCTCGAGGAGCGGCTCCGGTTGAGGCCTCGGAACGAGAACGTCCGCCCACCCCATGTAGACGGAAAAATTCATCGCCGTCGACAGGCCGAAGACGTGGAAGAACGGAAGGGCGCCGAGCATGATCTCGCTGCCCCGCTCGAATTTCGGGAACCAGGCCCGGATCTGCTGCACCTGCTTGCTCAGGTTGGCGTGGGTGAGCATGACGCCTTTGGAGACGCCCGTCGTCCCGCCGGTGTACTGGTACATAGCCACGTCCTCGAAGCCGATCTTCGGCCTCGGCGGGTCCGGTCCGTATCTGGAGACGCAGTCCTTCCACTTGTAGACGTCCGGAGCCGGTTTGACATCGGCGGCGAGCTTCTTCTTCTTGCCGACGAGGGGGAAGAGCATGCTCTTCGGGAAGGGGAGATAATCCCCGATGGAGGTGTAGACGATCTGCCGGATCTTCGTCTTCGGCCGGAGATCGATCATGCGGTTGCCGAGGAGGTCGAGCGTCACGAGGACCTTCGAACCCGAGTCGTTGAACTGGTGCTCCAGCTCCCGGTCGGAATAGAGGGGGTTGTTCATCACGGTGACGGCCCCCAGCCTCAGGATGGCGAAATAGGCGACGACGCATGGGATGAGGTTCGGCAGCAGGATCGCCACGGCGTCCCCCTGCTTCACGCCGAAATCCGCCAGGCACGTGGCGAACCGGTCCACCATGTCCTTCACCTGCCCGTACGTCAGGCTGTAGCCCTGGAAGATCAGGGCGGGCCTGTCCGGGAACTCCTTCGCCGTCCGGTCCAGGATGTCGGGCATCGTGATCTCCTCGTAGCCGATGCGCTCGGGGACCCCCTGCTCGTAACTCTTCAGCCACGGCTTCCTGTAATAGATGGAGTCTTCGTAGGCCATAGGACACCTCGATTGAATGGCTAAGGGCTTAGGGCAAAGGGCATGCCCCAAATTCGAGTTTTAAGTTTTGAATCTTGAGTTGTGAATTATAGCACGAATTACCGGACAGCGGGCATCAGGCATCAGATCAATGAGGAAATTCTCTTCCCCAATGCCTAACGCCTGTTGCCTGGCGCCTATCGTTCCGACAAGAAAGCCCGGCGGGGCCGGGCTTTCCGTCGGAACGATTGTTAGAACTTGTACCCGAGGCTGAAGCTGATGAGATGGGCGTAGCCGTCCTCAAACTTCCCTGCGAAAATGCCGTCGGTCGGCCTTGCCGCCACGTCCCGCTCCTCGAAGAGGATGTACATGTAGGACAGATCGAAGAGCCATGGTCCGTTGTGCCAGCCCAATCCAACAGTAAATTGATGGCGGTCGTTGTCAGGCAAGATGTAATCGATATGCACGTCACTCTCCGGCGCCTCGTCGAAGGCGTAGCTGAGACGGAGGTCCCAGTTCGGCGTCACGTTCCATTCGACGCCGATCATGTAGCGGAACACATCGTCCCAAGCTTTGACGCTCGTTGAAGTCGAAACAGGTGGCGCCCCAAACGGCTGGGAAAAACTGACCTGGAGTTGATCGTATGTGCTCCATTCCGTCCAGTAGATGCCGCCGCCGACGGTCAGGTTCTTGAGCGGCTTGAAGGCCACACCGGCAAAGATCATGGCCGGAAGTGTGATGTCCGCAGAGCCTGTCATATTGGCAATATTAACAGCTCCGGGAATGACAATCGTTCGACTCACGGACACGTCACCATCCACATCCTGTTCCACCCTGCTTCTGAACGCGATGCCCGCGGACACCCAGTCCGTAGGTTTCCAGTGGGCTGCCAGGTTGAACCCCCATGACCACGCATCGCCGGAAAGTTCGAAATTGGTATCGCCAACACCCAAGGCCGTAGTATTCAACTTTCTCTGAAGCGAAACGTCGAACCACATGACACTCAGTCCCGCCGCAACGGAGAACGTGTCAGTGACCTTATAGGCGATGTTCGGGTTGAACTCCAAGGACTGGACATCGGCTTTTGTGCTGTTGTAACGGCCGGGCCAGGTCTGCGGGAATTCCGTGCCGAGACCGAAGCGGGTGAACAGGCCGTATCCGGAATAAAGACGATCGGAATGCTGTATGGTCACATAAGCATGAGGCGGGAAAAACCACTGACTTTCCATTCCGGTCGAGGCATTTCCGACACCCGGTACCCCGGTTGTCGTCACATTGATCTGCGGATTGATGGCCGTGAATCCGACCATGGTCTGGACGCCCTTGAGCTGGGTGATGCCGGCCGGGTTGTAGAAGACGGCCGAGGCGTCATCGGCTGTCGCCGTGAGTCCCGCGCCGAGGACGAGCCCCCGGGCGCTCCCCTCGTAGAGGGCGAAGCCCGCTGCGAAGACGGAACCCGCGCTCATGAGGACGACGAGTGAAGCGGAAAGAATGATCCAGAGTAACGTTTTTCTTCTCATATAACCCCTCCTTTGCCAGAGATTTCCGTTACCTGAACAGATGATGAGATGTTTGATTTCTGATGAATGGACCCAGAATGAATGTTTAAACGATTTGGATCTCTCCGATCACCCCCTTCGCCATTTTTTCCCCTATATATCTGAAATTTCTACGAAAGGGAAGTTTTTTTATAAAAAAATCCCCGACTTGCGCAAGCCGGGGATTTTGTCACAACTATTCAATTTTTATTGTGAAA
>FWPV01013580.1_pt1 | contig 12191 bp, 9 predicted proteins | sample 2228371 | NCBI WGS metagenome assembly FWPV01 (sample SAMEA103939776, study PRJEB20133) | metagenome | reverse complement strand
CCGCCGGCGGTGGGCCAACAGTCAATCTGAAAGAGCAGCTTATCTCCGGCCAAGACATCATACGAAGATAGCGAGCCGACGATAGGAGTATTGACGCGCTCTGGGGGATTGCCTGTGGTGGCGACTGTGACCCCTCCGGCGCCGAACCCCAAAAGCGTCGTCATGACTCCGCCGCTTATCTTGCTTAGCTGCAAACCAACACCATCGCCTTCCGGCGTCTCCGAGGTAAAGGTCCAGTTTGCGTCAATCGTCATGTTAAAGGGCGCCGTCCAAATGATATCGAGCCGGCCAACAGGGTAACCCAATTGCGGGTGGAAAAACACCTCGCCTGGCGCCCATGAAACATTTCCAACATTATTCACCTGAGTAACGCCGGAAGTATTCTTGCCGATACCCCAGTAACCCGAGTTGCTGCTCCACATGGTCGGTGGCGCCGCGAAACCAGTCCCCCACAAGTCGTTGGCGGTGCGGGTATTGTTCGTATACAGGTTCACAGTGATCGGATTTGTGGTATTGTCCTCCTGTCCGAAGGACCACGTGCTGGTGGTGCTATTTTCTGCCAAGGTAAAATCGTCTACCAGGGAGGCACTGTATAATACAGCCTGGGCCGGCGAGACGGCTGCCAACGAAGCGGCCAGAAACAACACACTCACAAAAAGCGATGACTTGCGTAACATTGGAGGAACTCCCGTAGAAAAAAGTTTTCTAAACCCAAACCCCATGGAAAAGATCGGACGCGACACGTTCACGCGCTTGGCCGTGATCTCTGCGGGGGCGTCCGCTCAACTGCCGCCCCAACCTGAGCGTTATGTCGAAACATAACCGACGGCCTTCTCGTCATTGCCGGCCTCATGCGATGGTTCATAGATGAACCGACACTCCCGCAGTCCGTGCGGAAGCGCATCTTGGATGGTCGCTGCCTCCTTTGTACCTTTGTATTGGATTGCCGGATTTCAGCACGAATTCCCTAGACAAGGTTGCTCTCTTTCCCTGCGGATTCCATAGTCCATGATTTCTGAAATCGCCGAAAAAGTCAATCAGATATTGCGGCATAATTCTTTGCGCTTGCGACAGCGCGGCATCGGCGACACGACGGAGTATCCTCCTGAAGTTCATCGCGCTCGGGTGGTGCTGCGATATTTCAAAGGGCTTTGCCCCACTTCGCGCTTGAAGATGTAGGCGAAATACGTCGAGGAGCCGAACCCCGACGCCTCGGCGACGTCGGGGATCGACAAGTCGGTTTCCGTCAGCAGTTGCTTGGCGCGATCAAGATGGCAGCGGCGAATTTCAGCGGCCGGCGAGCGGCCGAGTATCTTGTGGAAACCGCGTTCCAAACGGCGCCGCGAAACGGCGACCGCCCGAAGCACGTCCTCGACTTCGATCGGCGCGCCGGCGTGTTCGCGAATGAACTGAATCGCATCGGCGACATCCCGATCATCGATGGCCAGAATGTCGGTGGATTGCCGCGCGACGACGCCGTGCGGCACGACAAGAATCGGGTTGATGCCCGCGCCTTCGCCGCGCATCAATCGATCGAGCAGCGCCGCGGCCTCGTAGCCGATCTGCTCGGAAGCGACGGCGACGCCGGAAAGCGACGGGGTGCAGGTTTCGCACAGCAGTTCGTCGTCGTCGCCGCCTAGAATGGCCACGTCTTCGGGCACCGAAAGATCGCACTCGTGGCAGATGTCGATCAACTGCCGCCCCAGCATGGTTGCCCACGTGAGAATGCCCACGGGCTTCGGCAGCTTCCGCAGCCATCCGGCCAATTCGCGCCGCTGGACCATCCATTCGCGGCGGCTCACGGGTCGAGCGCCGGGCGGATAGCTGGGGCACGGGTAGCCTCCGGCTTGACGCAGCGCGTCGGCGAATCCATGATATTGATGCTGGACGTAGCTGAATCGCGACAGCGCGGCATAGGCGAAGTTTTTCAGGCCCCGGTCCAACAGATGCTCGGCGGCCAGGCGCCCCGTCGCCCGCAGATCGGTCGTCACGCGGCAAAAATCGACCCCCTGAAGCTCGATCCCGGAGACGTTGACGACCGGCACTTTCGCGGCGGCGACGTGGCGGGCGGAATAATGGTCGGAAACGCGCGCGATGATCCCGTCGCCGCGCCAGCCCGGAGGAAGCCTCATCGGTTCGTCTTGGCCGCGCGCCTGGACCGACAGATTCCAGTGCCCGTATTTCCGCGTGTAGCCGACGATGCCGCGGATCAGCCGGCGCCCCCAGCCGGTCGAAGTGTCGACCAGAATCGCGATGCGCGGAGCGTGATCTTGCGCCATCGTTAAGGCTCCAGCAAGGTGTCGGGCGATTCAAGGTCGGCGATCACGTCGTTGAGAAATCGGGCAGCCGTGGCGCCGTCCACCGCGCGGTGGTCGTAGGAAAGGCTCAACGGCAACATCCATCGGTTTTCGAGTTTCCCGTCGCGGATCCGCGGAACCCATCGCGATCGACCCAACAACAGGATGGCGACTTCGGGGTGGTTGATGATCGGCGTGCTGTAGACGCCGCCGACGGCGCCAAGATTGCTGACCGTGAAGGTGCCGCCCCGCAAGTCCTCGACCGTAACCCGCGCCTCGCGCGCCCGCGCAGCCAACGCCGCCAATTCTCCGGCGATTTGCATCACGTTCATCCGATCGGCGTTTCGCATGACGGGCACCATCAGCCCGCGCGGCGTGTCGACGGCCACGCCGATGTTGACGTACAGCTTGTAAACATATTCTTGCTTCTCTTCGTCGACGCTCGCGTTGAGTGCGGGATGCCCCCGCAAAGCCTTGGCGACCGCGCGGATGGCGAAGGCCATCGCCGTTAGCTTGACCGGCGTGCCGTCGTTGGCCGTCGGAACCGTCTTGCGCAATTGCTCCAGCCGCGTAATGTCGGCGTCGTCGAAGTTTGTTACATGCGGAATGACGCCGGCCGACTTCGTCATACGGGCGGCGATGACGCGACGGATTTTCGACATCGATTCGCGGCGAACCGGCCCATGGCCGTCTTGGTCCGGCGCATCGCGCGTTGAAGAAATATCGTTCATGGCATCGGCACTAGCACGTGATCGATGGCTTGCTCAAGCGTGGGGAAGGGTTGTTCCATCGCCCAAAGCCGATCCGCTTCGAGTTCCTGGGCAATTTGCCGGTCGATCTCGTCGAGCGCTGCTTCGGCGACGCCCCGCTCAAGCAGACGCGCCTTGGCGATCTTCAGAGGGCAGTGGGCCTTCCAATGCTCCACTTCTTCTTTCGTGCGATAAGTGTCCTCGGGATCGCCGACGTAGTGTCCGCGAATCCGGTAGGTCAGCGCTTCGATGAAAACGGGGCCGTTCCCCGCGCGACACTTGGCAATGGCCTCGTTGGCGGCGGCGAACGTGGCCTCGACATCGTTGCCATCGACCGTGATTTCCTCGAGACCGTAGCCCCGCGCCCGCTTGGAGATCCGATCGCAAGAGATGAATTCGCTCGCCGGCATGGCCTCGGCATATTGATTATTTTCACAAACAAACACGACGGGCAATTTCCAAATCGCGGCAAGATTGAGGCCCTCGTGGAACGCGCCGGTGTTCGAGGCGCCGTCGCCGAACAAGCACATGCAAATGTTGTCGACGCCTTGTTGCTTCATGGCCAAGGCGACGCCCGGCGCAATGCAGATGTTGCTTCCCACGATCGAGCCGGCGAAAAAATTGTTTTCCGGATGGAGGATCTGCATGGCGCCGCCAAGGCCCCCGGCGCCGCCGGACTGCCGGCCCATCATTTCCGCGAGAATGACTCGCACGGGCGAACCTTTCGCGACGGCGTGGCAGTGCGCCCTGTGCGTGGAAAGAACAACGTCTTCCGTCCGGAGCGATGAGCAAAACCCGACGGCTACGGCTTCCTGGCCGACGTAGGGATGGTAACCGCTGAAGATTAAATCCTTCATTTTCAGTTGCCGGCATAGTTCATCGAATTGGCGCAGCAGCGCCATCCGGCGATACAACTCCAGCAATGTGTCCCGCGCCATCATGATTGCCGAGCGGCAGCCCCAAGAGGGAAATCGTGGATAAGCCATAAAACTCCGTGCATCGCTCTATTCGGACGCGATGATCCGGACGGGACACGAATCGAGTCCCTCGATCCTCAACGGAAGAATGAAAACAGTGAATCGACTCGTCGTTAACTGGCCGAGATGGGTCAAGGATTCCACCATGGCCACGTCGTGCGTGAAAAGGATTTCATGGACCGGCTGATCGTTCCGGCCGCGCACTTCCAACCCTGTGGCGTCGGTGCCGATGCAATGGATTCCGATATCCTCGACCAAATACCGCGTCGCGCCGATGGAAAGCGCCGGCCGATCGTGGCCTTGCGGCGTCTTCCATAGTTTATCCATGTCGGTTCGGATGAAGACGATGTCGCCCTTTCGGATCTCGACGCCGCAGTTCTCAACTTCGGAGCGCGTGATCTCTTCATCCTTGCGCTTGTGCGAGAAGTCGAGGAGAACCGCATCGCCGACCAAACGTTCGAGGGGATAATCGGCGGCTGTCTTGCCCGACTTGAGATGGTGATAGGGAAATTCGATGTGCGTGCCGACATGGGAGCCCATCGTTACTTCCTGAAGGATGTACCAGATGTCGGCGCGCCGCTCGATGCGGCGCATCACCTCGTCGGTGTAGAAGGTTTTGATCGCCAGGGGGAACTCTTCCGCCCCCGGCACAAGCGTGTGGCTCAGCTCCACCAAACGCCCAAGTTTCATGAATCCTGTCCTTCCCGATCGCAAAACACGGTTCGAGGAACTGGCGGAGAAAACCCGCCGCCCCGGCCGGTTCGCGTCTTGATTATGTTGCTTGTCGCTTGGACTGTCAACAACCAAATGCGCAATCATTCTTCGCATTTGCGACACTTCCGAGTGATATGGTTTGGGTGACTGCGTGTATTGGTTTTGGTCCGTCGACTTTTCCCCTGCTGGGTGGACACAGGCGGCGAGGTCTCCACACGGTGTGGACGTAAACTTCACTGTCCAAGTTTATTCGGGCCTGGAATCCCGCGGGTTGGCCTGTTATCTTATGGGGATTGGAGTTGGTGGGTTGAGCCGCCCAGTACCCCCTTTTGCCGGAGCCGATGTCATGCCAAGCATCGTGGGACACGCGCGTCGCATTGCGTTGTGGATGTTGATCGTCGCCGCGGCCGCGGCGGCCCGAAGCGAAGAACCGAAAGGAAACATCATGTCGTACGGACAAACGCTCGAATTGATGAAGAAGCACGCGAAGATCGTGGAACTGACCAACGCCGACGGCAGCGCCCGCGTGGCCGTCGTCCCCGCGTGGCAAGGCCGCGTGATGACCTCGACCAACGCCGGCATGGACGGCCCCAGCTTCGTTTTCGTCCACCGCGACTTCATCGAGGCCGGCAAGCCGGACGTCCAGTTCAACAACTACGGCGGTGAGGACCGATTCTGGCTGTGTCCCGAGGGCGGGCAGTTCAGCCTCTGGTTCAAGCCGGGCGACAAACAGGAGTTGAAAAACTGGCGCACCCCGCCCGCCCTGAACGAAGGCGAGTGGAAGGCTGTTCGCGACGAGGAGGGCGCGATCTCCCTGTCGGCCGACCTGAAGTTCCGGAACACGGCGAACACGCCCTTCGAGTTGAGCGTTCGCCGCACGGTCTCCTTGCTGTCCAACGATCGCTTGGAAGAGCTGTTCGGCGAGCCGGCCGCGAAGATTTTCGCGCGGCCCGACGTCCAAACGGTCGCCTATGAAACCGACAACCGGATCACGAACCTCGGCCCCGACTTCTCGAAAGCAAAGGGGCTTGTCTCGATATGGATTTTGGGCATGATGAACTCGTCGCCGAAAACCGTCGTCCTAGTGCCCTACAAACGGGGCGACGAGGCGGAACTCGGTCCCGTGGTCAAGTCCGACTATTTCGGCGCGATTCCGGCCGACCGGCTCCTGGTAACGCCCGAGGCCGTGCTGTTCCGCGCCGACGCCAAGTACCGCTCGAAGATCGGCACGTCGCAGCGCCGCGCCCGCAACGTTGTCGGCTCGATCGACTTCGACGCCGGAGTTCTGACGCTCGTCCACTTCACCATGCCCGAGGATCCCGCAAAACACGACTACATCAACAACATGTGGGAAGTGCCGCAGGTGCATCCATTCATCGGCGACGTGGTCAATTCCTACAACGATGGCCCGAACGAACTCGGCAAGCAACTTGGCGCGTTTTACGAGATCGAGACGATCTCGCCCGCCAAGACGTTGAAGACCGGCGAATCGCTCGCACACTGCCACCGCACGGTTCACGTCCGAGCCGACGCCGCGGCCCTTCGCGCGTTGGCCCGCGAAGTGCTGGGCGTCGATCTGGACGCCGTGCGCCGCGCCATGGCGTTGTAACCGCATCCGCGCACCGCGCGAGATTGAGCCTGTTCTCCTTCCGCTTCGCACGAAGCGCGAGTGTTGCGAACTGAACCCATGCCCACGCCCGAAACCGAACCGAACGACGGCGTCATGACCCGCGGCGAGCTTGCCGAGGCGAAGCGGTACGGTCGCCTCGAGTTGGCCTGCACGCTGGCCGACAAGGCCGTGGACGCCGCGTATCTGACGGTCGCCGCGCTCTTCTTAGCCCGCCCCTTGGACGATTGGCTGCAACGCATTCCGTGGCTGGCGAACTATTGGACGCCGAGGTTGGCCGCGCTCTTTCTCATCATCATGGTCCTGCACGTCGCGGTCTCGTTCCCGCTGGCGTTTTATTCGGGCCACGTGCTCGAACATCAGTTCAAGCTGAGCACGCAGACATTCGGGCGGTGGCTGTGGCGCTACGTCAAGCGGAACCTGCTGGCCGCAGCCATTTCGCTCGTGCTGGTCGTGGCCCTTTACTGGCTGATTTGGCTGGCAGGCAGGTGGTGGTGGCTGGCTGCCGCCGCCGGTTTTTTTCTCGTTGGCATCGTGTTGGGCAGGCTCGCCCCCGTCGTGATCCTCCCGCTCTTTTACCACATTGAAAAACTCGACGCCCCCGAACTGGCCGAGCGGATCGCTCGAGCCGCGCATGGCACGGGACTCTCGATCGAGGGCGTCTACCGCATGGACCTGAGTGACGAGACGGTGAAGGCCAACGCGATGTTGGCCGGCCTGGGCGCGACGCGCCGCGTCCTGCTGGGCGACACGCTCCTGCACGGTTTTTCGCCCGACGAGATCGAGGTCGTTTTCGCCCACGAGATTGCCCACCACGTCTTTCGCCACATCCGCAAGATCCTGCTGGCGAGCTTGATATCGAGCGCGGCGGGCTTTTATGTTTGCGACCGGCTCTTGGCCGCGTGGCTCGCGCGCGGCGGACAGCCCGTCGATTATTCCGCGATGCCGGTCGCCACGCTGCCTTTCGTGATGCTGATTCTGACGCTGTTCGCCATGCTGCTCGAACCACTGCACAACGCGCTGAGCCGCCGCTTCGAGCGCCAGGCCGACCGCTTCGCCATCGAACGCACCGGGCTGAAAGACGCCTACCTCTCGGCTTTCCGCAAGCTGGCCAAGCTGAACAAGGACGACCCCAATCCGCATTGGCTCGAAGTGCTGCTTTTCCACAGCCACCCGCCCGTCGCCGAACGGCTGGCGATGGTGGAAACGCCGACCCGCCGTCAAGGCACACGAATGCCAAGTGTTCCGTAACCGCAGAGGCATTTCGCCAAGATGAACCTTTCCGCTTGGCGTTACGCCCGCAGAGCTTCGTCGGCGGCCGTCAGGGCGGCGTCGATGTCGGCCTCGGCGTGGGCCGCCGACACGAACATCGCCTCGAACTGGCTGCACGGCAAATAGACGCCTCGCTCGAGCATGGCCCAGAAGAATCGGGCATAGCGGCGCGTGTCGCTTGCCGACGCCGATGCCCAATCTACGACGGGCCGGTCGGTGAAAAAAAGCGTGAGCATCGAGCCGCAACGGCTGACGCGGGCGGGAACGCCGGCACGGGCGGCTGCCTGTTCCAAACCCCCTGCCAATCGCGCGGAGAGGCGTTCGAGGCGCGGATACGGATTCTCGTTGCGGAGCGCGGTCAGCGTGGCGATGCCCGCCGCCGTGGCCAGCGGATTGCCGCTCAACGTGCCCGCCTGAAACACCTTGCCGGCGGGCAACACATGATCCATCACGTCGGCGCGTCCGCCGTAGGCGCCGACGGGCAGGCCGCCGCCGATGATCTTGCCCAGCGTGGTCAGATCGGGCCGAATGCCCAGAAGCGACTGGGCGCCGCCGTAGGCAACGCGGAAGCCGGTCATCACCTCGTCGAAGATTAAAAGCGCGCCGTGCCGCCGCGTCTGGTCGCGCAGGGTTTGGTGGAACTCGGGCGAGCCGGCGACGCAGCGCGCGCGGGGGCCGCCCCTTCCCCGTCGTGCCGTCGCCAGCCGCCCGTCGCCCGTCATCCGCCGGCGCCCCTGCCGACCATCGAATGGCCTCCGATCCGGTCGGCCCGGACCTCGGCCCGTCCATCGGCAGACGGTGCGGCGTCCCGCCCTCACCCGGACCCTCCGGCCCGGCGATGGCGTTGGCCGTGCCCCCTGCGGGTCCCTCGGCCTCCCTCCCCCGCCTCTTCCGACTTGCCCCCGGCCGAGCCACCCGGGTCGCGGCTGGCGACCGCGTGGCGGTCGCTCCCGTGGTGACGGCGGGGGATCGGTCCCGGCCGCGGCCGCCGGCACCCAGCCGAGCGTTCCCGTCCCGCCTCGCCGGCGCCCCTTTAGCCCCGCCGCCCTTCACCGGCTCGGGGCATTTCTCGACGCCAGCCCTGGCCCGGCCGGGCGAGGGGGCCGCCCACCCGCTCGAGGCCCCGGACCCTCCGGCCCGCGCGCGAACGCTCGAACGCAGCGGTGGCGCTCGGCCGGCCTCAGCCGACCGGCTCGTCCTCGCTCTCCTCGGCGTCCTCGGTGGCGGCCGAGGGGCGAGCCGAGCGCTCGGCCGGCTCGATCGTGAAGGCCGGCTTGCCGTCGACGATGCCCACCTTGACCTTGCCGCCTTTGGTGAGCCGACCGAACAGGAGCTCGTCGGCCAGCGGCCGCTTGATGTGCTCCTGGATGACCCGGGCCAACGGCCGGGCGCCGTACAGCGGCTCGTAACCCTTCTCGGCGAGCCAGGCGCGGGCGTCGGCATCCACCTCGAGATGGACCCGCCGGTCGGCCAGCTGGGCGGCCAGCTCCTTGACGAACTTGTCGACCACCGAGGCCACGATCTCGGGTGTGAGGCCGCGGAAGGGGATGATCGCGTCCAGCCGGTTGCGGAACTCGGGGGTGAACAGCCGCTTGATCGCCTCGGTGTCCTCGCCCTCGCGCGCCTCGCGGCCGAAGCCCATCGCCGGCTTGCTCATGTCGGCGGCACCGGCGTTGGTGGTCATGATCAAGATGACGTTGCGGAAGTCCACCGTCTTGCCGTTGTTGTCGGTGAGCTTCCCGTAATCCATCACCTGGAGGAGGATGTTGTAGACGTCGGGATGGGCCTTCTCGATCTCGTCCAACAGCAGCACGGCGTGCGGATGCTGGTCGATCGCGTCGGTCAACAGCCCGCCCTGGTCGAAGCCCACGTAGCCCGGCGGCGCGCCGATCAGCCGCGAGACGGCGTGCCGCTCCATGTATTCGGACATGTCGAAGCGGACCAGCTCGATGCCCAGGATCTTGGCGAGCTGGCGGGCGACCTCGGTCTTGCCCACGCCGGTGGGCCCGCTGAACAGATAGCAGCCGATCGGCTTTTGCGGATCGCGCAGGCCCGCGCGCGACAGTTTGATGGCCGAGGCCAGGGCCTCGATCGCCGCGTCCTGGCCGAACACCACCGCCTTGAGATCGGCCTCCAGGGTCTTCAAGGCGAGCTTGTCGCGGGCGTTGACCGCCTTGATCGGCACCCGGGCGATCTTGGCGACGATCTCCTCGATCTCCTTCACGCCCACGAGCTTGGCGCGCTTGCTCTCGGGCTTGAGCATCTGCGCCGCGCCGACCTCGTCGATCACGTCGATCGCCTTGTCCGGCAGCTTGCGGTCGTGGATGTAGCGGGTGGCGAGTTTCACCGCCGCCTTGAGCGCCGCATCCGTGTACTTGACGCCGTGATGGGCCTCGAAGGACGGGCGCAGACCCTGGAGGATCTTGACCGTCTCCGCCTCGGTCGGCTCGGGCACGTCGATCTTCTGGAAGCGCCGGACGAGTGCCCGGTCCTTCTCGAAATAGTTGCGGAACTCCTTGTAGGTGGTCGAGCCGATGCAGCGCAGGCTGCCGCCGGCGAGCGCCGGCTTGAGGATGTTGGAGGCGTCGAGCGAGCCGCCGGAGGTCGCCCCCGCGCCGATCACGGTGTGGATCTCGTCGATGAACAGGATGGCGTTCTTGTTGGCCTCCAGTTCGGAGATGACCGCCTTCAATCGCTCTTCGAAGTCGCCCCGGTAGCGCGTGCCGGCCAGCAGCGCCCCCATGTCGAGGGCGTAGATGACGGCGTGTTTGAGCACGTCGGGCACCTGGCCCTTGACGATGCGCAACGCCAGGCCCTCGACGATCGCCGTCTTGCCGACGCCGGGATCGCCCACGAACAGCGGGTTGTTCTTCGAGCGCCGGCAGAGGATCTGGATGGTCCGCTCGATCTCGTGGTCGCGGCCGATCAGGATGTCGATCCGCCCCTCGCGCGCCTTCTGGTTGAGGTTGGTGCAGTAGGTGGACAGCGCTTCGCCGCCCGGCTCCTTCTTGTCCTCGCCCTCGTGGCGCTCGTCGGCCCCACGCACCCGTCGCTCCTCGGAGAGGCCCGGCTTCTTGGCGATGCCGTGCGCGATGTAGTTGACCGCGTCGAGCCGCGTCATGTTCTGCTCTTGCAAGAAGAACACGGCGTGCGACTCGCGCTCGGAGAACAGCGCCACCAACACGTTGGCGCCGGTGACCTCGGAGCGGCCGGCGGATTGCACGTGGATCGCCGCCCGTTGCAGCACGCGCTGAAAACCCGAGGTCGGCCGGGCGTCGACCATGCCCTCGACCACCAGACCGGAGAGCTCGTGGTCGAGGAAGTCGGTCAAGGTGGCGCGCAGCCGGTCGATGTCGACCGCGCAGGCGCGCAGCACCGCCACCGCATCCGGGTCCTCGCTCAAGGCCATGAGCAGATGCTCGAGCGTCGCGTACTCGTGATGGCGCGCATTGGCGAGCGCGAACGCCCGGCGCAGGGTCTTGTCGAGGTTGCGCGAGAGCTGCGGCATCACCCGCGTACTCCGCTCGTCGGTCGGCCGGCGGCGCTGCGCACCGTGCTCACTCCTTTTCCATCATGCACTGCAGCGGGTGCTGGTGCTGGCGCGCGAACTCGATCACCTGCGCGACCTTGGTCTCCGCCACCTCGTAGGTGTACACGCCACACACCCCCACCCCCTTGTGGTGCACGAGCAACATGATCCGCGTCGCCTCCTCGCGGCTCTTGCCGAAGAACCGCTCGAGGACGTGCACCACGAACTCCATGGGAGTGTAGTCGTCGTTGAGCAGCAGCACCTTGTAGAGCGAGGGCCGCTGCGTGCGGGTCCGCGTCTTGGTCGCCACCTCCCCCCTGGTGGCGCCGTCCCGATCCTTGCCGTTGTCGCTCATGGCTCGCGTCGTACGACCCCGTAGAGCACGCATCCGGATCTTAGTGCAACCGGCCGGCCTGACAAACCCCCTTTCCGCGCCCGGCCGTTCCGCGCCCGCGCGCATTCTGCCCGATCCATCTTACCGTCCGGTTAACGTGCCGCCCCGACGGGTCCGCGGCGAACCGCCCCCGTCCTCCTGTCCGGCGGCACTCCCCTCCGCCGGCCCGGGCTCGACCGTCCGCCGCCACGGGCTCAGGGCTTCCCACGCGACCGGTCCGCCGGCGAACGAACGGGGACGACCCCCGCGAGCGGACGGTTCGCCCGAACCCGTCCCGCATCGTCCCGCTCCGGAGGGCGCCGCCGCTCGACCGCTGCGGCCGCTTCGGCCCACGGCCGAACCGACGTGGTCGGGGGGTCGATGCGCGGACGGCCTGTCGAGCGGGATGCACCTCGGGCGAGCGCGTGGCGGCGCGAACCGCCACCGGGGCGCTCCTTCACGCCCCGGTGCCGTCGCGATCGGTCCGTCATCCGGCCGTCCCCTGGTTCGACCTGCCGCCTCACGCGTGAGCGCGGCGATCCGCTGGAGACGAGCCCCGCACCGTCCCGAGCGCCCCGTCCGGAGCCGAGGCCCGTCGACCGCCGAGCGCGCGGGAGGAGACGGCGCGGAGCGCCGCGCCGCTCCGCCCGACG
>FWPV01013578.1_pt1 | contig 12191 bp, 9 predicted proteins | sample 2228371 | NCBI WGS metagenome assembly FWPV01 (sample SAMEA103939776, study PRJEB20133) | metagenome | reverse complement strand
GGTTGGTGGGGACGCTGGGGCGGGATGACGCAGAACGTCATCCAGGAAGTCGGCGGGGACTACGCCGGCTTCGACAGCAGCCTTGCGCCGGGCCAGATCAGCGTCACGGCGCGGGTGGCGGTGAGTTTTGCGATGACGGGGAAGTAAGGTTCGGGCGCTGATTTTCGCAGATTTAACCAGATTTTGCAAGCAGCGATGAAAATTAACACAAAGCCTCGCCATGAAGGATGGCGAGGCTTTAAAACTTCCCGCGTTACCCCAGCAGCGCCGGACGCACGCCTTCGGCCCAGGTGCGGATTGCGTCCCAGTTGCGGACGTCGCCGGGTTTCGCGCCAACGAGCAGTTGAACGAACAGCCGCTCGAAAAGATTCAACATGCCGAAATCGAGTTTGCCGCCAAAGAAAGCCACGCTGACGGGTTTGACCTGCGGCGCTTTTTCTATGACGGGCTTCAGGTAAGAAGCGACGGCGGAATAGCGCTCCTTGAAATTCAGGCGATCCGCCCGCTTGGGCGGTTTCGCCAGCGCCGGATCCTGGAAGATCGGAAAGCCGTTGTGATGCGTTTCGGGCATCTTGGTAAGGCTCAACGCCGTCATAAAGCAGGCAACGGGCATGCGGCTCAGCGTTTCCTGGTGCTTATGCAGGAAGTTCACTGCGTCTGGGTGCCAACCCAGGATCATCGGCCCGCCGACCACCACCGCGGAGTAAGCGTCAAGTCCATTGACTTCCGCGATTGGGCGCACCTCCACCACAGCGCCGTCCTGTTGCAGGACCTTGCCGATTGCTTCGGCAACTTCTGCCGTAGAACCCGATTTCGTCGTATAAGCAACTAAAATTCTATTCATATATCCCTTTCCTCCTCTGAAAAATATCCTCATGCCCGTCCTACCAGGCGTTGTCCCAATGCAAAAGCCTCGGCCAATTTGGCTTCCGCTGCCGAAACCGGGCCGTCTTTGGTGCAATGCTCGATCACATCGAGGCGCACATCGATCCAGGTTTTGAAGTCCTCGAACATGCGCAATGTGGCTTCAGCGCAGTCGCGGAAATTGTAACTGATCGCTAGAACCACGTGTTTGCCCACCAGTGGCCCCAATTTATCGTCTTTGGTGAGCAAAGCCGTCATTCGGTCAAAACACAGCTTCATTTGCGCGCTCATGTGCCACCAGTAGATGGGCACGGCAAACACGACCAGGTCGGCCCAACTGAGTTCCGGGTAGAGTTGTTGCATGTCGTCCTCGAAAATGCAGCGCCCTGTTTTGAGGCAAGTGAAACAAGCCTGGCACGGGTGAATCGTCATATCGTTCAGCCAGAATTCGTGAACATCAGTCTGCCCTGCGGCAGCCAGGCCTCCTACAATCTTATGCGCCAGTGTTGCGGTGTTGCCCTGCTTATGGGGGCTACCTTGCAGTACAAGTATATGCATCGTCGAATTCTCCTTTGCAAATAGTTATTGGTGTGGATTCCCGGATGACAACTCTGAAAATAGCCATCAAGGACACCAGCGATCAAAAACTCTGTGCGCTCTCCAGAAGTTTTTTACGCCCTGTGACGGCGCGCGTGGCGCCCGCGCCACCACCCTACCCAATAGTTGAGCAACGCGATTGCGCCCAGGGCAAGCAACCAGCGTTGTGTGGACGGGCGCGCCGGCGCCATGCGCGGCCCCCAAACCCGGCGCGCGCCCTGCCGGTAGACGCCGAGCACCGTGCCCGGAATCAGCACGTCGGCGAACCAGTAAGCCGGGCGCGAAACCGGCGGAGAAGGCTGCCGTCCACGCGGGACGGGATGCGGTTCCCGCAGCACAACCTCGGCGCCGATGAAGGTTTCACCGTGCGCCTGGGTCAACTCGGCAAGTACGCGCCCATCCGCTCCCACGATTTTGCAACCGGGGACGAAGGTGTAGGTGGCGTGCAAGCGGTGGGCATAAGGCAAATGTTTGATCAGTGCGGGCGCCAGCGGCAAAATCGCCAGGAACGCCGCGCGCGCGTTGGGAATGGCGGTGGTAATCTGCCCGCACCCCACGGTGTTGACCGCCGGGACGCCGAGCCACGCCGCCTGCTGGTTGATCGTCGCGCCGAAGACGCACGCACCGGCATCTTTAAGCGCACGAAACGCCGGCCCCATCTCCTCCACGGTAATCCGCGCGCCATTCGGAAAGCTGTAGACGGGATTGCCGCCGTCCGGCGGGGAACTGGCGATCAGCATCAGGTCCACGTGACCCGCGTAACGCCGCCACAGTTCGGCGTGCGCCGCATCCCAGCAGATCATCATCCCGATATTGCCCAAATCCGTGCGCGCCACGGTGATGCGGTCGCTCTCGCGGAAATAGGCGCGTTCCCAGGCCCAGGGATAGTGCTTGTCGTAGCGCCACATCCGACCATCGGGCGCGAAGAGCAGCAGCGCATTGTAGATTTCGTCCTCGTCCAGCAGTAACAGCGATCCGGCGAGGTGGATGCGCAAGCGGGTGGCGGCGGCTCGCATCCACGTTGCCGTAGGGCCGTCAAGCAGTTCGGCGCGGTGGAAGTTTTCGTCGGCGTAGGCGTACCCCAGGTTGAACAGCTCCGGCAAGACGACCAACTGCGCGCCCGCTGCGGCGGCCTGCGACACAAGCGTTTCGGCGCGCGCCAGGCGTTCGGTCAAAGGCGCAACATTGGTGTCCATTTGAATGGCAGCAATCGTGACGGTACGGTTCATCGAGCATCCCTCCTTATTGGACGCAGATTTTCGCTGATTTACGCAGATGCTTTATTTCAGTCATCCCAAAAAGATAGGATTCGTCACGGCGAGCATCGCGCCGCTTTGGTCGCGGATCTCCACCGTCACCCAATCAGCCTGAGCGGGCGTCAGCGTCCATGTGTGCGTCCCTTCGACGCCGGCAGGCAATGTGTGTAGCGGCCGGCCGTTGATGATCACCCGCCCCTCCGCGTCCGGCGGGCAATCGCGCCAGTGAACGGTGAACGTCGCCGGGCGTGTGAGCGTGTCGCCAAGCATCCACGTCGTGCCATCGTCGTCCTGCGCCTGGAAGATGAGTTGCGGGCCGGAACTCAGGTAAAGGCGACCGGCCAACACGCCTTCGAGCAACGCCGCCTCGGAGAGCGCCTCGGCGTAGATGACGTTGAACCCCGGCCCGGAAGCGTAATCGCATGGGCCGTGTGCGTCCGATCCGGCGGTCGCCGCGAGGCGCAGGCCCTGGTTGAGCCAGTCGTACCACAGCGCCAGCGCCTTCTCGTTGTTGGAGTCGCAACCCCACGGCCCGTTCCAGACTTCGACGACGCACGCATTGCCCGGCATCATCTCGCCGAAGCGCCAGGCGCAGCCCGTGCAGCCGGGTTCGCCGTCGGCCTGCGGGTGCGCAATGACGAAGACCTGCCCCTGCGCGTAAGTCGCCCCCGCGATGCGCGCCATATCGCCGGTTCCGGGACGCATCCGCCAATCCACCCACGCGCGCGTTCCCAAGCAAAGCGCATGACCGTAGTAGGTCGTCAGTTCGATGCCGCCGGAGGCCAACAACGTCTCATCGGTTGTGACATCCATCTCAGGTACACCGGTGACGGTGTTGTGATCGGTGAGGAAGACAAAATCCAGTCCCGCGTCGCGCGCCAGCCGGAGCAGGTCGGCGACAGGAAAATCGTGCGCGTCCGAATGATCGGAATGGGTGTGCAGGTCGCCGCGATACCAGCCGGGCTGCGCGCGCGCAATTGCCGGGACACGTTCGTGCAGTGGTGCAGCGGCGTCCGTCACGCCTGCGGTCAGCGTCACATCGAGCGTGTAGCTGACGGTCTCACCCGGCATGATCATGTGCGTATCGACTTCGACGATCCACGTTCCGGCAGGCAATGGGCCGGCGAAGTAGCCGGGCGTCGCTTCCGTCGCGCTCAATGTAACGTGCTGCACCGTCCCCCCGCGATGCCGCGCGCCACGGAAACCGTGCGGATCGAACACGGTCAGCGTGAGCAGGTTCTTGATCCCCTGCACGCGCTGCGGGGCATAACGAAAATCGATGTCAATGCGTTCGCAACCTTCCGGAACAACAAACTCGTGCGAAATATAGCGCTTGCAATCGCGCGCGGTCAGATGACCTTCATAATGATTTTCCATTGCACCTCACGGTAGCGCGGTCAGGAGACCGGCCATAAATGGAATCAACTCGACGTTCATTTTAGGGGAGCATGTCCTGTCGAGGTATAAGCTTGCTTTACCCCCACCGCCCGCCACGCCATAAATTAGCGGAGTCTGGCCCGCTCCAGGCGATCACGCAACGCCGGTCGGTTGGCATAGCGCGCCCGCAAGTCTGCAAGCCGCGCCTGGAAATCGGTTTTGCGACCCTGGTACTCGGCCAAGTCGTGCAGCTTGCGGAGCAGCGCGACCGCTTTGTCGTAAGAGGCGGCTTTCTTTTCCTCTACCAGCGCCTCGACCTCACGCCAGGCTTCTGTCTCACGCGACGCGAAAGCCTGCAATTCGGCGATGCGTTTGGCCTCAGCGGCGGCAGCCGCGCGCCGTTTTGCTTCGTGGCGCAGACGGTCGGCGGTCGCCCGCACCTCGCCCCACCGACGCCGAGGGGCAACAACGGTTGAGCGAGACGCGCCGGTCAACTCTTGCAGCCGCCGGTTAAGCGACAGTGACAGGTGCGATTCGCCGCGCGCCAGCCGGACGAGGAAAGCATCGCGTTCGGCCGGCGGCAGGTGGATAATGGCTTCTTCCGGCGGGATAGGCAACGCCGGTTGGCGCGGCGGGCTGGCCTCGGCCGCGGCCTGGAGGAGATGCTTTTCCAGGTCAAAGAGTTCGACAAAGCTTGCCAAAGGTGGAGAAATCTCACCCAGGCCAGGTGGGACGGGCGGTTCGAGTTCGTCATCATCGGTATCCTCAAGTTCGGCGGCGCGCAACCAGGCCAGGTATAGCATCCGATAGTCTCCTTCCAAGATGTCATCGCGCAGCCGGCTTAACGAGGAAAGCCAGCCTTCACCTTCGATCCAGTCTCCTCCTTCTTCCTCGTCCAGGGAGATATCGAGGATCAGATAATCGCCGACGGGCTTCAAATCAACACGATATTCCCACAGGTACGGCTCGATTTGCTCAGGGACGAGCAGACCCTTGGGGAAGCGGAAGGCCAGTCGCTTGCTGCCCCAGTTGGCCAGGTAGAGAAAGGCGTCGAAATAACGCGCCAGCACCTGGAGAGGGTCGTGCTTAAAATCACCCCAACTGTAGGTGACGACCGCCCGCGTCGAAGTCACGTCAATGTGACTGGATAATCTGTTCACGGCAGCCTGTTCTTCCGGCGTCAGCGGCCGGTCGAGGGTTTGCCATTCGTAGTATTGGTATTCGCTCATAGGGAACCCCGCAAGAAATCGATCAACTCAGGCGCGGTTTCAAATCAGATTGGCTTTTTCGCGATAGTTGTTTATGAGACGTTCTCTCTTGATATGGATGGTGTTTGACGGTATCTTCAGAACATCTTGGCTTGAAGTGTCAGGCCATTGGCCGCGATGAACGCCTCGGCATCGCTAAAAGCGTTCAAAAACAACGGCGTTCCGGCGAAGGAAAGCGGCGAAACCGGGCCAATGGTCATAAATGAATACTCGCGGCTGGCGGTATCAAACGAGGAATGGGGGTCGCGGAATTGCTGGTAGAGCTTCAGGTATTCTCCCTTTCCGCCTACCAACTCTTGGAGCTTTCTGAACTCTGTGCCCATGCTCAGGCCAAATCCAAAGAAAGAGATGCGCAATTGCTGAACGATTTCGTTGTCTAGGCTGGAAAGTGTCTGACTCAAGAACATCCAGCCCAGACCATACTTGCGTGTGGTGCGCACAGCATCTACCAGATTACGCTTGATGCGCTGTTTGCGTTCATTGTTTTCTCGTTCCTGCGGGGCAAAACGGTGAGCCTCGTCCAACACAACGAGAGTGTTGAGGCTCTTTTCACCTTGATAAGCGTATTCAGCCTCGCGGATCAATACACCCAGAAAGGCATCTATCAACAGCGGCTTGATTTTTTCGTCCCAAACAGCAGTGGAAATACCGGCTGGTCGTTTAGACAAATCAACCACGATTACAGGACGGATGTTATTACCCAGGTTTAATGCTCTTTTGACAATTGCCTCAATAGAAACTCTGCCCCCCGTCTCAGCAAAGAACCTGATCACACTTTCCCATTTTTCTTTGACGGGTGACACTTGCCCATCCTGGACCTTCTGTATAGCCTCTTGAATGAACCCCTGAACCCGATCAATGCCTGCGCCGCCGCTATAAATGCGATGGACATTTTGATGTAAATGATTCAACGCAGTCAAAAAAGCATCATCGTCTAACGCCGCTAATTTGTGTTTTTTGCTATCGTGGAAATAATCTGTCAGGTAAGTCGCAGCGACACTCTGATAATCGGCCGCTTTGATACCCAGGTCAAAGAAGAACCCAAACTCAGTGAGCAATTCTCCAAACAATTCCCACGAATCCAGTCGGAACCGATCCAAGTTATAGACTTCAACGGTCCTGCCCATTCCTTTGACCAATGCGGGGTGCAAGATACGACCCATTGAGGGAGTAGGATTAGTACTTTGCAGATCGAGCGAGAACTCCCCCTGCGGATCCAACACGAATAGTCCCATCTTTTTATGACGCATATATGCCAATAGAATCATCTTAGCCAACACTGATTTACCCGAACCCGTCTTGCCAAAAATACCCAGATGATACGCCTCACCCGCACCGTCCACACCACTATCAAAATGCTTGAACCACAGCGGCAGTTTGGGTTTAGAGCCATACACATAGCCAAGATAGAACAACTGTGACTGGTAAGGCGAGAGTAGTTCTTTCAAAATTGCGTCATCAGCCAGATAAATCGGTGTGCCGGTAGCCGGCACCGTGCCGAGGATGCTTGGGCGGTAGGTGCTATTCTCATCTGCGAACACCGCGCTGATAATCATTTGTCCCTGATGCGTATCCTGCCGCTCGCTGATAGAATCCACGCGCCCACGCTGACGAATCAGACTGCGCATAGTGGGATCTTCGTGCCAGATATTTCGCAAGGTGATTTCGGTAATCTGCCCCAGGGCGTAGTTGGTGTAAGCGTCCTGGCTGTATGGGAAGAAAGCCAATTCACCCACCAGTTTTTTATTCACCGCACTGGCCAGAATGTCCAACGCCAATTCATTCGTAGAGGAAGGTGAACCAATCACGCCAATGCGCTCGGCCTGGGCAATCAGGGCTTGTAGTTTGCTCATCCTATTACACTCCTGTTTCAGTACGATAGCCGTGCAAGCTCATAAAGACTTCGCCAATGTCGCCAGCGTAGTTTTCAGCCAGATTTTGGCTGGCGATTTGTCGGAAAACGGGGATAGAGCGTGCTAAATGCTTTACCATGCGGTCGGCCATATAAAGCGGATAGGGCTCCATAATAGCCGCCGCCTGGCACTGATGCTCAATGCCTTTCAGCACAATTGCCAGACGATTGGAATTATCTGCAATCGCTTGCGCCAACTCGAGCCGCAGAGTCGGCCACCACTGGGCAGGGCGATAATAGAGAACCTTGATGCTATTCAATAGTTTGACGATTTCCCGTTCTATCTTCTGGGCTTGTTCTCGAGTTTCTTTGAGTGGAGCAAGGCTGATATGCCAGTCACTTTCTGGATTTTTGAGAGGCAATGGATGCGTATACTCACCCGGCTCCAGCACCATGCTCAAAATACCCCGGTCTTCGTATGCACTATGCCAGCCGACCTGTTCCCCAATTTCACGCTTGGTAGTGTATTTGGGCATGGCGACCCAGAAATGGTCAGACCGGGTGGACTGCAAAATCGTGCGATAGGCTTCCAAATAAATGATGGTATTTTCAAGCAAGTGCTTGCTGACTCGCAAGTGCGGCGCTTCGGCAGCTTTGCCCAACGCCTGATTAAAAAAGATGGTTGGCGTTGTGAGCGAGCCGTCCAGAAACACCACCTCGTGAGGCGCGTCTTTTGCCAACTGCATTTCATTGCCCGCCATAATACCGCGCAGCACCGAACCCGTATCAGTATAGTGAATCTCGGTATTAACATATACCAGATGCCGTGGTTCAGGCCAGTAACGTGTTTCTGAGGGAGGTGTAAGCCCTTCGACCGCCACACTGCCAACAGCTACCAAGTCAAGAGCCAGTAATCGCTCAATGGCCATACTTCCATCTACGCCACACGTTGTGGGGGGATTGGCAAACGGCAGCGCGGCCTGTTTGCGGATTAAGTCTTTCTGCATTAGTGCATCGCGCCAGGTCTGTCTTTTTGATTTCAAGTCATCAAACGCAGCTAACAGGCGACGGCTTACATCCTGCGTCTGTGTCAGCACCTCATCTACCAAAGCTGCCGGTAATTCAGCAAATGGGGCATTATTCGTTTCTGGCATAATCTCCTGGCTCAAATGGGGTCATATCGTTGAGGATTTCCAGCCTGTCCCAACTGTGCCAACTATCTACACGGTCGGCCCTTGGCAAGAGATAGCGTTCACGCCAATAAGCAGCCAAATCAGCAAAGGCTAAATCCTTGAATTGCGGTGTATCTGTCTCTCCGTTCATGTATATTTCAAGGTTATCAACCAACCGGAAAAGAAATGCCTCGCGTTGGATTCCATGCTTGAGTAAATCGGCCGAGATGCCCAACCGATCCAACGCCAGCCGCATCAATTGCCAGGAACGTTTGGGGCCGGTACCATAACCGCCGGCGGTATCTACTCCTAGTGATTCAAGGTATTCTTTGAGGAGTGGATACAATCTTTGCAGATGAAAATTGCCATACCCGTTCGTAAAGCCCAGTGACTCGGTCAATTGTTGGCCTTGATATTTTAAACGATTGTAAATCGAACTGCGCCCAAAAGCGCTAGTCGTGGTGAGTGCAACCAAATGAGCAGGCAATACGCGCTTTTCCATCTCTGTAATCCGCCCAGAGTATAGCTTCCGATAAGCTGTGCGCACTTCGTTAGCGCAAACCGCCAGTGCTACCAGTTTTCCTCCCAACAAGCGGTTATAAGGCGGCAGTGCGCCGAGGGTGTAAATATCCATCGTCTGATTGACAAGTTGTACTTTCTGATCGGGAGGGTAATTGAACAAGCGGTCCCGCACAGGAAAGGTAATTGGTGGCGATTGCAGACCAAAAATACCGATAAGTTTCTCGTTACTTGTGTCGAAAATCAAAAAACGCAGTCGGCGGCCAAAACCATGTGAATAGGGAATAGACCAATAGAAGCGCGCCAAACGGAACAAGTCTTTGTGCCAAGATTCTTGTACCTGAACCAGACGAGGAGCAACTCTGTATGGTTGAATTTGATTCCCATCAGCAAAACAGTCGCCGTATTTTTTGAAAGCGCGTTGAATCCAGTCTGCATTTTTCTGAAGGAATTCCTGCCGCGCAGGCCGGTGCAATTGTTTTATATCTTCTTTAGATAGAGAAGGAATTATAATGTCACCTGCCTCATTCATGATAAACCCCAATGAGGTAAGTTCTGAGAAAATCAGAGTGCGGATTTCATCTGCATTCATGCGCTACCCCAAATGACTAATCCACCAAGTCTCCGGGCTTGTCCCATAAGTTCCGAGTAGTGTACTTGAATCTGAAAAACATGCAAAAACACACAGTGGTTTACAACTTTAGGAGGATCGCAGACCCCGGTTGTGTATCGGGGATCAAGGAGCTGACAATACCCCTTGAGGAACATCATGATCTGGTAAGGACCTTACGCCTTGCGGTACTAGGACATCGTGACGAAGTCCCGAACCAGTTAGCATGTTAGGAGCGGATCGTCAGATCCGCGGTTTCTACACACCACGCCGGGATCTGGCGATCCCTGGCAAGCATTAACTAGTGGGCTACTTGCGCCACGCGGTACTAGTATCCTTGAAAATCCGTCACGTCAAGACGGATTTTCAAGGCCATTCCCCATCACCGCCCCGCGGTCGGCCGGACCGACGTGCTGGGCATAGAGGCGCAGGAATCCCGGCGGGATTTCTTTGGACGGCGGCGTCCAGTCGCGCAGGCGCGTCTGCAGATCATCCTCGCTCAGGCGGACGTTCAACGTGCGGGCCGGAATGTCGATCGCGACGATATCGCCGTCGCGTAGGGCAGCCAGCGGCCCACCGACGGCCGCCTCCGGGCTGACGTGCCCGATGCACGGCCCGCGCGTCGCCCCGGAAAACCGCCCGTCTGTGACCATCGCCACCGAATCCGCCAGCCCCATGCCCACCAGAATGGCCGCGGGCAGCGACAGTTCCCGCATCCCCGGCCCACCGCGCGGCCCCTCGTAACGCACCACCAGCACGTCGCCCGGCTGAACCCGCCCATCCAACAGACACGCCTGCACGTCTTCCTCACAGTCGAACACGCGCGCCGGGCCTGCATGGCGCATCATCGCTGGCGAGACCCCGCTTACCTTGACCACGGCGCCATCGGGTGCGAGGTTGCCCCGCAGCACGGCGATCCCCCCCGTAGGGGCCAGCGGATTGTCCAGCGGACGGATGATGTCGGGGTCGGCAACGTGAGCGTCAGTGGCTACTTCAGCCAGTGTGCCGCCGAAAGCGGTGGGGATGTCCAGCGTCAAAAGCGGGGCCAGCCGTTTCAGTAACGCCGGCACGCCGCCCGCCCGTCCCAGGTCGGAGACCGGGCGTGGCGAGGCCGGCTTGAAGCGCGCCAGCAACGGCGTCTGCCGCCCGATGCGGTCCCATTCGTCCAGGTCGAGCGCCAGGCCCAGTTCGGTTGCCAGCGCCGCCAGGTGCAGCACCAGGTTGGTCGAGCCGCCGATTGCCTGCGTCACGCAGATGAGGTTGCGCAACGTCGCCGCCGTCACCACCTGGCGGAACGTGATCCCGCGTTCGATGCCCGCCACGGTGCGCCGCCCGGCCTCGTGAGCCAGTTCCAGCAGCGCCGCATTGACCCGCCGCGCGCCGGGCGCCGTGGCCTGGAGCGTCGCGTTGCCCGGCATGCTCAGTCCCGCCGCCTCCACCACCACGCACATCGTATTCGCCGTACCCAGCATGTTGCACACGCCGGGACCGGGGCATGCGATTCGCTCGATCTGGCGCAACTGGCGGCGGCTGATCTCGCCCCGGCGGGCGCGGCCAATGGCCTCTTTGATGTCGCTGGTCACCAGCCGCGCGCCCTCCCATTCGCCTTCGGCCATCAGCCCGCCGCTGACAAAGAGGGTCGGCAGGTCGAGCCGCGCCGCCGCCATCAACATGCCCGGCACGATCTTGTCGCACGAGGCCAGGCAGACGATCCCGTCGAATCCGTAGGCCCGCGCGGTCAGCTCGACCGAGGCGGCGATCACCTCACGGCTGGGCAAGACGGCGTGCATCCCCGCACCCTGGCAAATGCCGTCGCACAGCGCCATCGTGTTGAATTCGAGCGGGATGCCGCCCGCGGCCCGCACGCCCTGCTTGACGGCCCGCGCCACCCGGTCAAGGTGAATGTGGCCGGGCACCAGCTCGTTCCATGAATTGGCGATCCCAATCAGTGGCCGGCCCTCCGGCTGTCGCACCCCGCAGACGTGATACAGCCCGCGCGCATACGCGCCGACCAACCCGCGCCGCTTCATCGTTGCTTCACTCCTGACGACGCAAGTTTTTCGAGCAGTGCGGCGTGACTGCGGCGGGTAATGGGATAGCGGAACAATAACGGCAGCGAGATGAGGATAAAGAGCAACGGAACCGGCCCAAAGAACAGGCGAATGCCCAACAACGTGTTCGCGCTCTGTGTCACGTTGGGTATATAGCCGGAAAGCTGCAAAACCCAACCGGCAGCGACCAGCCCCAGCGCGTCCGACAGTTTGGTCGCCAGCCCCCAGACGCCATAGTACATGCCCCCGCGATGCTCGCCGGTATCGAGCCGGTCAATCTCGACCACATCGGGCACCATCGCCCAGGGGAACACCCACTGCGCCGAAAAGCCGATGCCGGCCAGGACGGCGGTGACGTACACCCAGAACGTCGGCCGGTGCGGGAGCAGAAAGGTCAGCGCCATCGCCACGCCGCCGATGAGCAACCCGATCGCGTAGGCCGGCCCCTTATCGATGCGCTCGGACAGCTTTTTCCAGGGGAAGAGGAACAGCACCACCAAGATCAACAGGACAAACATCACCACCGGCACCTGGCTTTCCATAAGCAGTTGATAGGTGAGGAAATAGTAGAGCAGCGTCTTGATCAGGGCAAAAGCCACGTTCGCCAGCAAAAAAGCCACAATCA
>FWPV01012196.1_pt1 | contig 12191 bp, 18 predicted proteins | sample 2228371 | NCBI WGS metagenome assembly FWPV01 (sample SAMEA103939776, study PRJEB20133) | metagenome | reverse complement strand
GTCCCGTATACCTGTTCGCACTGCAGATGAAGGCCCCCGAGGGACGGCGGACCGTGTCGTGGCGTCTCGTCCGCCATCAACACGACGATCAGTTCCGGCTAATCCGAGAGCATCACAGCGACTGGATATGGTACTGTCTTCCCTACTTCCGCAAGGCGACCTGGCACAAGGCGGCCCTGGACCTGTCGCACTTCGCACGTGCCACCAGGTTCTGCGAGACGGCCCGAACAGTCCTGCAAGTGCCCGGCAACTTTCTAGTGTCGGTCCCCGCGTGCGGACCACATTGCCCCTGGTGCCATGAGTTAATGCACTTCTGCCGCCATGAGCCGTGTGGCGACCATCACGACGATCCCGTCCTTAGGCGTCTGGGGAGGCTGCTCCACCAGTGGGCCCGCCGTGGCACCCCGGAAGTGGAGTGCCTGTGTGCGTTCTCGTCCCCGGATTCCTGGGGAACATTCGTCAGCAAGATGCTCTCCCGGCAAGTCGGGCGAGTCATCGCATCGCAGGATGATCTCCGCGTCTGCTTTATGCCAGCGAACCAGGTTAACCACGGAAAACAAGAGGTCTCCCAATTCGTCCTCTCGATCTTCTGGCCGGACTGCCTGGGTGACTTCACGCCATTCCTCCTCAAATTTTTCGATCACGCCCTCGATATTAGCCCAATCAAAACCCACGTTGGCCGCCCGGTCCTGGTATTCCTGGGCCTGCATCAAGGCCGGGAGAATTTTCGGGATATTATCCAGGATGCCTTTTGGAGCATCGCCGTTCGCCATGCCCTTCGCCCGGCGCTCGTCATCTTTTAACTTTTCCCAGTTGCGCAGCACGCCGGCCGAATCCTTTACGTCAATATCCCCAAAGACATGCGGGTGGCGGCGAACAATTTTGCTGTAGATACCCTGGACGACATCCGTGAAAGCAAAGTCTCCATCTTCACTGGCAATCTGCGCCAGCATCAGCACCACCAGCAGCAAATCACCAAGTTCCTCCCGAAAGCCATCGCTGTCACCTGCCTCAACGGCAGAAAGCGCCTCGTAAGCCTCCTCAACCAGCGAAGGGGCCAGGCTCTGCTGCGTCTGCTCCTTATCCCAGGGACAGCCATCTGGGGCGCGCAGGTGAGCAACAATTTCCTGAAAGCTCTCTACCGAAGTGTGCGGGGCCAACGGCGGAAGGAAAAGCGATGTTAACAGGCCGATATGCGGGCTGCGGTCAATTTCATACAGGCACAGGTCTTCAACCATCTGCCGGGCAGAACCGGCAGCATGCACCAGACGAACGCGATGCTGATCGGGGAATACGGCATTGAGGGCCAGCTTCAGATCAGCCGCCACTTCGCGAGAGTAAACCTGCCCGATCAGGGCAGGCTGGTCGGGTGGAAAAGGCGGTGTATGCAGGTTCACCACGTCGAGTGCGTCCACCAGCGCCAGGTGCGGGAAAGGATCCACCCCCAACGCCGTGAAAGTTGGCTCCAGAAAGCTCAATCCCTCAATCACACGCACCGGGATCCCCATCGCCGCTGCCCGGCGGGCAATTTCTGGACAGGTAGTCTCAGCCACATATGGATGGCCGGGCACCGCGTAGGTGACCCCATCTAGTCTTTGGCCCAGCTCGAGCACCCGAACAACGATCTGCTCATATACCTCTTCAAACCGCTCCGCGCCCTCGTACACTTCATCGAACGATACAACCTTAAGACCTTCGGGGAATCCCTGCAGCGTCAGGTGCTGGCGCGTGCGCACATAAACTTCCGGGATCTGGCATAACCATTCCCAGGCCTGGCGGGTAAGCAGGTCGGGGTCGCCTGGGCCCAACCCTAGCAGTACAATTCCCGGACTCGTGGTTTGTTTATTCATTTCTATACCTGCCACTTTTCTATCAGTGTTGCATCCAAAATATGAGCCGATCATACCAGATCAAGGCCCTGCCTGAGGCAGGCCCATTTTACCAGAGTAGGAGCAAAGGATGTCGGAAGTTCTAGGATACGAAGTCTTATTGAACGAGCCATATGACCAGGCGATCCAGTCTGTAACCGCGGCCTTGAAGACACAGGGGTTCGGGGTTCTGACGCGGATAGACGTCCAGGCCACGCTGAAAGAGAAATTGGGCGTTGATTTCCGGCCCTACACCATCCTGGGGGCATGCAACCCGCCCCTGGCGCACCGCGCGCTGGAGCTGGCCCCTGAGGTCGGCCTGCTGCTGCCATGCAATGTGACGGTCGAAGCGCACGAATCCGGAAAGACCCTGGTACGGTTTGCCAACCCCGGCATGATGGTCGCTTCGACCAACCGGCCTGGTGACTCTGGACTGGCAGAAGTAGCCGGCGCTGCCCAGGATAAGATACAAAAAGTGATTGCCGCGCTCGAGAACGCCCAACCGGCCGGTTGATTGGTAAAATTGAAAAGCGTGTGCAAGCACTACATTTCGTGACCGCACACGCTTTTAATTTAAACTACCAGATTGTTGTTGAATTAGCGCTTGGTGTAGGTAGGAGCCTTGCGAGCGCGCTTGAGACCCGGCTTCTTGCGTTCCTTCACCCGCGCGTCGCGGGTTAAGAAGCCGCCCTTGCGCATCATCGGCCCGAAATCAGCCGACATTTTCGCCCGGGCGCGCGCCATCCCAAGCTGGACCGCATCGGTCTGGCCGGTAACGCCGCCACCCTGCACCACAACGGTGATGTCGTAAGTGCCGCGATCCTGCCCGGCAGCCGCCAGCGGGGCCAGGATGGTTTCCAGATCGCCCGCGCGATTGAAATAGACTTCGGCGGGTTTATCATTGACAATAAAACGGCCCGAGCCGGTCATTAAGCGAACGCGAGCAGTCGATTCCTTGCGGCGCCCAACACCTTCATAATACTGAACGGCCATAATACCTACGCTCCTTCAACAATTCGAGGGGATTGAGCTTCGTGTGGGTGCTCGTTCCCGGCATAAATTTTCAAACGTTTGATGATCTGGCGACCGTACTTGTTGTGCGGGAGCATGCCCCACACTGCAGCGCGGATCACGCGGTCCGGCCGGTTCTTCATCTGGTCGCGCAGGTTTACAGTTTTTAACCCACCCGGGTAGCCCGAATGACGATAGTAGTTCTTTTCATCCATCCGCTTACCGGAAATCTGAAGCCGGCTGGCATTAATCACTACCACAAAATCACCCATCGCCACACCGGGTGTGAAGGTCGGCTTATGCTTGCCGAGCAAGTACCGGGAAATCTGGGTGGCCAGGCGGCCAATTCCCTGATCAGTGGCATCCACCAGGATCCACTCGGCTTCCGGTTTGCCTTTCAGAACGAAAGTTTTATCTACTGCCATATCACTCACCTTACTACAAGGTATTTCTAGGTCTCTTTACTACTCGCCTTGCGCCGGCAACCCATCCGTATAATGCACCGCTTTTAAGACCAATCCCTCAGGAGGGGCAAGACCGGGGGTCAGTGGTGAAGCGTGCTCAACTGCCTGTTGCAGATCTTCGAGATCCAACCGCTGCTGACCCACCAGCACCTGCACAAAAACCATCCTGCGCACCATGTGGTACAAAAAGGCATTGGCCGTCACCTGGAACAACAAGGACCCATCCTCGTCTTTCCTCTGCCAGCCCGCCTGGAGCACGGTACGGATTGTGCTGCCCCCCGCCCGTAATGGAGCGCCAAAAGCAGCAAAATCATGGACACCGGGAAGCAGCCGCGCCGCAGCTTGCAAGCTTTGCCAATCGCAAGGAGGCCAGACCCGCCAGGCATACCGGTCCCGCAGGGGATCGCGCTCAGGGGCAAACCACAAGTGGTAGTGATAGCAGCGGGAGATCGCATTGTAGCGCGGGTGAAAATCCGGCCCGGCAATTTCCACTGCTTTGACTGCCACATCTTCCGGGAGGTTTGCGTTCAGCGCCCGGCCCAGTTCGTCCGGGCTGTGCGCCCAATCCAGGTCGAATGCGATCACCTGCCCGGCAGCGTGCACACCCCGATCGGTGCGTCCGGATGACAGGATGGCCCTACCTTGCCAGTTCAGCTTGCGCAAGGCGGCTTCCACCTCCAACTGGACGGTGCGAGCGCCTCCCTGGCGTTGATAGCCGTAAAACTGGGTGCCGTCGTAGGCTAAAGTAACTTTGTAACGTTCCATTCCAATCCGGTCTTTTTACCGGAGTGTCCATTCCGTATGGAATGTAGTCATCTCAGGGAGATGGTTTATCCCTCAACCAGTTCCAGCAGAACCATTTCCGCAGCATCACCCAGGCGCGGCCCAAGTTTGAGCATGCGGGTGTAACCGCCATTTCGGCTGGTATAGCGTGGGGCAATATCATCGAACAGCTTGCGGACGGTCTCTGGGTTGCTAAGGCGTGCAGCCGCCAGGCGGCGAGCGTTCACCTTGTCAATATCAGAGCCCTCAGCGCTGTTTCGAGCCAGCGTAATCAGGCGCTCGGCCTCACCCCGGATCGATAAAGCCTTGGCGCGAGTCGTCCGAATTCGTTCGTGCTCGAACAACTGATTAATCATCGTGCGCCGCAGGCCGATCCGTTGATCTTTTGTACGATTAAGTTTGTATCCTGCCACACCGTGTCGCATATCTGCTTACTCCGTCGCAACCTGTCCCGCGGAGCGGCATTCGTTCAGAACGCTCGCTCTCCTGGGAGGCGGTTGCTTATTCCACAGTCTTTTCGTCCTGCAGGAAACCTTTTTCCTGCATCTTCAGGCGCAACTCGTCCAGGCTTTTCTCGCCAAAGTTGCGGATGGACATGACGGCTTCGTCGCCCTTTTCAAGCAGTTCCAGCACATCACCCACCGTCGTGATCCCGGTCCGTTTGAGCGAGTTGAAAACCCGCACCGACAGATCCAGGTTCTCGATCGGCGTTTCGGCTGCCTCACTGGTCAGGCGGCTGCCAGTCGTTTCCTTTTCGACCCCGATTACCAGTGTTTCTTCCGTAACCCCGGCAATATACCGGAGATGGTCGATCAGGATCTTCGAAGCAGTGCTCATCGCCTTTTCGGGGCTGATGGTGCCATCGGTCCAGATTTCCATGATCAGGCGATCGAAGTTCGTGCTCTGCCCAACCCGAGCGGAGCCAACCGTCCAGTTAACCCGGCGCACAGGGCTGAAAATTGCATCTACCGGCAGTTCGCCGATCGGCAAGCGACCGCTGCGCTCCGGGGAAGGCGAATATCCTCGCCCGTGCTCGACGGTCATATCGATCTCCAACCGGGTGTTTGGATCGTCTACCGTAAACAGGTACAGGTCAGGGTTGACGATCTCAACTTCGGCAGGAGTTTGGATATCTGCAGCGGTGACCACGCCCTCACCTCGTACATCAAGGTGCAAATGGGCAGTATCAACATCATGCAGAATCAGGCGCAGTTGCTTCACCTGCAACATCACCTGGATGACGTCTTCGCGCACACCCGGGATGTCACTGAACTCGTGTAACACATCCGTTATTCGAATGGAGGTTACCGCTGCGCCTTCTAACGACGAGAGTAGAATCCGGCGCAGCGCATTACCAAGCGTGATACCATACCCTCGTTCAAGAGGACTGACCACAAACTTGCCGTAATTGCGTGCTTCGGCTTCACGCTCAACTTTTGGCGTTACCATATTACTTAGTGCAGCCACGATTCACCCCTTCCAGGCAAGGTTCCCTTGCAGGCCCGGCCTGATAGATTGGGATTAGCGCGAGTAATACTCGACGATTAATTGCTCATTTAAGTTGCCGTCAACTTCAGCCCGTTCAGGCAGGCGCAGCACGCGCCCATAGAAGCCTCTGACATCGCGCTCCAGCCACAGTGGGGCAACGCGCTTTTCGGCAAAATCAACAACTTCTTTCCAATAAGTTTTCCGGCGGGCGCTCTCTTCGACCGTCACAACATCTCCAGGCTTCAGGATCATCGATGGAATATCGGCGCGGTGGCCGTTCACCTGGATATGGCCGTGATTCACCAGCTGGCGGGCCTGCGCACGATCGCTGGCGTAACCAAGGCGATAAACCACATTGTCCAGGCGTGTCTCAAGCGTCTGAAGCAGGGTCAGACCGGTCATGCCTGGGCGGCGCAGAGCGACGCCAAAATAACGGCGGAACTGCCGTTCATAAACACCATACACACGGCGAGCCTTCTGCTTGGCGCGCAACTGGCGAGCGTAGTCCGATTCGCGCTCCACCCGGCCCTGCCGGCCACGGCCATGCTGGCCGGGGGCAAAGCCACGTTTTTCAAAGGAGCACTTCGGGCCGTAGCACCGTTCGCCTTTCAAAAAGAGTTTTTCACCTTCTCGCCTGCAAAGCTTGCAGACTGGACCAATGTACTTTCCCATACGTTCCCTCTCTTGCTCTTAGACGCGGCGTTTCTTCGGAGGCCGGCAGCCATTATGCGGCACCGGAGTAATATCCTGGATCGAGCGCACACGAACGCCCATAGACTGGACGGCCCGGATAGCCGACTCGCGGCCAGGGCCAGGTCCCTTGACAATTAAATCGGCTTCCTGAAGCCCCATAGCCATCGCCGTTTTGACAGCCTGTTCAGCAGCCAGGCGCGCAGCAAAGGGCGTGCTCTTGCGAGAGCCCTTGTAACCGGCCGATCCCGAGCTGCCCCAGCAGACTGTGTTTCCCTGCGGATCAGTGATGGTTACAATGGTATTGTTGAAGGAAGCATAAACGTGAATCTGACCAGAAGTCAGCGTTCGTTTTACTTTTTTCGTCGTAGTAGCGGCGCGACGCGTCGATCGTACGTTTTGTGCCATAATTCCTCGCTAGTAACCTTTCTACAACAGTTCCACAGCCAGTCACCAGAAAATGGCCAGGCAGCCGCGGGGTGAGAGAGAAGGAACCCCACCTGGCCAATCTCAGGATCAGGCTATTTCTTTGCCCCGCGGCGGCGGCCGCGACCGGCAACCGTCTTCTTAGGACCCTTGCGGGTACGCGAGTTGGTGCGGGTTCGCTGGCCATGAACCGGCAGGTTGCGCCGGTGGCGCAGGCCACGGTAGCAGCCAATTTCAACCAGCCGCTTGATGTTCATTTGCACTTCGCGGCGGAGATCGCCCTCAACCTTGTAGGCGCGAGCAATGAAATCACGAAGTGAGTTCACTTCGGATTCGCTCAGATCGCGCACCCGGGTATCAGGGTTCACATTGGACCCTGACAGAATCGTGCGAGCACGCGTTGGGCCAATGCCATAAATGTAGGTCAGGCCTACTTCAATTCGCTTGTTGCGCGGAAGATCAACACCTTCAATTCTTGCCATAGTCCTTTATCCCTGTCGCTGCTTATGCTTTGGGTTTTCGCAGATCACGAACAAAATACCTTTGCGCCGGACGATCTTGCACTTGGCGCACCTTTTCTTAATCGATGGAGATACTCTCATGACACCTTCTCCTCTAATCCATCACCATAATTGCGTTAAGCAAGCCAAAGCCTCGATTATACATGCTTTCTTAAGATTTGTCTAGCCCGCTTCCGATTTCAGCCGGGTATCTTCATCCCGGAGTGCGGTCAGGATATATGGGCCATCGGGCGTTATGGCAACTGTGTGCTCAAAATGAGCCGTCAGGCTGCCGTCATCCGAAGCCACCGTCCACTCATCCGGCATTACCCGGGTGCGGAATGTGCCAGCCAGGACCATCGGTTCAAGTGCGATGGTCATTCCATTGCGCAGCAGCATACCCCGGCCAGGAACGCCGTAATTGGGAACCTGGGGACCCTCGTGCATCTGCCGGCCAACCCCATGCCCGGTATATTCGCGAGTCACCGCGAACCCCCGGCTCTCGACATATTGCTGAATGGCAGAAGATACATCCCCTACCCGGTTGTTGGCCACCATTTTGCGAATCCCTTCGTACAGCGCAGCCTCGGTGACTTCCAACAGGCGCTGCGCCGCGGGAGAAATCTCGCCCACCCCCGCAGTAAAGGCCGAATCGCCCACAAAGCCTTCATACACCACGCCGCTGTCAATCGATACGATATCGCCTTCTTTGAGCTTCCGTTTCCCGGGTATACCATGCACCAGTTCGTCATTCAGACTGATGGTCGTACTGGCCGGGTAGGGATACGGCCCGGGATAGTGCTTGAACGGTGAATAGACGCCGTACTGCCGCATCACTTCTTCAGCCGCCGCATTCAGATCCGCTGTTGTCACCCCAGGGCGAATGATCGCGCGCGCCGCCGCCAATGCCTGCGCATTGATCTTGCCAGCTTGGCGCATCAGTTCGATCTCCTGCGGAGTTTTGATTGTGATCTGGCGGTCCCAGGCCATTCCGTAATCCTTATTTCTTCTGGAGAGCTTCCAGAATATCCTTAGACACTTCCTCGATCGACTTCTGCCCGTCGACCTCGATCAGGAGGCCTTTCTGGCGATAATATTCGATCAATGGTGAAGTCTGCTGCATATAGACGCGGATGCGCCGCTCAACCGTCTCAGCCTTATCATCTTCACGCTGGATCAGTTGAGCGCCATCCAGATCACAGGCACCCTTAACCTGGGGCGGGTTGTGGGTCTCGTGATACACACGGCCGCAGGTCGGGCACGTCCAACGCCCACCTAACCGTTCGATCAGCGCCTCGGCCGGGACAGAAATGTAAGGGACGCTGTGGACAGCCTGTCCCATGGCGCCCAACATGTCTGCCAGGGCTTCAGCTTGCGCGGGGGTACGCGGGAAACCATCCAGGAGCGCCCCCGCTTCGCAATCCGGCCGGGAAATGCGATCACGAACCATCGCAATCGTCACATCGTCCGGGACAAGCTCACCCCGGTTCATATAACCCTGGGCCAGCTTGCCAAGCTCGGTTTGATTTTTCAGGTTCTCCCGAAACAGATCACCAGAAGAGATGTGGGCCAGGTTCATCTCGCGGGAGATTACCTGCGCCTGGGTCCCTTTGCCTGCCCCAGGAGGGCCTAAAAGAACGATGTAGGTAGCCATTTCCTTTACCTCAGTGTTTTATCCGCGAATCAGGTTCTCATCGTAACCGTGCAGTTTCAGTTCAGTTTCGATGATGGTGAAGGTATCTCTCACCACACCAACCACGATCAGCAGGCCGGCGGCCGAGATCAAGAACAACCCCGCCCGGGCGCTGGCCGGGAAGATGGGCTGAAGGAGAAACGGCAGGACCGCCACAAAGCCCAGGAAAAAGGCGCCGGGAAGCGTAATGCGCCGCTGAACTTTCGTCAGGTATTTCTGAGTCGGCGCGCCACGCACCACACCCGGGATTTGCGCACCCTGGCGCTTGAGATTATCGCCATAATTTTGCTGGGTGAAGAGCACGTCGGTGTAGAAGAAAGTGAAGGCCACCACCATGATGAAGTACAGCACGCCATACGCCAGGCCCTGCCCGCCAAACACACTCGACACACCCTGGGCGAAGTTTGACACCCACTGGGTCTGCGAAGCGACAAAATAGCTGGCAACGATGGCAGGGAAGGTCAGGATAGCCTGGGCAAAAATCAGCGGGATCATGCCGGCCATGTTGACCATCAACGGCAGGTTGCTGCGCACAGGCATCGACATGCGGTTACCCACCCGGCGTCCAGGGAACAGCACCGGCACATTGCGGCGTCCCTGCTGGACGAAGACAATCGCAAAAATGGTGAGCACCAGGATAAGGAGGATCAACAGGACCATCCACCAACCGTTCTGGCGGTCGCTCAGCAGGCTCAACAGGTTGCTCGGGATCTGTGATACGATGCCGGCAAAGATGATCAAGGACAGGCCCTGGTTAGGGATGCCATATTCCGAGATCAACTGGCCAATCCATACGCCAAACATCGTGCCGGCCACCATCGTGACCAGCGTCGCCAGGGTCGGCAGAAGCGCTTCGCCGCTGAAACCGTAGGCAGATAAGATCGACTGCCCGCCGGCCAGCTGCTGGAAGATGTTGATCTGGCCAACCGCCGAGAGCAAAGCCATGGGGATGGTGAGGACGATGGTCCATTTTTCCATCCACTGCCTGCCAGCCCGTGGGTCTTCTTTCATCCGCGCCTCAAGGGCCGGGATGATCGGAACCAGGAGCTGCAGAATAATCTGGGCGGTAATGTACGGGTAAACTCCCATCGCCAGGATGGAGAAGTTCGACATGGTTCCGCCAGAAAGCAAGTTCAACAGGCCAATTAATCCTGCCGCGGGGTTATCGCCGGTCAACAGACCCTGGATCACCGTGCGATCGATCCCCGGGACAGGAATATTGGCTGCCAGGCGATAGATTGCCAACAGCATAAGCGTGATCAACAGCTTCTTGCGGATGTCCTCTGATTTCCATAAGTAACGCCAGGCTGAGCGCTTCATGCATGCATCTCCTCGGGTCGCCTACAGGGCGACAATTTCAACACTGCCACCCGCAGCCTCGATTTTTTCGCGCGCGCCTTTGGTAACCCGCTGAACGCGGATGTTGAGCGCAACACTAATTTCGCCGCTGCCCAGAACCACAACCGGGTTCTTGGGTTTATGGAGCATCTTATTTTCTGCCAGAAGCTCTCGGGTTACTTCAGTTCCAGCAGGGAATCTGGCAAGCTGTCCCAGGCTGACCTCGTTATACTCTACCCGGTTCGGCGGGGTAAAGCCTTCACCACGCATGAACGGCAAGCGGCGATAGAAGGGTAGATTACCACCCTGCCGGTACAGGTTACCTTCCTGACCGGACCGGGCGCCCTCACCCTTGGTACCGCGACCGGCGGTCTTGCCCTGGCCGGCAGCTGCACCCTGGCCTTTGCGCTTGCGTTCCTTCTTTGCACCAGGATTGGGCATCAAATCATGAAGTTTCATAATTACCTACACTTCCTCAACTCGCACAAGATGGTTCACCTTGGCAAGCATTCCCCGCAACGCGGGGGTATCATCATGGATCACACTCTGGTTCAGCTTACGCAGGCCCAGGGTACGGATCGTAGCTTTGTGGCGCTCGGAATACCCAATCGAGCTTTTTACATAAGTGATCCGCAGTTTTTTGGGTTGGGTGGTTGTTTCAGACATTTCGCTTCCTCCGCTCCCAGAACGGCAGCACATCCTTCAAGTCCTTGCCACGCCGGGCAGCTTCTTCTTCAGGGCTCTTGAGCTGATCCAGGGCATCAAAAGTAGCCTGGACCACATTGAGCACATTCGCGCTGCCGAGTGACTTGGTCAGGATATCACGGATGCCGGCCGCTTCCAGAACGGCCCGGACGCCGCCAGCGGCGATCACGCCCGTACCGGCAGAAGCCGGCCTGAGCAGCACCTTGGCGCCGGCCAGGCGACCGGTTACTTCATGCGGGATCGTGGTACCGTAAATGAACACCTTACGCATGCTTTTGTGCGCGCGCTCGGTCGCCTTGCGCATCGCATCCGGAACAGCGTTAGCTTTGCCAACACCCAGGCCAACCCGGCCATTGTTGTCACCAGCAACAACCGTCACGCGAAACGAGAAACGCCGCCCACCTTTGACCACCTTGGCCACGCGGGCAATCTCGATCACGCGCTCATCGAACTGCTGTTCCATACCTTGATAATCGGTCATTTCCGTCATATTTCAGGCCCTTTGTCCTTTGTATCCTTAAAATTCCAGACCGGCCTGGCGGGCGCCGTCGGCTAATGCCTTGACCCGGCCAATATAGCGGAAACCGCCCCGGTCGAAAACGACCTCGGTAACGCCCTTGTTCTTGGCGCGTTCGGCTACCAGTTGGCCAACCAGGCGGGCCTGTTCGGTCTTCGTCAGACCAACCAGCTTCTTGCGAAGCTCATGATCAATGCTCGAGGCAGCAACAAGAGTGTGGCCGGCCTGGTCGTCGATCACCTGGGCGTAAATTTCCGCTTCACTGCGGAATACATTCAGCCGCGGGCGCTCTGGCGTCCCGATGAGATGCTTGCGTGCGCGGTAATGCCGTCGAATACGAGACTCAGCACGAGATAACTTAGCCATATCCTACACCTTACTTCTTACCTTTACCCGACTTGCCAGCCTTGCGGCGGATCCGCTCACCCAGGTAATGAATGCCTTTGCCATGATAAGGCTCAGGCGGGCGAATGTTGCGGATATTAGCAGCGACCTGGCCAACGACCTCTTTATCAAACCCCATCACCTTAATCTGGCGCGTCCGGGTGTCCACATCAAAGGAAATGCCGGCCGGTGGTTTGACTTCGACAGGGTGCGAATAACCGACGTAAAGAACCAGCGTTTGCCCGCTCATTTCAGCGCGGTAACCCACACCATCAATTTCCAGAACCGTGGTAAAGCCCTGGCTCACTCCGGTCACCATATTGT
>FWPV01013577.1_pt1 | contig 12194 bp, 7 predicted proteins | sample 2228371 | NCBI WGS metagenome assembly FWPV01 (sample SAMEA103939776, study PRJEB20133) | metagenome | reverse complement strand
GACGTCTAGCCGTCATCCAGTTCCCTCCATCTCCCATTGTACGGCCTCCCGGCCGCCATGAAGGGCCACCACTACCTTAACGGAACTGGCCGCCTGTCGGATTCATTCTTGGACGGATCAGACCCAATCGGGTAATCCGTTCGTCATTTCTCGGCCCCTCTCCACTGTCTCGTTGGCGGACCTAACCACGAGGGGGGAAGGATACACGGCCGCGAATCTGTTGTCAGCACCGGGTGCGTCAGGCGCAGACGACGGCACGAGCCGCCGGCGTAGTCAAAGTCGGATCTGTGGATCCTTTCGGCAGGTGAGCAAGATGGCCGTCCACAAGTCCACAGGTCCGGTAGCCACGGCCAATATGGTGACTTCGTGGCTTTACAACGCGGGAACACTACGCTGTTGCGATGATGTGGTTGAGTCCGGCCCCACGAAATCGGGACACCGGAACCCGGTGTGAACACCCGACCGGGCGTCTGGTTTGAACTCGAGACGCGGCACACCGCCGCGCAGGTCGGAACGTCTGTCAATCACTTCGGACAGAAGCTGGTCCGATGAGAAACCTGCTTGTATACCGGTCCGATAAATTCCGTGGTTGTCCACCGACCTGCCGAGTCATAGCTGTAGGTCGTGGTCGAGTCGAGACGGCCATGGCTGTAGTCGTCGATCTGGACGATCCAGCCGTGCCGCTCGTACGAGTACAGCGTGGACTGGTCGATTACTCCGTCATCCAGTTCGTCGTACTCCGCCAGCAGCATCCTCCGTGAGTTGTCGTATTCGTAGTACCCGCTGTAATCCACTACTCCATCTGCTTGCGAGTCGAATTCCCACCGCACTATTACCTCGTCCCGCCACACGTATCGATCTATTGAGTCGTAGACGCCATCGCCGCCCGCGTCCTCAAGCTGTGCAACGCGATGTCCGTCATCATCGTATAGGTAATCCGTGATGTCCGCAAGATCCATGTACTGCGCACGAACCAGCGTATAGCGTATCAGACGTGAAGCGCCATCGTACTCATACGTCCGTACGTAGAGCAAGGACCCGTCGCCGTCATGTGTCTCATGGCGCACGCGATTGCCGGAATGGTCATATGTGTAGTCGTCCACGAAGTCGATTGCCCCATCGGCACCGCGATCAATCGTGTGTTTGACGAGGTAACCGTCCTGAGAGTACGTGTAGTCACTTATGAGGTCGATCCGGCCATCCGCACCCGCATCGCTCTCGTAGTGTAGGAGGTCGCTGTTCTCGTTATACTGCGCTACCGTGATGGAGTCGACGAGGCCATCCGCGCCGCGGTCGATTTCGTCGACTATCGTACATCGAGGATAAACGTCGCGTGGCGGATCGGGTACGGGCGGCTGAGTGGGGTTCGCTGGCCCAGGTCGCGGCGTAGGATCAGCGACTGGAGTTGGCGCAGCACGAGTCGGAGTTCGCGTCGGCATCTCCGTCGGGAGGCGCTGGAGTGCTGTGTGCCGACAGGACACCGGCAGGTAGACAACGCTGTCATACGAATCGCAGAACATGCCGTGACTTAGATCGGCACGATACTCCGTCCTAATGTCCGCCTGCGTCAAGTGCCAACCTGCGTTAGCATACAGCAGGAGTAGTCCTGGGAGGAGTGCCCAACCTACGGACGGGGCGCGGGGTCGCGCGCGCATCCGTGCTAGTCGCGCGGTTCCGGCGTCACTCGATCCGAACAGGCCTACGAGGCGTGCTTGTAGCAACGCCTTCACGACAGGTGCGAATCCGCAGCATGCCTGCACAACGGGTACCAGTTGAGTCGGGCGGGGAATCACACCCGCGCACGCACTCGCCGCGACGTCACGGTAGCGCGGATCCGACGACACGGACATGCAATTGATCTCCCTCTCAAGCAGGGCGACACAGGCACGCGATCCCGACGCTCTGTTGATCGCTCATGGCGTGAATCGCCGGTAGCGACGGAGCGACCCCAATACACCGCGCAGCGCAGTGATAGCCCCCTTGCTCAACCGTGGTGCGCAGCACTATCAGTGGCAGCGTGCGTCGCCGCGGGTCAGCGCTCCGAAATCGACGATCAAGACGCTATTGGATCTCGATCGTCACAGACGCGCGGCCGATCGCACCATCTGTATCCTCAGCCTCCAGCGTGAGGACATGGGTTCCCGGCCGCAGCGCGTTCACGTTCAAGGCTGCTCCATACCCGAGGAGACCCTCCTGACTGCTATACCAGCGCATCTCTGGTTGAAGGTCCTCGCCGGTGGCCAAGTCCACCCAGCCGTCATCCACATCATCGGCCTGGCCGAGCAGCACAACACTGGACTCGGCCAGGAACACATCGCCATCTGCGGGAGTGAGAATCCGAACAGAGGGCACGTGATTCGCTCCTACGATCAGTCCGTCGACCTGCGCACTGGCTACGTTCAGCCCGTCCGACACCTCGACGCGGAGCGACGCATTCGTACCGTATGGTAGCCAGTCGGTGTTGAATGTGACGATACCGTCATCATCGTCAACCTTCACCGGGAACCACGGCTCAGCACCAGTTGGGCTGTACATGACAGAGGCCCTCAATCCACCCCCGTCTGCATCGGTAGCCTGCCACTCGATGATGGTTCGGGACTCGAGCGTTTCTCCTGACGCCGGTCTCAACACGCTGACTACTGGACTGTGGGCAGTCCGGGTGACTGCATCCTCTACAACGCCGCCCCGTAGCAGCTCGATGGCATGTAAATCCGGTGACGCGAGCACCGGCACCGCGAAGTCAGTCGTGCCGCGCGGCGCCAACGGGACATTCACGGCGAAGAGCTCGTTCCCGCCCGAGTCGACACATCGTACGCGCCCGTCACCCACGCCGCCTGCTTGAGGAACGATGTGGCTCGGCATCGGTGCTGTCGCCAGTATCGCAGCTGGCTCGGCGGGTGCCTCAGGAATGCTGCCCGCAACTAGCACGATCTCCTCTAGTGAAGGAATCTGACGACCGAGCGGACGCGCCGGTGCAGGCAGCGGATAGGTGCGAGGTCCAGCCAATACCTCCAACCAGTGCGCGATGTCGATCCATGTCCTCCCGGTCGTCTCACCCTGGTTCATCACATCGACTCGCGACGGCGGTTTGACGTTCTCTTTCGGTATCTGACCCGAACGCCCGAGCAAGTCCTTAACGCTCCAGCCGACTTCGCCTATCGGGCCTCCTCCCTCTTCCGGATGCCCAAACTGGTGACCAAGCTCGTGCGCATAGGTTACTTGGAAGACGTTCTGCGGCTCGACCAGTGTGTTGCCGTGCCCTGCGTGAGTCTGCTCCAGAGAAACGCCAGTCGTGCTGGCCTCTCCGTCCAGCTCGTACGGATTCGTGTCTCCACAGCACAGCCAGCCGTAGGCGTAGTCCGCCGGCGGGCGGCTCCGCAAGCGATACTCCTCGAGCGCGAACGCGAGTTGTGCCTGGCCGAAGCGATAGTGTAGCGAGTAATCAACGGGATTCACCACCTCTTCGCGTGCTGGTATCGTCTCGAAGGACGTCTGCGCATCAGGGTAGGCAACGACGTGGATGGTCAGTGTTCCGCGCCTGTTGTACGTCCGCGTCTCGTGTGCCCCAGGATCAAGAGCAAGATCAGGAAATAGGAGACTCCCCTTCACGCGCCGTAGGACCACAGCCTCATCGAGATCGTTCCAGAATCGGACGGAGTCGCCTATGAAGATGCGCTGATGGACCATGGGGAACAGGACAACCTCCCCGGGCGTACACACAAACCCATCCCCATCGCGACAGGTCCTCACCACGTAGTCGTACGTCGCTGGATTATCAGGTACCACGAGGTGCTCAGAGTTGACGACTTCGTAGCCTCCACCGCAGCAGTCTGGCATCGGGTAGATGTCCCAGAGCATTGCATCGCCAACACCCGGTTTAATGAGGTCAGGCTCGGGCGTCGCGTATTGCACAGGATCGGGTGCGTCTTCGTGGATGTAGACGATCGGCACGCCGACGAACTTGGGGCGGGGCCGGTACGTGAATAGTGCTGTATAGTCCTTACATTGAGTCTGTTGAAAGGTGTCCGGATCGACGTAGGGAGGAAGGAGCGGCCACGGAGGTAAGAGAGGCCAGAGACCTGTGGTTTGAGAACGAACGCCAACGCACACATGGAGCTGAATATCGCGATCGATCCCTGTTGACATAAGCGGATAGAAATCGAAGTTCAGGCTCGCGTTTGGATTCGTGCGCACCCACGGAGCCTCGACGTCGATCTGACTCGACCTGCCATTGCTCGAGCGGAAGCCGTATGGAAACGGATACCACGCGATCGGTCCCACGGGGACGTGCAAGACTGACCTCGTCTGCCAATCGGCGTTCAGACCTCCCTCCACCTCGCCTTGCGCACACGGTCCGTCCGACTCCACGTAGACTCGGACTGTCGTGGCACGCCGATCGACTAGTGGGACCTCCTGCGCAGGCTGAGGCACCCCGTCCGGCAAGCCCGTCTGCGAGAACGGATCAGTCTGGATTGCCTGAGTAATCTCGATGTGATCGATCTTCGGATGGCAGGTCCCGCTGGCGACAACAGCGCTCGTCGAGGCGTAGATCACCATCGCCGCTCACCCGACGGAGCTCAGCGCCATTGCCCGAGTCCATACGGCTTGCGTGATTGTCCTCCCTTCCATACTGGATCCTCACGAGATGGCAGTGGCAGTTACCTACTCCACGCAGCTGCAGCGCGAAGTGCATGATACCACGCCACAAGCCGTTGTCAACCGGACATGCCCCGCGAAGACTGGTCCAGATGAAGTGTTAGAATCTCCTCGCTGCGAGAAGGTTCAACATGCAGCCACGTTTCACAGAGGCACAGATGATCGGGATCCTGCCCCAGGCCGAGCGGGACCTGGGGATCGATGCCCTCAGGGAGGTGCTGGGATAAGGTGCATGACCGCCGTGCCGCGGCGGGAGGCGGTGGTCGTCCTGGTCCAGCGCCGCGTCTCGCAGCGTCGTGCTTGTGCCCTCGTGCGCATCGGGCGCTCCAGTGCTCGCTACCAAGCCAGGCCGCGGGACGATACCGACGTCGTCACGCGGTTGAAGGCCATTGCCAAGAGGCACCCGCGCCTCGGCTACCGGCGGGCCAGGGAGATGCTCCGCCGCCAGGGATAGCGCCTCAACCGCAAACGCGTGAGGCGCCTGTGGGTGAAGGCTGGCCTGTCGTTGCCGATGCGGCGCTCCAAGAAGCGCCGCCCCAGGAGGGGCTCGGTGCCCACGGTGGCCACCCACCCGAACCACGTCTGGACCTACGACTTCTTGGAAGACCGCACCGCCGACGGCCGCAAGCTTCGCTTTCTGACCGTGATCGACGAGTTCAGCCGCGAGTGCCTCGCCATCCAGGTCCGCCGCTCCTTCCCGGCCAGGGCAGTGTTGGCGGTGCTGAAGCAGCTGTTCGCCGAGCACGGCGCGCCCGAGTCACTCGGCTGTAGGTCGGCTCGGGATCATGCGCGCGCGCGGTGGGTCGCGGCACTTGCGGCGCCGTCAGCGCTACGCAGTAGGCGCGAGACTGAAGAGGAGGCGCTACTGACCCGTCCGTGGGTCTGCCACGGGTCCGTGCGGGGCGCCAGTGACGGATCGTCGTGCGGTCCTGCTGGACAGCTGGGACGGTCGCTGCGCGCCCGCACCACCTGACCATGACGCCCGCGACGCTGTCGCAGCGGCGCCATTCCGGTAGACACGCTCGGGTGCTGCCGCGCTCGACGAGGGCAGGCCGGCGCACCGGCCGGCCCACGCATGCATGATGAGCCGACAAGCAGAGCGTTGGCCACGTGCCTGAAGGTCGAGACGGTGAGAGGCGTCAGACACTGCGAACGCACGAGGCCGCCGATCATCGGGCTCGTTGGCAACCGGGGTGTCTGACCAGTCACTACGCTGCGCAACGTGGGTCGACGTGCGCAGACGCCATTCCGCCCAACGTCTTGCTGCCTCATCCCCGCACTTCCCGTCATCGCGCGCGCAGGTGTGTGTCGCTGTCCGACCATCGTGCACACCGATTCGGGAAAGTGGCAAGCCGTCTGTGTTGCCCGAGAAACAGTGAGAAGATCCGGCCTCGCTACTATGTGAGGGTCACTGCTCCGCCGGAGCCTGACGCGTCCAGTATCGGAGGCGCTCCTCGCTGGCCGCCTCGAGCGTTCGTTCGCGGCTGGCCAGTCGCGCCAGTGGATCACCCCGGTAGTAGTCCACCGGGCAGAGGTAGTGGAGCGCCCCATGGGGCCGATCCTCGTTGTAGAACCGGACGTGCTGCGTGAGTACGCCGAGCACATGATGGTAGTTCTCCAGCTGCCCGTCAAGCGCCTCCTCCCGGTGGGTGCGGTGTACCCGCTCGACGAGGCCGTTCGATTCGGGATGGGCCACGCGGATTGGGATGTCGGTCACGCCAGTCGCCCTGACCAGGTGTCGCCATTCGGCGCTCAGGAACTGACTCCCGTTGTCCCGAACGATCCGCGGCTCGCCTCGGCGCCGGCTGGGCAGGCCGTCGAGCGCCTCCTGCACGGTCAGGGTCACCGTGTCCGCCTTGATGGTGGCGTTCAGGGTCCAGTGCACCAGGTAGCGGCTGTGAGCATCCAGGATGTGGACCAGGTAGTACCAGACCGGCGCGATCCACACGTACATCAGGTCGATGTGCCACTGCTCGTCCGGGCGTTCCGCAGGCGGGGGGCGCCGCAGGGCCCCCACCGAGGGGCCTTGGGGGCGCTGCAAGAGACCGTCATCCTTGAGGATGCTGTAGACCTGGTGGGCCCGCAGGTACACGATGTCCTGGTCTACCATCCACCAGGCCAGCCGTTTGTAGCCCATCGCCGGCTGCAGCCGCCTGCCTGTACGCACGGCGTCGACCTCGGCGGGCGTCGGCAACCACAGCGGCCGTCCAGGCGGCGTCAGGTCCACCAGGCGGTCGGTCGTGCTCCGCTCCGTCCCGCGATGGTAGGTCGCTGGCGCCAGACCCAGGGCGTGCAGGATCGGGGCCAGTGGCTGGTCGGTCCACCGCTGCGCGCTAGCCACCGCCGCCAGCAGCTTCTCCTTCTTCGAGGCATCGTGGCGCTGGTGCGGACCCATCACCAGCGCCCCCTTTTTAGCGCCAGGTTCTCGGCGCTGATCTCCGCGATGACCTTGCGCAGGCGCGTGAGCTCGGTGAGTTGCTGGGCTTCACGGTCGGCTGGCTTCGGGAGGGCTGCCTGGGGCTGGACGGGCGGTGAGAGGGTCGTCGAACGGGCTCGGGCGGTGGTGATGGTCCGGCGGGAGCGGGAAAGTGGCGGGGAAGTGGGGCGTCCAGCCGGGAGCAAAGGCCTGACACCGGCGCGGAGCCGGGTTGCCGCGGCGTGCGCGGGGGTGTACACTCGAGGGCGTGGGATTGAAATACCTATCCGTTATCCGTCATCCGCAAGTCGAACGCCCGCATGGGCACTAGCGCCATGCTGGGCACGTTCAAGGACAACCAGGCCACCCCCGCCGAGTTCTTCGGCCACATCGGCCGCGAGCACCTTGGCCTCTAGGTCGGCCGATCGAGCAGGCGGCCTCTGGCGCGGGCACGAGAGCGCTCTCGCCACGAGCCTGTGGCGTGCACCACCGGCCGCAGACTTACTCGCCACCATCCCGCGAGGAGGAGACCACATGCACCGTACTCCCGTCACCGTCAACGGCCGGCGGCTCACCGCCTGCGCTCTCGCGATCCTGACCTTCGCCGGCTCGGGCGCCGGCGCGACGACGAGAAGCGCCTCCGGACCGGCACAGGCGGTGCCGTGGCATCACGGCTGGTCGTTCTACGGCAACCAGTCCGGGGCAGAGCTCGGCATGTCGATCGCGTTCCTCGGCGACGTCAACGGCGACGGCCACGACGACGTCGCGGTCGGTGCGCCAGGCCACGACGGCGCCGAGGCGGACATGGGCCGCGTGCTCGTATTCCACGGCACGGCCACGGGATTGGGGAGCTCTCCGAGCTGGACGGCGACAGGTCCGATGGCGGCAGCCTCCTTCGGCAGTGCTGTCGCCGCCGCCGGCGACGTCAACGGGGACGGGTACGGGGACCTGATCGTCGGCGCGGAGCACTACAACAACGACGCCACGCGCGAAGGCGCGGCGTTCGTCTTTCACGGCTCGGCGACGGGTCTCAGCGCGACGCCGGACTGGACGGCCGAAGGGAACCAGGCGGGGGCGTGGTTCGGCGCGTCCGTGGCCGGCGGCATCGACGTGAACGCGGACGGTTACGACGATGTCGTGATCGGCGCGCCGTTCATGGACACCCAGCTGTCCGACGCCGGCTGCGCGTATGCCTACTACGGCTCGGCGGCGGGGCTCACGGGCCCGGCCGACTGGGAGGTGTGCGGGGAGAGCTCCGAGGCCAGGTTTGGCTGGTCCGTCGCGGCCGCGGAGAGCGTCAACGGCGACGCGTGGCCGGATGTCGTGATCGGGTCGCCGGGTTTCACAAGCTCGAAGGTTCTCGAGGGCAAGGCCTACGCCTACTTCGCCACCGCGGACGGCCTGCCGGCCAGCCCGGGTTGGAGCGCCGTGGGGAACCAGGAACGGGCCTGGTTCGGCTGGTCCGTCTCAGGCGCCGGCAACGTGAACGGCGACGCCTACGCCGACATCGCCGTGGGCGCGGACGGGTACGACGGGGCGGCCGTCGACGCCGGACGCGTGTCGGTCTTCCACGGAGGCGCCACCGGACCGGCTACGGCCGCCAGCTGGACGTACGACGCCGACCAGGCCGAGGCGTCGCTCGGGATCGCGGTTGCCCACGCCGACGTCAACGGCGACGGCTTCGCGGACATCGTCGCCGGCGCGCCCGGGTGGGACGGCGCCAAGCCCACCGACGGCAGGGCCTTTGCGTTCCTCGGCTCGGCGGGCGGCCTCGCCGCCACGCCGGCGCGCGGCGCCGCAGGCATGCAGGTGGACGCCGGCTACGGCGTCGCGCTCGCCGCCGGAAGGCTGGACGGCGACGCGCGGGACGACGTGCTGGTCGGCGCGCCAGGCCACGGGGCGGCCGCACCGGGCTCCGGCGCGGTGTTCGCCCTCCTCGGGGCGACGTCGGACCGCGCGGCCATCACCGTGACCTCGGACGCCGACGACGCGCGCGCGGGCGACGCGACCTGGGGCGATGGCCAGTGCGCGGACGCCGACGGCCGCTGCACGCTTCGCGCGGCCATCGAGGAGGCGAACGCGAGCCGCGGCCCCGACCGCATCACGTTCTCCCGGGCGATGACCATCACCGTGGACGCGGCGACCGGCGAGCTACCGGACCTCGTCGACCAGGCGACGGTCGACGCGAGCGGCGTCTGGGACTCGGCGAGGGATCGACCGGGCGTCACGCTTGTCGGGCCGAGCGCCAACCTCGTTGGGCTGGACGTGGCGGCCGACGGCTGCGAGATCTACGGGCTCCACGTCACGGGCTTCAGCCACACCGCCATCTATCTCAGCCGCGCCAACGTAACGATTGGTGGCCCGGCGCCCGGGCACCGGAACGTCCTCACGCGCAACGGAACTGCCGTGTCGATGGTGGGGACGGCATCCCACCACAACGTGGTGCAGAGCAACTACGTTGGCCTCGCTCCCGACGGCGAGACCGTGGCCGCGAACATGATCGGCGTCTGGGTCGCGCAGGGCGCCTCTCAGAATCTGATCGGCGGCTGGCAGGACGGGCGCGGCAACCTGGTCTCCGGCAACGCGATGTACGGGGTATACATCCAGGACGTGGGAACGGACGCCAACTTGGTCGCGGGCGGAGCAATCGGGCTCACGGCCACTGGCGGCACGGGGGTGGGCAACGGCACGGGAGTCCGCGTCGGGTTGGGCGCCGACCTGACCAACATCGGCTGGTCCGCAGGCCGCGCGGCGGTCCTCGGTTCGCCACCCATCGGCGCGACCGCGTTCGCCGCCGCGGCACGCGGTGGCGGCGAGACGGAGGGCGCCGCCGCGGCCGACCGGGCGCGGTGGACGAGCCCCACGCGGCGGCTGGCGGGTCGGGCCGACGACGAGGGTCCCGGCACGTCGATCGCCGGCAACGTGGGCAGCGGCGTGCACATTGTCGGGGCTGGCGGCCGCGTCTACGTCGTCGGCTCGGCCATCCGCGACAACGATGGGCACGGCGTGTCCATCGAAGGCCGGTCTGACGCCTGGCTGGGCGCCAATGTGATACGCGACAACGGCGGGCACGGCATCGCGATCGCGGGTCTCGCGGCCATTGGCAACGCCATCGCGTACAACAGCATCACCGCCAACGGCGGCCGGGGCATCGCCCTCCTTGACGGAGCCAACGGCGGCGTGTCGCCGCCGGCGATCGTGGACGCAGGGCCAGACGGCGCGTCGGGCACGGCCTGCCCGGACTGCGAGGTGGCGGTGTGCTCCGACGAGGTCGACGAGTGCCGGCACTACCACGGCGCGGTCACCGCCGACGAGAGCGGCGCCTGGTCCTACGAAGAGGCGCTCGAGGGCCCCAACGTCACAGCCTTCTTGCGCGACGCGGGCGGCAACACGTCCGAGCTCTCCGCGGCGTTCCGCATCGCCGAGGCTCCCACGCCGAGCACCACGGCCACGCGAACCGCCAGCCCCACGCCGACTCCGTCGGCGACGGCCACGGCCACGCCGACCGCTTCCCCCACGGCCACGGTCTCGGCGACCTTGACGACCGTACTGCCGCCCACGGACACGCCGACCAGCGAGCCGTCCGTGACGCCGGCCGAACCATCCGACACACCAACGCCCGCGAGCACGATGCCGGCCACGGGGACGCCGACGCCCACGGCGGCGCCCACGGAGTGCCCGCGGACGCGCCTGTGCCTGCCGATAGCGTACAAACTGCCGAAGTGAGCCGATTGCGCTGCGGGCCCGGAGCATGATCGCGGTTTGATAGGCAGCGGTGCTTGGCCAAACCGTGTACTTGACCTCGCGGCCTGGTCATTCCGAGCCATTTGCGATGTAGGCGGCGGCACCCCCGGCACTAAATGACACCGCGCTGAGGGCTAGGAGGGCGGCGATCACGGCTCTCACCTTTTTTCTCACGACCGTCATCTCCTTTCTGGATCTCTGCCGTCTATCCGAAGCTGATGCAGGTGGCATGGCGGTGGCCGTGGTCACCTTCTCGTACGCCCACCTGGAGGCCGATGTCGGCCGCGACCGCGCTCAACCACATGAATGTAACACGCCAACCCGCCGGATCTGGACACCTGCCCCGGCCCGTTGGGCGCCGCCGGGAACCTGACCAGCGACGCGCAGGAGGTCAGGGGTCCGAGTCCCCTCGGCTCCACCAAGCAACGCCCGTCCTGACGGGCGTTCTTCGTCTTGGCAGTGCGTTGCCCGGCGGCTTGATCCCATAGTTGGCGGCGATCGCCATCGAGCACGGGGCCGAGCTCTGCTCCAGCGACCGCGACTACGCCCGCTTTCCAGGCGTTCGATGGGTCAATCCGCTCGAGTGACGACCGGGCGACTGCCTTCAGACAGGACGGCAAGGGGCCAACTCGTCCCTGCCGTCGTGGATCGGGGCGAACGCGACCCCGGGCGCCTGCGACCGCACGTTGGATGACCACCGCGGCCAGTCCGGCTCGCCCCGGCAGTCCTCCCCGCGACGGGGGACCGGCCGGGCGTCGTTGCTTGGTGACCATGACACGGGACTGGCCGACGCCCGAGGTCTCCTGCCCGCTCCGCACGCACGCCCTCGCGCCCGACGGGTCGCCTTCGTGGCGCCTCCCCCCTCGCGCCCTCACTGTCCGGCTCCGTACAGTCGTCGTACCGCCCACGCCACTCCGGAGAGGTTGGCCCTGCCTACGTGTCCCGTCGCGGCCGGCGTGTATCGCCCGCGCCGGCCGCTGGCCTCGCCGCTGTACCGCCTGCTGTCCGACCACTTCGAGCGCTTCCGCGGCCGCTACGAGGACGAGTTCGAGCGCCAGCACGGTCGCTGGCGGCGCGTGGTGGACGCGGTGGTGGCGCGCTACCTCGAGTGCGGCGTGCTGGAAGCTGGCTTCGCGCGGGTGCGCTGCGACGTCTGCAAGGCCGAATTCCTCGTGGCCTTCAGCTGCAAGACCCGGTACTTCTGCCCGTCATGTCACGCGAAACGCCTTGCCGAGTGGACCCTGTGGCTGGTCGACCAACTGCTGGCGCCGGTGCCGCACCGGCAGCTGGTGTTCACGCTGCCGAAGCGCCTGCGGCCGCACTTCCTGTGGCGGCGGAAGCTGCTGGGTGATCTCGCGCGCGTGGCGGCGCGGACGGC
>FWPV01013575.1_pt1 | contig 12199 bp, 15 predicted proteins | sample 2228371 | NCBI WGS metagenome assembly FWPV01 (sample SAMEA103939776, study PRJEB20133) | metagenome | reverse complement strand
GAATCTCTCGCCTTCCCTCGTGGTCTGTCCCCTGGGCGATATACACCGGTTCCTTCTCGTATGATCCTCGTCTGAGCGATAGGAAACAGGCGTCGATGATCACTGAGAAGTAGGAGGCTTTGAGCGGCCGCATCCTCCAGGCCTCGATCTCTTCTTCCGCCACCCTAGCCAGCTTCGCTATGGAAGCATGGGAATAGAAGGCGCCGTAGATGATCTCAATCACCTGCTGGATCCTCCTTGCAGACATCCCACACTCGAACATGACCAGGATGAGGTCTCCAAGGTCCACTGAAGCCCGCCTCTTGCCGGGGAGGATGACGGGATAGAACTCCCCGGAACGGGTGTTAATCAGCACCCAAAAGCGGCCACCTATCGGCACCTCAAAACCGGCCACTTGAGATAGGGAGGGAAGCGGTCCAAACTCCTCCTGAAAGGAGGAGAAAGGACATGGCCAACTATCTCAAAATGGACAAGAAGCAGCAGATTTACGGATTACTGCAGCTGGGCTGGAGCTACCGCCGCATCGAGAAGGAGACCGGCATAAGGCGGGAGACCGTCTCCCGCTACCACCGGGAGTGGCTCTCAAAAGCGGCCAGGGTGCCGGCCGGCTTACCGGAGGGCAGGAGCACCGCGCATCCCTACCGCGACTTCATCGAGGCTGGACTTAAAGAAGGGCCTCACCTACCAGAGGATCTGGCAGGTCCTCGTGGAGGAATACGCCTACTGCGGGAGCTACGACTCGGTGCGGCGCTATGCCAAAAGGATCAAGCGCTCCCGTCCCGAGCTCTTAAGACGTCATGCACGCAGCTCCGGGCGAAGAGGCCCAGGTGGACTTCTTTCAGGGCCCCCTCACCCTGGACCCGGAGACGGGCCGCTTCTTCCGCCCTTTCATCTTCCGCATGGTGCTGGCCCACTCCCGCCACGCTTGCGAGGAGGCGGTCCGCACCCAGGACGCCCTCTCCTTCATCCGCTTGCACGAGCGCGCCTTCCGCTTCTTCGGCGACGTGCCCAAAGTGGTGAGGTTAGATAACCTGAAGGCCGGAGTAGCCCGCGCCTGCCTCTACGACCCCGACATCAACCCCGTCTATGCTGCCTTCGCCGCCCACTACGGTTTCTGCCCCCTGCCCTGCTACCCCGGAAAGGCAAGAGAGAAGGGCAAGGTGGAGAAGGCGGGGGACTACCTGAAGAGCAACGCGCTCAAGGGCAGGAGGTTCGATTCCCTCGTCGCGCTGAACGAGCACCTGCGCCGCTGGAACCGCAACATCGCCAGCCTGCGCATCCATGGCACCACCCGCCGCCAGGTCATCGCCCACTTCCTTGAAGAGGAGAAGGGAGCCCTTCAGGCGCTGCCCGCAACCCCCTTCGAGCACTTCAGCTACGGCAGGCGTACCGTCCATTTCGATGGCCATATCCGGGTTGGGAACTCTTTTTACTCCGTCCCCCACCACCTGCTCAGAGAGGAGGTGGAGGTGAGATTCCACCGACCGCATCCTGAAGATCTATCACGCAGGAGAACTGGTGGCGGTGCACGCCATCTCCCCAGCGGGGACCTATGTAACCGCAGACGAGCACCGCCCGGCCGAAAGACCGGCCAAGGCGCAAGGGTACGAGCGCTGGCTGCTTTCTCGAGCGGAGAGAGTGGGCAAGGGTGCGCTCGCCTGGGCGAAGGGCGCCATCGCCGCCCGGGGCCCCCGCTCCTACCGCCTCCTGCAGGGGATGCTCGCGCTCACCGGCAAGCATAACGCCGAGGCGGTGAACTGGGCCTGCGAGGTAGCGCACGAGAACTCCTGCTATCACTACCGATCCTTAAAAAAACTCGCAGGAAGGGCGGCGGGGAGGGAGGAGATCCCCGAGCTTACCCAGTTCCACGAGCTCATCCGGCCGCTATCTGAGATAGGAGAGGAGGTGAAAGCAATTGAGCGTAGAGCTTGAGAGGAGGCTGCGCTCCCTGCGCCTCTCGGGGATGGCTGAGAGCCTCGCAGCCAGACTGCTCGAGGCGGAGCGGGCCGATCTTTCCTGCCGCGAGTTTCTGGAGCTGCTCACAGAAGACGAGCTCTGTGTGAGGCGGGATCGCCTCTACGCCCGCCGCCTCAAGCGGGCCAAACTCCCCTGCGTGAAGTCCCTGTCCGACTTCGACTTCTCCTTCAACCCCAAGATCCCCAAGCGGGTTGTCTTGGAGCTTGCCACGGCCAGGTTCGTGCGCGAGAAAAGGGACCTTCTGCTCATCGGCCCCTCGGGGGTGGGCAAGAGCCACATCGCCATCGCCATCGCGGTATCCGCCATCACCGCAGGCCATACCGTGCTGCACGTATCCGCCTTCGACCTGGTTTCGGACCTGCGGCAGGCGGAAGCCACCGGGGAGAGGGATGAGCTCATCGGCAGCCTTTCCTCCGTGGACCTCCTGGTACTCGAGGACCTGGGGATGAAGCGCTTCCCCGCCGGATGCGCGGAGTACCTGGTGGAGATCTTCTTCCGCCGATACGAGCGGGCCTCCACCATCGTCACCACCAACCGCCCCATCGAGGACTGGGGCAAGGTGCTGGGGGACGCCGCCGCTGCCGGGGCCATCCTGGATCGCTTCCTGCATCATGCGGAGGTGATATCCATCACCGGCCCCAGCTACCGCCTGCACGAAAGGAAGAGAAAAGGTCTGGAGATACCGGAGATAAAGCCATTCCTGTTTTTCGTCAAGTAAAATTCCCTGTTTTCAGCAATTAGAATTCCCTATTGTGAGCAAGGGAATTTCCCTGTTTTCATCATCCAGGGGCATCATCCTTTCTGGGCCATCAGGGCATGGGTCATACGGTAGCTGGGGCCTTCGAAGATCAGCAGGTGGCCGTAGTGAACGAGGCGGTCGATCATGGCGGCGGCCATTTGCTCGTCCGTGAATATGCCTCCCCACTTACTGAACTCGATGTTGGTGGTGATGATCAGGCTGCGGCTCTCGTAGGAATTGGAGATGATGCGGAACAAGAGCTGCGACCCCTCCTTGTCCACGGGAACGTATCCCCATTCGTCCAGGATGACCAGGTCCTGGGACTTCAGGTCCTTTATCAGGCGCTCCAACGTCCCGGCCCTGCGCGCTTCGGCCATGCGCAGCACCAGCTCGGTCACGGTGAAGAACCTGACCCGCATCCCCAGCTCGCAGGCCCGGGTCCCCAGGGCGATGGCCAGATGCGTCTTGCCGGTGCCCACCGGGCCGAAAAAGACCAGGTTCTTCTTCTCGGAGAGTGCGCCGCAGCTCTCCAGATCGGCGCGGGAAAGTCCGGGCGGGAAGCGCACCTGACCGTACTCGAAGGCGCTGAGCGCCTTGGGGGCGGGGAAGGCGGCACGGCTGATCAGCCGGGACCTGCGGCTGGCCTCCCGCCTCGTGAGCTCCTCCGAGAGCGCCCGGTGCAGGAACTCCTCCTGCCTCGGGGTGGCGGAGCTCTCGCAGAGCTCGACCATGCGGTCTCCGGAGAGCATGAGCTTCCTGCAGCAGGCCCAGATCTCAGCCCTCGTCTTCTCCCGGTCCCGGGGGGCGCTCACTTAAGCACCTCCTCAGGGATGAGGAAGGCGCGGTCGTAGGCGGAAAGGTCAGGGCCGGGATCGGGCTCTGCGGCAAGGCCGAAACCTTAAGATGCGGGCGGCGAGCACCGTGGCGTCAGCTGCATTCAGGTGCCCCCGGCTTGCCGCCTCTTCCATGGCGGCCAGGGCCACCTCGAAGCCGAAGTCGGAGGCCAGGCCCGCCATGAGCTTGAGGGCCTGTCTCAAGCCCGCGCGGTCCCTTGCGTCCAGCTCGGCGCGCAGGGCGGAGGGGGCGACCTCGCGGATGCCGCTGTTGCGCCAGGCCCCGGGGTTGCGCAGGAGCTGCGCCAGGGTTGTGCGGTGGTCCAGAGTATCGGTCCTGCGCTCTGAGAAGCTGCGCCGGTGGGCGACCATTACCCGGCCGCCTGCGTCCAGCACGTCGATGGTGTGGGCCCGCACTCCAAGCGTCACCTCCCGCTTCGCGAACTCCGGGCAGGTGGAATAGCGGTGCTTTGCATCCAGGGTGACCTTGCCGTAGCCTCAGGCCACCACCCGCTCGTAGCGGCAGACATCGAAGGGCTTGAGGGGCAGGGGCAGGAGCGCTTGCCGGTCTCGCTCGAACAGCTCTGAGATGGGCACGCCCTTCTTGTAGTGGATACCTGCCGCCTTTTCGCGGTGGCGGTCGAGCAGCTCGCGGTTGTATTGAACGAGGTCATCGCAAGCGGGGATGGGCACGAAGAGGTTGCGGCGGTTAAAAGCCACCTTGCGCTCCACGTTGCCCTTCTCGTGACCCGAGCCCGGATTTTAAGAAGCGCACTGCAAAGCCGTAGTGGCAGCGAAAACGCCGGAAGAGGTCGGACTCCGTGATCACCTCGCCCAGGAGGCGTCCCACCCCGGAGGCGTTGTCGAAGACTATCACCGGAGGCACCCCGCCTATGTAGGTGAAGATGTCTGAGAGTCCCTGGCAGACGCACTCGGCCGTCTCTCCCCCGAACACCTGGGAAAAGCCGTCGTTGCTGAAAGGGAAGGAGAGCGTGAGGTACTTGCGGCGCACCGTGATCCCCCGCTCGCAGAAGTCTGCCTCGCCGAAATCCGCCTGGCTCTCGCCGGGGTGCCAGGTGAGCTCCAGGAAGGCCCGCTCGCCCGAGGCCCTGCGCCTCTCCTTCACGTAGCGCTGCACCGTGGAGTAGGAGCAGTCATATCCGGGGACCTCCTGCCTCAGGCGGTCGTGGATCCTCTGGGCGGTGTGCCACTGCTTGCGCCAGGTGCCCCCATCGCCCGCAAGCCAGCTATCGATGGTGGCCTTGTAGGGGTCCAGCTTGGAGGGAAATACCCTCTTTGCCGGCGGACGGGGGCTGAAGTCGTCCATCTCCAGGTACTTCCTTACCGTCTTGGGATCGTGGCCGGTGGCCCGGGATATCTCCATCAGCCTGCATCCCTTTCCCGCCATTTCTCTGATAACATCGATCTGGGACATGTTGAGCAAGATTCCTTCCTCCTTTACCTTGGTCTTTATCGCCAAAGCAAAGGTTAGAGGCGGGGGGACAGTCTTCCTTCAACTGTCCCGCTTTTTCCCGGGAAAACCCCTTGCTCATTTCAGGGATTTTTAGTTGCTCATTTTAGGGATTTTTAGTGTACGAAAAACAGTAGATTATCAATACGTCTCAAGTTGGCCGGTTTTCAAGTGCTGATTCGTGGCCGGTTTTAAGTGCCGAGTGACAGGTGCGAGAGCGGGAAAATACGGGGCGCTTTCAAGGTCCCTGGCCCAAAAGGTCACGATATGTGGATGATACCAACTACCTCAATCCAGGATCCGGAGCTCCTAAAGTACGTAAGAAGTCCAAAAGAAACACAGAGGAAGGCAGACAAGCTAGATCAGGCCGTCCAGGGATCCTGGGAGGAAAAGTACCAACTACTCTATGAAGAGCACATAAGGGTGGTAGAGGAGCTGGGAGAACATAAGGCCAAGACCCTGATGCTCGAGGCTGCGGAAAAAGAGGTAGATAAGCTGAGGTCGATGTCTGAGAAACTCGAGGGCGAAAGGGAGAGCCTTAAGGAAAGCCTGCACGAGAGGGATCTCAACCTTCAAAGAATCCAAGCGGAATTGGAAAGGGCAAGGAAAGAAGCGGAATCAAGAGAGCGCCAGCTTCTCTTGGAAAAGGAATTGGAGACCCATAGGGCCCTCAACCTCTCCTGGCGGCAGCGAAGAAAGGCTAAGAAGGGGGAGGCAAGAATCGATGAATTGCCGGATTAGCATCACCCATACTCAGACTTTTCTCAGAAGTAATAGGCTTATTGCTCCTAACACTACTGCCAACGCAGAGGCTATCATAAAAACAAGCAAGCCGTAGCCTATACCTGAAATTATCACAACCTCTGCTTGTTCGAAAGCAACTCGTTCAAACGTTCTCGAGGCCAGTACATTGACTATAGCAAGTGAGCTACCCGCTAGCCCGATCAATAGAGATAATATGCCTCCTGACCTCATGCCTCTATATACCAGATATGCCCCTAGTACTATAAGGCTACCAAATAGAAGAGACCAAAAGCCTGTGAACCATAATGATCCCCAGATATGACAGAACAAAATGCTTTTACCGGGCTGCGTGGATAATGGATGGGTACTGGCCATGTATTCCCAGCCGGTCACTTGTGTACCCATGTACACCAACCATTCAAAGAAGGTAGAGAGCATCGTTGCTATTCCACAGAATAATAGAAGCGACGAAAGAATTAGTGTTGACTTGGAATGTCTAGAGGCTGTATGCTCCACGGAACCTCCCGCTGACTGACCGACCTCGTAATAGAATAGGTGCTTTTCTATTATGCTATCTTTTTCTCCATTGCAGACTTCTTTGATTCAGGCCTGGTTTCTAAAGTTTAACCCTGAAAATTCCCGATATTTCATGCGTGGTATCATTATTTAAGGGTTATACTTATTCTGTCTGATCTATTTCCAGGGTCTTGCCATCATTTGCGTCTATCGTCACATAAAAGGTCTTATCATACAACCCTTCCTCATCAAGTACATATTCATAAGAAATTGTTACTCTCCAAGTCATTGTTGGTTCACCATATACCGGCTCATAATATCTTTCGGCACTCTCTGAAACATGTAATCCCGATTTATCTATTGTTGGCATTCTGCCATAGAAACTCTCCACCGAAGGAATTGATTCCTTCGCTCTTGATATCGCCTCATCTCTGGAAATTACACCCTTCACAATCTCCTCGATATCTGGAATCTTACAGTCCCTATGGGGAAAGCAGCACATTATTATGTCGCCATTTGATGCATCCATCTCAATATAGCATCCATCAAGTATGGTGATGTCCCCGATGCATCTTCTCCACTCAAACTGATAAATATACCCTCTCTTGTCTCCAATGTCGCCCCACCTTTCTTCAAGAGCACCCTTTATTAGAATGAAGTCATCTCCTATCTGATAGTCCCATTTAGACAAATACTCCAATGCTATTTTCTTCGCCTGATCTAATGATATCCCTGCCCCACCAGGACTTAATGAGTAAGAGTGGCCGATGGCGGAGATCTCTCCACTGTCCACATCAACACCTACGAAACCTACGGGTGTACCTTTATCTCCATAGATAACATAGCTCTTGCTTTCTCCATAAATCCCTGTGTGTTTCTCAAGATATTCTACTTCATTCATATCTTCGAATTCGCCGGCAACTAAACTTCTAATCCTTTCTTCCTCTTTCTGTTCAGCGCTCACATTTGTTGAATTGATCATTAATGCGATAGAAATGCCCAGGGCGATCCCAATTAAAGCAACCAGGGCTCCCCTTAATGCTTTTCTAACTAGTGATTTTCTCATAAGAGATATCTCCTTTCATTTATGAGGGTGCCCTTTAAAGCTCTTTGATTCCCCAATGGGGAACGTCTATCTTTTGCGTTGTTGAGCCCCAAATCGAGTAGTCATAAACTCCGCCATATTCACCGAATACGTCACGAACTGAATATGCGGCAAACAAAGCTGATAGGTTTATTGCCCATTGCCCATTTCCTATTATTGCATTCTTAAAGAAATTCTCTATAAACTCCGCATGCTTCTTATTCTGAACGGTATATTTAAAGCCAAACACAGAGTCTGTTCCCTTGTAGCATCTCCATTTGCCTACAATATGATCAGTGCCGGGTTCCGCGGTATTACATCCACCTAGATAAGCAAAGGCCATATAGTCAAGGGCCCACCTAGAATCAGTAATATATAGTTGTGGGATCTCTACGCCATATTTGTCTAGCTTCTTGTATGCCCTGTCGGAGGTTATATAAGAGAAATACACGTCCCTTTCGGGGTTATATTGTAATGGCTCGAAGCACAGTCTCCACTGACTTGCATGGCCGTGAAAGACAAACATTGCATTTGTGTTGAGGTAATTATATGGCTTCGAATAAGTAGCGTTGTAGTATGCTGAGCCAGGCCAAGGAGGTGGATGATTACATCTAGACCAATGGGCACTAGGATCATTTGGATTCCATGCCTCATAGATATCTGAGCAAACCTCTGTCCAGTGATACTTCTGTGACCAGCAGTTAAGACCATCCATGGTATAAATGAATCCGTACATGTCACACCACGGCGTTGATCCAGGGGGCCCAGCATTAGCTTGTTTACTTCCACTTAGGAGAGGAAGAACTATGATGGAACAGATAATGCCCACAATAATGATGCAACATAATTGCCTTAGAAATTTGTACATTTTTCCCCCTTGATCCCTATAGCGCGCCTATAAGCATAGCTAGCCCCACCCTGTAGCCATTTTAGCTTATTAAGCCCCCCCCCTGTCAATGGCAGGCATGGATTGTCAACTGATCGGGGGGATATATCAGCGAGGGAAGAGGTGGCTGGGGTTGTTTGGACAGCTTTTTGTGATCCTTAAGTGGTGCACTGCTCATCTTCATGCTGCCGTTGCTTCCTTGGGATGCGTATCCCAGTAGACCTCATCGGGTGTCCGGTAGTCAAGGCCCTGGTGCCGCCTCTTCCGGTTGTAGAACTCGAAGTAGTCCGCAAGCCCGGCTCTCGCCTCGGAAAGCGATTCGTATGCCTTCAGATAGACCTCCTCGTACTTGACGCTGCGCCACAGTCTTTCCACGAACACGTTGTCCACCCAGCGGCCCCGGCCGTCCATGCTGATCCTGATATCGTGGGACTTGAGGACGTCCGTGAAATCATCCGAGGTGAACTGGGATCCCTGGTCGGTGTTGAAGATCTCGGGGCAGCCGTAGCGGCTGATGGCTTCCTTAAGCGCTTCGACGCAAAAGGAGGCGTCCAGGGTGTTGGAGAGCCGCCAGGAGAGCACCTTGCGGCTGGCCCAGTCCATGATGGCCACCAGGTAGGAAAAGCCCCTTGCCATGGGCAGGTAGCAAATGTCGGCCGCCCAGGCATGATTGGCCCGATCGATGGTCAAGCCCCTCAGGAGATAGGGGTAGACCTTGTGCTTGGCATCGGGGATGGTGGTGCGGGGCCGGCGGTAGATGGCATGTATGCCCATGATCTTCATGAGCCGGGAGACGTGGCCCCGGCCGACTGAGTATCCCCGGCCTCTGAGCTCGTGCATTATCCTGCGGCTGCCGTAGAAGGGCCAGGTGGATCTCGTCCATGTGCCTCATCATCTCCAGGTCACGCGGCTTCAAGGGCTTCTTCCGGTAATACAAGGTGGACCTTGAAAGCTCGAGCAGGCGGCACTGCCGGGTCACCGGCAGGGGATGCTCGGGGTTGATCATCTCTTTTCGCTCGTCCCGTGCAGCCTCCCGAGCGCACCCGCTAAAAAATCGTTCTCCATCACCAGCTGGCCGATCTTGGCGTTGAGTTCACGGGCGCTGGGACCCTCCTCCGTGGCCTTCTCCTTCTCGAAGGCCTCCGATGCCCGCTCAAGCAGCTGCTTCTTCCACTGCGTGACCTGGTTGGGGTGGACGTCGTAGATCTCGGCGATCTCTACTACGGTCTTTTCCTCCTTGACCGCCTCCAGCGCCACCTTGGCCTTGAAGACAGCCGTGTGGTTCCTCCTCGGTCTCTTTGCCATCTTTACTGCTCCTTTCGTCTCTCGGGAGCAGTTTACCACTTAAGCGCCTGTCCAGTTTTCCCCGGCCAGCTCTGGATAAAAGCCCTGCAAACGGACGGGTGCGAAACCATAAAGCGAAACCATGCGAGAGGGAAAGATCACGCCATAGAAGGGCTCTCAGCCTTTGGCCTAAGACAAACAGCCCACAAAGATGGCTACAAGGAGGCAGAGTACTAGGATGAGACAAGCGCTTCTTGCCATAACGGCACATACCTCTTTCCAGAAGTCGTTTACGTATTCAACCCCTTCCGGGTCCTCGTCATGCCCATGCATGATTGATGCTTCCTGAATGTGCCTGCGCGCCTTTGTGATCTTTATCTTATTCCGGTCAAGGTCGTAAGAGTCCCGGTAGTTCCGCCCCTACAAAAGCATCAGTTGCCTTATTATGATACCCAAGACGGCGGGAGAGCTTGCCCAGCCTGACACGTGCTATCTGGTCGTTGGGGTTGCTCAGCAGATGGTCCTCTAGATCCTTTGCACGAAATCTCAAGAAGACCATTTCATCGTAATCCGACAGCGGTATCTCTTCCAGGTAGTCCCTCTCGCTATCCCCGTGTCCGGCAAGCATCCATATGTTGTCACCAAGCAGCTCCCAACGGCTGTCGATAAACCAGTAGCGGTCGCCATTATCTTCTCTGCCCGATATCTGGCTCTCTTTAGCATGGCTTATCCATATCTCAACTCGACTAAGCCGGTTGCCCCAATTCCCTATTTCTCCTTCTGCCAATTCCTCCACTGCTTTCTTAACATTCATAGCCTTCCTTCTGCCAGATGTGAGGAAAACAAGCTTTCGGGTTCTGCTATGATTTATTCTTCTTCGGTAATTCTGATACGATTCACGATCAAAGCATCTGACGTAGCGGTATATCTGCTCAGCTGTCTTGATCGTGTTCTTATTGCCTCGGTCGTATTCGATATATAGGGTTAAGGGTTTTCCTCCAATATTGGCGTCCAACAAGGCATCTGGCTTGATAAGCTCCTCGGTTTCAGGGTCTACAAAGCTACCCTCATCCGGCGTCTTCCATCCATCATCTATCCAATCTATTTGCCCCTGGCGCTTATCTCTTATGTCGTTGATAAGAGCGCTGACGAACTCTACACAAGCTAGATCATGATATCCCTGCCACCTCATATAATGGCCAACTCCTTCATGCACACCTCCGTTTGCAAAATCTCTGGGGAGGAAGACCCGCATATGCCCGGGGCCCCTTTTATAATATTGTCTGGGCATGGTAAACGAGACAAGGCAACCTTCTCTCTCTAACATATTTAATATCTCCGCCACATGCCTATAAGATCTGCCATATATGGAGTGGAACTGATGAGCCGTAATTGGTGCACCGTGTCGGGCGAAGAATACGGCAAGCTTTTTCTTATTATCCTCAGAAAGATTTACCGACACCTACCTGGATCTCCTCTTTTCAAAAGACGGCAGGGATAATATCCCCTCCGCATATTCATCGTTGGTCAAGTGGGTGTAGATGGCGGTTGTCTCAAGCTTCGAGTGACCCAGGTATTTGGAGATGAGTATTATGTTCCTGTCCCCTTGAAGTAAGTGTGTGGCAAAGGAATGCCGCAGGGTATGAGGGCTTATATCCTTCTCAACCCCTGCCAACGTTGCGTATTTGTTCAAGGCATGCCTGAAAGACCTATCTGATATGGGCTCACCGCTGCGTACAAGGTAAAGCACATCCGTCTCCACAGGACCGTTCTTCTCCCGCACCTTAAGCCATTTTTTTAGTGCCCTCTCCGCATCCGGGTGTATGGGGAGATCCTGCTTTTTGCCACCCTTGCGTGACACGAATATCGCCGGGAAGGGGTTCTGCTTCTGGGGGAAGTAGAAGGCTGGCTCGTAGGAGTTGGTCTTAAGGGAGCAGAGCTCCGAGATACGCAGGCCTGCGTAATAGCAGAGGGACAGCATGGAGCGGTCCCGGATTCCCATCCAGGTATGCTCGGGCGGCATCCTTAGAAGTCTCTTGATCTCCTCGGAGGAAAGTACCGTTGGAAGGTGGGTACTTTTTCTCGGCAAAGTGATATCAGCGGCGTAGTTCCTGGCCGTGTACCCGTTTGATGCGGCCCAGGAGAAGAAAGACCTGAGGGCGAAGATACGCCTCCTTTGTGTGGTGGGAGACACCCTTTCCGACTCTGCATCCCTATAAGACGATATCTCTTTTAGGCCAACCTCATGGACGTAAGGACTCCTCATCTCGAGGTCTTCGTTTAAGAATCTCACGAATATCTCGAGATCCTTTGCATAGCTCTTTCTCGTCATACCCGGGGGGAACGTGGATAGCCAGGCGTCTGCTGCCTCGGTTAAAGATCTGTCTTTCCAGTGGCTTACGGCTCTTGCGGGCTCATGCATAAGATATCCTTCCTTTGATTGAGTTTAGCTCTGACTAATGGCAGGGAATCCAATATTATGCTCCTTCAAATATCTGTCAAAAGTGTCGAAAAGCGCAGCGGTCTTGGAAACAACGCCAATGCCAATTGCCTGTTGTGATATTGTTACAGGAATGATAGCGTCAAGAAATTTGTGTCCATGAACCTAGCCTTCCTCTCCCAACACCAGATCGATAAATCCACGGAGCCTTCTCTGCTGCAGTTT
>FWPV01013574.1_pt1 | contig 12199 bp, 10 predicted proteins | sample 2228371 | NCBI WGS metagenome assembly FWPV01 (sample SAMEA103939776, study PRJEB20133) | metagenome | reverse complement strand
TCATCTGTGCAGCTGTCCAGGCAGATGCGGCTACCGTGGCCCCCTGTAAAATCATTATATGAACCTCAGCCTATCCTGGCATCCAGGACCACATGCCAGACCCCGGGAGAGTACTTCTTGATGGTCCTCCTGTCCAGTAGTTTAACCCTCCTTGGGTGTGCGGCCCTCTCTATCCTCCTCAGGGGCCTTGAAAATTTCATGGTCTCTGGAACCGTTTCATGATAGTGTAAAACACCCCCATCAACCAGGCACTCCATGGCAGCCTCAAGGTAATGGTGGGTTGTGCCCACGTAGCCCATTATAACCCTGTCCGCCTCCAGCTCCGGGGCCGTCTCCCTGCAGTCCCCCAGGACGGGTTCCACCACATCCTCAACACCGTTAAGGACAATGTTATCCCTGAGGTACCTGAAGGATTCCGGGTTTATCTCTATGGAGTAGACCCTCAGGGGGTCTGCATGGACAGCCACTGGTATTGAGAAGTACCCTATCCCTGCAAACATGTCAACCACGGTCTCACCGTCCTCCACGAGTTGGGGTATGCGGGCCCTTTCATTGATGTTCCCCCGGGACCACATAACCTTCGAGAGGTCAATCCTGAAAAGGCAGCCGTTCTCCCTGTGAAGGGTCTCGGTGCCGCTCCCTGCAAGTACACGCACCCTTGGCCTCCTCATGGGTCCCTGGATGCCATCTACACAGACAACGCTCCGGACACCCGGGATTTCAAGGAACTTGGAAGGTTCATCCACTTCCCGGTTAACAACTACGATATCACCTATCCTTGACCATTTCATGTTCATCCACTTATAAGCATAATTTTGAAAAATGGAGGATATAGTTACTCTTTTGATTTAAATATTTAATGCCTTCTCTTGAAGGCAAAAAAAATATAATTAGGGTTATGCAGAGTAATTGTATAAATAAAAGGGGATTCTCTATGAGTAAGGTAAAAAGAGACGAGATACTGGGCATCCTGGATGGGTACGATAAGGAAGAGCTGACCATTGCAACACTTGGCAGCCACACCTCCCTGCACATCCTGCACGGAGCCAAAAAAGAGGGTTTCAGAACTGCTGTTGTCTGTGAAAAGGGACGTGAAGTACCATATCAGCGCTTCAGGGTTGCTGATGAATTCATAATGGTGGACAGGTTCAGCGACATAGTGAACGAGGACATACAGGAGAAACTGAGATCAATGAACAGCATAATAGTGCCCCACGGGTCATTTGTAGCCTATGCGGGTCTTGATCACATTGAAAATGATTTCTATGTCCCCATGTTCGGTAACAGGGATATACTGCGCTGGGAATCAGAAAGGGAACTTGAAAGAAAACTTCTTACAGAGGCTGAGATAAGGATACCCATGAAGTTTAAGGATCCCGAAGATATCGACAGGCCAGTTATGGTAAAATTCCCGGGCGCCAGGGGTGGTCGCGGTTACTTCGTGGCCTCGAGCACCGAGGAGTTCAATGAGAAGATCGACTCAATGATGGAAAGGGGCTGGATAACCGAGGACGACGTCAAGGATGCCCACATCGAGGAGTATGTTTCAGGTACAAACTTCTGCATCCACTACTTCTACTCAATCATTAATGATGAAGTGGAACTCATGGGTATGGACAGCCGTTTCGAATCAAACATAGACGGCCTGGTCAGGATCCCGGCAAGGGACCAGCTTGAGATAAACCTTGACCCATCCTATGTGATAACAGGTAACCACCCGGTTGCAATGAGGGAGTCACTGCTGCCCCAGGTATTTGACATGGGCGATAACATGGTTGAAGCAGCCGAAAAACTGGTGCCTCCAGGCATGAACGGTCCATTCTGTCTCCAGACAATGTGCACAGACAACCTTGAAATCGTGACCTTCGAGATAAGCGCACGGTCAGATGGGGGTACAAACACCTTCATGCATGGTTCAACCTACAGCTGCCTCCTCCATGGTGAAGGTATGAGTATGGGCCGGCGTGTTGCAAGGGAGATCAAGGTTGCCACAGAGAATGACAGGCTCCCTGAAATCATAACCTAATCCTTTATTTTTTTACATCATAAAATCGCAAAGTTTAATAAGGACCTCTGCGTTATATTGATACCAGAAGTTTTAAAGTCCCTTAAAGGCAACCCTTTATATACAGGCCGGGGACAATTATAAAATAAGAACTGGTTTTTTATTATTATTTTTACTCGAGGTGTATTCATGAACGATAAAAAGACACTGAAAGGCACTACGACTGTTGGCATAACATGCAGGGATGGAGTTGTTTTTGCCACAGAAAGAAGGGCCAGCATGGGCAACCTCATAGCCCATAAAACCGCAGACAAAATTTTCAGGATAGATGAACACATAGCGGCTACAATCGCAGGATCAGTGGCCGATGCCCAGAGCCTTATGAAGTACCTCAAGGCAGAGGCAGCCCTCTACAGGATGAGGAACTCTGAAAGGATAAGCATAGAAGCAGCGGCTGCCCTCGCGTCCAACATACTGCACTCATCACGCTTCTATCCATTCATCGTCCAGACCCTCCTGGGAGGGGTTGATGACAAAGGAGCCAGGATATACTCCCTTGACCCATCAGGCGGCATGATACCCGATAAGTTCGTGTCAACAGGTTCAGGCTCACCCGTCGCCTACGGTGTCCTCGAGGACCGCTACACCGACGACCTGTACGTTGATGAGGGAGTGGATATCGCAATAAGGGCCATCAAGTCTGCTATGGAGAGGGATACATACTCTGGAAACGGGATACTGGTGGCCACCGTGACAGAGGAGGAAGGCTTCAGGATGCTCACTGAAGAGGAAATCCAGAAAAGGATTGAAGATCTCAACTGATTTTTCTTTATTTTCATACAATCAGTAAACAAGTCGTTTACTGACACCCCCTATTTTTTAGAAGTGATTTTATGGTTTCAGAGATGCTTGAAGAAATCAAAAGGACAATAATACAGAGACTTCCTGAAAGGGTCCAGGTAGCCAAGGTGGAATTTGAGGGGCCCGAGGTGGTTATCTACACAAAGAACCCTGAAATAATAACCGAGAACGGCAACCTCATAAGGGATATTGCGAAGGACATACGGAAGAGGATAATCATAAGATCCGACAGGTCAGTCCTCATGGATCCTGAGAAGACCGTAAAGAAGATCCATGAGATAGTCCCTGAAGAGGCCAAGATCACCAACATATCCTTCGATGATGTGACCTGTGAGGTTATAATAGAGGCCCGTAAACCAGGCCTCGTTATAGGTAAATACGGGTCAACATCAAGGGAGATAGTTAAGAACACTGGATGGGCCCCGAAGATACTCAGGACACCGCCGATATCATCCGAGATAATCCAGAGAATCCGCAGAACACTCAGGAAGAACAGCAAGGAGCGTAAGAAGATCCTGCAGCAGCTTGGAAGCAGGATACACCAGAAGCCCAAGTATGACAATGACTGGGCAAGGCTGACTGCCATGGGAGGGTTCAGGGAGGTGGGCAGATCCTGCCTCTACCTCCAGACCCCCAACAGCAGGGTGCTCCTTGACTGTGGTGTTAACGTTGCAGGTGGAGACGATAAGAACTCATACCCATTCCTCAACGTCCCCGAGTTCACACTGGACAGCCTTGACGCCGTTATAATCACCCATGCACACCTTGACCATTCAGGGTTCCTGCCCTACCTCTACCACTACGGCTACGATGGACCTGTCTACTGCACGGCACCGACAAGGGACCTCATGACACTGCTGCAGCTGGACCACATAGACATAGCACACCGTGAGGACGAACCCCTCCCCTTCAACGTGAAACACGTGAAGAAGAGCGTCAAGCACACCATAACCCTTGACTACGGTGAGGTAACCGACATAGCACCCGATATAAGGCTCACACTCCACAATGCAGGCCACATACTTGGCTCTGCAATGGCCCACCTCCACATAGGTGATGGGCAGCACAACATGGTCTACACAGGGGACTTCAAGTACGAGCAGAGCAGGCTCCTTGAACCCGCAGCCAACAGGTTCCCGAGGCTTGAAACCCTGGTGATGGAGAGCACCTACGGGGGACACGATGATGTCCAGCCCTCAAGGAACCATGCAGAGAAGGAGCTCATTAAAACCATCTACTCCACCCTCAAAAGGGGTGGTAAGATCCTCATACCCGTCTTTGCCGTTGGAAGGGCCCAGGAACTCATGATAGTCCTTGAAGAATACATAAGGACGGGTATAATAGATAATGTCCCTGTCTACATCGATGGTATGATCTGGGAGGCCAACGCCATCCACACGGCAAGACCCGAGTACCTGAGTAAGGATCTGAGGGATCAGATATTCCATATGGGACACAACCCCTTCATCTCCGACATATTCCACAAGGTCAACGGTATGGATGAGCGCAGGGAGATAGTGGAGGGTGAACCATCAATAATCCTCTCAACCTCAGGTATGCTGACAGGTGGAAACTCCCTGGAGTACTTCAAGTGGCTGTGTGAGGACCCTGACAACTCCCTGGTCTTCGTGGGATACCAGGCCGAGGGGTCCCTGGGTAGGAGGATACAGAAGGGATGGAAGGAGATCCCCCTCAAGGATGAGGATGATAAGATGAGGGTCTACAATGTCAGGATGAACATTAAGACCATCGAGGGGTTCAGCGGTCACTCAGACAGGAGGCAGCTCATGGAATACGTCAAGAGGATATCACCCAAACCCGAGAAGATACTCATATGCCACGGTGACAACTACAAGACCCTTGACCTTGCCTCAAGCATATACAGGGCCTACCGTATAGAGACAAAGACGCCCCTCAACCTTGAGACGGTCCGTATACAGTGAGCTATTTAGATAACCTCAGACTATCATTATCTTGGTGATTGAATGGTAACCTATTCTGAATCTGGAGTGGACATAGACCTTGAGGAGCTGACGGTCCGCCGTTTAACCTCAAGGCTCGCCGGAACACTCAAACACTGTGACGTTATTACCGGAACAGGGCACTTCGCCGCCCTTGTAAGGATGGGGGATGTGGCCATTGCAATGAGTACCGACGGTGTTGGGAGCAAGATCCTCGTGGCTGAGATGATGAACCGCTACGATACCGTGGGGATAGACTGCATTGCAATGGTGGTCAATGACATCCTCTGTGTCGGTGCCAGGCCCGCCGCCCTCGTCGACTACCTTGCAGTCGAACATCCCGACCCTGAGGTGGCCGATGAGATAGGCCAGGGCCTTGCAAGGGGTGCTGATATGGCACGTATCGCAGTAATCGGTGGGGAGACAGCATCCCTCCCGGGTATAGTAAGGAATTTTGACCTTGCAGCCACGGGTATCGGATTCGTTGATGCGGATAAAATCATAACAGGGGAAAGGATAGCCCCGGGGGACGCTGTTATAGGTATTGAAAGCAGCGGGATACACAGTAACGGCCTTAGCCTTGCAAGGAAGGTCTTCTTTGAGGAACTGGAACTATCACCCCATGACAGCCTCCCTGGCTCCGATGTTACGGTTGGGGATGAGCTCCTCAAACCCACAAGGATCTATGTGGAGCCCGTCATGGAGCTCATTGACTCGGGTGTCGGTGTGAATGGGCTCGCCCATATTACAGGCGGGGGATTCAGCAATCTTAAGAGGCTTAAAAAGGAGGTGGGGTATCGCCTTGACATGCTCCCTGAGTCCCAGCACATCTTCAGGGTGATGCATGATTCAGGTGTCCCCATCGAGGAGATGTACCGTGTATTCAACATGGGTGTTGGTTTCTGCGCCATCGTAGGGAAGGATGAAGCAGACCATGCCCTTGATGTTCTGGGTGACCGTGCACACGTCATAGGAGAGGTCACGGACAAAGCCTCCAGTGTGGACATCACAGCCTACACAGGAGAATCAATAAGACTTTAGGAGTTGGTTTCTATGAGGATAAGCGCTGAAGATGAAGTTAAAATCATAAAGGATATACTCATGGCCATGGAGGTCCCTGAGGAGAGCGCCGCCATCGTTGCAGATGTTACACTTGATGCCGATCTTAAGGGATTCAGCTCCCACGGGATAGGAAGGTTCCCCCAGTACGTTGAGGGTTTGCGTTACGGGACCATAAAGAGGGATGGTGAGATTACCGTTGAAAGGGAAACAGAATCAACCGCCATCATCAACGGGAACCACCTCTTCGGCCACGTGGTTGCATACAGGGCCATGGAACTTGCAATAGAAAAGGCAGGATCCACAGGGGTCGGCCTCGTGGGTGTCCATGACTCCAACCACTTCGGTGTTGCCGGCTACTACTCTGACATGGCGGTGATGAATGACATGATAGGCGTTGTGATAGCAAACACGGAGCCAGCTGTGGCGCCAGTAGGAGGTAAGACACCCATACTCGGAACAAACCCCGTCGCCATAGGCATACCCTCAGATAAGCACTACGTATCTGTTGACATGGCAACATCCGCATCTGCAAGGGGCAAGCTCCTTGAAGCCGCCAGGAAGGGTGAAAGCATACCTGAAAACGTGGCCCTTGATGCTGATGGGAATCCTACAACAGACCCTGAAATGGCGCTTAAGGGATCCATACTGCCCTTCGGGGGGCATAAGGGGTACGCATTATCCTTCATGATAGAGATACTTGCAGGGCCCCTTGTGGGGGCCGCCTTCGGAGCAGGGGTTAAGGGCACAGCCAATCCCAGGGAGATGTGCACCAAGGGGGATCTTATGATGGCCATAGACCCCTCAAAGATGGGGGATGTTGATGAATTCAAATCCAGTGTGGATGCATTCATAGAGGAGGTCAAGTCCTCCGGCGACGTCCTCATACCCGGGGACATCGAGGCCATGAACATCAAAAGGAGGCGGGAGGAGGGTATTGAGATCGATGAGAAACTCCTTGAAAGCCTCACAAGCATCGCCGAGGACCTTAACCTTGACCTTGAAATCAAGGGGTTATGAAATTGGATAGCAGTGACGCCGTCTACATGGGCATGAAGGATGCTGGTATAGACTTCGCCGTCAGCGTCCCCTGCGTCAACCTTAAAGGGGTCCTTGAGATGGTGGATGATGACCCTGAAATCATGCACATCCCCGTGACAAGGGAGGAGGAGGGCTTCGGTGTTGCTGCAGGCGCATACATGGCCGGTAAAACCACCGCAATACTGATGCAGAACTCCGGCCTCGGTAACTCGGTCAATGTCCTTGCATCACTCTACAGTCTCTACAGGATACCCATAACCATGGTGGTGAGCCACAGGGGTACCGAGGGGGAGTTCATGGAAGCCCAGGTCCCCATGGGAAGGGCCACTGAGGGCATCCTTGAGATCCTCAGGATACCCTTCAGGGCCCCTGAAACCCCCGATGATGCCAGGAAGGCCATTAAGGAATTAACAGATGATTCCCTGAAGATGAGGAGGCCCTCAGCCGTCCTTTTAAAGATTTCATACTGGTGATGCCGATGCTTGAGAGAATCGAAGCCATAAAGAGGATCGTTGAGGTCCTTGATGATGAACTCGTTGTATGCAACCTGGGATTCCCGTCAAGGGAACTCTACAGTGTCAAGGATTCGGGGACCCACTTCTACATGCTTGGATCCATGGGAATGGCCTCCTCCATTGGACTCGGACTTGCCCTCTCACAGGAGCGCAGGGTTGTTGTCCTTGACGGTGACGGGTCCATCCTCATGAACCTGGGGGGCCTTGTAACCGCTGCAGGCCAGGCCCCCGGGAACCTCATAATAGTCCTCCTTGACAATAAATGCTATGCCACAACAGGGTCCCAGTGCACATACGCTGACACCGTAGACCTTGGAGGTGTTGCCAGGGCCATGGGTTTCAGGGTTATCCGTTTTGATGAGGAACTGGACTTCACCAGGGCCCTTGAAGCCACAGGCCCCCTTTTCGTTCATGTACCTGTAAAACCAGGGAACGCCGATGTCCCTGTCATCGACATGAGCCCCTTGGAGATAATTGAAAGGTTCATGGCTGAAGTCAGGGGTTGAATTATTTCCCTTTAATGGGGGCCTGGAATTATCTCAAGCATTCAATCATGCCAAGTCCATCCATTCCTTACACACTCCTTAGACATCTGGATCAGCCGACCTCAACCACCTTCCTTACAAATGCAGCATGCCCCTCAGGACATAAATCCTTATAAGCCAAGGAAATCCACTTTTATGACTTCTTGCCTGTGTAGGTGGCGTAGAATCCGTCCGTGTCAGCATAGACCGTGTGGAAGCCGAAGTCCTCAGCCATCCTTATTGTTCTTTTAATGTAGTCCCTGCCCCATGCTGTTATGGCCTCGGCGCATTCCATCGAGTACCATCTGAACCTTGAGTAACCGTAAACACCGTACATGGTATTTGCAAGTCTCTTGAGGGCTTCCTGCTGGACGTTCAGGAGTTTCTTCTCCACAGGGTCCTTTGAGCGTTTCATTTCACCCTTAACCCTCACCCTCTCTGAGAGGATCTCGCCTATAACGGATGGTATGAATCCCCTGGGCTCCTTAAGGAAGCGGTACCCGTATTCAGGCGCCACATGGCAGTCGCATTCAGGGTCGGTGGTGAGGGTGTCAGGGGATATGTTCTTTGAGATTATGATGCTCGGGTAGAGGCTCCTGAAGTCGAACTGGACTATGTTCTCATGGAGGCCCTTCTCAGGCTCCTTAACATAACCCCCAACAGCCCTCCTCCCCCTCCTCTCTGAGAACTCTGACTGTGATGGCTTGTTGGGTACCAGTTCACCGTACTGGTGTGCCTTCCTTACAAGGAACCATTCAGCCTGCTGTCCCGTCGCCATCCTTGATATGTCAAAGAGGGGCTGGCCAACCACACGGGTGAGTTCCATGTTAAGGGGGAGTATCTTCTCTGCGATACGGTAGGTTGCGGTGACATCATCCAGGGAGTACCTGAATAGTTCGTCCCTGAGGTCATCACGGTCCCAGTACTCCCAGAGTCTATCGCCCGGGAGGTCGAATTTTTCCTCACCGAAGAGTTCACGGTATACCCGCTCAAGGGTGTAGCGGTCAAGGTTCATGTACCTCCTCATTACAGGGTAGAGGTCCACGTGCACCGTGCCCCTGATGGCTGTTGAGTTTGCAAATCCCCTCCTCATGGTCCTTATCCCTGAACCATCCCATCCAGGGTTGAGGTCAACCCCCAGTATCTCCGCCCTCCTTGATATGTAGGGGAAGTCGAAGTTGTCGGAGTTGTAGCCCACTAGGATGTCGGGCTTCTCCTCCCTTATGATCTCTGCGAATCTCCTGATTATCTCCGCCTCATCATCAACCACTTCAACATAGTCGAGGTGATCCCCCCTGGTTGATATTACCCTGCTGAAGTCCCTTCCAGCCACTCCGATCATTATTATCTCATCCTCCTCGGGACTGGGCATCCCGTGGGGGTTCCTGGCCTCGATGTCAAAGCTCAGGATGTCGAGTTCATGGGTCCCCTGGTCCGTTGATGAGACCTCCCCGGTTATCTCAACCAGTTTAACGTCGTCTGCCTCAACCGATGGTGCCGATTCCCTCACTGTCCCCTGGAATTCCACCTCGGACATTGGGAAGATGGATTTGTCGATGAGGTATCTCCTGTAGAAGGGTATGTCATGTTCCCTTATGTCCCTGACAGAGTCCAGGTTCCTTATCCTGTCCCTGAGTTTAGGCACCTCTGAGGGATGGCTGAATTCAGCCCTGATTACGGGGGTCATCCTTCCAAGGTCCCTCATCTCCAGGACCTCCATCTTCCCTATCCCGAGCTCCTCAAGTTCCCTGATGCATGAGTCGGTATCGTGTGGTAATACGTAGATGTAGGGTCTGAAGGAAGTGTCAAATGCTATTATGGGCTCGTTGTCACCTGATTTGTCCTTTCCAAAGAGTCTTATAACGGGCTTCTCATCACATGTTACGTAGTCGATGTCAAGAAGCACCATCCTGTAAGTTTCCATGTTCATTAATCTTGTTTTGGAGGCCTAATAACTGTTCCTTCAGATGATGTTTCATTCATATGGCGCAAAGGGAACTTCGTTATTCAGGCCTATAACGAAATAGTCTAAGTAAAAATAAATATAGAAAAATATAACATTTAATCTATTTTTAATCTTTCAAGCTTCCATTAAATAAAGGGGTTTTCAGTTATGAGCAACTTTCAGGAAAAAATAAACTTTATATGGGATCTAGCAGACCTATTAAGGGGTACCTATAAAAGAAATGAGTATCAGAAAGTAATACTCCCCTTTACTGTTTTAAAACGCTTTGACAGCGTACTTGAACACTCTAAACAAAACGTGATTGATACTTACAATAATTTTAAGGATAAAATCGAAAACCTGGACCCTATACTTAAGAAAGCAGCGGTGGATGAAGAGGGTAAAGAATTAGGTTTCTATAATTATTCCAAATTTGATTTTAGATCACTGCTATCTGACCCAGAACATGTTGAAGAGAACCTCATCCATTATATTGATTGTTTCAGCCCCAATGTTCAGGATATATTTGAAAACTTCCATATTAAAGAACATATCAGGCGCCTGTCAAAAGCAAACCTCCTATATTTGCTCATAAGGAAGTTCTCCGAGTCAAAGGTGGATCTACATCCCCGTAAGGTCTCCAATCATGAGATGGGAATGATATTTGAGGAACTGATTCGTAGATTCGCCGAACAATCCAATGAAGAGGCAGGGGAACACTTCACACCCCGTGATGTAGTTGAATTAATGACCAAATTAATGTTCCTTGAAAACGGCATCCATCTCCAGGAAAAGAACCTGATAAAAAAGATATATGACCCTGCCTGTGGAACAGGCGGAATGCTCACAAGCTGCAAAGAATTCATAAGGGAGCTAAACGACACCATAGAGGTAGTGCTATACGGCCAGGAGATAAATGAGGAGATATACGCCATCTGTAAGGCAGATATGCTCATAAAAGGAGAAGATGCTGAAAACATTAAAGGACCTTCCAGCACACTCTCAGATGACAGGTTACCATATGATCGTTTTGATTATATGATATCCAACCCACCCTATGGACGTAAATGGGAACAGGATAAAGAAGAGGTCCTTAAAGAGGCGGAAAGAGGTTTTGATGGTCGATTTGGCGCTGGTCTGCCAAGGATAAATGATGGTCAGTTACTATTCATACAGCACATGATCTCCAAGATGAAAAAGGATGAAAGATCAAGGATAGCTGTGATAACCAATGGATCGCCACTCTTTACAGGTGATGCTGGATCCGGGGAGAGCAACATAAGGCGTTGGATTATAGAAAACGATTACCTCGAGGCAATAATTGGCCTGCCTGATCAGCTATTCTACAACACGGGTATCCGGACCTATATATGGATTCTGACCAATGATAAACCCCTAGAGAGGAAGGGTAAAATCCAGCTCATTGACGCATCACGCTATTACAGGAAGATGCGAAAAAGTCTCGGGGAGAAACGCCATGAAATAGGCAAAGATGACATCGATAAAATATTAAAACTTTATGATAAATTTGAAGAAAATGATGAGTCTAAAATCTTTGATAACGAGGACTTCGGATACACAAAGGTCGTGGTGGAACGTCCCCTCCAGTTAAATTATCAGGTCACTGAAGAAAGATTGAAGAACCTCTACTCAGTAAATAGTTTCTCCAAGCTGGCTGTGAGCAAAAATAAGGATCCTCAAATAAGACTTAAGGAAGAGGAAGAAGGCAGGGCCATGCAGGAGAGGATTTTAAATGCCTTGAGAGGTATTGATGATCGTCTATATAAGAACTGGGATGAATTCGAGTCCCAGGTAAAAAAGGCTTTATCTGATTTCAAACTGTCCTCTCATTTTATCAATCAGATAATCCTTGGTTTGTCCGAGCACGATGATACCGCTGATTATGTGACTGACAGTAAGGGTAATATAAAACCAGACACTAATCTACGTGACCATGAGAAGATACCGCTAAAGAAGGATATAGATGAATATTTCAGAAAAGAAGTTCTGAAATATTATCCTGATGCATGGATGGATCGCAAAAAAGACCGGATCGGTTATGAATTGAATTTTAACCAGTATTTCTATAAATATAAGCCCCCAAGGCCGCTCGAGGAGATTGAAGCAGAAATTAAGGAGCTGGCAGCTGAGATCCTTGAACTGATCAGGGAGGACCTTGATGAAACTTAAACCATATCCCAAGTATAAGGATTCTGGTGTGGAATGGATCGGGAAAATACCTGAAGGATGGGAAGTTAAAAAGCTAAAATTTACTTCAGAAATTAACA
>FWPV01013571.1_pt1 | contig 12199 bp, 8 predicted proteins | sample 2228371 | NCBI WGS metagenome assembly FWPV01 (sample SAMEA103939776, study PRJEB20133) | metagenome | reverse complement strand
AACCGCCTGGGTCGACGTGTGGGCCCCTCGCCCCTCACCTTTGGCAGGCCTGTCGAGCGCGCAAGAATGTCCGTGTCCGAGCTGTTCCACCTCTTCGTCGCCAGTCACATCGTGACCGGCGCGACCGGCCTGCTCGCATTCTGGGTGCCGGTGTTCGCGAAGAAGGGCGGTAGCGCGCACCGCACCGTGGGCAAGGTGTTCACGGTGACCATGCTGCTGACCGGCACGGCGGCGATCGGCATCAGTCTGTGCACGCTGGCCGACCCGGTGTCAACCCACCCGCACCTGACCGGGCACGCTGATTTCCGCGACCCGGCGCTGGTGCGGGCGATCTTCGGCTGGATGATGCTGGCACTGGCCACACTGACGCTGAATCTGGCCTGGTACGGCTGGCAGTGCATCCGCAACCGGCGCGACCACGCGGCCAATCGGGAATCGGTGAATCTCGGCCTGCAGGCCGCGACCTTCATCACCGCCACGAACTGCGCCGTGCAGGGCCTGCTGATCGGCCAGCCGCTGATGCTGGGTGTATCGCTGATCGGCTGGGCGACGGTCGGCACCAATCTGTGGTTCCTGTACAAGCGCCAGCCGGCGGCCAACGACTGGCTGCGCGAACACATCAAGGCTCTGGTCGGCGCCGGCATTTCGGTCTACACGGCCTTCTTCGCCTTCGGCGCGGTGCGCACCTTCCCGACGCTGGCGCTGCATCCGGTGCTGTGGGCGATTCCGCTGACGGTCGGGCTGACCATCATCCTCTATCAGTGGCGCAAGCTGGCGCGTCCGCGCGCCGCGCTGCCGGCCGGGCAACGCGCGTGAAGGGCGGTCGTGGCGTCTGAACGGGTGGTGGTCATCGGCGCCGGCATGGGCGGACTGTCGGCCGCGGTCGATCTGGCGCGTCGCGGGCTCGACGTGCAGCTGCTCGAACGCGCCCCCGCACCCGGCGGCAAGATGCGCGAGGTGAAGGTGGGCAGCGCGGCCATCGACGGCGGCCCGACCGTGTTCACGATGCGCTGGGCCTTCGAGTCATTGTTCGCCGACGCAGGCGCCTCGCTGACCGACGCACTCACCCTGCACACGACGTCTGTGCTGGCGCGCCACGCCTGGCGGGAAGGCGGCCGGCTCGACCTGTTTGCCGATATCGAACGCAGCGTCGAGGCGATCGGCGACTTCGCCGGCGCGCACGATGCCGCCGGCTACCGCGCCTTCTGTGCACGCAGCCGCGAGATCTACCAGACGCTGCGCGGCCCCTTCATCGATGGCCAGCGGCCGTCGGCGATCGCGCTCACGCAGCGCGTCGGTTTCGCCCACCTCGGCGCGCTGTGGCGCACCCAGCCGATGAGCACGCTGTGGAGCGCGCTCGGCCGGTACTTCCGCGACCCGCGCCTGCGCCAGCTGTTCGGCCGCTACGCCACCTATGTCGGTTCGTCGCCGCTCCGCGCACCGGCCACCCTGATGCTCATCGCGCATGTCGAACAGGATGGCGTGTGGATCGTCGAGGGCGGCATGCGCCGGGTGGCCGACGCGCTGCAGGCGCTGGCCGAGCGGCACGGCGCGCGCTTCCGCTTCGACTGCCAGGTGGAGGAAATCGTCGTGCGCGGCGGTCGGGTCGCCGGGGTGCGGCTGGCCGGCGGCGAAGTCATCGACTGCGAACGCGTGGTGTTCAACGGCGACGTGTCGGCGCTGGCGACCGGCCTGCTCGGGTCGGCCGTACAGCCGGCCGCCCCCGTCATCAAGCCGGCGGAGCGCTCGCTGTCGGCGATCACCTGGTGCGTGCATGGCCGCACGCGGGGCTTTCCGCTGCACCACCACAACGTGTTCTTCGCCGAAAACTACCCGGACGAATTCGCCGCGGTGTTCCAGCGGCGCAGCATCGTCGATGCGCCGACCGTCTATGTGTGCGCGCAGGATCGCGCCGACAGCCCTGACGGTGCGGCGGCGCCGGTACTCGATCGCGAACGCCTGCTGGTGCTGATCAACGCCCCCGCCGACGGCGACACGCGCCCTTTCGGCGACGCCGAAGTCGCCCGGATGGCCGACAACGCCTTCGACCTGATGCGCCGCTGCGGGCTCGACATCGACCGCGCGTCGATGGACGCGGTCGCCACGACGCCGCACGGTTTCAATCAACTGTTTCCGGCCACCGGCGGCGCGCTGTACGGCCGCGCCAACCTCGGTTCCATGGGCAGCTTCGCGCGGCCCGGCGCGGCCAGCGCCATTGCGGGCCTGTATCTGGCCGGCGGCTCGGTGCACCCCGGCCCGGGCATCCCGATGGCGCTGCTGTCGGGGCGTCGCGCCGCAGAGCGGCTGGTCACCGACCTCGGCCATGCGCGCTGACGGCCGTGTCCGCATGCTGCCGGCTGCCTGTGCGGAGCTTTTTGTTGACCCGGACGGTCAATCGCGGGCCGACACCATGCAATGATTTCATCCGCTGCCACCCTGAACCGCCTTCGTTCCAGTGACCTTGCCAGACTGACCCGCCCGAATGACCGCCTCCATGACCTCCACCCCTGACTCCGACCGACCGCACGCCCTCGTCATCGGCGCCGGTTTCGGCGGCCTCGCCGCGGCGATCCGCCTCGGCGCCCGCGGCTACCGCGTCACCGTGCTCGAGAAACTCGATGCGCCCGGCGGTCGCGCCTATGTATACAGGCAGGACGGCTTCACCTTCGACGGCGGACCGACCATCATCACCGCGCCCTTCCTGCTGGAAGAACTGTGGGCGCTGTGCGGCAAGACCTTTTCCGACGACGTCGACCTGCGGCCGGTCGCGCCCTTCTACCGCATCCGCTTCGACGACGGCGAGCACCTCGACTATTCCGGCGACCCGGACACGATGCGGCGCGAAATCGCCCGCTTCGCACCCGAGGATGTCGACGGCTACGAACGTTTCATGAAGCAGGCCGAAGCCATCTTCGATGTGGGCTTCACCCAGCTGGTCGACATTTCATTCGCCGACTGGACGACGATGCTGAAGATCGCGCCCGAACTGGTCCGGCTGAAGAGCTACCGCACGGTGTACGGGCTGGTCGCCAGCTACGTGAAGAACGAACGCATTCGCACGGTGCTGAGCTTTCACCCGCTGCTGATCGGCGGGAACCCGTTCACGACCACCTCCATCCTGTGCCTCATTTCGCATCTGGAGCGCCGCTGGGGCGTGCATTTCGCGATGGGCGGAACGGGCGAGATCGTCAAGGGCATGGTCGGGCTGATCGAAGGCCAGGGCGGCACCGTGCGCATGAATGCCGAAGTCGCGTCGATCGACGTGACCGACCGTCGCGCACGCAGCGTGACACTCGCATCGGGCGAAGTCATCGCAGCCGACGTCGTGGTGTCGAACGCCGATGCGGCCTGGACCTATCGCAAACTGGTGGCGCCGGAACACCGTCGGCGCTGGACCAACCGGCGGCTGGAGAAGTCGAAGTATTCGATGAGCCTGTTCGTGTGGTACTTCGGCACGCGCCGCCAGTACCCGGACGTGCAGCACCACACCATCCTGCTCGGCCCGCGCTACGAAGGGCTGCTGACCGACATCTTCCGCAACAAGGTGGTGGCCGACGACTTCAGCCTCTATCTGCACCGGCCGACGAGAACGGACACCTCGCTGGCACCGGACGGCTGCGACGCCTTCTACGTGCTGTCACCGGTGCCGCATCTGGGCAGCGGCACCGACTGGCGCGAAAAGGCCGAGCCCTATCGCAAGGCGATCGAGAAATACCTGAGCGATTCCATCCTGCCCGGACTGGCGGATGAAATCGTCACCTCGATGATGCTCACGCCACAGGATTTCCAGGACAAGCTGAATTCGGTCAATGGCGCGGCCTTCAGCCTGGAACCGGTGCTGACGCAGAGCGCCTGGTTCCGGCCGCACAACCAGAGCGAAGAAGTGGACAACCTGTATCTGGTCGGCGCCGGCACCCACCCGGGTGCCGGTGTGCCCGGCGTGATCGCATCGGCCAAGGTGCTCGACCGCGTGGTGCCGGACCCGCGCCGCCGCTGAGGCAGAAACGATACATAGGGCGACTGTGGGCAGGGTCCTCGTGGGAGCTGTCCTTGTTGGAGCGGCGCGCTCAGCGCTTCAGGAAGGTGCGCACCGGTTCGAGCGCGCGCGCCGGCGCTTCTTCATGCGGCAGGTGGCCGACGTCCGGCAAGGTCACCACGGTGGCATCGGCGATCGCCGCCTTGTAATCAGCCGCATTGGCGACCGGAATCATCGCGTCCTGCTCGCCCCACACGAGCAGCGTCGGCGCCTTGATGCGCTGGAGCAACGGCACCGGATCGACCAGTTTCACCTGCGCCATGCGCTGCATCATCGCGTCGCGGCCGCCGGGCGCCAGCATCAGGTCATGGTAGCGATCGGTCATCGCGTCGGTCAGCACCGTCTTGTCGGCATACGCCGGCTCCAGACTCATCTTCAGCATGAAGCGCGGCAGGCAGTGGCGCATCAGCGACATCAGCGCCGGCACCTCCGGCGCCTTGTCATATTCGAAACCGGGGCTGGCGAAACCGTCGGGCGACAGCAGCACCAGCTTGTCGACGCGCGCCGGCTGCGTCGCGGCGAAGGTCCAGGCAATACGCCCGCCCATCGAATTGCCGATCAGCGTCGCGCGCGCCACGCCGAGGCGGTCCATCAGCGCCGCCACGATCTGCATGCTGCGTGCGTCGGTGTAGTCACCGGTGGTATCCGGCGGACTCAGGCCGCTGCCCGGCAGGTCGAAACGGATCACCCGGTAGTCACCCGCCAGCGACTGCGCCCACGGCTCCCAGGTGTGCAGGCTGGCGCCGAAGCCGTGCAGCATGATCAGCGCCGGCGCGTCCTTCGGGCCGCTGTCGCGCACATGCAGCCGGGTGCCGGCCACTTCCAGCATGTCGCCGGGTGCCGCCAGATAGCGCGCTTCGAGTTCGGCCAGCTGGCGGTCGGGCGTCCACAACCAGAACACCAGAACAGCCAGCAGCACCAGCGCGGCCCATAGAAATTTCACGTTTGACTCCCGCAGACAAGGCATGACGACCGGGCCGGACTGTAGCGCAGTTCGCGTGGGCGACGGCACACGCGTAAGGCGCCGCTGCGTGCAACGGCCCGCGATGTAGTTTGGCCCGGCTGAGGGATCAGCTGCCCGCCTCGTCGTCGGCCGCGCCATGAAGTCTGCTCAGCGCGGTTGTCGCGGCCAGGTAGCGCGCCTCGACGTCGAGCCGATCGCCTGCTTCCGGTACGGCCTCGCGCGCGCCCCGGACGATCATGTCGGCGTGGCGGCGCAGGCAGGCCGCGTCCTGCGCGCTGCGCACGTGGCCGGCGATCTGCGCGATGGCATCGAGCATGCGGATCGCCACGGCCGGATTCGACCGCGCGTTCTGCCTGATCTGGTTGAAGGCCGTGTCGGCGATGCCTGCAAAGGTGTACCCGGTGGCGACCAGCCGCAGCTGCCCGAGATCGTCGAACCGGAAGGGCGATGGCATGTCACGCCCGGCCAGCCGGCACAGCGCCGATCCCAGTCTGTCGATGCAGGCGATCGCGGTGAACGGGTCGTTGATGCCCGGGGACAGCGCGCGCACCGCAATCTCGACCAACTGCAGGAAGGAAAACTCGATGTCTTCGGTGGCGGTGCGCTGATTGCCGAGCACGAAGGCGGCCGGCAGTTCGGCTTCATCCGCCGGGTTCGGCGTGTCCGATCGGGACTTTCCGAGGTGTCCGGGAAACATCCTGCCGATCCCGTCGTGCAGCTCGTCGCTGACCCGGGCCACAACCACATCCGCCTGGATCGACACCGATACATGATGGATGAAGTAGATCAGCACCCCGATGCTGAGCACGGCCAGCAGCACGCCGATGCTGACGGACAGCTGAGGCACGAAGGCCACTTCGTCGGCGCGCCGGATGGTGCGCAGCACGAGCAGGCAGTACACGAAGGTGGCCACGAAAGTGCCCAGCACCAACTGGTTGGCGGTGTCGCGCATGAAATTGCGCAACAGGCGGGGCCCCAGCTGTGACGACGCCAGCGACATCGCGACCAGCGTCATCGAGAACACCGTTCCGGCGATGGCGATCATCGACCCGGCCACGGTGCTCAGCATCAGGCTTGCGCCCTCTGCACCACCGGAATAGCGCCAGCCCAGGCGCTCCAGCCACTCGTCGGTGACGGCCCGGTCGAGCGCGACGGCGCCGAAGGCGAGCGCCACGGCCAGGCATGCCATCGCCGCGGGTACGAACCAGAAACTGGATCGAAGGCGTTCCCAGTACTTCAGCAGCAGTGCCTTCACGATGCGTCACCTCGACTGGCGAGCCGGGATCGAAGTGCCCACGCCGGAGCCGGATGGACCGGCGTCGGTGTGCGGATTCAACCCGAAGCGCGCTTTTCGTTACCGCACAAGGCCCCGGATGGGCGTTCGAGTATAGCCCGCGTCAAGGAGGGTGCCGGGCCGCGCGCCCTCTCATCCGGGCGCTGCTGTCCGGAGCGTTACGCGATGGCGCGCCGCGCAAGAAGCGAAACGGGGGCCGCAGCCCCCGTCAGGCAAACCCGATTCCGACGCTCAGGCCTGGTGGTGCCGGCGCTTGCGCGCACTTACACCCAGCACCGCAAGGCCGGCGAGCATCAACGCGTAGCTGCCGGGCTCCGGCACTGCGGTCGCCAGGGCGGTGACCTGGAAACCCCGCAGGCTGAGATCGTCGGCCACGAAGATTTCCGCACTGTCCGGGCCGTCGGTGTTGACCGTGAAGGTCAGCAGACCCTGCCGGCCCTCGAGGCCGGTGATGTCGATGCTGAGCATCTGGATCTCGTCCGTCAGGTAATCGCGACCGAAAAAGGTCATCAGGGATTCACCTTCGAACGCGACATCCAGCGTGGCCTCCATATTGTTCTTGATGAAGGCGATCGGAACGTCGATGGTGGCGGTGTCCGGCAGCGTCACGTTGTAGGCCAGTATGCCCGGCGAAGCCGTATGCACCGTGAAACCCGTGAAGGAGCCGTCGTTCCGGATGTTGTCGGGAGTCCGCGGCCCCCTGACGTTGATGTACAGCTTGTTTTCGCTCGGCGCGGCGTGCAGGGAGTTGCCCTCGACGTATTCGCGAAGGGTTCGCGCGGCGTTCAAGGCTGTGGTATCCGATACGTTATTGAGCCAGGCGAGCGATGTGTCGAAGAAGGTATCGACGGCGTACACGACGCTGTAGTTCGTGCGCAGGACCACTGATCCTTCGACGTTACCGCGGATCGTCAATGGGTCGGCGACGGTAACCGTGTCGATGCGGGCCTGCGGCGCCTCGGTCACCACGATTTCCTCCGGTATCTTCGTGACGGAGCCGAGATAGATCCGGTACGGCTGCGAGGGGCGTCCCTCGTAGTACCTGACCGTGCCGTCGCCTGGCAGCTCGGCGATCAGGTTGCCGGCGGAAAACACCTGCGGCTCTCCGTAGAGGCCACCGTAGTCGGGCGAAACCTTCATCTGCAGGTAAAGGTTGTGCACGTAGTCGACGGTCGGGTCGGGGGCGGCAATATTGCCGCCGGTCTTCCGGAAAACGCCATCAATCGTGACGAGCGACCTCAGGAAGCGCCCGAAACTCGTGTCTTCCGTAAGCTGGATGGACATCAACTCCCTGCCCTGATTGAAGGTGTAGGGAACCACCGTGACAGCGGTGAAGTTGACCGAAATATCGATCGCACCGGATGCACCACTGAAGGTCAGCAAGGCGCTTGCCAGCGCCAGCGTGGCGCGCACTCTATTTGTTTTCATTTTCGGTTCTGATGGGGGTTGGATGCTGCAAGGTGCCGCAAGCGGCGGACGGTAGCAGCGATCTGGGGCGGCGCCTTGTTCTGCCGCATGCCATCGCAGTCGACGGGTCGCGCGAGGCATCCGCAAGTTTCGAGCCACGGGACGAAGACCATAGCGAACAGCCGCTTGCAAAGCCCCTGTCACGCGCACTGTCAAATTGGCCGACGTTGTGAAGCACAGACGGGACGGGCGCGCGACCCGGCAGCGGCGCACGCTGCGACATCGCCACCTGCGTGCGCGCCACGGCGAAGCCCCCCGCCTCAGGACACCACGACACCCGACAGGATGCCTCGCGGTGCGTTTCGATCATTGAACTCCCGGTGGCACAAGCCGGCCTCAGCGGGGTGACCACAACGAGGGCCCGCTCCGATGCATGCCGTTTCGTCCTTCGCGCCCATCCGGCGCGTCCCCGCGTGGAGCCGGTTTCTGCTCCCGGCACTTTTGCTGATCGGCCTTTCCATGCCTCTGCACGCCACCGAAGAACCCGAATACCAGGTGGTCCGCACGCTGCCTGACTTCGAGGTGCGGCAGTACGCCGCCTACACGGTGGCCGAGGTCGTGGTGCCCGGGCCCGCGGACGAGGCGGGCAGCCAGGCTTTCCCGATCCTGGCGGGATACATCTTCGGCAAGAACAAGGGCGAGAAGAAATTCGCGATGACGGCACCGGTCACCCAGGCCGCCGCGCCTGTGAAGCTGCCGATGACCGCCCCGGTCACCCAGTCCGCGTCGCCAGCCGGTTTCCTCGTGCAGTTCGTGCTGCCCAGGGGCGTGACGGCGGCCGATGCACCGGAGCCCCTCGATGCGCGCGTCCGGCTGCGCGACGTATCGCCCGGACAGGTGGCCGTCATCCGCTACTCGGGCTTCTGGTCCGAGTCGAACTACACCGAGCATCTGGGCAAGCTGCAGTCGGCACTGCGCGCCGCCGACATCGCATGGAGCGGCGACCCGGTGTTTTCGCGCTACAACGCGCCGTTCACACCCTGGTTCATGCGGCGCAATGAAATCTGGCTGTACCTGTCGCCGCCGCAATGAGTTTCGCGGACGAACAAGCCCGACACCGGAAAACAAAAAGGCCAGCCCCGAAAGGCTGGCCTGAATGTCTGAAACCTGGTGGTGATGGGGGGACTTGAACCCTCGACCTACGGATTATGAATCCGTCGCTCTAACCAGCTGAGCTACATCACCCTTTGAAAGGCCGTGGATTGTCGTGGAGCGACCGGGTCTTGTCAAGAATGGCGGGCCGGCCGGACAATCGCGGGTCTTTCATCCGTGCGGTCACTTTCGCGATGCAGCAGGATTTCAAGTTCGATGTGGTCATCGTTGGCGCCGGCCTGCCCGGGCTGGCGCTGTGTGCGGCGCTGCGCCGGGCGCAGCTGTCGGTGGCGCTGGTCGAGGGGCGGATGCCGGAGTGGCCGGTCGGGGGCTGGGACGCACGGGTGTATGCGGTCAGCCCGTCGAGCGCGGCCTTTCTGGAATCGGTGGGCGCCTGGGCGCATCTCGATCATGCGCGGATGCAGCCGCTCGCCCGCATCGAAGTGTTCGGCGACCGCGGTGCGCGGCTCGACTTTTCGGCGTTCGACGTCGGCGTGGGTGAGCTGGCGTGGATTGCCGAATCGAGCCTGATCGCGCGCGAGCTGTGGGAGGGCGTGAAGCGGCAGGCCAATGCCACCCTGCTGTGCCCGGCGCGGCCGGCGAAGCTGGCGCACGAACGCGGCCGCTCGCGGCTGACGCTGGAAGATGGCCGCACGCTCGATGCCGCGCTGGTGGTCGGCGCCGATGGGGTCAATTCGTGGGTGCGCACGCAGGTCGGGCTGGACGCTCACTTCACCGATTACGACGAACTGGGCGTGATTGCCAACTTCCGCTGCAAAAAGCCGCATCTGGGCTGCGCCTGGCAATGGTTCAGACCTGATGGCGTACTGGCTTTCCTGCCGCTGCCGGATCAGCACATGTCCATGGTGTGGTCGGCGCCCGAAGCCAGGGGTCGCGAACTGCTGCAACATGACGCGGCGACACTGGCGATCGAGGTGGCGGCTGCCGGCGATCATGTGCTCGGCGCACTCGAGCTGGTGACGCCGGCAGCCGGTTTTCCGCTGCGCCTGATGCAGGTACCCAAGGTGATTGCACCGGGCGTGGCGCTGGTCGGCGATGCGGCGCATGCCATCCACCCGCTGTCGGGTCACGGCGTGAATCTGGGGTTTGCCGACGTGCGCGTGCTGGCCGGCGTGCTGGCCGACAGCGATCGCAGCGTGCTGGGCGATGTGCGCGTGCTGCGCCGCTACGAGCGCAAGCGGGCCGAAGAGGTGCAGGCGCTGCAACTGACGACGCATGCACTGCATGAGCTGTTCCGCCCGGCATGGCCGGCACTGGCCTGGCTCAGGAATACCGGGCTGAACCTGACACAGGGCATGCCTGTCCTACGCAATGCGCTGGTACGCTACGCGCTCGGTTAATTGGCGCACGAAACAATACACGCAATGAAGCTGGCCCGTCAGGGCCGCGAATACAGCGCCCCAACAGGAGTTTTCATGTCCATCAAGCACACCGCCGCACTGATATTCGCGCTCGCCGCCGCATCGGTCGCCTTCGCGGGCCCGGTTGAAGATTCGATCAAGACCGCCGTCGAAACCGCCATCGGCAACGGTTCAAAGGTCGAAGGCGTCACCAAGACACCCTATCTCGGCCTGTATGAAGTCCGCATCGGCGGCGAGATCCTGTATACCGACGAGAAGGCGAATTACCTCATCCTGGGCGAAATCCTCGACGCGAAATCGCGCCAGAACATCACGCAGCAACGCGTGAATCAGCTGTCGGGCATCAACTTCGCCGAGCTGCCGCTCGAGCTGGCGATCAAGCAGGTCCGCGGCAGCGGCAAGCGGGTCATCGCCACCTTCGAGGACCCGAACTGCGGCTACTGCAAGAAGCTGGCGAAGGAACTGATGACGATGGACAACGTGACCGTCTACACCTTCCTGACGCCGGTGCTCGGCCCGGATTCGGTGAAGAAGTCGGAAGCGATCTGGTGCTCACCCGACCGCGTGAAGGCGTGGAGCGACTGGATGACCACGAACGTTGCGCCGGCATCGGCGGTCGCATCGTGCGACATGGCCGGCTTCCAGAAGGCCGCTGCACTCGGCGAGAAGTACCGCGTGCGCGGTACGCCGACCATCTTCCTCAGCACGGGCGAGCGCATTCCGGGTTACGTGCCGGTCGCGCAACTCGAAAAGCGCATGGCCGGCATCAAGTAAGGCCGATCCGGGACCGGCTTGGCGCCGGTTCCGACCGTCTGCAGTGACGCGCGCTCACCGCCCGCCTCACACCCTTTCGAATATCCCTGCGGCGCCCATGCCGGTGCCGATGCACATGGTCACCATGCCGGTGCGCGCCTCCCCGCGCTGCATGGCGGCAATGACGGTGGCGGTGCGGATGGCGCCGGTGGCACCCAGCGGGTGACCGAGCGCGATGGCGCCGCCGACCGGATTCACCTTCGCAGGGTCCATCCCGATTTGACGCATCACCGCCAGCGCCTGCGCGGCGAAGGCTTCGTTCAGTTCGATCCAGTCGATGTCGTCCTGCGCGAGGCCGGCCAGCTTCAGTGCCTTCGGGATCGCCTCGACCGGGCCGATGCCCATGATTTCCGGCGGCACGCCGGCCACCGCGAAGCTGCGGAAGCGCGCGATCGGTACCGCACCGGTGCGCTGCAAGGCAGCTTCCGACATCAGCAGCACGGCCGCCGCGCCATCCGACATCTGGGAACTGTTGCCGGCGGTGACCGAACCGCGGGCCGAAAACGCGGGACGCAGCTTCGCCAGCGCTTGCGCGCTGGAATCGGCGCGCGGACCTTCGTCGGTGTCGAACAGCCGTTCGGTCAGGCGCACCGTATTGCTCGAGAGATCGGGCAGGTGGCTGCGCACCGTGTAGGGCAGCACCTCGTCGCGGAAGCGGCCGGCGGCGATCGCCGCCAGCGCCTTGTGGTGCGACGCCAGCGCGAAGGCGTCCTGATCCTCGCGCGACACGCCATATTGCTGCACGACCTTTTCCGCGGTCAGGCCCATGCCGTAGGCGATGGCGACGTGTTCGTCCGACTCGAAGGCGCGCGGATTCACGGTGACCTTGTTGCCCATCATGGTCGGCATGACGGTCATCGATTCGGTGCCGGCGCCGATGGCGATGTCGCACTGACCGGTCATGATCTTCATCGCCGCATCGGCCACGGCGTTGAGGCCGCTGGCGCAGAAGCGGTTCACCGTGATGCCCGGCACCGACACCGGAAAGCCGGCCAGCAGCACGCCGATGCGCGCCACATTCATGCCCTGCTCCGCTTCCGGCATCGCGCAGCCGACCACCACGTCGCCGATGTCGTTCAGGTCGAAAGCCGGTACGGCGTCGACCGTGCCGCGCAGCACGTGCGCCAGCATGTCGTCCGGCCGCACGTTTC
>FWPV01013566.1_pt1 | contig 12202 bp, 9 predicted proteins | sample 2228371 | NCBI WGS metagenome assembly FWPV01 (sample SAMEA103939776, study PRJEB20133) | metagenome | reverse complement strand
TAAAAAATTTTTAAGGATCAAACAGATGCGACCCGAAATGAAAGAATACAATTACGACTGGCTCATGGGCAGCACCATGACGGCCGCCGCCAAAATATCCGGCGGCTTTGCCAAGGAAACAAATATGGCTTTAACCTACATCCCCACCTATCAAAACGCAACCCGCACCATTCTGAATACCGGCGAAGTGGGGATCCGGCTGTTTCATTTATTATCTAAGTATTATCAAAATGTGCTCACGGCCAAGGATCAAGGGAAAAAAGTCGTCGGCACGACTTTTTGCAATTCTCCGGTGATTCTCTATGCCATGGATCTTGTGCCGGTCACGTTTGAAGCCTGGACCGCCTTGGCCCAGTTGGTTTGGAAACGGGGCATGTTTGATTATTTTGATTATTGCGTGGAGATCGGCATGCCGGAAACCTCGTGTTCTTCCCAGCGTGGGGCAATGGGCGCCATTCTGGCGGGATTGACTGAAAAAATTGATTTAATCATTTGTGACACGCCGGGCGTGTGCGACACCAATGCCAATGCCTTTGCTTTTGCTTCTGAATATTTAAATATTCCGTTTTTTCAGCTCAATTATCCCAGCAGCATCGGCGATGACCGGACCCAGAAATATCATGTGGATGATTACAAAGCCATGATCGCCTTCATCGAGCATCACACCGGCAAAAAACTCAATTACGACCGCTTGGCGGAGGTGCTTCATGAAGTGGACACCCAGGACGCGTTGATGCTGGAACTGGAAGACATGTTGCGGCTCAAACCTTGTCCCATCCCTCCCCTATTCCACCTTGCCGTCTATACGGGACGCTTCTTGTTTTCAGGCCATGCATTATTTACCCAATTGTTGGAATCCATGGTGAAGTCCGCCCAGGACATTGCCAAGTCCGGGAAATCCGGGCTTGCGTCGGGGGAAGAAAAACTGCGGGCCTTTATGTGTTATATTGATCATTATACCGTGGATTTAAATTTCTGGAATTACCTGTCTGAAAAAGGCGTCGCCCATATGGGTTCGATTTTAACCCGAAATTACCGGGACAATAATTTATATGTCAAAGACATGGAGGGATCGGCATACAGCATTGACACCTCTTCCCCGGACGCCATGCTGAATACCATCGCCCAGATGAACGCGCGGCTGCCCATGGTCCGTTCCATCCGGGGGCCTTATGACCGCAAAGGCATGTGGCTGGAGGAATCCCTGGCCTGCGCCAAGATATATCAGGCCGATTGCGTGATCTATAACGGCACGCCGGGCTGCCGCAACACATGGGGAATGGTCAAGCCTTTTGCCCGGGATATGGAGAAACATGGGTATCCCACCCATATTATGTATGACGATGCGTTTGACGACCGGGTGGAATCCTGGGACGCCACCCGGGAACGGTTGGATGAATTTTTTCACGTAAGGGGGTTGCTATGAAAATTGTGGCGGGCTGCGATGTGGGGTCCCTCACATCCAAAGCCGTAATCATAAAAGATGGAAAAATCATTGGACACAGCATTATCAAGTCCAAGCCCAGACCCAGGGATTCTGCGGATGCGGCTCTGGAAGCCGCATTGGCATCGGCCGGCATATCCAAACAAGAGATTCAATACATTGTCGGAACGGGATACGGCCGTGAAAAAATCGGATTTGTCAATGAAGTGGTGTCCGAAATCACCTGTCACGCCAGGGCCGCGCGCTGGCTGCTGCCGTCTGTTGAAACCGTCATTGATATCGGCGGCCAGGACTGTAAAACCATGAAAATCGATCCAGACGGGCGTATCGTCAAATTCACCGCAAATGACAAGTGCGCCTCTGGCACCGGCCGGTTTTTGGAAGTCATGGCAAAAGTGCTGGACGTCACCGTGGATGATCTGGGGAAACTCTCCCTAAAAGCCAAATCCCCCATTATTCTGGCGTCCACATGCACGGTGTGGGCCCAGGCCGATGTGATCAAATATATCAATTCCGGGGTGCCCATTGAAGATATCGGCGCAGGCATCAACACAGCCATGGCCGCCCGGGTGGCGATTCTGGTCAATTCCCTGAAACCCAAAGGAGATATTCTGATGACCGGCGGCGTGGCTAAAAATGTCGGCGTGGTCTTAACATTGGAAAAGCTGCTGGGTTTGAAAATCAAAAAAGCTAGAAAAGCGGACCCCCAGATCGCCGGTGCTCTGGGAGCGGCATTGTTATCGTTGGAACAAGTCAATGGAAATAAATAATCAATCCCGGTATATTTTAAAAACCTTCACCCCTCTTTACCAAAAAGAGAAAACAACACCCCCTTTTGAACCAAGGGCATGGTTGGATTTATAACGATTCGAAAATAATTTGGAGAAGATATATGATTGTGGCAGGCTGCGATATCGGTTCCTTAACCGCCAAGGCGGTGATAATAGAAAACTCAAAAATATTGTCCAGCGCGGTGATCCGGGCCCAGACCAAACCGGCTGATTCCGCCCATCAGGTTTTGGAAACCGCGCTGAAAAAAGCCGGATGTTCCCGTCAGGATATTGCATATATGGTGGGCACCGGATACGGCCGGGAACAGGTGCCCTTTGTCCACAGCGTGGAATCAGAAATCTCGTGCCATGCCAAAGGCGCATGGCACATATTGCCTTCGGTGCGCATGGTCATTGACATCGGCGGCCAGGATGCCAAAGCCACCCGCTTGTCAGACAACGGAATCGTCGTCCGATATATTTATAATGATAAGTGTGCGTCCGGCACCGGACGGTTCCTGGAAGTCATGGCTGAAGCATTGGAAGTGCCCCTGGAGGAAATGGGCGCCATTGGGGCAAATGCCAAAGAAAAGCTCACCATTTCCAACCAATGCGTAATATTTGCGGAAACCGAAGTGGTCTCCTTGGTCAATGAAGGCAAAGAACTCCCGGACATCATCAATGCCCTTCACCATGCACTGGCCAGACGGGTGGCGGCCCTGGCCAAAAGCATCGAGGTGGCCCAAGATGTGGTCATGACCGGCGGCGTGGCAAAAAATTCCGGTGTGTTTTGCGCGCTGGAAGAAGCACTGAATATTGAAATCAAATCATTAGACGGCGTGGATCCCCAGATTGTGGGGGCATTGGGGGCTGCGCTGTATGCCCAGGAAAAAGCGACAGCGCGCAAAAAGGAAAAGATGTTATAAACAAAGACTATTGTGAATTGCCAATTAAAAAATCAACCCCAAAAGACGAGATTAGACCAGCGAATCAGAGTCTATTACTTAAGGAGCAACACACAATGAAACAATTGCCAAGCCGCATCAAAGAAACCGTTGATATTTTTTCTCAGTCCCGAAAAACATATCGGAAACTCCAACGACATTTAAACAAACAGCCCGTGGGCTTTCCCGCTAGCATTTCAGGAGTGGAACTCCGGCTGCTGCGGGAAGCGTTTACGTTGGCGGAAGCCGAGCTGGCCCTTTCGATGGATTATAAGCCCAAACCCTTTGACCAAATTTATGAAAAGGTCAAAGACATGGGGTATTCGGAAGATGCGGTTCAGCGGATGCTGGACAATATGGAAAAAAACGGCGCCATATTCGTCAAAATCAAGGATGGAAAAAAACAATACGCTCTGCACCCCTATGCGGTGGGCATTTTTGAAATGAAAGTGACCACCATGACACCGGACTATTATATTGATGCCCGGAAATATATGTATCAAGCCTTTGGCATGGAATTTCTCACGAGCAAAATTCCTCAAATGCGGGTCATCCCCCTTCAAAAAAGCCTGTCCCAGGATGCCCATATTGCCACATACGATGAAATCCGGGAAATTGTGCTTCAAAACAAGGGCCGCATTTGCTTGGCCCATTGCGTGTGCCGAAAAGGCAGGGATCTCATCGGACGACCTTGCAAAGAGACCGAAAGACGAGAAGTGTGCATAGGGTTTGCGGATTTTCACGATATGTATGTTCGAAACGGGTTCGGCAGATCCATATCCACAGAAGAAGCGTTTGAAGTTTTGGCGGAAAATGAAAAACAAGGGCTGGTCCTCATGCCCTCCAATTGCCGGGAGGCCCAGTTCGTGTGCAGCTGCTGTCAATGCTGCTGCGCCAGCCTGGAGGCGGTCAGCCTGCTGGCCAAACCCGGTGAATTTGTGAAAAGCAATTTTTATGCAGTTCTGGATGCTGAAAAATGCGTCGGCTGCGGCAAATGCGCAGCAAAATGCAAGACCGAAGCCATTAAAACAAAAAAAATGGAAGATGGAAAAAAATTAAAAGCAACCGCTATTGATCTGGACCGATGTATCGGCTGCGGCGTGTGCGTGGCGTCCTGTAAGCCCGGCGCATTGAGCTTAAAGAAAAAAGAAGAAGAATTCGTGCCGCCGGCGGATATGGATGAAATGTATGACGTGATCATACAGCATAAAAAGACTGGTCTCAAACGAGCCATTGCCTTCGGCCGGGCGGTGATGGGAATCTAAATATTTTTGGCGCCCCAAAAATATAAAATAAAATCTTTCCTTACCCCTCTTTTTTTAGAAAAAAGGAAATTAAAGTCCCCCTTTGAAAATGGGGATTTAAGGGGATTTCAGGGAGGACCTTCTCTCAGAGATGTTTGATAAACATTTTGAAGAAATACAGAATTATTTAAAACAAAAGCGTCGCGACGGCAAGGTTTCAGAATATTTTCATCATGGCACAACATCCTGGCCCATTGACAAAAACCGGAATCTGGTCATGGCCCAGGATATGGCTGTGGAACTGGGCCATCCAAAAGATGCGTCCCTTGCTTTTTTGCTGTGGATCAACGACCCGGCAAAGCTCCAAAACCGCAGAATCACGGTGGTCGGACCGGACCTACCCCAGCTTTCCGGCAAACAGGCGTCTTTCGGTAAAATCGTTCTGGCGGCCGGTGATGATTTCAACGAAGATAACAGCTTTGACCGGTACCGTCAAATGGAGCTGCTGCGTTATGAGCTTTTTCTCAAAGGCTACATGATTCGGGCGGCATCTCAATATCAGCGCGAATGGAGCCGGGTGAGCAAAGAGGCCATTGATAACGGATTTTCATTGCAGATTCTCGGCGGCGCGCTGGCGGATAAATTTTTAGGGCTTCCGTATCTAAAGGCTGTGGAAGTGATTTTCATCACCTCCTCCCGCGAGGATGTGCTTGAACTGGCGGCTGTTGCGGACGAAGCGGTCAGGATCATCGGCGCCATGAACAAAATGGCCGCAGATCTATCCTTTGATTGCGATACCTGTGAATATAATGCGGTCTGCGATGATGTGGCGGAACTGCGCTCCATGCATGCCAAACTCAAAAAACAAAAAGCGGCCCATGCCTGATTTGGAAGAACATAATCGCTCACGAATTATCGCGGTCTGCGGCAAAGGCGGGGTGGGAAAAACATCCATAGCCGCCATGATTGTCAAAATATTGTCGGCAAACCCGGATCATAAAGTCCTGGCCATTGACGCGGACCCGGCTGTGGGACTGGCATCTGCGCTGGGAATCAGTGTACACAAAACTGTGGATGATATCCGAAATGATTTGATCCAAAAAATCAAGGACGGCACGTCGGACGACAAGGCACGGATTCTTTCCACTTTGGATTATGAAATTTTTTCTGCACTGGCGGAAAAAAAGAATCTCGCGTTTCTGGCCATCGGACGGCCGGAAAAAGAAGGATGCTACTGCCAAGTCAATCACATGCTTAAAGATTTAATTGAGGCGATGTCCCAAAATTTTGATGATGTGGTCATTGACGGCGAGGCCGGCATTGAGCAGGTCAACCGCCGGGTCATGGAAAAAGTGACCCATCTGATTTTGGTGTCCGACAGCTCGGCCAAAGGATTAAACGTCGTTAAAACCATCAAAGAAGTCGCGGAAGCCGCGATTTTATATGAAAAACACGGGTTGATCCTGAATCGGATCAGAAATCAGGACGAATGGAAAAAAATAAAAATCCCTCACGGATTAAACAGTATCGGCTGGATTCCGGAAGACGACACCATCCGGGATTTGGATATTGAGGGCAGAAGCATTCTTGAAATGGAAAATTCTCCGGCGATGGCTGCAATGGAAAAATGGTTGCATGTGATTCTCTCGTAGCAATTGTGTCGGGATGAGAATTTCGACCTACGAAATCTTTCACCGTCCATTGTTAAACTTCCTTGGAAGCAAAGGTTTGTTTAAAGTCCCCCTTTGAAAAAGGGGGATTTAGGGGGATTTTAAAACGTTTTATGAAATCCCCCCACCCCCCTTTGCGAAAGGAGGGCTTAAGTTAATGACATTAAGTTGAGAATCACAACAAAATTAAAGATACAAAAGGAACGTTATCATGATCCTATTCCAGAAGCTTCTGGAAAATCCCGTCAATCATCTGGTAAAGCACGCCGTGTCCGACGGCCGCATCCCCATCGGGTATTCCTGCTCCTTTGTGCCGGAACCCTTTCTGATGGCCGACAAACTATTTCCGGTGCGCCTCCATGCGCCCGGTGTGGCAGGCACGGAAATCGCAAACATTTATCTGTCCAATTTCATCTGCACCTATTGCCGTAGCCTTCTTGAGTTTGCTGTGGATGACCGGTTTGACCTAATCCAGGGATGGGTCTTTGTGCCGTCTTGTGCGCACATGCAGCGGTTGTATGATAATTTTGTTTATCTGAAAAAACCTGAATTCTGCCATATTCTTGACGTGCCGCGCAAAGTCACTGAAGCCACCCTCTCCTGGCAGATGGAGGAGTTGAAAATCCTCGCTGATAAATTTTCAGCTTACTTCAGTGTAAATATGGGCGAGGAGTCTCTGAACAACGCCATTGATGAATGGAACATTTTTGTCGAAGTGATCCAGGCCATCGGAGAGCTGCGAAAACAAACTGACCCGATTATCACGGGAACCGAGTTTCATTCAATGATCATGGCCGCCCTGGTATCTCCCAAAGACTTAATCCTTCCGACAATCCTTGCGTTTAAAAAACAACTCGAGCAAAGAAAAAGTGTTGGGAAATATCGTGCCCGGCTGATGGTGGCGGGGGGGCATTTACACAACCCTGAATTTATCCGAATCATCGAATCCCAGGGAGGCCTTGTGGCGGCCGATTTATTCTGCACCAGCTCAATCCCCGGTTTTTCAAGAGTTGAGACAAATGGCGATCCGATATATGCTTTGGCGAAACATTCCTTTACAAAAACCATGTGCCCGCGGATGATGGAGGATTTTGACCGGCGGCTGGAGCTTATCATTGACACGGTCAAGCAATACCATATCGACGGCGTGGTTCTTGAAATCATCAAATTCTGTGACCTCTGGGGTGTGGATTCCATGCCCATGGTCAGCGCGTTGCGCAAAGAAGGAATTCCTGTGCTGAAACTGGAGCGGGAATATTCGCTGGGCGGGGAGGGACAGCTGCGCACCCGGGTGCAGGCATTCATGGAAAGTATGGGCAAATGAGTATTCCGGTTTGCATTCAAACGCTGCCTGCGTTGGCTGCGTCGTCTCCTTCTTGCCGGCCTTGGCATCATTTTGAATGCAAACCGGAATCAGCGTTTGCTTTAAAGTCCCCCTTTCTCAAAGAGGGGAATGGGGGGATTTTGAAACGTTATATGAAATCCCCCCATTCCCCTCTTTGAGAAAGGGGGGGGCTTAATTATGTGGCCTTTTAAATAGGGACAGACAATCATGAAAGAATCGTTGGCAACATTAAAAAATCTTACCATAAATCTGCCCCATTTGACGATGGATTTTGTCCAAAACTCTATTATCGGATTTCTTTTTGAAGCCAAAAGTATCAGTGACGTATTCATCTATACAAAATACTGGGCCCTGATCTGGGGCAGCATTTTCAAATTTTTAGGCAAGTTTTTCTTCAAGCGCGGCCCCATTGGCCTCTTCCGCATGTTTTATCAGTATCCCTGGATCCTGCGATTCTTGAGCGTGACCAAACTTCTTCGGCGGCTTACACGAGGGAGAAAGGGGGCTTATCTCGAATCCACAGCCCTGGTGATCCACGCAATAGCGGTTTTGCTCGCAGAAAAACTGGAAGAGGTGTTCTACCAACCTGGGCGATTATTGATTAATGAAGATCTGGTGCCGCCAGAGATTGCCATGGCCATGGGCTTAAATGTCTGGCTGGTGGAGGGCATGGGCATTCTGCTGCCGTTTCTGAATGCCGAAGCATGCCTGGATTTTATCGATGAAGCAGAAAACGCAGGCATGAACCCGGATGCCTGCAGTTTTGTAAAATCCGCTGTCGGCATGGTCATCAAAAACCAGCAGCCCAAAGGGGTGGCGCTCGTCACCTCAAATATGCCCTGCGACGCAGGAATGGCATCTTATACGTATATCCAGAAAAATTATAATGTTCCCACATATCGCGTGGATGTGCCCTATAATTTCTATAATGAACGCGCGGAAAAATTGTTTGTTGAGGATCTTAAAGGCATGATCGCGTTTCTGGAAAAGCATACGCCCGGCCGCATGGACTGGGATCGGCTTAGAGAGATTTGCAAGGCGCGCAACCGCATGATGGAACTGGAGCTTGAACTGTGGGACATGATGCGGGCAAAGCCTGCGCCCCTGGCATCCGAAGCCATCTGGCTGAGCCATCTGTTTCTGTTTCATTGGTTTCCCGGAAATAAGGTGAGCATCCGGCATTATGAGCGCATGGTGGCATTGGCAAAGAAAAATTTAGAGGCCAAAATTCCTGCCGTCGAAAATGAAAAATACCGCGCCGTGCTCTGGAACCCGCCGTTTCCTCAATTTCCGGATATCTTCAATCATGTGGAACGCAGCCACGGCATCACGCTCATCATCGACAGCATGACTTACAATAGGCATGAGCTCATTGACACATCCACGCCCGAGACCATGCTTTCCGGACTGGCCAAAATCATCATGCAGGGCCCCATGGTCCGCCACACCCGGGGGCCGGCCGAGAATTACTTGGATGACATTTTCCGCTGTTACAAACAGTTTGACTTGGACATGGTCTGGGTGGCCAATCATGTGGGATGCAAAGGCGGACAGGCCATGAACGGCATCTTGCGCGAAAAATGCCGGGCAATGAAGATCCCCTTGCTGATTTTGGATTATGACCTCTTGGACCCCCGCATTGTGTCCCATGAGGGCATGATCCGGCAGGTGGATGATTTTATGGACAATGTGATGAAAGTCAGGCATCCTGCTTCAATGAGGCAATAAGGCCGGAATCGTGATTGGAAAAAAAGGGCGTGCAAATACCTGCAAAGTCCCCCTGAAAAACCGAGAGTTAGGGCATTTTACCATTTTGGAAAACAAATTCCCCCTGCTCCTCATTTCAAAAGGAAACAGGAAAGAAGCCTTAGAAGGATTGAAAAAATATGACCCAAAAATATTTTGGCGGCTGTGATGTGGGGTCCACCACCGGCAAAGCTGTTATTTTGGACGAAAAAGGCGCCATCGTCGGCTCGGCGATTATTCCCAGTGAAATTGATCCGGAAATAACATCTATTAAAGCGCTTGAGCAGGCCGCCGGCCAGGTTGCCGGATTGGGCGGCTACAAAAATCTTGCTCGAATCGTGGGAACGGGCTATGGCAGAAACGAGGTGCCTTTTGCCCATGAAAACATTTCAGAAATCAGCTGCCATGCCATGGGCGCGTTTTTCTGCAACCGCAATATTAAAACCATCTTGGACATCGGCGGCCAGGATGTCAAGGCCATTTCCATTGCCGATGACGGATCGGTTCTCGAATTTGCCATGAACGACAAGTGCGCGGCCGGGACCGGAAGATTTTTAGAAGCCATGAGCCGGATTTTCCGCATGGATTTGGATCAGTTTTCCCTGCTTTCCTTAAATGCCGCAAAAACCATCCCGGTCACGGCCCAGTGCAGCGTATTTGCCGAAAGTGAGGTGATCAGCCTCTTGGCACAAAAAAGCCCGCCAGAGGAGGTGGCGGCAGGGATCAATGCAGCGGTTTCAAAGCGGTGCTTTTCCCTGCTCAAACGCATCGGCATGCAGCCCCTGGTGACCGTCACCGGCGGGTGCGCTAAAAACAAGGGGCTCATCAAAGCGCTTGCAAAAAGCATCAACATGGGAGTGACCACGCTCCCTGTGGACCCGCAGATCATCGGCGCATTGGGCGCGGCGGTGTTTGCCATGAGAAACGGACGCGCATAGAGGAGACAAACGCATGAATCCGGCATCCCAACCACACACTGTTTTCATCAAGCAATGCGAGCAATATGATCGCAAGCAGCTCGGCAATATCATCACCGAAGGCATGGCCCGTTTCGATTTCCGCCCTCAAGGCAAGGTCATGGTCAAACCCAATGTGGTGTTTGCCTACCAGACCGAGCGTTTCGGAAACATGGCCTATACCCCGGCGGCGGTTGTGGGCGCATCAGTGCTTGCCCTGTCGAAAACTTCTTACGTCAAACGGATCGATGTGGGCGAAAACTGCGCTGTGGGCATCCCCACCCGGCTGTGTTACAAAAACGCCGGTTATTATGATGAAATCAAGCAGGTGAGGAAGCAGGCCCGGTGTCCCATCGGTATTTTCTGCATGGATGAAGAGCCCAGAGAGTCTGTGTTTGTCGGCGGTATAGTCCATGACAACTTAAGAATATCACGCAAAATGGCCCGGGCCGATGCCAAGGTGTATCTGCCCAAGCTCAAGTGTCACTGCGTGAGTAAAATGACCGGCGCAGTCAAGCTCAACATCGGCATCTGTTCGGACGATGAACGGTCCATCCGCCATGATTTTATGCTCAATGAAAAAATTGTCGATCTGCTGTCCGTCGGATATCCGGACTTTATCATCATGGACGCCATTGATGTGGGCGTGGGCAACGAGGCTTTTCCCGCATCACGAAAACTGGGACTTGTCATTATGGGAATAAATCCCCTGGCCGTAGACATTGTCGGGGCAAGGCTTTTAGGTCTTGATGCACACGACGTTCCATATTTAAAAACGGCCATGGAAAGAGGATATACCCCGGCCAGTATCGACCAGATCACCATTGATGGAGATCTGAAATCCATCGCAGATCTGGATGAACAGGCCAAACGGTTAATGCCCTATGACGATGAGTTTTTTCGTTGGCAGGACGTGGAAAAAGAGTTAAAAAGAATGAACTCGCCCATGCGCTTTTTTTGGGGGCCTTATCGGAAAAGCCAAACCGATAAATGCCTCACCGGATGCATCATGGGCTTGAAGATGTTTTTGGGCGCCATGGAAAAATTCGCCGGCCCCCAGGCCTTTGCAACCGCCAAGCCGGTGTCGTTTGTCATCGGCCGGTATGAAGAGGCGCCCATTGACGCCAAAGGCCAGGAGGTTTTTCTTTTAGGAAGCTGCGCCAAAGCCGATATCCGCAATGCCAAAAAAATTATTCACATTGATAAATGTTTTACCACTGCCACGGATATGAACCTTATGATAGGTCATAAACTCGGCATGCCGGCTGTGACCCGGGATCCTCAGTTTTTAAAGGACTTGATCCGCGCAGCTGCTGTTGCAATGGGCAAAAAAATCATCAGCATGCGCTATTTCCAGGATATCGGGCATTTTTTGGCCAAGGGGCTGATTCGGCGGATTTAATGGAATGGATAAAAAATTGAATTTCGAATATCAAATAAGGAATTTCGAACCGCAGAAGTAAAAAAAAGGAGACACGCCATGCCGTATGGATACATGGGAAAAATTTTGATGGTTAATCTCACCGACAAAACCTTTGAGGAGCAGCAAATTCCGGATTCGGTGTATGAGAAATTTCTCTCCGGCTCCGGTCTGGGCGGGTTTATTTTATACAACAACATCCCGGCAGGGGCAGACCCGTTGGGGCCGGACAATATCCTCGGATTTGTGTCCGGGCTGCTTACCGGCACCGGCAGTTTGTTTACCGGCCGTTGGATGGTGTGCGGCAAATCGCCGCTCACCGGCGGTTATGGCGAGGCCAATTGCGGCGGCAATTTTTCACCGGCCATCAAGCGCAACGGGTATGACGGCATATTCTTCAAAGGCATCAGCGACAAGCCGGTGTATCTGTATGTGAAGAACGGAAAACCCGAACTCCGGGATGCATCCCATCTCTGGGGCAAAGACGCCATTGAAACCGAAGAGATATTAATTCAAGAACTCAAAGATAAAAAGAAACCCAGGGTGGCCTGCATCGGCCCGGCGGGGGAAAAACTTTCTCTTATATCGGGGGTCAGCAACGACATGGGCCGCATGGCGGCCCGGTCGGGACTGGGCGCGGTCATGGGGTCTAAAAAATTAAAG
>FWPV01013560.1_pt1 | contig 12203 bp, 10 predicted proteins | sample 2228371 | NCBI WGS metagenome assembly FWPV01 (sample SAMEA103939776, study PRJEB20133) | metagenome | reverse complement strand
CCCCACAGCAATCGCGACGGTAAAGGGAATGGTTTTCCGCCTAGCAACCAACCCGGCCAGCCCCTGGACGCCTCCCACCAGAACGATCGGAATGAACAACAAACCATTCGCGAAGAACAACACCAGGGCAATGATGATCTTGGCGTCCGCACCGCCAGTCGCTTTGATCTCCCAAAGCGCCCACACAGCGAAAACCACCAGCATGGCATACACGACGCCTGGCGATCCCGCTATGAATAGACCCAGGACTGTGGCAGCGCAAGCGACCGGTATGCGCCATTTTGCCTGAGGCAGATCGGATATCAAAACCAGGAGCACAACCAGAACCACAAGCTGCCAACCACCCTGGATTAGCTGCCATAAGGTAGCCAGGATTAGCGGTAAAACGGTCAGGAAGGCCGGCACCTGCCGTGAGCGTAAGTCGAATATGACGCAAACAGCCAGCCAGGCCAGCAGAAGCGCCCATACGATCACCTGGGTTGATAAAGGCGATGGCAACATAACTCCTCGAGAACTACATCTGCGAATCTTGATGGAACTGAAATGGTTGTTGTGAAAGTGTTTGTAATAGGACAGGATGGTGTGAGGGAAGGGAGAGAAGCGGGGTCCAGATCACCTTCCGACAGACGAACCGACGCCGGTAAACTCAGCGAATCGGTTTGAGCCTGCTTTTGAGACGCTGGTGGAACTACATGGGATCGCAAATCCGTGAGGTTTTCCGAGACATGGGTAACTGTGAGAATCTGGATCCACCACGGGCTTTGGACACCGATCCTGTTCAAAAAGGGAAACATGGCGAGCAGCAGCAAGAATACTGCCAGGACTCGCCTGAGCCGACTGCTGGTGAGGGCAAAATAGAGCAATAAACCGGCGGCGATCAATCCCAACCCAAGCCACACAACCGTAATGTGGCTCAGCCAGGCAGTAAAATGCAAGGCAATGCCGTTATAAGATAGAACGATGATTGCCGCGATGATAGCTGCTCTGACAACGCGCAGATAAGTCCATACATGTTCTTTCGTCAGCATAATACGGCTGGCGCGATCCCACCTTCGACCCGCTCGCTGATGCAGCCGATCAGCCACCTGCGCCAGTGCATGCCCTGATTGCCAGTTGATGAGTTTCAATGTGAGCACAAACTCATCCAGATGGGGATCGATCCCGCGCAATAATGCCAGGCATTCCCTGGCAGCCAGTCCGCTGCGCCGTCTGTGTAAGGCTTCCATCAGCGCTCGTTGTACCTCCCCCTCAGGCAAATCCTGAACAGCCTTAGAGAAGATATCGAACAGATCACTCTTCGGTTCGGAATAAACGCGGACCCGATCCATCAAGGTAACGACTTCCAGCAGCTTCATTACTCTTCGAGACGGGCGGAACTCTTCGCTCAAAACCATCACAGCCACAAATACCAGGATAAGCCACTCCCTGGATATCCAGGTCACCGCCCGACTTGTGATGAAGACGCCGATGGCTGCAGCAAGGATCTTGAGCAATAATCCCAACCGATCGTCGGTTTCTCGCTGCGCACTCAACGACAGGACTCTACCAGCCGCCTTGCGCTGGAATATCCAGGCGCGTAGTTGCCCCACAAACGCCCATGATTGGTGGAACAGCCAGGCGGCTAAGTAAGCCGCGGCGGTGAAATAGCTGATCAGGGGCAGCAATCGCAGTTCCATCACCAGACTCCCGGGATCAACCGGTATCGCACCTGGCTGGCATAGGTGTTGTAGGTGTAGATGATGCGCTCTTCCCGAATTGCACGGATCGCCTGGATGATCGCCAGCACGACCAATAAGGCTGCGGCAAGCAGCAGACCAGGCGAAGAGATGACCAGGGCAGCCCGCAAGATCAGCTCCCCCAGGTACATAGGATGGCGGATATAACGATAAGGTCCCTGAGTGACCAGACCGCGGTCGGCGGGCGCAATGCCAAAGCTGCGCCCCAAGGCGAGCAGAGACCAGAGAATCAATCCGTACCCAAGCAGACCGACGATGAGGACCGGCACAGGCATTTCAGCCGGATAGGGAGCGGCCAACGGCAGCACAGCAGCCAGAATCCCTAACCATAAGCCACGTTGGTCGTAACTGGTGGCTGGCTTACGGCGGGCGTAGAGCGCAGCCAGGATGGCGTTGTGTAAAGCAGCCAGCCAGGCAAGGGCGGTCGGCTGTTCCCAGGCAGCCAGCACCGAAACGACCGCCGCGAAGGTGAAGAAAGCCAGCCCAAGGCGGTCTTTCATTTGCTCACTCCTTGTAATGATCTCGCTGGTTCGATGAGCTAGATGAGCCGCCGAAGTGCAGGGTTGCCAGAATCCACCCAAAGGTAAGACCCAGTGCAAAGGTGGAACCCGCAATCGCTACCGCACGCGCCGCGAAATATTCTGTAATCATCATTGGCATACCCTCACAATCCTCTATAGGGTCGCCAGTATTGGCCAGCCGATCAAAGCCAGGATGACAGCGATGAAGGGCAGGAAGTAGAAGATCACCATGGGAATGACCAATTCTGCTCCAACCCGTTCGGCGCGCTGTTCTGCTCCGGCGGTGTACTCTGAGGCAATGCGATTAGCCATCTGCGCCATCAATTCTTGCTGGGCGGTGCCCAGTCGGACGAATTCCAACTGCACCGCCAGCCCGATCAGATCCGGCATGTTTGACGCCTGGGCTTCCTTCTGCAACTGGGTAAAGATCACCCGTCCCTGAGACATCTGCAGCACGTGGCGCATCCACTGCGCCGCCAGGCTGTCCATCTGGGCTGTACGCCGCAGAGCTTCTTCCAAGGAGACGCCGGCAGCCATCTGCGCTGCCACGAGCTGGATGAATTCGGGGAGTTGTGCCTGGAAGCGTCGGCGAACCCGGCGAGCGACGCCGCCTAACAGAACTACAGGCACCTGCCAGCCCAATAAGGCGGCAATCGCACCTGGAATCAGAGCATCGTAAATCAGCAGCCCAAAAACGAGCGCTCCCAAAGCCAGGGCAATTCTGAGCGAAGTGAACTGGACTTCATCCCAACCGTGCCACTTACCGGCAAGCTGGGCAAAATACAGGTCGGCTTTCGTCCGCCTGAGAATCGAACCGGGAGCCCAGCGCGCCGTGGGGCGATCCAGCCAGGAAAGCCACTTTCGCCAACCAGGCAGCTCCGGTTCTGCCGGTTGATCGCTCTCGCGAAGGTAGCGCGCCGCCTTACCGGAGGGAAGGCTGGGTACAAACTCCACCCAGAGCACAATCAGCAAGGTTGCGGTCGCAAGCCCAAGCAGGTAAATAATCGTCATACAGCCTCCGATACAATGGAACGAATCAGCAGATAGCCCAACACCATCATCCCAATTCCAGCCGAGATCACCATCTGGACGGGCAGGTAGAGAAGCGCCTCCTTGATGAGCGGATCGCGGGTAAGAAACAGGAAGACGATCAGCAGTACGACCGGGATGATGCGAGCAGAGAGCAGCGCATCTCCCGCCTTGGCGACAGCCCGGTTGCGCGCCACCAGGATTTGTTGGATACGCTGGGAGATCTGCTGCAATACTTCAGCGTATTTACTGCCACCGGCTTCACTGTATCCCTCCAGCAAGTAAGCCAGGTTGGAAAGCGAGGTAGAGGGTGAACGGGCAGCCAGGCCGCGCAAAGCTTGCTGGCGTTCTTTGCTGCGCAATTCTGCGGCGGTGAGCATAAGCTCCGCAGTCAACGGATTGGGACCTTCCACCTCCAATGACTCGCCGGTCTTCTGCAGAACCTCGGGGATCGAACTCCCCGCCAGTAGACCGGCTGTAATCCGCCCCACCGCAACCGGCAGCAAGCGATCGATTTCCCTGCCGCGGCTCTTGACCCGGTCATCCAGCCATGCGTACGGCAAATACCCTGCAACGACGCCGATGATCAAGGCGGGCAAACCCGGCAGAAAGGGCAAGGTAATCACCCCAGCAGCAACCCCAATTGCGAGGGTCAACAATCGGAAGGTGACTGGCTGCATGCGCGCTCCGGCAGCGAGCAGCTTATACTCCAACGATCCCGGCTTCAACTCACTCAAGGAACGCGCCGTTTCAAGGGAATATAGCTCAGCAATGCGCTGGCTGGCTTCGCCGCGTCGGACGCGACCCGGCGCAAAGAGCACATAAATCAAAAAACCGACCAGAATACCTACCAAAGTAATCATCGTAAATTCACCTCCTACAGACTGGTTTCCGCCAGGATGCGCGGGCGTAGATCGCCAACTTTCGTCCAATGCGGCTGGCTTTCTGGCGATGGGTCATCCAGCCGATAGATTGGCTCAAAGCGGATATCACCGTTCTTGAGTTCTTTGGCGACATTGGCGATCACCGTCACCCGGCGCACTTCTCCCCGGATGCCAATCTGCACCAGCAGGTCAATCGCCTCAGCGATTAATTGCAAGGCATCGGATGGGCTCACGCCGGCATCCGCTCCCAGTACAGTGGTTAGCCGGCGTACCGCCTCGCGCGGGTTGTCAGCGTGGAAGGTGCAGGCGCCGGAGTGTCCGGTCATCATTGCCCGAAACAGGCTCAACCCGGCATGCCCATCCCGCACCTCGCCCAGGATCAGGTAGTCGGGCGACATGCGCAAGGCATCGTCCACACCATTCGCCAGCGTATAGGGTTCGATTTCCGTACCAAGCGCAGCCAGGCGGGCTTCGATGGTTTGCACCGTGGACCGGTCGATCCAGATCTCCTCCGGATCTTCGATCTTGACGATGCGCCAGGCGGATGGCAGGAAATTGCACAAAGCAGAAAGCAGAGTGGTTTTGCCGGTGCGCGTCCCGCCGGTGATCAGGATACGGTAGCCCTGTTCGATCGCCCTTTGCAGCAGGTCCATCATTTCCGCGCTCATCATCCCGCGATCCAGGATCCACTCTGGGAGAACCGGCTTTTGCTCGAAAAGACGGATGTTGATGCTTGGATTGCGCCCGGGCGGGGCGATGACCGGATGCAGCGCCTTGACGCGCCCGCCGCCGGGATTGTGCGGCGTGGCTGGCAGCTTGGCGTTGACCGTGGGGTTGGCTTCGTTCAGGCTCTTGTTTTGCGGTCCCAGGATGCGATCCAGCACCCGGTTGATCTCGCCGGGATCGGGTTTCAGCTCGGGCAATGTCTCCCAACGCACGGAGTTCTTTTTCATCACCTGCACCAAACCGCTGGAGTAGATGCAGATTTCTGACAGGTCGGTTCGGGCTGGCGGCAACAATAAATCCAGAAAACCCAGACCCATCAAGCGCCGCCCCAATTCAGCCGCCAGGGCGCTGTCGGTCTGGTAGCCGGAATAGGCGTTGTTGCGCCGGAAAGCCACTCCCACCAGGGCATTAATGCGTTCCTGAATGCGCTGCCGCTCAGAATCGGAGGGTGAACGCAAGGTTTCCACCGGGAACTCGCGGTTGATCTGGTCGATTACTTCGTTGGCAACTGCTTCTCTCAAGGTTTCATCGACCGGGCGGCTGGCGCTTTGTCCCAGGTCATAGAGACTTGCCAGTCCTTTTCCATTGCCATTTCCGTTATTGAACATGACCGCTACCCCTCTCTTCGTCAGGTGAACCGGAAACGAGGAATGCGCAGCCGGCTCTTGTGACCGCGGCCATTGCGGTTGTCCTGAAGCGATGAGACCGCACCGGGGAAGAGGAACTCAGCCAGGTTTCGAACGCCTTTAGCCAGTTCTTCAACCCGCGTGACCGCCGGGACTTGCTGATCGTGCGCATGACTGATTGCCGGAGTGTAAGGAATCACAGCCACCACCGGTGGAGCCCAGCCATACCCATTCATCAGTTCATCGTAAAAGCCGCGCACGGAGATCATCGAGTTTTCGGTCACCTGGTTGAGAACCAGGCAGATCGCTTCGCGTGGGATGCGATGCTCACCAATCAGGCGCTCGAGGAGCAAGATCAGGGTGTGGCGGGTAGCGACCATATCCGCCAGCGTGCAGCGGGTGACGATTACCGCGGTGTTGGCAGCGGCGATCCCCTGCATGCTCCAGGGTTGCTCACCTGCCGGGAGATCGAGCAACACTGCGGCGTAGTTACGTGTCCAGGATGCCATCACAAGAGAGTAGATGCTGTCGGCTTCGGTTTTGTGAGAGGTCGAATACTCAGCCGCCTTCTGGTAATCGACAGAATTCTCCGGAGCCAGGAGCACGTCCATTCCCTCGCGGGACTGGATCGATGCTCCAAATCCATCCCCAGGGCGGGCAAAATACTCCATGGCGCTGGGAGTATAGCGTATATTGAAGTGAGGTGCGGCTGTTGGAGGCAGGTCGAAAGACATCAACAGCGAACGTACATTCATGCGCACGCTCAACTCGTAAGCCAGGCTTTCGGCGATGGTAGAGCGCCCCGTGCCGCCGGTGGCTGAGACAAACGCCACAACCCGCGTGCCAATGATCGCCCCGGCAGGACGAGAAAGATATGCCTGCTGCATCGGCGCAGTGGCAGCTAGCTTGGCGCGCTCAGTGATGACAGCCGCGTAACCAGCCTGGGCGATCTCACCCCAATTGACAGGCGCAATGTATACCCCTCGCACGATGGCAGCGTTCTCAAACTGCGCCCGTAAATCCCGGATCGCAGGCGGTAGGATCAGAATGGCGACGCCGCGCCAGACCTGGATTTCCGCCAGCACCTGGATTAACGCATCGGGACCAGGTGCAACCTCTACCTGCACCACAACCAGGTCGGGGCGCATCTGGCTCAGGTTTTGTTCGAAGTTACTCCATTGCGTGGCATAAGTGCTGATCACGAAACGCGCATCCGAGAGAAACGGCGGCTGCATCTGGTAGAAGACCGTCTCATGACCCGGTCCAGCCAGCATCACGGTCACCTTTTGCTCGGCAATCGGCATTTTTTCCATGGTTTCACTTGCCTCCACGATCATCATTCATGGCATCATACAGGTCTGCCAGGTTGAGGGTCAGGATATCCGGCGCTTGAAAACCCCCGGCTGATTCCAGGGTCAAATACAGGCTGCCATATTTGCTCAATGCGACGATCAGCGTGGTCGGGTTGACCGGCAATCCCGGCACGATCTCGATCGGCGCAGCGGGGACGTCCAAGACGATTACATTGCCCTCCTGGGCAGCCGAAACGGTGCGAGCGCTGGCGAAAAGCTGCTCCTGGGTGGAACCGGCGGGCAATTCTTCATAGCGAAAGGACTGCGGCACCATCAGCACCTTCAGACCGCTGATGGCAATGCGCGCCAGCGGAGCCATCGGCGGGGCAGGCGTCGGAGTGGGTGTGGGGGTGGGAGTGGGCAGCCCTGCAGCAAGCGCCTCTGGGGTTGGCTCAGTCAAGAAAGAGGCGTTCACCGGGATCGGGGCAGAGACGACGCTTTGCAGCACATCCGGTGAGAGCATCCCGATCAGGGTGACCGTCTGACCTTCCCGCAGCAATCCGGCGATCCCGGTAGCCAGATCTACCTTAACCGCCACAGCCAGATGATCGGCTCGCAGGTTGGCTGGGATGCCTGCCTGGGCGGTCTCGCCCAGGGCGGAGGCGACGATGTAATCGCCAGGCGAGCGACCCACCGCCAATACTTTGTCCTGCAGGTCTTCAATCCTCTCAAAGGCATCTCTGGGTTTTGCCTGCGCCGGGATGGTGCGCAATTCGAGTAAATCTGCCGTCAGGCGGGTTCCGGGGGCAATAGCCACCTTTGCTACCACAACGGTTGTCGGTCGGATCACGCCATTGAGTAGCACGATCACCATCAAACCGATGACCACAGCTAAAATGATTGCAATCCAGGGGGAACGTCGTTTTTCCATTTGAGAAACCTCCTTGTGGTAATTGATCTAATATGGTCCGAGTCTCTCCAGGATTTCCTGGTCGGATGGCTCACTGCCGGGTACCATCAAAGGACTCACCAACATCGGCTCCAACTCTGCCACATCCTCGCTGTAACCCAGCTTGGCAATAGCCATGCGCTTCGGGATACGCGCCAGGTAGCGCTTGTATTCGGTATTGACCACCCCCTTCTCGCTGCGTCCGATGTGCGCCATGATCAGGTCACGGTCATGAGGGAATTTGGTCTGGAAGAAAAAGCCATTATTGCAGGATGACAGAATGCCTGCCGGCAGGGCGCTGACCGTTTGGGCAATCAGGTGCAGGAAAATCTGGTATTTACGGCCGTCCCGCCAGAAGGTCTGGAAAACTTCGCTCACCTGCTCAGCGCTGCCGGCGGAAACATTCTGATCTGCCGCTGCTCCGCTCACGCCGGTCAGGACTTTGTTGGCTTCCTCGAAGAAGATTTGCATGGGCGGAAACTTTGCCCCAGCCAGGCTTTCTCGCCGGCGGACCACACTGTCGAAATACAGCACGCTAGAGAGCAACGCCAACAAGGCAGCCTTAGGATATTCGTCCATCTCCGCGCCGCCTTCGACGATCACAAGTCCCCAGGGATCCTCTGCCGGGCCTAGCAATCCCAAATCTTCCACCGGGACGCTTTCTGCTCCAGCTCCATATTGCCATGCCATCTGACCTTCGGCGAACTGCTCCACGCGCAGCAAGACGCCTTCCAAACTGGCGCGGCTTGCCTGGTCACCCTTCGGCAGCATGGCGTAGAAGTTCTTCAAACGCTCTACCCACATGCGCACGTCAGCTCGCTGACTGCGCCAGACTGCCAGGCTCTGCAATTCGCCTGGGTGCAGGTCGGAAATGGGATGTCCAACAGAAACCGATCCGGGGACCCGGTTGCGATCTCGCCACTCCTGGACGACGGCAACTTCAACGCCGTCCTGCAAGTGCCCCCAGGTTTGGTGGTTGATCACTTCTGGATCGGTGGTCAGGATGCCCAGGTTGGTGTAGACCTGGGTGAGAGCGCGTCGCAGGAAGCCAAGCTGGCGGGGTCCCATACGCCCGGCGTTGGCAAAAAGCTCGCTGACCAGCGTGCGGTAGCGACCAGGGTACAAACGCCGGGGAACTTTCAAGATGTTCCAGCGCAGTGGACGCGGCGCGCCAGGATAAAGCTGGCGAATATCCACACGTCCATCCAAACCGGACCAGTTCAGAGCACGCCGCCAACCCTGCCCAAAATCCAGCACCACACTGCGGAAATGCCATTGGCGGGTGGTTTCGTAGGCCAATCGTTCAGCGGCGACGCTCTTGCCAAAGCCGGTATCCCCGCAAAAAGCGGTATGGAAATGGCGATCAAAACTCAGGCGCAACGGAGTGTGGGTCAACTGGCCAGTCTCGCTGCTCCACTGCCAGCCAATAATCACATCGCCAGCCATACTAGGCCTGAAGGCAAAATCAGGCGTGGATTCTTGGACCGTCAGCGCAGTGCCCTGCTCAAACATTCCGGGAGCAGTGTAGGCCGCGAGTTGCAACATGGTCAGCAGTGTGGAGTCCATATAGCCGCTTATCACTTCCGGGATTGTCTCAACCCGGGTGGAAGGGGTAAATGCGCGAGCATGCAGACCGATGTAATCGCTCTCCTCGGGGGTCAAATCACGCGTCTGCACACCGGTAATCACATCCTCTGTGCCATGAAAGGCTTCCGGGATCAAGCCCATCAAAGCCTGCTTGCCCTGCTCGGTACGCGCCATGGCATACACATCGGTGTAATACGCGCCTTCTTTGCTAGCCAGATTCAATAGATTTTGCTGCTGGCGCAGGATCTGAGTCACCAGGATGGCTGGATCGAACTGCCACTGATAGCTGTTCGAGGCAGAGAGCGACGGTGCAATACCGACCGTCAAACCAGCTGACACCCCTCTACCCAGCGCCTGACCGGCGGTCCGGGATTGCATCTGACTGTCGGCTGAGCTTTTGGTATCAGCTTGCCCGCTTGTATCTGCCTGGCTGACCGTATCCGACTGAGAACGGGTGTGGCTGCCAAAAACGCCGTTCGACTCGGCGTGGGTGGTGGTCAACACTTCACTGACCACGGTACCCTGGCTGACGGTATCTGCCTGGCTTTCCGTTTCAGCATGGCTCTCAGTCTCAGAGTGGCTTTGCATATCGCTCTCTGAAGCCATGCTGGAGACGCCATCCGCCGTTCCCCAGCCGACATTGCCGCCAATGCCTACCCCAGCCGGCTGGATGCCGCCGCGCAGCCCCCAGTTAAAGCTATCCACATGGCTGCTGCCGGAACCGCGGCTGCTGACATGGCCGCTGCTTTCTGTTACCGCCGTCCCTTCGGTGACGGCCCGGCCTTCGGTATGCGATTGTCCCTGGGAATGAGCGATACCAAACGATCGCGACTCCGCGTCTGTTTCGACATGCGACCAGCCTTGCGTCTCGGCCACGCCCTGGGTGTGCGCCTGACCTTCGGTATGCGCCTGGCTGTCGGTGTGCGCCTGGCCCTCACTGTGAGATTCCCCCTCGCTGGTACTGTATCCCTGGGTGGCTGACTGCGCCATCAATCCGGAGAGCAACGCCGGCAGGCTGACGCCAAACGAAACCCCGCGCACGCCGCTTTGCCAGGCTGCCCAAGTGGAGGTGTTCTCTGCCAGGCCGGTGAGCATCTCGGTGATATCCGCAAGCTGCACCGGCGAGGTGAGCACCAGGAACAGGAATTCTTCCTTCAGGTCACTCATGCCGCGAAACAGGATTTCGTTTTGTTGGAGGGTATATTGTTGGGATGTTGGACCGGTATCAGTAAGAGGGTTATGCAGTAGAGCGCTGATGGCGCCACGCGCATTCTCACGCGGGTCGGTGTGACCGACGGTGACCAGCACGTGTTTCATGTCGTTGAAACTCAGGAATATCCATTCAGCCAGACGGACATTCAAGGGATTCAGCCGGATCTGGCGATAGGTACCACCCATGGCTGCTTTTAGCGCCGCCAGGCTGCGCTTTGACCGGGCGCAAGCTTCATCCAGGGTTGTGGCAAACGTTGAGACGCCGTAGCACTGGATAATCCCGACCGGAGCTTGTTGGTGGTTGAAGATGCCGGCGGCGAGATAGAGAAAACTGACCTGCGACCCATACAATCCGCGCAAGACAGTGCGCATCTTCTGCAGCAGCCCAGGGTCTGATCTAGCTTCCAGGGGCAAGAAACTCAACTGCAACAGACGCACAACCCGGAAACCGGCGTACTCACGCCCGCCCTCGATCTCTCGCAGCCGGTACCAGAGATAGTCCAGCTCATCCTGCCCATCGACAAAACAAACCCCCGATTTCTCCACCTCCAGGTCAGCAGGAACAGCTGGTTTGCCGTTACGATGCGGATGAATCCAATCGGACCAGCTCGGCAACCAGTCGCTGACCTTTCTGATAGAGTGGAGAAATGATGATTCGTTCATGTCCTTTGCTGGCAATCTCTGGATTATGGGTTCACATCCGGGGGGGCATTCACCCGCAGATGTCAAGCCACAATCCCACCTGGAGGAAGTTCAGGCGCACCCATGCCACGCCTGATCGTGTCCAGTTATTGCTCATTTCTCTGCCCGCATGGGGGGTTTGGAAGTTCGTCTGCTGCCGAAGATGTTGATCGTGACCGCAGTTCGCCTTGTCTCCTCCATATGCTGGAAGAAACGCTGAACGCTGGTCATGGTCTTCACAGCCGTGAAGATGCCCATCACCAGTGTCAGAATAGCCGCCACAGCCATGATGCCGATCACCACCGGTAGAGCCAGTCTTCCAATCGTGTAAGGGTCCATAAAAGCCTCCGTGTGAGTACAAAAAGCCAACGTGTGGGGATTGGTTTCCAACGTTCGGTTTTCCAGCCGACGTTGGTGTTGCCTTTGACAGCCCGAAGGCTGTGCAGAGCAACACATCCCGGGAGCGGAAACGGTTCATGGGGGATAAAGATCTCCGTTCCTGGCATGTGGCGCTCTGCAGGTAAGGGCGGGTCTACCTGTAGATGTGGTGACGAGATTGCCATGAGCAGACCCGCCCCTACCGTCAACGCGAATCCCGTACTCGCAAGGCGCGCAGCATATCCTGCGCGCCTGCCAGCGGGTTGACCATGGACATTGGATTGATAAAGATCTGTTGAACCAACATCGAAAAATAACCGAGCGGCACAATCAGCCATAAAGCCCATAGCAGAATGGTGGTCACGTTGCTACGGGTGTTGGCAATCACCACCGCGGCGCTCTCCGAAGAACCAATCAGCGCCGCCCACTGCTCCGGGGTCAGGCCAGCGGTATATCCCAGGTAAATACGGCTGCCGATGACCGCCAGGGCAAACATGGCGATGCCAGCCTTGACGTACCACAACAGGTTGAAGCGCTGGGCGGTTAATGCCAGGATAGCCGCCAGCCCAGCCACCCACATGG
>FWPV01008412.1_pt1 | contig 12203 bp, 10 predicted proteins | sample 2228371 | NCBI WGS metagenome assembly FWPV01 (sample SAMEA103939776, study PRJEB20133) | metagenome | reverse complement strand
CTGCTGCAGCCGCATCTGCTGCACCGTGGCCCTCAAGAACGCCCTGGCCCTCAAGGCCCGCCACCCCCAGGCCCAGGTCGTCATCCTCTACCGCGACATCCGCACCTACGGCTTCCACGAGCGGCTCTACCAGCAGGCCCGCCAGCGCGGCGTGCTCTTCCTCCGCTACGACGACGACCATCGCCCCTCGGTCACCCCCCAGCCCACCGGCGACAGCCTCACCGTCCAGGCCTGGGACCCCGCCCTGCGCCGGTCCCTGACCCTGCACCCCGACCTGCTCGTGCTCAGCATGCCCGTCGTGCCCCGCCCCGACGCCCCCGACCTGGCCCGCCTGTTCAAGACCAGCCTGGACGCCGACGGCTTCTTCCTGGAGGCCCACGTCAAACTGCGCCCGGTGGACTTCGCCACCGAGGGCATCTTCATGGCGGGCCTGGCCCACTATCCGAAACTGATGGACGAGGCGATCGTGCAGGCGCAGGCCGCGGCCGCCCGCGCCGCCCGCGTGCTGTCGCAGCCGTCGCTGACCGTCGGGGGAGTGGTGGCCGAGGTCGATCCGGCCAAGTGCGTCGGCTGCCTGACCTGCGTCCGGGTGTGCCCGTTCGACGTGCCGCGCGTGGTCCCCGAAGCCGTCGGCGTGGGCGGCGTGACGGGCGCGGCGTCCATCGAGCCCACCCTCTGCCGCGGCTGCGGCTCGTGCGTCTCAGAATGCCCGGCCAAGGCCATCCGCCTCGCCCACTTCGCCGACGATCAGTTGATGGTGAAACTGGATGCACTGATGGCGAGCCTGGGAGCATCCGATGCCGGAGTTTGAGCCGCAGATCGTCGCCTTCTGCTGCACGCACTGCGCCTACAACGCCGCCGACCTGGCCGGCAGCCTGCGGATTCAGTATCCGCCGGCCCTCAAGGTCATCGAGGTGCCCTGCTCGGGTCGGGTGGACGTCCTGCACATCCTGCACGCCTTCGAGCGCGGCGTCGACGGCGTGCTGGTGGCAGGTTGACTGCCGGGCGACTGCCATTACCTGGAAGGTAATGTCAACGCACGGCGAAGAGTTGAACGGACGAGAGCGCTGCTGGAGCAGATCGGGCTTGAAGGGCAGCGGCTGCAGATGACCAACCTGTCATCTGCCATGGGCGCACAGTTCGCCGCTGTCGCCGCCGAGATCACCGCCGAGATCCGGCGGCTCGGGCCAAGCCCTCTGCGGACCCGCGGCCAGGAGAGAACAGGATGATTGTAGCGGAACAGAAGCCATTGGAAGAGATCAAGGGTCTCATCGGCGACGCCCAGAAGGTGCTCGTCGTCGGCTGTGGGACATGCGTCACGGTGTGCTTTGCCGGCGGCGAGAAGGAAGCCGGCATCCTGGCCGCGAGCCTGCGCATGGCGACTCGCATCGACGGCCAGCCGAAGGAGGTCACCCACGTCACCGTGCAGCGCCAGTGCGAGTGGGAGTACATCGACCCGATCGCCGACCAGGCGCGTCAGGCGGACGTCGTGCTCTCGCTGGGCTGCGGCGTCGGGGTGCAGGCGCTGGCCGAACGCTACCCGGAGGTGATCGTCGTGCCCGGCCTGAACACCACCTTCATGGGGCTGCCCGTGGAGCAGGGCGTGTGGGAGGAGCGCTGCGCCGCTTGCGGCTCATGCATCCTCGGCCTGACCGGCGGCATCTGCCCCGTCGCCCGCTGTGCCAAACAGCTGCTCAATGGGCCGTGTGGCGGATCGCAGAACGGCAAGTGCGAGATCGGCCGGGACACGCCCTGCGCCTGGCAGCTCATCTACGACCGCCTGAAGGCACAGAACCGGCTGCACCTCCTGATGGAGATCCAGCCCGCCAAGGACTGGTCCACCAGCCGTGACGGCGGCCCGCGCCGCATCACCCGCGAGGACCTACGCCTGGCGGCCGAGGCCGCCGAGTGAGGCGGAGAGAAGACCATGGACGACATCACGCACCGCACCAACGGGTACAAGAGCGGCTCCCGGCTCGAGCGCATCCTGCGCGCCGGCCACTTCGCGGTCACCGCCGAGCTCGGCCCACCGCAGAGCGCCGACGCCGAAGTCATCCGGCGCAAGGCGAGGCTGCTGAGGGGCGTCGCCGATGCGGTCAACATCACCGACAACCAGACGGCCATCGTGCGCATGTCGAGCATCGGCGCCGGCGCCATCGCCTTGCAGGAGGGGCTGGAGCCCGTCATCCAGATGACCTGCCGCGACCGCAACCGCCTGGCGATGCAGTCGGATCTGCTCGGCGCCTACGCTCTGGGCCTGCGCAACGTGCTCTGCCTCACCGGCGATCACCAGTCGTTCGGCAATCACCCCACCGCCAAGAACGTCCACGATCTGGACTCCATCCAGTTGATCCAGATGGTGGCCGGCCTGCGCGACGAGCGGCGCTTCCAGTGCGGCGACGAGGTCAAGGGCGTGGAGCCCCGCTTCTTCATCGGCGCCGCCGCCAACCCCTTCGGGGACCCCTTCGAGTGGCGTCCGCTGCGCCTGGCCAAGAAGGCGAAGGCAGGGGCGGACTTCATCCAAACGCAGTTGATCTACAACATCGATCGCTTCGCCGCCTTCATGGAGAAGGTGCGTGACCTCGGCCTGCACAAGAAGCTGTACATCCTGGCCGGCATCGGCCCCCTCAAGTCGCCGGGCATGGCCAAGTACATGCGCGACGAGGTCCCCGGCCTGGACGTGCCCAACGCCATCGTCGACCGCATGGCGGCTGCCGCCGAGGGGATCGACAAGGACGACAAGAAGGCGCGGGCCGAGGCCTTCCGCCAGGAGGGGATCCGCATCGCCATCGAGCTCATCCAGCAGCTGCGTCAGATCGAGGGCGTGGCCGGCGTGCACATCATGGCCATCGAATGGGAGGAGGCGGTCCGCCCGATCGTCGAAGGCGCCGGGCTCTACCCCCGCCCCGAGCCGGAACCGCTGCCCACTGCCCCCAGCGGGGCGTCGGCCTGACGAGGTGACCATGGAGACCCAACTCAGCACGGCGCTGGCCGAACGCATCCGCAAGGCAACCGGCGAGAACGTCTACCTCTGCTACCAGTGCGTCAAGTGCACGTCGGGGTGCCCGCTGGCGGAGCACTTCGACCTGGTGCCCAACCAGGTCCTGCGCGCCGCACAGCTCGGCCTCGAGCAGGAGATCTTCGCCAGCCGCACGCCGTGGCTGTGCGCCAGCTGCCAGACGTGCACCACCCGCTGTCCGCAGGGCATCGACGTCGCCCGCGTGATGGACTACATCGTCGGCGAGGCGCTGGCGCGCGGCGTGAAGCCGGCGGTGCCCGAGATCGCCCTGTTCAACAAGGTCTTCCTGCGCGATGTCGACATCCTGGGCCGATCCTACGAACTGGGCCTGATCGCCGAGATGAATGTGCGCACGCTGCAGCCGCTCAAGGACATCGGCCTCGGCGTGGACATGATCAAGCGCAACAAGATCCGGTTCCTGCCCGAGGTGGTGCGCCGGCCGCGGCGCAAGGCGCCCCTCGCCCCAGCTTCCCGTCCTGCGAACGAGATCGGCTACTACCCCGGCTGCTCGCTCCACTCGCTGGCCAAGGAGTTCGATCGGTCCACGCGGGCCGTGCTGGATGCCCTCGGCATCCGGCCGGTGGAACCAGAGGGCTGGGTGTGCTGCGGCTCGACGCCGGCGCACCGCGTCGACCACCGCCTGGCGACGCGCCTGCCGCTGCAGAGCCTGATCCTGTTCGAGCAAGAAGGCCTGAGCGAGGTCACGTTGCCGTGCGCGGCCTGCTACAACCGCTTCCGTGCCGCCGCCCGCGACCTTCGTCTCGACCCCGACCTGCGCCAGGAGCTCGAGCAGGAACTCGGCTACAGCTACGGCGACCGCGTGGCCATCACCTCCCTCCCCGACCTGATCGTCAACCGCATTGGGCTGGAGGACGTGGCAGCTCACCTCAAGAAACCCCTCACCGGCCTCAAGGTCGCCTGCTACTACGGCTGCCTGCTCACCCGGCCGCCGGCCGTGACCGGCGCCGAACGCGCCGAGTACCCCGACACCGTCGACCGCGTGATGCGGACCCTCGGCGCCACCGTCGTCGATTGGGACCGCAAGGTTGCCTGCTGCGGCGCCTCGCTCTCCCTGACGCGCAGCGACCTCGTGCTCGAATTGAGCGGGGACATCCTGACCAACGCGCAGGCCCGCGGCGCCGACGTCGTGGCCGTCGCCTGCCCACTCTGCCATGCCAACCTCGACGGCCGCCAGACGCAGATGGCGAACCCGCCAGGGATCCCGGCGCTGTACTTCACCCAGCTCATGGCGATCGCCTTCGGCATGCCCTCACAGGCCGCTCTGGAACGGAACATGGTCGATCCGCGGCCGCTGCTCAAGGCGCGCGGCTTGCTTTGATGGTGCCCCAGCGGGAGCGCCGCCGCGCATGTAAGGAGGCCCTGTGAAGTTCGCCGTCACCGGTAAGGGCGGGGTCGGCAAGACCACGCTGACATCGCTCCTGGCGTACAGCTGCGCCGATCTCGGCTACAAGGTGCTGGCCATCGACGCCGACCCCTCGCCCTGCCTGGGCGCGGCCCTGGGCTTCCCGCCGGATCTCCTGGCCGCCCTCACACCCATCGCCGAGATGGGCGACCTCATCTACGAGCGCACGGGGGCCCAGCCGGGGACCGCAGGAGGCTTCTTCAAGCTCAACCCTCATGTCGAGGATCTCCCCGACCGCTTCTCCGCCGTCCACCGCGGCATCCGGCTGCTGGAGCTGGGCGCGGTCAAGATGGGCGGGGCGGGCTGCATCTGCCCCGAAAGCGCCGTCCTACGCACGCTGGTCACCCACATCCTGCTGCGGCGCGACGAGCTCGTCCTGCTCGACATGTACGCCGGCGTCGAGCACCTCGGCCGCGCCACCGCCGACGCGGTCGATGCCATGCTCATCGTCGTTGAGCCGACGGCACGCAGCCTCGCCGCGGCGGCACAGATCAAGTCTCTGGCCGGCGACCTGAAGCTCTCCCACCTCCACCTGGTGGGGAGCAAGGTTGCCGGCGAGGCCGATCGCGCCTTCATCCAGGAGCACTCCCCCGCACTCCCCATCCTCGGCTTCTTGCCGCTCGATCCACGCGCGCAGGAGGCGGACCGCCGAGGCGTGGCGCTCTACGACATCGCACCCGAGTTGGCCGCGGCCGCCCGCGACATGGCCAAGGCCCTGCTCGACGCCGCCTGAAGCGCACACAGACATCTCCTCGCCGGCTCCGCACACAGCCGCCGCAACGCCCGGGCATTCGGTTATACTGCTTGCGCACTCGTCGGCCTGCCGGGTTGATCTCCCCTGCAGACGCCTTGCCGCTGCCGTGCGTCGTCACTGATGCGCTCCTTGCTGCGTTTGCGCGCCTTCCTGCACCCCTATCGGCACCAGGTGCTGCTGGCAGTCCTGTGCTTTCTCGGGCTCACGGCGGTTGACCTCGTCCTGCCCTCCGTCATCCGTCAGGTGATCGACATTGGCCTTGCCCGGGCCGAGAAGCGGTTCCTGGGCACGGCTGCGGTCATCATCGTCGTCCTGGGCCTGGCGCACGCGCTGCTCGCCTTCGGACAGCGCTACTTGAGCGAGTGGGTGTCGCACCACGTAGCCTACGATCTGCGCAATCGCCTGTACGATCACATCCAGCACCTCCCCTTCGCCTACCACGATCACGTGCAGAGCGGCCAACTGATCAGCCGCTGCATCGAGGACGTGCGCTCCATTCAGAACTTCACCGGGCAAGGCCTGGTGGAACTGGCACGCGTGGGTGTGCTCGGCCTGGGCGTGGTGATCCTGCTCCTGCTGCAGAACCCGCGGCTGGCCTCCCTCGCGCTGCTTCCGATGCTGCCCCTTGTCCTGACCACGGCCCGCTTCGGCCAACGCGTGAGCGGCCTCTTCCTGGCCGTCGACAATGCCCTGGGCGAGCTGTCCTCCCGCCTGCAGGAGAATGTGAGCGGCGTCCAGGTCGTTCGTGCCTTCGCCCGCGAGGATCACGAGATCCGGCGGTTCGGCCAGGCCAACCGAACGCTGTTCCGCGCTCGCCTCACCGTCATTGGCGAGTGGTCGAAGATCATGCCCACAACCAACTTCCTCATCGCTCTGGGGACCATCCTGATCCTGGCCTTCGGCGGCCCGATGGTCGTGCGCGGCGAAGTGAGCCTGGGCGAGCTGGTTGCCTTCAACAGCTATCTGCTGCTCCTGGCCGCGCCGGCCCAGCAGTTGGGCTGGCTGGTCAATGCCGCAGGCGAGGCCTCGGCCGGTGCCCAGCGCACGATGGAGATCCTGGACCAGGTCCCCGAGATTCGATCTCCTGCCAATGCGTTCGTTGTCCCGCCTCTGCAGGGACGGGTCGAGTTCCGCCACGCCTCGTTCCAGTATCCGGGCGAGCGTCTCCCCGCCCTGCACGACATCGACCTGGTCGTCGAACCCAATCAGGTGGTCGCGCTGATCGGGCCGACGGGATCGGGCAAGTCGAGCCTGGTCCACTTGATCCCGCGCTTCTACGACGTCACCTCGGGGGCCGTGTTGGTGGATGGCTGGGACGTGCGGGACCTCGATCTGACCTCTCTGCGCCGCCAGATCGGCGTCGTGCTGCAGACGTCTCTCCTCTTCTCGACCACGGTGCGCGAGAACATCGCCTATGGTCGGCCCGACGCCAGCCTCGATGAGATCGTGGCCGCGGCCCGGGCTGCCCAAGCGCACGACTTCATCGCCGCCATGCCGCAGGGCTACGACACGGTCATCGGCGAACGCGGCGTCACACTCTCCGGCGGACAGCGCCAGCGCGTGGCCATTGCCCGCGCCCTGCTCCTCAACCCTCGCATCCTGATCCTCGACGACTCCACCGCTAGCGTCGACACGGAAACCGAACACCTGATTCAGCAGGCCCTGGGGCGGCTGATGCAGGGCCGCACCACGTTCATCATCGCACAGCGTCTGTCCACCGTCCGCCGCGCCGATCTGATTCTGGTGATGCAGGGCGGGCGGATCGTCGAGCGGGGCAGCCACGCCGAGCTGATGCGGAGAGCCGGGCTGTACCGGGAGATCTACGACCTGCAGCTGCGGGATCAGGAACCGCTGCAGGATGAGAGGGCGGTGCCCCAGCCGGCGATTGTGCCGCCAGGGACTCGCGCGACGGACGAGATTCGGGACGGCCGCTGAGGTTGTGCTGGGAGAACCATGACCGCCGCCGCTCTGCCGCAAACGGATGAACTCCCCGCCCGAGGATACGATCCCCGCGTGGCGCGCTCCTTGGCCTTGTTCCTGCGGCCGTACCTGGGGAAGTTCCTGCTCACTCTGATCCTGATGGTCATCGGTTCTGCAGCCTCCGTCGCCGGCCCCTACCTGGTGAAGGTCGCCCTCGACAGCGGCGTGCGCCCCGCCTCCCTACCGGTGCTGGGCTCGGTTGGCGGCCTCTATCTTGCGACAGCCATCCTGCAGTGGGCGGTTACCTTCGCCCGGGTCAACCTGATGGCCCGAGTCGGCCAGTCGATCATCTACGACCTGCGCGCCCGTCTGTTCCAGCACCTGCAGGAGCTGTCCCTCAACTTCTTCAGCCACTACAGCGTGGGCCGCGTGATCTCGCGCGTCATCAACGACGTGAGCGTGCTGCGTGAGTTCATCACCTGGGCCCTGCTCGCCATCGTGAGGGACGTGTTCACGCTGCTGGGCATCGTCGTGGCGATGCTGTCGATGAACCTGCGCCTCTCCCTGCTGACGTTCGCCGTCCTGCCCCTGATGACCCTCGCCACGCTGATCTTCCGCCGCCGGGCACGGGACACCTATCGCCAGGTGCGCGAGGCCATCAGCGCCGTCAACTCGGTGCTGGCGGAGAACATCACGGGCGTGCGCGTCGTGCAGGCGTTCGCGCGCCAGCAGGTCAACCACCAGCGTTTCCGCGACGGCGTCAACCGTCACAACCTGAACATCAACCTGCGGGCGGCTCGCGTGGCCTCCCTCTTCTTCCCGACCATTGACCTGCTGGGGACGCTGGCGACCGCCCTGGTGGTCTGGGTAGGCGGCGCGGCCGTGCTGGGCGAAGCCCTGACGCCGGGCGTGCTGGTGGCCTTCGTTCTCTACATCGATCGCTTCTTCGAGCCGATTCGCGATCTCAGCCAGCGCTACGACTCGCTGCAGTCGACGATGGCCGGGGGCGAGCGCATCCTGGCCTTGCTCGACGCCAAGCCCGAGGTCCAGGACGCGCCGGACGCCATCGCCTTGCCTCGCCTGCGCGGCGACGTCGTCTTCGATCACGTCTCCTACCACTACCCCGAGGATGACCAGCCTGTGCTGAGCGATATCTGCCTTCACGTTCAGCCTGGGCAGACCGCGGCCCTCGTCGGCAGGACCGGCGCCGGAAAGTCCACACTCGTTCGCCTCGTGGCGCGCTTCCACGACCCGAGCCAGGGCCGCGTCCTCGTGGACGGCTTCCACCTGCGCACCGTCCGCCAGGTCAGCCTGCGCAGTCAGATGGGGATCGTCCTGCAGGATCCGTTCCTGTTCTCGGGCACCGTGCGCGAGAACATCCGCTTCGGCCGCCTGCAGGCCAGCGACGAGGAGGTGGAGCAGGCGGCGCGGGCCGTCGGCGCCCATGAGTTCATCCAGCGGCTGAGGGTCGGGTACGAGACCCCGGTCGAAGAGGGCGGCGTCATTCTCTCGGTGGGACAGCGGCAGCTCATCTCGTTTGCCCGCGCCCTGCTGGCCGATCCCCGCATCCTCATCCTCGATGAAGCGACGTCGAGCGTGGACACACGGACGGAACGCCTGATTCAGCAGGCGATGGCGCGGCTCCTGCAGGGACGGACGGCCTTCGTCATCGCCCACCGCCTGTCGACCGTCGTCCACGCCGACGTGATCTTCGTGCTCGACGGCGGCCGCATCGTGGAGCAAGGCACGCACCCCGAGCTTCTCGCCCGCCGCGGCGTCTACCACCGACTGCACAGCATGCACTTCGAGGAAGACTAGGCCTGCGGCATCGCCCCGTGCAGGGCCGCCAGATGCTCGCGCAGGAGGGCTCTCGCCCTCTGAACCAGCGCCTGAGTGAGGTCCGCCGCGCCCAGGTTGTGCCGCATCAACTGCGACGCGGCCACGGGCACGTCCAGGCTCAGGCGCGCCGTCAGCATCTCGCCCGTCTGAGTCAGCATCTGGCGGATCACCTGCAGCATTTCGGCCAAGAGCTGCTTCTGCCGGATCTCACGCCCCAGTCGCACGATCGGATGCTGCAGGTGCCTCTCGCTCAAGACGCCGCTGACAACCCCGACGACGACCTTCGTCTCCGGCACCGCCCGCAGCACCAGGCCGGCACTCGGCGACCACGTGTTCAGCGCTTCCTCGGCGCCCGGCAAGACCGCCGGATCGGGATCGACCTTGCCGCTGGGGAAGACCAACACCGCCCCACCCTGCTTCAGCTGCCGCACCATAGCGCGCACGACGCCCATGCGCTGGTGTGGATCGCGGGTGGCATAGATGAGATGCTGTGCCGTGCGCGGCAGGCTGCGCAGGAACGGCAGCCCGCTGGCCACGATCTTCAGGTCTGGGCGCCCCACCGTCGCGGCAATGGCCAGCCCATCGACCGTCCCTGGATGGTTGGCTGCGATGAGCAGCGGACCCTCCTGGGGCACGGCCTCTCGCAGGGACACCACCACCTTCGCCCACAGCGCGCCGAGGGCCCAGCGGGCCGCCTCGACCAGGCCCTCCTCGGAGACGCGGCGATCGAAGTCGGCCGCGATCTCGGAGAAGCGAGTCGCCGGACGATAGAGCAGGGGCGCGAGCACGGCGCGCGTCCTGCCGTTCGGCGTCAGACCCCGCGCCTTCATCACCTCGTCCGTGCTCTGCCGCCGCAAGACTTGGACCTTGGCCGCCAACTCAGACATCAGCACTGACCCGTCTTTGCTGTTCTGCACGCGCTGCACGATTCTACCGCAGGCAGAGGCAGCGGGGGCACGGTTGCGCGCACGCTCTGATCAGACGACCCGGGGAGCCCGGCGCTCTCCGACGGCTGCGGAGGACCCCTGCGAGAGATGCGGCCTGCCCCGCTCAGCGCGGATGGCCGACCGGGATGAGGTAGAGCGGACGGTGGTCAGAGGGCAGGCCCAGCACCCGCTGCAACTCGGCGTCGTCGAAAGCGCCGATGGGGACCGCGCCCAGGCCGAGGGCCACGGCCTGGAGCAGGACGTTCTGCGCACCATGCCCGGCTTCCAGCTGCGTTTGGCGGGGAGCGCGGGGTTTCCCCGGTGCGGTCGTCAGCCGGCCGTCGCCTCCGGCGCACGCCCATCGAGCGCCTCGAGGTAGGCCCAGACGTACGCCCAGGCGCGCCCGAGCACCTCCCGATCAATCTTGTCCGTCGTGTCCCCCACTTGATGCCAGTGCGGCGCGTCGCCCTTGGGCGTCAAACCGGTCAGCGTGATGGCAGGGATGCCCACCTGCAGGGCGTCGGCCATTTCGGTGTTGCCGCCCCGAATGCTGGTGGCGTGGGCTCTCCACTCCGGGTGGGCGCTCGCCACCTCCTCCGCCAGGGCGACCATCTCGCGATCGGCGTGGAAGGGGACGACGATCCCCTCCCTGGTCAACCACGCTGGGCCGGCGCAGCCCAGCATCTCGAAGGCGATTGCCTTGGGGGCGATGAGCTCCCGCCGGTGCCGGCGGAAGAAGTCGATCGCCCCGTAGTGCTGAACTTCCTCGCACCCGGAGCACACCAGCCAGACGCGCGTGTGGCGCAAGGGGCTGCGCCGCAATTGCTCGGCCAGCGCCAGCACCAGGCCGGCACCGGTGGCGTTGTCGTTGGCCCCGGCGGTGAAGGGCGTCAGGTCCGCCTGCACGCACATGGCGATCAGCAACACCGCGGCCACAAGCCCGAGCAGGCTGACGGGCCAGATCCACGGCCAGAGCGTGAGGGCGCCCAGCACGTACAGCACACCCTGGAGCACGAAGGCGACGAAGGCGATGGTGGTGAAGGCTTTGTAGGCCGCAAGCCAGCGATCGGAGGCGAAGACAAGCGGCGTGTGCTGGGTGTCCACGTGGCCGATCAGGATGACGTCCTGCCGCGCCTGCCCTCCGGCCGGGGCGATGGCGACCACATTCTGGCTGTCGCCCTTGGGCAGCAGCCACCGGATGGGGTTGTTGCGGAAGCTGAGTTCGAGCAGATCGGAAACCAGCGCCGTCCAGGTCAGGACCGCCGCCAGCAGGGCGCTGGCGCGGCCCGCCAGGGGATAGATCACAAACGCGCCCAGGATGAGTCCGGCGGCGAGCACGTGCGGCTGGAAGATCGACCGCGCGCTGCGGAACGGCTCCACCTTCGGCTCCAGGCCGAGAGCGGCGAACACGATCCGGCAGTACTCCGACGCCCGGCGCTCGGCCTCGGTGGTGGACCCGCGCGGCCCGATCCCGGAGGCCAGGTTCTGGATGTGGGCGAACCAGCGGGCAATGGGGTCGGTCTTCTTGGGCACAGGGGTCCCTCCGATCCGCGCAGGGGACCGCATCAGCGGCGGCCCTGGCGGGTGGATGCGCGACGGTACAGCCACAACCCTCCAGCGGCCGCCAGAAGCGCCGCCCCGATGGCGAGCACGCCCATCCACTGCCGCGGGGCGCCGCCGGCGGCTGGGGCGGCCTGGGGGACGGTCAGCGTCGGGGGCAAGGTGGCGGCCGGTGTGGGAGGCATAGGTGTGGGCGAGCCGACAGCCTCGACCTGAATGACCTCGCTGACCGCCGGCCCGTACAGCCCCGCGCCGCTCCAAGTGAGGCGGAGGTAGCTGACGCCTGGCGGAGCAGGTACCCACACGTCGACTCTACCCGCCTGCGGGGGAGCTGTGGCCAGGTCGCTCCAGGTCGATTGGTCCGCGCTCACCTGGAGCGCCACCAAACCGCTCGGCACAGGGATGTTGAACCGGCCGCGCACGACCAGCGGATCGCCGGCCTGGAGGGGCTGCGCTGCGGGGAGGTCGATGCCGATCGTCGACCAGCCGGTGCTGGGCGTGACGGTGTTCCTCACCTCCCCGTCGATCAAGATCTGCATCTCGATCCCCTCCTCACCGCTGAGAGCGCGCAGCTCGATACGTTTCGTCCCGTCCGGGAAAGGCACCCGAACGGTTGCCTGAGCTTGCGCACCGCCCGTCCAGGCGAAGGTGCTGGCTTCAGTCCCCCACGGGCCCTCGTCGTCGAAGAACCCGCTCACCAGATAGGGGCGGGCCGAAGGGTCGCCGATGTCGAGTTCCAGCAGGCGGCGGTTGTTCTCCCCC
>FWPV01013556.1_pt1 | contig 12206 bp, 10 predicted proteins | sample 2228371 | NCBI WGS metagenome assembly FWPV01 (sample SAMEA103939776, study PRJEB20133) | metagenome | reverse complement strand
ATCGTCAAAAGCAATCAGCTTTCAGCTATTAGCTTCAGTTCTCACCCCACCCCCAGATTGCTTCGCTGTGCTCGCAATGACATTTGAAAGGGCCGGGGATCTTCTACACCTTAGCATTTTGTGTAGCCGCAGGCGGGACAGAGCAGGCAGCCCTCCTGATAGATAAGCAGGCAGGCACAGTCAGGGCACTGCCCGGCCAGGTTCCTGATTGCCCCTCCCACCGATACGGGATTGCCCTTGGTTTCGGCTTTGGGATTATTTTCAGCCTTGCCTCCGCTTAGATATCTCTCCAGGACACCGGCTATGGCATCGGCGCAGGATAGAATGGCATGACCCCTGTCCCAGGCAATCGACGGACACCTGATTCCCTTCAGTTGCTTGACTATGGACTCTGCTTCTACGCCTGAGCGCAGTGCCAGCGAAATGAGCCTGTTTATAGCCTCAAGTTGAGCCGAGGCGCAGCCCCCCGCTTTGCCCAGGGTGCCGAATACCTCGAATAACTCGCCGTGTTCATCGAGGAATACTGCGACATAGAGATTGCCGCAGCCTGTAGCTACCTTCTCGTTGAAACCCCACGTGGTGCGCGGCCTATCTCTGGGCACGAGCTTGGTGTGCTTTGCCTCTTCCTGCTTTGTTACGTTTTCCTTCTTGTGTGTGCTCAGGACCTGACTCTCGCGGCTCCTATCCCTGTAAATGGTTATGCCCTTGCAGCCCTCTTTGTAGGCCAGCATGAAAACCCTGGCGACATCCTCTCTGGTGGCATCGTGAGGGAAATTGACTGTCTTGGAGACGGCGTTATCAGTATACTTCTGGAAAGCCGCCTGCATCCTAACATGCCATTCGGGGGTTATGTCGTGGGCAGTGACGAATAGCTTTTTAATCTTCTCCGGAACGCTCTTTACATCGCGCAATCTCCCTTTCTCAGCTACCTCTTTCATCAAGTCTTCTGAGTAGAAACCCTCTCTTCGGGCGACTTCCTCGAACAGGGGATTCACCTCGTTCAACTGTGTGCCTTCCAGTATGGTGCGCGTGTAGCTCAGGGCGAACAGAGGCTCGATGCCGCTGGCGCAGCCGGCGATAATGCTGAGCGTACCGGTGGGAGCGATGGTGGTCCTGGTCGCATTTCTGACCTTAGGGCCGCCGGGTTTGTCGTATATGCTGCCCTCAAAAGCAGGGAATACGCCTCTTTCTCTGGCAAGCTCCACGGAAGTCTCCGTGGCTTTGTCGCTGATGAACTTCATCAGTTGTTCGGCGGTCTTGAGGGCTTCCTCGGAATCGTAGGGAATCCCCAGCATGACGAGGAGGTCGGCGAACCCCATGACGCCGAGCCCTATTTTCCGGGTCTTCTTGGTCATCTCCTCAATCTGTGGCAGGGGGAATTTGTTGACATCGATGACATTGTCCAGAAATCTGACAGCCATTCTTACAGCGTTAGCCAATTTGACATAATCTACTTCGTGCACTCCGTTTCTTCGGCGGACCATCTTGGATAGGTTGATGGAGCCGAGGTTACATGACTCGTAAGGCAACAGGGGCTGCTCCCCGCAGGGATTGGTGCTCTCGACCTTTCCCAGCTTCGGGGTGGGGTTATCCCTGTTTACTCTGTCCAGAAACACAATGCCGGGGTCTCCGTTTCTCCATGCCATATCGACGATGCGGTCGAACACCTCCCTGGCATTCAGCCTGTCCACGACCTTACCAGTGCGGGGGTTCTTCAGTTCATAGTCAGTGCCGATCTCCACAGCCTGCATGAACTTCTCTGTCACGGCAACAGAGATATTGAAATTGGTGAGCGTGGTATTGTCTTTCTTGGATTCGATGAACTTCAGGATATCGGGATGGTCAACATTCAGGATAGCCATGTTGGCGCCACGCCTCTTGCCGCCCTGCTTGATAACATCGGTAGCGGCATCGAATGCTTTCATGAAAGAGACCGGTCCGCTTGCCACTCCTCCGGTGGAGCCCACGATATCGCCTTCGGGACGGAGTCTGGAGAACGAAAAGCCGGTGCCGCCGCCGCTCTTGTGAATCAGAGCAGTATACTTGAGGGTATCGAAAATGGAGCTCATCGAGTCATCTATGGGGAGTACAAAGCATGCCGAAAGCTGCCCGAGCTCTCTTCCTGCATTCATCAGGGTGGGCGAGTTGGGCAGGAACTCCATATTCAGCATCGCCTGATAGAACTGTTCCTCGATGTCCCTGATATCTGCCTGCGGATTGTAAAGAAGCTCGGCTGAGGCTATATGGTGAGCCACGCGGCGGAACATATCCTCCGGGCTCTCTATCACCTTGCCCGTCTCATCCTTGACCAGGTATCTTCTTTCCAGAACGGCTCTGGCGTTGGAGCTTATAGCGGTCTTGCCTTTCTCAATCTCAACTTTCATCGGCGTCCACCTCTTAGCTGCCTTGGCAGGTTTTTTCTTTTCTTTTTCTGCTTGCGCAGGCGGGGGAGAGGTCTTCTGTTTTTTTCGTTCGTCCAGGATGCTTCTTGCCATTGATTGAATCTCAGCGTCCTGAACCGGCCTCCTTGTCACGGGAGCAAGGCCTTCCAGTCCCGGCAGAGGTGCATTGGGCTCCAGGCGTTCCAGCACCTGGTCGGTCAGTTGCTCCAGTTCCGCTCTATCCGAGATACCCAGAGTTTCAGCGTATGTGAAGACAGCGCGCGCAATCTTATTGCGCAGAAGGCGTTCTGCTTTGCTGTTCTTACCGTTATTGCTACTCATACCTGTCATCCCCACAGACTAGAGGATTCGGCGGGTTTAGCCTCAATGTCTAGCTGAACCAGCCCTCTTTTTCTTAACAGCAGGACCGACTTCCTCTTTGGGCAGCAAAGGAAGCTGGCTAACGATTTCTTTGCCTGCGATGAGTGTATCCACCTCACGTTTGAGGCTGGTGATGTCCGCGAAATCGCGATAGACGCTGGCAAAACGGATATACGCTATGTGGTCCAGCTTCTTCAGCTTCTCCATCACTAGCTCGCCCACCACCGAGCTTGCTATCTCCGCCTTGCCCATACGCAGTAGCTCGGATTCGATTTCATCTACTATTTTCTCTATTGTCCCCGTGGGCAGAGGGCGCTTCTCGCAGGCTTTGCGAATGCCAGCCAGCAGCTTCTCGCGATTGAAGTCCTCTCTGCGCTTGTCTTTCTTGATGATAACCATATTGCTGGTCTGGACTCTCTCGTATGTGGTGAATCTGAAGCCACAGCTAAGACACTCGCGACGGCGGCGAATGGCTTCATTGACATCGCGAGAATCGATAACCTTGGTGTCTTTGAAACCACATTGTAGGCAGTTCATAAAAAAGCCTCATCCACTCTATATCTTGTGGGGCTTCACTAAGATACCACAATATGTAGATGTTGTCAATGGTTTCTGGCAGTACTTTTGGGGGTATGAATTACGGAAAAATTAGCTTTGCTGACGGCGCAGCGGCAGCCAGCGGAACAGCTTCCCGAAATCGCCATTTTCCCAGGAGACCAGCAACTGCGCTGCGATGAACAGGGAGCTATACGTGCTGACGATGACGCCGATTAGCAGCGCAAGGACAAAGTTCTGTATTGTTGTCCCCCCGAAAGCATACAGCGCGATGAGAACGAACAATGTAGTCAGGCTGGTATTGAGCGACCTGCTCAGCGTCTCGGTGATACTGATGTTGACAACGGTGCCGAGGTCGGCCTGCAGATGTTTGCTTCGGTTCTCCCTGATACGGTCGAACACGACAATTATGTTATTTACGCCATATCCGACCACGGTCAGCATGGCTATGATGAACATGGAATCGATTTGTACCCTGAGGAAGACGAAAATCGCCAGAAGTATAAGCACGTCGTGTATCAGTGCTACTATGGCACATACACCATAGCGGAACGAGCTTGCCAGCTTGCGGAACGACCAGGCAATGTAAAGAAGAATGCCCACGGAAGCCACAATCATAGCGTAGATGGTGTAACGGACTCGCTCCCCTGCAATTACAGGGGATACAGAATAGAAGTCCAGTATGGAAACGGGCCCGAACTTCTGGCTCAAAGCTTGCTCCACCTGTATGTTCTCGTCAGGTTCCAGCGTTCTTGTCCTGATGAGGAATGAATCGAGTGAAACGAACTCAATATTAACATCAGTGTATCCCAGCTCTGTTAAAGCACCACTCAAATCGGCCGGGTCTATAGTCTTTCCCAGCAGAAGCGCCAGCGTTTCATTGCCCCCGGTCTCATTCCCCGTCTTGAATTCAGCGACCCTGATTGTCGTGTCGAATCTAGCTTGCAGTTCATCTATAAGCAACTCTTTCTCTGCCGGCTCCAGCTCCAGACCTCTGAGAAAATATGAGTCCTTGGTGCTGTGCTGTATCATGGCTTCGGAGTGCCCCAGGTCGGCAAATTCGGTCCTCAGGTCTGCCTGTTGCACGGGTTCTTCGAAGACCAGCGTCATGGTGGAGCCGCTGCTGAACTCTATGCCGGTGTTAAGTCCTGCAACTATAAGCGCGATGATGCCGGCAGCTATGATGATTGCCGATGCCAGGAAAAACCAGTTCCTCTTGCTGATGAAGTCAAACAATTATTGCTTCTCCTTGGGAGGTAATGGCTGTGCTACCTTCTGTACTCCGAAAAACCATGGCTTGTTTGCTATGCCGGTACCTATCAGAATTCTCAGAAATGTCCTGGTCACCACGATGGCGGTGAACATGCTGAGCAACACGCCGATGCCGAGGGTGAGGGCAAATCCCATCACTCTGGGCTCAGCCAGCATACTGCCCATCCAGTAGAGTATTATGCACACGATAATAGTAGTTAAATTGCTGTCTCGGATGGCTGACCACGCCCGGCTGAAGCCTGCTTCGATAGCTCCGCCGAGCGGCCGTCCTGCTCTGAGTTCTTCTTTCAGACGCTCGAAGATGAGCACGTTAGCATCGACCGCCATTCCAAGAGACAGAATAAAGGCGGCGATGCCTGCCAGGGTCAGAGTGACGGGTATTAGCTTGAACGCGGCGAGAACAAGAATGCCGTATATAATCAAAGCGACGCAGGCGAGCGCTCCGGGTAGGCGATAGTAAAGCACCATGAACAGGATGACCAGAATGATGCCTGCCATGCCTGCGATGAGGCTCTTTCTCAAGGAATCGGCACCTAACGTTGGGTCGATATCCTCTCGCACTATTGGGCCCTTCAGGGGAACGGGCAACGCGCCTGCATTCAGCAAGATGGCGAGGTTGCGGGCTTCGTCCAGTGTTAGACCTGTGATAACACCCTTGTCGCTGAGTACAGCTTTGACTGTGGGGCTGGAGATGAGCTGGTCGTCGAGAAATATGCCGAGCGGTTTTTCAAGAAGGCGCGTGGTTATCTGCTCGAAGAGCTTTGCTCCCTCGCTATTGAACTCAAAGGCTACCTGAGGCTCATTGGTAGTGGGGTCAAGGACGACCTGGTTTTGCCTCTTCAGGTATCTGCCCGTAAGTTGCACCTCGTTGCCCTCGCTGTCGATTCCTGTGGCTGGCTTCCACTCATAATTGCCTTCCTCATCGAGTACCGGCTTCCCTTCGCTGTCGTACACCAACTCCCTGAAGTCGAGCTGGGCGGTCTTACCAACAAGTTCAACAGCGGTCTCCATATCCCTGATGCCGGGAAGCTGAATCGAGATACGGTCGGCGCCTTGCTTTTGAATTAACGGCTCGGTAACACCGTAGGCATCAATCCTCCTGCTGATGATATCTATAACGCCTTGCATAGCTTCTTCTGCGGACTCGTTGCCAATATGGGACAAATCAGCCTGGTAGACGAGGTGCGTGCCCCCGCTCAAGTCAAGCCCCAGTCTCATTCCCAGTGTATTATTGCCAGGCCCCACATTTTGTATGCTGGGTGCACTTCTGACGAGCACTTCTGCTAAACACAACCCGGTGAGCAGGATAATCAGCGCGAGTATTATCAGGTTTCTGCGGTTCACTCAGCTCTCCTCAATTTCTTCGCCACAAACTCCAGAGCTTCCTCAGCAGTATGTATCTCGCCGGCAGCCTGCGCCTCTCTTACCATCTCCAGAAGTTCCCCGATAATTGGACCGGGAGCAAGCCCGAACTTTTCCATCAGGATGTGCCCGTCTATAAGCCTGGGCGGCACCACAATGCTCTGTTCCTCGAGCCACTTGGATAGGACATAGCCGGTTACCTCGGCGTGACGTCTCCACTCGTTGAAATCCAGTGCGGGCCCTCGTGCTGCCAGATGGTCGGCAAGCCCCAGGAACAGTGTATCTATCCCCACATCTTCAGTGTCTCGAAAATACCTGTAAATGGCGCGGCGCGATGGCATATCCTCAGACAGCAGGTAGCCTGGGCGCATGTGATGCTCTATCATCAGTTGCACCATTTTGCTCTCGCGGTTGCTGAATTTTAGGCGCTCCATGATGAAACTTGCCATGCTGACCCCCTCTTTGGCATGGCCCAGGAAGCGCATTTTCCCACTTTCTTCGATGGTCTTCGTCGCCGGTTTGGCTATATCGTGAAGCAGCGCCGCAATCTTCAGAAGACATTTCCGAGTCCGGCCGCCCGAGATTTCCTGAGAGAAATAATCAGCGAGGTCTTTCGACCATGGCGCGAGTGCCAGTATGCGGTCGAAACCGTCCACCACCCGTTCCCTGAGGACAAGCTCCACACAGGAAACGGTTTGCAGCGAGTGCTCGAAGACATCCCAGTAATGCTCTCTTGGCTGGACAACACCCTTTGTGCCGGTCAGTTCGGGTATCAGGTGTGCCAGAAGGCCCAGCTTATCGAGACGGCACAAAGAATCGTACCCCTTGCTGCTATTCATCATAAAGCAGAGTTCGTCTCTCAGCCTCTCCCCTGCCGCAGTTGTGATGAGGTCACTGTCACGCCTCATCAGAGATTCCGTTTTCGTCTCGATGTCGAAATCATGCGTAGCACAGAGTCGGATTGCCCTGAGCAGGCGTACAGGGTCGCGCCTGAAGCTGTCCTCGCTCACGGCGCGTATGATTCTCTGTCTCAGGTCGCGGAGACCGTTCAGAGGGTCTATGAGTTCAGCCTCAGACCATTTCCCTCTGGACTCTGTCAGGTTCATGGCGATGGAGTTAACTGTGAAATCCCGGTAGCGGAGGTCTTGCTCGATGCTGCCGCGAAGCGAGGCAAAATCCAGATGAAATCTGCTTCTGGACTTTGGGAAGACTACTCTGGCGACCTGATTTACCTCATCCAGCGGCACCATCCTGCCGTTCAAATAGCCGCCTACCTGCGATGAAATATCCAGAGCATCGCCAGCCACAGCGAGGTCGATGTCGTTGTTGGTTCGACCCATCAGTGCGTCGCGGACAAAGCCTCCAACGAGGTAACAATGGATGTGGTGCTGCTGAAAGAAATCAGACAGCTTTTCCAGGAGCCGGGCTGCCTCCTCGGAAACAAAAATCTTCCGCCTCTCTTCAGTAAGGTTGGTCATCAATATTTCTTTATTTCTATTCCAGTCGATGGGGGCTAATCCTACGGCTGTCCCTATATGCTGCCAGCCTCCTCTGTTCCCTCTTCCTCCTCGAGTTTGTACAGTTTATCCGGGCTTTCCAGACGGTCAACATAGACTATACCGTTGATGTGGTCTATCTCATGCTGAAGAACCTGCGCCAGAAGCCCTTCCCCCTTTATCCGAACCATCTTTCCGTGCCGGTCGCGTCCTTTTACGGTAACAGCGGTGAAACGCTTGAGTTCACCTCTGTATCCGGGGAGGCTCAAGCAACCCTCGTCCATAATTTCGGTTTCTTCGGAAGTTTTCACAATCTCAGGGTTGATCAGCACCGTTGCATCTTCGTCGTCGGGTAGTTGGAATACGACTACCTGGAGCGGGACTCCCACCTGCGGCGCAGCCAGTCCTGCCCCGCCGATGTGGTGCATGGTCTCAATCATATTGTCAATCAGTTTCTGGATAGAACTGTCAATATTCTTGACCTTTTTTGCCTTGCTGTGCAGCACCGGATTATCCATCTTGACTACAGGTAAGACTGCCATCTCAGGACCTGCAACTCAAACTGATGTGGTGCGTTTTCACAATTAGCGAAATTATAGTCTAACTTCCCAGGCTTGTAAAGGTTAAATCAGGGTAACCGGGTCGATATCCAGCACCCATCCCTGAGGGAAGTTGACTTGCCTAATAAGGATATGCGGGTCGGGGCTGCGGACAATTATCTGGTAACGAAATCTCCCCCTCACTCGTTGCGTGAAGGTGGGTGCAGGGCCAATCAGCGCGGTGTTTGTCAGCCCTTGCGAGTCTCTCTCCTCCTCGAGGAGATGATATATCCTCTCGGCTTCCTGACGGCATTTTTCAGCGTTGGTATGGATGTATAGAAGACGAGCCAGACGATTGAATGGTGGGTTGCCCTGCTGTCTGCGGAAAGCTATTTCCTGTTCGTAAAAGGCGGCATAGTCGTGTTTCGCTGCTGCGGTGATGGCATAATGCTCCGGGGTGTAGCTCTGTATGATGACCTTGCCACCCATCTTGCTCCTGCCTGCCCTTCCTGCCACCTGTGTCAGAAGCTGAAAGGTGCGCTCGCTGGAATGGAAGTCGGGCAGGTGGAGTCCGATATCTGCGTTTATCACGCCCACCAGCGTTACCAGCGGCATGTCGAGCCCTTTGGCAATCATCTGTGTGCCGATGAGTATGTCAGCCTCGTGATTGAGGAACTTGTACATAATTGTTTCGTGGGCGTATTTTCCTCCGGTAACATCCCGGTCCCATCTCAACAGGCGCGCCCGTGGGAAAACGGTGGCAAGCTGTTCTTCCACCTTCTTCGTGCCGATGCCCAAGAACTTTATGCGTCGGCTCAAGCAGTTGGGACACATCGCGGGAGGTTTTGTCCTGTAGTTGCACTGATGGCAGACCAGATCATCGTCATCGGCGTGGTATGTCAGTGAGACATCGCACCGCTTGCAGCGGAGCACGAAGCCGCAGTCGCGGCACTGCACGAATGTCGCTGTGCCTCTGCGGTTGAGGAACAGGATGACCTGCTCGCGCGCCTGTAGCGCGGCAGCGATTGATTGTGCCAGAGAACGGCTGAATATGCTCCTGTTTCCCTCCGCCAGCTCGCGGCGCAGGTCAACAACCTCAACCCTGGGCAGGGGAAATGGCTCGCCGGCTGCGATTCTTTCCGGCAGCCTCAGCAAGCGGAAATCTCCTCTTTGTGCCCTGCTGTAGCTGATTACATCCGGCGTGGCGCTTCCCAGAATTACCACCGAGCCGGTAAGCTCTGCCAGCTTTATGGCGACTTCCCGCGCGTGATATCTCGGCTGCTGCTCCTCCTGTTTGTATGTCCACTCGTGCTCCTCGTCTATCACGATAAGCCCCAGGTCGGGCTGCGGAGCGAAAACTGCACCGCGCGAGCCGATAACCACATCGAAGTCGCCGTTCTTGATGCGCTGCCATTCATCGAACTGTTCCCCGGGTGATAGCTTGCTGTGCAGCACAGCAACCCTGTCGGGGAAGCGGGCTGCAAAGCGTGAGATGGTCTGAGGCGTGAGAGCGATTTCAGGGACGAGCACGATTGCCTTTTTGCCCAGCGAAATTGCCTTTTCCAGCGCTCTGAGGTAAATCTCCGTCTTGCCGCTGCCGGTAACGCCATGCAGCAGAAATACCGCAGGTTTTCCCCTGTTGTGAGCAAGCCTCTCCATCTCGGCGCTGATTTGAGACCAGGCTTTATCTTGAGCAGGGGTCAGTGTGGGAGGTGAAGAGGGAGCGAAGCTGCGATGCGCGAGCGGGTCGCGTTGAACCCTTATCTCTTCTGCTGAGATTAAGCCCTGTTGTTGCAGAGCCTTGAGGGTGGTTTTCGCAAAACCGAGCTTATTTCTCGCAGCACGGGTGAGCACCCGCTCGGGTTGCGAAGACAGGAAGCGGAGCAGTTCGGCTTGTTTGTTCGCTCCTCTACTTTCGAGTTCAGCCGCCTTTTCAATCGCCTTCTCCGCGCTGACTGCAAGCCTGAACTGTGTCACTATGCGGGGCTTTATCCTGACTTTCTCCAGCTCGTATGTCCTGACCACAATCCCCTTGCGGACAAGCTGGCCCAAGATGGTATCTATGGTTCTCTGTCCGAATTTCTTCCTGAGTTCCCGCATCTCGACTCTTCCCTTGCTGCGGATGATGGTCAGGAACCTCTGCTGCGGCTCGGTGAGGGAAAGCAAGGCAAGCTCCGATGGGTTGCTTGCCGGCTGGATATAGGTGAGCACTCTGCGCTCGAACGCCGGCGGCAGCATCAGGGCTGCCGCATCGAAATAGGAGGACAGATATTCCTCCGCAATCCACTGCGCCAGTTTGACCTGGTGGGGGGAGAGAATGGGGTGGGGGCCGATAGCCTCTGCTATATCCCTGGTCTCGGTCACCTGGGGCTGCTCGCTGAGGGAAAAGACAACACCCTGGACTAACCGGGAACCGAAAGGGACCCAGACCGCATGACCTATGCTCAGAGACAGGTCTGGCGGTATGGAGTAGCTGAATGTTCTCGGTCGCGCCGGAGGGGCATTTACAGCGACCTCAGCGTATTTCATCCCGTGACTTCGATTTCACCTTCTGGCGTGCCATTCTACCACTGAGCTGGCGCAGATAGTACAGCCTTGCCCTGCGGGCCTTGCCGAAGCGGACTACTTCAACCTTCTCCAGCCTCGGCGAATTGAAGGGAAAGGTGCGTTCCACGCCCACTCCCTGGAACACTTTCCTCAGGGTGAAGTTAGCCCCTGCGCCGGTTTTCTTGACCCGGATTACCACGCCTTCGAAAGTCTGACTGCGTTCCTGGTCGCCTTCCACAATCTTCATCTTGACCCTGACGGTGTCGCCGGGGTTTATGTCGGGAATTTTTTCATTAGGTTTAGTCTCAACCAAGGTGCTGATATCCATTGTCTTACTCCTCGCACTAGCCTTCAATCAGGCATATTTCGATTTATCTTATTCATTTTGAGCGGCTTGCCGCACTGTCTGCAATCAGCCTTCTCTCCGCCGGCGACAGGTCTGCCTTTTCAAGAAGGTCGGGGCGTCTGAGCGCGGTGCGCAGAATAGACTGCTCTCGGCGCCACTTTGCAATCTGGGCATGGTTTCCTGAAATCAACACTTGTGGCACCTCCCAGCCCCGGTACGCCTGCGGGCGGGTGTACTGCGGATATTCCAGAAGCCCCGATGAGTGCGAGTCTTCAACTGTCGCCGCCTCGGAGCCCAGGACTCCCGGCAGGAGTCTCACTACCGCGTCCGTGACAACCATGGCTGCCAGCTCGCCGCCGGTGAGAATATAGTCCCCGATGCTGATTTCATCGGTAACGAGGTGCTGTATAACCCTCTCGTCAACTCCTTCATAGTGCCCGCAGATAAGAATCAACCGCCGGTGCTTTGCCATCTCCGCGGCTATCTTCTGGTTGAACACTCTTCCCTGCGGAGAGAGCAGTATAACAGGGGCATCAGGGATATCGCCCTGCGCTTTAATTGCTTCCACCGCCTCAAACAGCGGCTCCGGCTTCATCACCATGCCTGCCCCGCCGCCGAAGGGATAGTCATCGACCACCTTATGCTTGCCTGCGCCCCAGTCGCGCAGGTTATGAATGACGATGTTCACGATATTGCGTTCCACAGCCCGTTTAATGATGCTTTCGTCGAACGGGCCCCGGAACATGTCGGGGAACAGGGTCAGAACATCGATGCGCATGTCCTCCTCACTCCTCGCATCTTTCTCTGTGCGGTTCAGCGCACTCAGATGCCTCTCCCCTTAGGGTCTCCACAGCATGGGGCAGGGCCGGCATAATCGCCTCCAGGCACTCTCGGACAGCCTTGGGGCTTCCCGGCAGGTTGATGATAAGGGTCCGCTTGCGAGTTCCCGCCACGGCGCGGCTGAGCATGGCGTGAGGCGTCTTCTTGAGGCTCTCCGCCCTCATCACCTCTGCAAACCCCGGCGCAGTCCTGTCTATCACATCGAGCGTGGCTTCAGGGGTGACATCGCGCGGCGCGAGGCCGGTGCCGCCGGTGGTGACCAGGAGGTCAACCCTGCCGCTGTCCGACCACTCGACGAGCCGCTTCTTGATAAGCTCCCTGTCGTCGGGTACGATGGCATACTCGGCGATGCGAGCGCCCTTCTGCGAGAAAATCTCCCTGATGGCTTCGCCGCTCTTGTCCTCTCGCTTCCCCTGAGAGCCTTTATCGCTGACGGTCAATATGCCTACGGTGAACATTGCCACGATTCCCTGATCAGTAACTTACC
>FWPV01013555.1_pt1 | contig 12206 bp, 13 predicted proteins | sample 2228371 | NCBI WGS metagenome assembly FWPV01 (sample SAMEA103939776, study PRJEB20133) | metagenome | reverse complement strand
TCTTCAGGACGCCGTCGTAGTCGTCGCCGGCGCCCGCCGTCCACTCTTTCCCGATCGCGTTGACGAGCCGGTAAGCCCGGTCCCGGCTCACGCCCGCCGCCACCAGGTTGCAGTAGAGCCTGGAGAGAGGCTGGGGTTTCCCTGCGGCTTTGCGGACCCCCAGCAGGTCGAAAAAGGCGCTGAGGCTCTCCTTCAGTTCCATGAGCTCGCCGTAGAGAATGTTCTTCCGGTTGGCTTCGATGACCAGGGCCTTCAACTCGTCGAGATCCCTTCGGAAGCCCTGGATCGTCCCGGCGTTCTCCGGCGCCGCAGCCGGTTCCGGCGCCGTCTCCCGGGACCCTTCCCGAGGAACGGTGCCCTTGCGGTCGGCCGGGGCGTCATCGGAAGCCGCCGTCAGCTCGAAGAGGGGGGTCCGCCCCCCGCGCAGCCGCTTGGAAGAGAGCAAAATGGCGTTGTCGCCGAGATCATTTTTGATCTTGACGATGGCTTCCTGAATGCTCGATGCCTCGTATCGCTTGATCTTCATCGGGTTATTCCAGCATCCCCAGCGAACGGATGTTCACGTCCTGGGTGATCTCGTTGTGGGAGAGGACGACGATACCCGGGAAGAACCTCTCCATCATCTTCCGGAAGTGCACCCTGGCGACGGGTGAACAGAGGAAAATCGGCTGAAGGCCCTTCGCGGCGAAATCGGCTGTGAATTTCTGAACGCCCCTGACCAGCTTCTGGACCCAGTTGGGATCGCCCGTGAAGTAGGACTCATACTCCGTATGCTGCAGGGAGCGGCTGATCTTGTCCTCCACATCCGGCGAGAGGACCACCACGCTGATGTTGCCGTCGTTGTCCCTGTACTGCCGGGTGATGGTCCGGGCGAGGGCCTGGCGGACATAGGTGGTCAGGACGTCGATATTCTTCGTCATGACGCCGTAGTCCGCGAGGGTCTCCAGGATGGTGAGGAGATCCCGGATGGAGATCCGTTCCTTCAGAAGCCGCTGCATCACCCGCTGAACCGTCCCGAGGGGAACCACCTTGGGGACGAGTTCCTCCACCACCTTCGGGTGCGTCTTGGCGAGGTTGTCGAGGAGAGACTGGACCTCCTGGCGGCCCAGGAGCTCGTCGGCATGGGACTTGATGATCTCCGTCAGATGCGTCGTCATGACCGTCGCCGGATCGACCACGACGTACCCCTTGGACTGCACGCCTTCCTTCTCGCGCTCCGACACCCAGACGGCGGGAAGCCCGAAGGCGGGTTCGCGGGTCTCGATGCCCTTGATCTTGGCGCCCCGGTCGGAGGTGATCGCCAGCCAGTGGTCGGGCAGGACTTCGCCGCGGGCGACCTCGACGCCCTTGACGATCACGGAGTACATGTTCGGCTTGAGCTGCAGGTTGTCCCGGATGTGAATGGCGGGGATGACGAAGCCCATGTCGAGGGCCAGTTGCTTTCTCAGCGCGCGGATCCGGTGCAGGAGCTCCCCCCCCTGCGACGAATCCACGAGGGGGATGAGGCCGTAGCCGACCTCGAGTTCCATCATGTCCAGGGGCAGGAGATTCTCGACCGTTTCGACGGGCGCGGCGGGCGGCGCCTCCTCCTTCACCTCCTCGACCCGGCGGGAGGCTTGGAAGATCTTCCACGCCATGGCGCCCGTCATGAGGCCGATCAGGATGAAAGAGAACTTGGGCATCCCCGGGATCAGCGCGAAGATCAGCAGGATCGCCGCGGCGGTGCCGATCGCCCGCGGCTGCGTGAAGAGCTGCTGTGACATGTCCCGGCCGAGGTCCGACGAGGCCGTGGTGCGGGTCACCAGCATCCCCGCCGCCGTGGAGACGATGAGGGCGGGCACCTGGGTCACCAGTCCGTCGCCGATCGTCAGGAGCGTGTAGTTGTGGGCGGCGTCGGCGATCGGCATGCCCTGCTGGAGGACGCCGATGACGAGCCCGCCGACGATGTTGATGAAGATGATCACGACACCGGCGATGGCGTCCCCCCGGACGAACTTGCTCGCGCCGTCCATGGCTCCGTAGAAATCCGCTTCCCGCTCGATTTCGCTCCTCCTCCGCCGCGCCTCGGCCTCCGTGATGAGCCCCGCGTTGAGGTCGGCGTCGATGCTCATCTGTTTGCCCGGCATGGCGTCGAGGGTGAACCGCGCGGCCACCTCGGCGATCCGCGTGGCCCCCTTGGTGATGACGACGAAATTGATGAGGGTGAGGACGGAAAAGACGATGAGGCCGACGACGTAATTCCCGCCGACGACGAAGGTCCCGAAGGCCTTGATGACCTGACCGGCCGCGCTGGTCCCCTCATTGCCCTTGAGCAGGATGAGGCGTGTCGAGGCGACGTTCAGGGAGAGCCGGAAAAGGGTCACCGTCAGGAGGATCGACGGGAAGGCGGAGAAATCCAGAGGCTTGAGGACGTACATGGACATCAGCATGATGATGATGGAGATGGTGATGCTGAGCGAAAGCAGGATGTCCAGGGCCAGCGTGGGGATGGGAACGATCATCACGACCAGCACCCCGATGACCGCCACGGCCATCAGGGTGCTCGAGTTCTTCATCCATCCGCTGAAAGGGCTCGCTTCCGTGTAGGTGTCCGCCATATCGATCGGCTTTCGTTATCCTTTCTTGTCTTTCAGACTGTAGACATAGGCCAGGATCTCGGCCACGGCCCGGTAGAGATTTTCCGGGATCAATTCATCCACATTCACCATCTTATACAATAGTTGTGCCACCGGTTTGTTCTCCACGACGGGCACCCCGTGCTTCCGTGCGATTTCCTTGATATTCTCGGCAATTACACCGGCTCCCTTGGCCACGACCCTCGGGGCGATCATGCGCGTCCCATCATACTCCAGGGCGACGGCCAGATGGACGGGGTTTGTGATCACCACGTCGGCCTTGGGCACGTTCGCCATCATCCGCCTGCGGGCCTGTTCCCGCTGGATCCGCTTGATCCTCGCCTTGACGAGCGGATCGCCTTCGGTCTGTTTGAATTCCTCCTTGACCTCCTGCTTCGACATCTTGAGGCCCTTCTCGAACTCCCAGCGCTGGTAGAGGTAATCGAGGACGGCGAGCACGATGAGGACCCAGGCGGTGGTGATGACGATCCGGAACATCACCTTGCCGATGTACACGAGGATCCCCCAGACGCTTTCGTCCATCAGGGGGATCAGCCCCTCGAGTTCGTTCCTCATCGTGAAATAGACGACACAGCCGACGACGGCGAACTTGATCAGGCTCTTGACGAGTTCGACGAAGGATTTGAGGGAAAAGAGTCTCTGGAGGCCCCGGATCGGATCGAGCTTGGCGATGTCCGGCTGCACGGCCTCCGTGGAGAAGATGAAGCCGAACTGGAGATAATTCGCCAGAAGTCCCGCGGCCACGATGGTCAGGAAGAGAGGGGCCAGCACGACCAGGAGCTTGTACAGCCAGATGCCCGCCAGGGATTGAACGGTGTTGACATGGACCGCCGTCGAGCCCGCCTCCCGGAAGGCCCACCGCATCAAATCCATCGTCCGGTCGAGCATCCAGGTGGAGCTGAAGTACAGGAGGACCGTGCAGGAAAGCAGGATGGCCACGGAGACCACTTCCTGGCTCCGGGCGACCTGTCCCTTCTTGCGCGCCTCTTCCCTGCGTCGAGGCGACGCCTGTTCGGTTCGTTCCTGGTCCCTGTCGATGTCCGGCATGCCGGTCCTCCGGCCCCCGCCTGTTCCCCGCGGCCCCTTCCGGGGGTTTCGGGCGGCAATGTCCGCGCCGACGATCCCGTCGAGAGGGCCGGCGGAAACCCGCTTTCGGGGCGGGGCCCGGCCGGCCTCACATCAGTCGCAGCAGGAGACCCACTTCGCCTTCCACGTTGGCGAACAGCCGGCCGACGATGGAGAGGAAGATGGGGAGCGTCAGTCCGATGCCGATGAGCCCCACGGCGATCTGGAGGGGGAAGCCGACGATGAAGATGTTGATCTGGGGAACGGTCCTCGCGATGAGGCCCAACCCCACGTTGGTCAGAAGGAGCGCCGCGATCAGGGGGGCGGACACCTTCGCGGCGATCACGAACATGTTTCTCGAAAGGTCGATCAGGGCCTGCATGAGCGCCCCGTTGAACTGAAAATGGTGAATGGGCAGCACCTGGTAGCTCTCGACGATGGCCGCGAGGAAGATGTGGTGGGCGCTCGTCGCCAGGAAGAGAAGAGCCGCGATCAGGTACTGGAACTCCGCGATGATCGACACCTGCGCGCTGGAGACGGGGTCGACGATGTTCACGATGGAGAAACCCATCTGGAAGCCGATGAGCTGACCGGCCAGTTGGATGCCCGCGAAGATGAGGCGGCTGGCGAAACCGAGCAGGACGCCGATGAGAATCTCCCCGGTCATCCGGAAGGCCATGGAGAAGAGGTCCCCGCTCAGCGGGACCTGAGGCTGAACGAAGGGAAAGACCAGAAAGGCGACCAAGAGTGAAAGCGCCCCCTTGACCTTAGAGGGGATGGTCCGGTCCCCGAGGACGGGGATCATGGCGATGATGGCGGTCACCCGGAGGAAGACCAGAAAAAACGTCTCGATCTGCGCAGTGGACAGCAGCGGTAGGTTCATCGGGGCGGTTCCTCATCGTTTCCCTGCCGGTTGCACCGACGGGCGCCGTTCCGGGCGACGCTCATTTGACGTACATCGGTATGTTCGAAAAAAGGTTGTGGGTGAACGTCACGAGCAGGTTCATCATCCAGGGCAGGGCAATCAGCATCGCGATCATGACGGCGATGATCTTGGGCACGAAGGTGAGCGTCATCTCGTGAACCTGCGTCACGGCCTGGAAGAGGCTGATGGCGAGCCCCACGATGAGCCCGACGAGCAGGACCGGCGCCGAAACCAGCAGCGTCACCTTCATCGTCTCCGCGGCGATGCCCATGATGAGTTCTGTCGTCATGACCGCTCCTTATGCCCCCCTTAATGAAAGCTCTGGACCAGGGACCCGATGATCAGATACCAGCCGTCGACGAGAACGAACAGGAGCAGCTTGAAGGGCAGGCTGATCATGATCGGCGGCAGCATCAGCATCCCCATGGACAGAAGCACGCTTGCGACGACCATGTCGATGATCAGAAAGGGGATGTAGATGAGGAAGCCGATCTGAAAGGCCGTGTTCAGCTCGCTGATGACGAAGGCCGGTATCAGCACCTGCAGGGGGACGTCGGCCGGCGTGTCCGGTCTTTTCGAATGGGAGATCTTCACAAAGAGCGCCAGGTCTTTCTCCCGGGTCTGTTTGAGCATGAATTCACGGACGGGTTTGGCCGCCTTCTCGAAGGCCTCCTCGCCGGAGATCTGTTCGTTGAAATAGGGCTGAAGCGCGCCGGTGTTCACCTGCTGCCAGACGGGCGTCATGATGAAAAAGGTGAGAAAGAGCGCAAGCCCGATGATGATCTGATTCGCCGGCATCTGCTGGGTGCCGAGGGCGTGCCGGAGGATGGAGAGCACCACGACGATCCTCGTGAAGGAGGTCACCATGACCAGGATGGCCGGCGCGAGCGACAAGACCGTCAGCAGAAGCAGAAGCTGGAGGACGACGGCGACCTTCCCGGGCTGGTCGGCACCGTCGCCGATGCTCAGCTGGATCGTCGGCACGGGAACGGCGGGGGACGCCGAGGTCGGAAGCAGGAGCCCGAGGGCCAGGACCGCTCCCAGCATCATGATCCGACGCCTTGTGCAGAGGCCCCGGAACCCCTCAATCAGGCACGGCATGGTCCCTCCCCGCGAAGCTGAGGGCCTTCAGCTTCCTCTTGTAGAGCGTCAGCTGGTCCATGAGGGCGGGGGATGGAGCCCGGCGGCTCCGCAGCGTCTTGAGCCGATCCAGGGATTCCCGGTCCTCGATCTCCGCCAGAGGGGCGATCTGCTGGTTCGTGACACCCACCACGATCACGCGACCGAGGACGTCGAGGATGACGATGCTGCTCTTGGGCCCGAGATACCGGGTGGAGATGATCTTCACGAACTCGTCGCCCTCGACGCCGCCCCCCGTCTTGTTCATGAACTTCTTCAGAACGTACAGGGCCGCGACCATCAGCCCCAGCACCAGGGCCAGGGCGGACAGCATTTTCAGGATGGAAAGGATGAATTCCCAGGAACTCATCACGCCCTCACTTCAATTTCAGGATTCTCTCCGCCGGGGAGACGATGTCGGTGAGACGGACGCCGAACTTTTCGTTCACGACGACCACTTCACCCCTGGCGATGAGCCGCTGGTTGACATAGACGTCGACGGGTTCCCCGGCGGCCTTCGTCAGCTCGATGACGGACCCCTGACCCAGCTGGAGCAGTTCACCGATGAGCATCCGGCTTCGCCCCAGCTCCGCCGTGAGGGTCAGCGGGATATCCAGGATGAAATCGAGATCGAGCGCCGACCGGCCGGTCCCGCCTTTCTTGATCTCCCCGAAATGAATCTCGTCGACCTCGGTCTTCGGTTCCGGCCCCCCCGGCTCATCCGGCGATTCGGCCGCCGCGCGGGGCCTCGGATCCAGCTTCCCGTCGAGACCGACCGGCACGTTGATTTTCTTCTCCTTGGCGTCACTCTGCTCCATCATGATGAACCTCTCTTCCCGACAGGGTGTCCGAAACCTGCACGGCGTTGTTTCCCCTGAAAACCCCCGGATAACCGTGAAACTTGAGGATGCCCTCCACGAGGATATCCAGGCTGTCCGTGCGGAACCGGTCCAGGAGGACCACGTCCCCCCTCTTGAGCCCCAGAACATCCTTCATGCTGATCTCCGCCTTCCCCAGCTCCGCGACGATCTCCACGCTCGAGGCCATGAGGCCGCTGCGGAATCGACGGGTCCATTCGCGGTCGATCTCGAGATGATCCCCCTGAAAGCCCGACTGGAGTTTTTCGCGCACGGGCTCCAGGACGCCGTGGGGAATGCAGAAGAACAGGGCGCCCGTGGCGCATTCCATCTCGATCTCGCAATGGACGACGAAGACCGCGTCCGTCGGCGCAACGATCTGGGCAAACTGCGGGTTGTACTCCGAGCGCTGGAAGATCACCCTGACGTTCAGGATGTCCTTGAGGGCCTTTTCGAGATCCCCCAGGGCACCCAGAACAACCTTGCGGATGATCCCGTTTTCGATGGCCGTGAACTCCCGTCCCTCCACCTGGTAGGTGGGTTCCCCCTTTCCGCCGAAGAGGATGTCCACGAAGGTGAAGACCACTTTGGACTCCACGACGAAAAGGGCCGACCCCCGGAGCGGGTCGATGCGGAAGACGTTCAGGCTGGTGGGGACGATATGCGTCTTCAGGAACTCCCCGAACTTGGTCGACTCGACGGACACGACGCTGACCTGAACCCCCTCCCGGAGCAGCGCCGCCAGGCTGAGCCGGAAGAGCCGGGCGAAACGCTCGGCCGCCATCTCGAGGCCCGGCAGCCGGCTGTGATACACCTTGTCCCGGTTGACGAGGTCATAGGGAACGACGGCATAGGGCGCCTTCGGCGCCGGTTTCATCGTTTCGATATCGCCGACGGAGATCCCCTTCAGGAGGACGTCGACCTCTTCCTGCGACAGGATATTGGACATGCGCTTGCGTCTGCCCTATTGAATGACGAAATCCGTAAAATAGACCTGAAGGATCTTCCCCCGGCTCAAATAGCCGTTCAACCGGTGGGAGATCTCCTCCTTCAGGCGCTGCTTCCCTTCCGGCGTGGACACGTCCTTGAGTGACTTCGACGCCAGGATCCCGAGGACGGCGTCCCGGAGTTTGGGCTTGATCTCCTTCAGCGCAGGAACCACCTCCGGGTCCGAAAGTTCGAGTTGCAGGACCACCTTCAGGTATCGTTCGCCGCCGTTGTCGATGAGATTGACGATGAAGGCATCCATCGGCCAGAGCGTCCCGGCGTCTGCGCTCCGCTGGGCCGCCGCCTTCTTCGCCGACTGCTGGTCCATGTAGTATCTCGCGCCGAGGGCACCACCCGCCAGGAGAAAGACAAGCAGGAAACCCGCGACGAACCACTTCCGATAGGGCCGCTTTTTCGTCACCTTCTCCTCGACGGCCGGATCAGCGGCCTGGGCGTAACCTTCCCTCTCTTTCGCCATGAAGACTCCTCACAAGAAACCGGATTTCTGTGAAACGTCAAGTATATCCGGCACTTGAAATTGTTGCATTCGCCCCTCGGAGGGCACAAAAGTACACAACTTGCTTGAGCAATTTCCATACCAATCGGGTGTGATGGAAAGCGGCGGGTGCCCGGCGGGGCGGAGGCGGACCGTCCGGGTACAGCGAAAAGGCGAGCCCCGGCGGGATGCGGGCTTTCCGCCCCCGGGCCCGCGGGGGGGATCGGGTTCATCGGGTAGGGGATGCCCGCCGCGGAGACAGCCGGGCGGGCTCCCCCTTCGTCATAAATTTGACGTCATACCCGGCGACGGGGGAGCCGCCGCCGGGGTTTCCTCTACCGCTTGGTGTTCATCAGTTCGGCCAGCATCTGGTCCGTCGTCGTGATGATCTTGGTGCAGGCCTGGTAGGCGCGCTGCGCCGTGATCATGTTGACGAATTCGGTGCTGAGGTCGGTGTTCGACTGCTCCAGGGAGTTGGCGATCAATCCCCCCAGGCCGGCCGTCGTCGGCCCGTTGATGACCGCCTGACCGGACAGGAGGCTTTCCCGAAAGAGGTTGTCGCCCGCCTTGTCCAGCTCCCAGGGGTTGGCAAAACTGGCGAGCATCACCCGGCCGAGGGACACCGTCTGGGCATTGGTGAAGAAACCGCTCACGGTCCCGTCCTTCTCGACGGCCACACTGCGCAGGAACCCGGCGGGGTAGCCGTCGGCGTAGATGTTCCGGACCACGGAGTTGCTCGCATAACCCGTCACCTCCTCCGCCGTGAGCCCGACGACATCCCAGTTCACCACGCCGCCGACCCCGATCGTGGCCCCGTTGCCGGGGGAGGCGAAGGTGAAGGTGATGTCAGCCGCCGGGCTTGTGAGAACCCCGTTGGCATCGAAGACGAGCTGGTTGGCCGACTGCGCCGTGGCCGCGACCCCGTCCAGATCCGCCGCGAAATCCCACGTTCCGACGGCCGCGTTCTTCGTGAAGGTGATGGACAGGCTGTGCTGCGCCCCGAGGCTGTCGTAAATCGTCACGGCGGAGACGAAGGTTTGGCCCGTTGCGGCATCGGCATTGAGGTTCATGCCCGTTCTGAACTCCGTCGTCACGGCCGGCTGGGAATGGGCGTTTCTCACGTTGATGTCGCCGATGGCGTTGGGTGCGGCGCTGAAGTAATCATACCCCTGAACGCGGTACCCGTTGACATCGATGAGGTAGCCGTCCTCATCGATCCGAAAGGCCCCCGCTCTCGTGTAGAACCGGGAATTCTCCGAGTCCTTGACGATGAAAAAACCTTCCCCGTCGATGGCCAGATCCAGCGGGCTGCCCGTCGATTCCAGTGCGCCCTGGCTGAACTGGGTGGCGATGTCGGCGATCATGACCCCCTGCCCGATCTGTGCGACACCGGTCCCGGTGCCCGTCGTCAGGCTCTGGCTCAAGACGTTTGCAAAATACATCCTCCCGGCCTTGTACCCCATCGTGTTGGCATTGGTCACGTTGTTGCCGATGACGTCCAGTTGCCTCGACGTGGCGTTGAGCCCGGTGATGGCGATCCAAAGTGCGCTTCCCATGGTGATAACCTCCCGTGTGGTTGATCGTTCAGCTGCTTTGCGGTCTGACGACGGAGAGCACGTCCGAAAGGGCGACCTCTCGCCCGTCGACGATCAGGTACGGCGTCTCCTGCCGGTAGTTGACGCCGGTGACGATGCCGCGCGAGACACCCGCGGCGGAAACAGCGTTCCCCGCGGCGTCCGATGCGGTCACCTCGAAGGTGAAATTCCCTGCGAGGCCTCTCGGGTTCGACCAGGTCACGGCGTTCGTGCCCTTCCTCTGACCGGTAGGTGTGATCGTATCGACGAGGCGCCCCTGCGGATCATAGATCCTCACCCAGACGCGGTCGGCATCCGCCGCGAGGTCATAGGACAGGCCCACGGACCCGCCCGCGGCCGTGAAGGCGTTCCCCCGGGTCGTCACCTCCTGGCCGATGAGGCCGACGAGCTGGCTGTTGTTCAAAGTGGCCTGCCTCTGGCTCAGGGTCTTCAGCTCGGCGTAGACGTTCTGAAGCTGCTCGAGGCTCGAGAACTGCGCGAGCTGCGCCGTGAACTCGGTCCCGTCGAGGGGATTGAGGGGGTTCTGGTTCTTGAGCTGGGCGATGAGCATCTTCAGAAACTCCTCCTTGCCCATGATCTTGCCGGCCGTTGTCTTGCCGCTCGCGCCGCCCGTTACACTCGTTGTGCTTTCGATTCCCAGTCCTGCCATCTTCCGATCCTCCCTCTCATCCTCTTTGAGGATTACGCAAAAATGTTGACCAGCCTCGATTCATCGGTGTCCGGGGTCCGCCGGACCTCGCCTGGATCCGCCTTCGCCCCCCGGGCATTCGGCTCATCGCCCTCCGGCCGGGCGCGGCCTTCGGGTGAAGAGCCGCGTTCATGGAGCATCCCCGCAAACTCGCTGCCGGACCGGTCCTGCACGAGGACGTCCACCCGGTCGACCTGAAGCCCCTGGTCGCCGAGGGCGTTCTTCAGATGAGCGAGACTGGATTCCAGCACCTGCTTGACCTCGTGGTTGTCGGCAAGCATCACCAGGCTGACCTTGTTCTCCCGCACCTGTATGTCCATGTCGAGCGTGCCGAGCTGGGGGGGATGGAGGGTGATGACCACGCGTCCGGAGCCTCCCCGAAGGACGTTTCCTGCGCCTTCCACGATCTGGGGGATGATGACCTGCGGTCTCAGCGGCCCGGGACTCTCTGTCACACGGCCGGTGACGGATTCGCTTCTCGCCTGGAGAACGTTCGCGAAACGCTCCTCCTGGCGGCCCGTTCCATCCGCCGCGGTGCTCCGGCCCTCGGCAACGGGGGCCTTCGTACCCTCTGCCCTGTCCTTGAGATTCGTCGCATCCGTCCGGGACGTCTCCGCACGGGCCGCTTCGGTCTTCTTCTGCCCCCTGGACGCCCCCGCCTCTTTCGAATGGGCGTTATCGGCGTGCAGGCTCGCCTTCTCCGACTTTCCCTTTGGCTGTGTCAACTCGGAAACCCCCGTCAGCGTCGCCTTCGGGGACTTGATGCTCTGCGCGCGGTTCAGGAGAATCTCCGAGGCATCCAATCGCCGGATCGCCTTGTCCTCCCTGACGACAGCCGTGAGCGGGCTCCTGCGCGACCGGACGTTCCCGGTTTCAGGGGCCGCCGACCCGTTGCCCGCTCCGAGCGTCGATGCCGATGCCCGCTCCGACCGTTCCGCCGCCGCCCTGAGCGCCCTGTCGAATTTCTTTCCGCTCTTCAGAATCGACTCCGCCTCTTTGGCGGCGGTCGCTTCTTTTTCACCGGTCTTCTGCGCTTCCTTCAAGTCTTCCCGCAATCCTTCCGCCCGGCCTGCGGCCTTCGACACTTTCTCGGCGGCCATCCGTCTCCGGGCCTCGGTTCCGGTTTCGAGGGTGTGCCCCGTCAACATCTTTCCTTCCATTCCGGCGCGGTTCCCGGCCTTACCGGCACCCCCCGCTCCTGTCCCCCCGGTCTGAATCCGCGCCTTCACCTGAAGGAGGGCCGAACTCCTTTCGCTCTGGATGGATCCGTTGCCGGCCGCCTTCGCCATCGACCCTGAAAGGATGTTCGCAAATGACGATGTTTCCTCCGGAGCGGCAGCGCTTAGCTTTTTCCGGGCCGAGCCTTTCTGGTTGACCGCGGCCGTACCCTCCTTGAGACCCGCCTTGGCGGGGGTCGCCCCCTGCTTCAATAAGAAAGGTGTCACCGCTGGGTTCATGGCATACCTCGATCTTTTTGACCTCAGGGAGGAGCAACGCGTATGCCATCCCCCCTGCACAAAAAAATGCACGTGATATCGACGATATACAAAATGACCGCGGTTGCTGAGACCTCGGGAAAGGAAAAAGTTGCCTATTGTCCCGCCGCGGCGACGTAAAAAAATACCCGCCGCAGGGAAGCAGTGAAAACGCGGCAGGGGCTGTCTTATGTTCTTCTTCCGTTGTTGGACCAATGAGCGGGATTCTGGAGAGCGAAATGAGACGCGCTTTTGGTAACCGATCTGCACGAAGCGAAACGCCCGCAGCGCAAACTCTTTGAGCGCGAAGGGCGAGTTTCTGCGTCTGCAGTTGCGCAAGTGTTCGATCGGCCAAAAACCGTC
>FWPV01013554.1_pt1 | contig 12207 bp, 12 predicted proteins | sample 2228371 | NCBI WGS metagenome assembly FWPV01 (sample SAMEA103939776, study PRJEB20133) | metagenome | reverse complement strand
CTCCAAACAGTTTTTCAATCTCTTTTATTGATTCTTTTTCAATTTTAGTAAGAATCTTTTTTTGAAGTCTTTGTTTATTTAAAATATAAAAAGATTTTTTCCACGAATGAGATTTAGGTGGAATATAAGTTTTTTCCTAATATGTGTTTTATTATTAGAGATAGGTTTATCTTCAAAATAATCTCGTTTATTAAAGAGATTAGAAATTTTAATTTCCTTGGGATTATCAAGTAAAGAGGATTGAAAAATAATATTATCTTTATAGAGGGGAAAGACACGATTATCAGGCAAAAGGCAAATGGTGATAATAGAATTTAGAGAAAGAGTGCTTAAAAGAAGAAGAAGGAATTTGAAAAGTTCTACCACGAAATTTTAAAAGTATTGTCGTTATTAATCGTGCGTTGTTCTTTAATACAAATAAATTTTGATTAATTTTTTTATTTGGTGGAGAAGCAGGGCTCTTTTTTAGCAAGCCTTCAAAGCCGTATTTTAATAATTTGTTTTTTAATCTTGAAATATGGACATAACTTAAGCCGAGTCCGTCAGAAGCCTCTTTTCCGTTAATTTTTCTATCTATTAAATCTTTTAAACCCTTATATTTCTGGAGATCTTTCATAGTTACTATTAATTTTTTCTCCATTTTGGTAGCCTCCTTTTTTGATTATTTTCATTAAAAGGCTACCATATTTATTTAACATTTCAAAATAGTACTAACTCTTAACATTTTAAAATAGTAATATCAGTTTTTCAATATCCTGTTGACTTATAAGATTAACAATAATATAATAACAAAAATTTATGAATATATTATTTTATTTATTTTTTAATAGGTGATTAAATGAATATAAATACTATAAAGGTTGGATTGATAGGTTTCGGAACAATTGGAGCGGGGGTTGTAAAATTATTTCAAAATTCATCTAAATTAATTAATAAAAAGGCAGGAATTAATGTAGAACTTGTTAAGATATGTGATATTGATTTGAAAACAGACAGGGGGATAAAGGTAAGTAAAGATATACTTACTAAAAACGCCAGTGATATTATTAATAATCCAGATATTGACATTGTTATTGAATTAATAGGAGGTTATCATCCTGCTTTTGATTTTGTAATGAAAGCAATGTCAAATAAAAAACATATAGTAACTGCGAATAAAGCTATGATATCAAAATACTGGGATAAATTATTATCTGCATCACGTGATAATAAAGTAGAAATAATGGCAGAAGGTTCAGTGGGCGGTGGAATTCCGATACTCCGGGCTATTGATAAAGGTCTTGCAGCAAACAGAATAGAAAAAATTATAGGTATTTTGAACGGAACCTGTAATTATATTTTAACAAAGATGACTTTAGAAAAAATATCTTTTAATGTGGCGTTAAAAGAAGCTCAGGCAAAAGGTTTTGCAGAAGCAGACCCGTATCTTGATATAAGTGGTCTGGATTCAATGCATAAAATTATTGTTCTTTCTAATTTATCATTTGGAGTAATTGTAAAAGAAAAAGATGTTTATGTTGAAGGCATAAAAAACGTTGATTCAATGGATATTCAATTTGCAGATGAATTAGGTTATGTTATGAAATTGCTTGCAATAGCTACGCTTGAAAAACAGGGATTAAATGTCAGGGTACATCCTGTCCTTGTTTCAAAAAATAATTTAATTGCTTCTGTTAATTATGAATATAATGCAATATATGTAAAAGGTGATGCTGTTGGAAGTACGATGTTTTATGGGAAAGGTGCCGGACAGATGCCAACGGCATCTGCTGTTTTATCAGATGTAATATATATTGCAAGAAATATTGCAAATGAAAAAAAATATATTCCTGGCAATAATAAAAAAGAAGATATAAAAATTTGTTCAATTGAAAATATAAAAAGCAAATATTATATTAGATTTAACGTGGTGGATAAAGCAGGGGTTTTAGCTAAAATTTCAGGAGTTCTGGGAAAAAATAATATAAGTATAGAATCAGTAATTCAAAAATCAAGACATTCACATTTAAAAGTGCCTGTGGTAATTATGACATACGAAGCTATTGAAGAAAATTTTATAAAAGCAATAAAAAAGATTGATAGTATGAAAGATATTGTGAAAGAAAAGACGGTTTTTTACAGAGTCCTTGATTAAACAAAATAAAAAATTAAATTCCTGTTTTATTTTATTCTGTAGTTATTGGATGCAGGAACAATTTATTGTTCAGGAGATTTATGAATATGTATAAAGGTGTAATTAATAGATACAGAGAATATTTACCTGTTAGTGATAAAACCCCTGTTGTAACACTTTTGGAAGGAAACACTCCGCTTATAAGGTTTTTCAATATTGAAAAATTAATAGGAGAAAATGTAGAAGTATATGGGAAATATGAAGGGTTAAATCCAACGGGGTCTTTTAAGGATAGAGGAATGACGCTTGCCATTTCAAAAGCACTTGAAAAGGGTATGAAAGCAACAATATGTGCTTCAACGGGAAATACATCTGCTTCCGCTGCTGCATATTCTAAGCGTGGTGGGCTTAAATCTTATGTTATAATACCAAATGGTTATATAGCTTTAGGCAAATTATCCCAGGCCCTTATTCATGGGGCTAAAGTAATTGCAGTAGAAGGTAATTTTGATATTGCTCTTGAAATGGTAAAGAAAATTTGCGAAAATTATCCTGTTGAACTTGTTAATTCCTTAAATCCTTTCAGGATTGAAGGGCAAAAAACAGGAGCTTTTGAAATAATAGATGTGTTAGGTGATGCACCGGATTATCATTGTATACCGGTTGGAAATGCTGGTAATATAACAGCATACTGGAAAGGATATAAAGAATATAAAGAAAAAGGTAAATCAACAAAGCTTCCAAAGATGCTTGGATTTCAGGCAGCGGGTGCTGCTCCAATTGTTAATGGTAAACCGATTGAGAAGCCAGAAACAATAGCAACTGCAATAAGAATAGGGAATCCGGCAAGCTGGAAACAAGCTGTAGCGGCAAGAGATGAGTCGGGTGGCTTAATAGATACTGTAACTGATGATGAGATTATTGAAGCATATAGATTATTAGCGGAAAAAGAAGGTGTGTTTGTTGAACCGGCCTCAGCAGCATCAGTTGCGGGTTTATTAAAATATAGCAAGAAGAAATATTTTAATAATGATAAAAAAATTAGAATAGTATGTATCTTAACAGGTCATGGGTTAAAAGATCCTGACAGGGCAATAAAAAGTGTGGAATTTAAACCAGTTGTTGTTAAACCAGATTTAAATGAAATAATAAAAATTATTGAACAATAGGAGGATAAAATGAGAAAAAGTATATGGATAATATTTTTTAGCATGGCATTTATGATTTATGCAAAAAATGCATATGATTATTATAACGATGCTTATGATTTATATCTTGCAGGAAATTATAAAAATGCAGTAAAACTTTATAAAAAAGTAATAAAAATGAAACCGGATTTTGTCAAACCATATAATAAATTAGGATTAACATATATTGCTTTAAAACAGGTTGACCATGCTATATTTTATTATAAAAAAGCAATTCATATAGACCCTAATTGTGCTGAGGCATATTATAATTTAGGTGTAGCCAGTGAGATAAAATATAAAGATAATACAAAAAAAGCAGAAGAAGCTTATGAAAAAGCAATTAAATTGAACAACGATGATTATTCATTTGTTCGTGCATCTCTTAATTTAGCGAGAATTTATAGAAAACAAAAAAAGTTTGATGATGCAATTTTATTATTAAGAGAAGCAGTAAAAAAAGAGCCTGCGTTTGCACCTCTATACAATGAAACAGGACTTACTTATTTTGACAGCAATTTATATGATTTTGCAATTAATAATTTTAAAAAGGCAATTGATGTTGAAGAGCAAAAAAAGTATCCAGAAGCTGCTACCAATCTTGGTGTTGTTTATTTAAAGCAAGGGAAACTTGCAAAAGCTATTGCACAGTTTGAAGAGGCAATAAAGATGGATGATAAATTCCCCGGGTCTCATTATAATTATGGAAATGCTCTTGTGATAAATGGCTTTTATGAAAAGGCAAAGGCGCATTTAAAAAAAGCTATATTATTAAATCCAGATTTTACTGAAGCATATTATACTCTGGGTAAAGCGCATGAAAAATTGAATGAATTTGATGATGCTACAAAAGCATATAAACTGGCACTGGAAAAAGATAAAAATTATATCCCTGCCAAAACAGCACTTGACGAGTTAAAACGATTACGTCTGGCTTTTAGAGACCATATACAGTTTAAAAAGAAGAAGGCAGAAGGCGAAGAAGAGGAAGTTGTAGAAGAGGAAGAATTAACCGAAGAACAACTTGCAGCAAAAAAGAAAGCAAAAGAACAGGAAGAAGACGTAGAGGATTTAAGGCTACCAGAAGATAAACCTACCCCGGAAGAAGGGGAAGCAGAAGAATAATATTATTTTTTAAAATATAAAATTTTCGGGAATCTTTCATGAAATATATAATCCTTTTAGCCGATGGTATGGCAGACAGACCAATAGCTGAACTTGGAAATAAAACACCATTAGAAGTTGCAATTAAACCCAATATGAATTCTATTTTTAAAAAGAGTATATGTGGTATGGTGAAACCATTATGCGAAGGACTTCCTCTTGGTTCGGACGTTGGTAATTTATCAATATTGGGTAATGATCCACATAAATATTATACGGGAAGAGCTGCAATGGAAGCAGCAAATTTAGGTATAGAATTAAAACAAAATGAAGTTGCATTTAGATGTAATCTTGTTTATGTAAGAAATGGTAAAATGATGGATTACAGTGCAGGTCATATATCCACTAAAGAAGCAAAAGAATTAATTAAAATGATTGATTCAAAACTGGGAAGTAAAGATGTCAGATTTTATCCCGGCAAAAGCTACAGGCATATAATGGTTATGAAAGGTGGAGAAAATATAAAAGCAGTTGCGCCTCATGATATATATGGTCAAGAATTTGAAAAATATTTTCCAAAAGGTAATAAAAGTAATTTTTTAATTCAATTAATGCAGGATTCACAATTGTTATTGGAAGGACATGAAATAAATGTGCAAAGACGTGCTGAAGGTAAAGCTCCTGCTAATATGATATGGTTATGGGGACAGGGTAAAAAACTAGAACTTCCAAAACTAAAGGACATATATAATCTGGAAGGTGCTGTTATTTCAGCAGTAGATCTTGTAAATGGCATTGGATTATCCATGGGCTTAGAAGTTATTAATGTTCCGGGAGTTACAGGATATATAGATACAAATTTTAAAGGTAAAGTTGATTATGCTTTAAAAGTATTAAAAAAGAAAGATTTTGTTTATTTACATATAGAAGCAACAGATGAAATGGGGCATAATGGAGATGTCCAGGGTAAAATAAAAGCTATTGAATTATTTGACAGCGAAGTTGTAGGTCCTGTATTTGAAGGTATGAAGAAGTTTGGTGATTTTAAATTGATGATTACTTCCGATCATGCTACACCAATTTGTGTTAGAACACATACAGATGACCAGGTTCCATTTTTTATTTATAATTCAAAATCAGAAAATATTAATCCTGTTGAAATTTTAAGCGAAGTAGAGGTAGCAAGTAAATCAGAGATAAGATTTGAAAATGGATGGGAATTATTTCCTTTTTTTATCAAACAATAATTAAGATAAAAGGAGAATTATATGGCTTTAATTGTTCAAAAGTATGGCGGAGCATCGCTTGCAACCCCTGAAAAATTTCTATATGTTGCAGATAGAATTATTAAGGAGAAGAAAAAAGGTAATAAAATGGTTGTTGTTGTATCTGCCCCTGGTGATACCACTGATGATTTGATTGAATTTGCAAAAGCTATAACTAAAAATCCAGCGGAAAGAGAACTAGATATGTTACTGGCAACAGGCGAACAACAGTCAATAGCATTGATGAGTATGGCGTTAATATCAAAAGGATATAAAGCTATTTCATTTACAGGAGCGCAAGTTGGAATTATTACAGATAAAAAGTATACTAAAGCAAGAATATTAAAAATTAAAGGAATAAAAAAAGTAAAAGATGCCTTAAATAAAGGATATATTGTTGTTATAGCTGGTTTTCAGGGAATAACTGAAGATGAAGATATTACAACACTGGGAAGAGGTGGTTCTGATTTGACAGCTGTTGCCATAGCAAAGGCTTTAAAAGCTGATGTATGTGAATTTTTGAAGGATGTTGAGGGTGTTATGACAACCAATCCTGAAATATCAAAAGATGCAAAAAAAATAGACTATTTAAGTTATGATGAGATGCTTGAACTGGCAAGTAGTGGAGCGCAGGTTTTATATAATCGTTGTGTAGAATTTGCTAAAAATTATAATATTGTTTTACATGTACGAGGTACTTTTACTGATAAGATTGGTACAATTATTAAAAAGGAGGATAGAAATATGGAAAAAGTGGTTGTCAGTGGCATTACATATAATAAAAATGAGGCAAAGATAACTATCCTGAATGTTCCTGATAGACCTGGCATAGCAGCTTTTATATTTACAAAAATTGCTGATGCAGATATTAATGTTGATATGATAGTTCAGAATATAAGTCAGAGGGGAACAACAGATATATCTTTTACAATTTTAAAGAAAGATATAGAAAAAATAAAAAAAGTTTTATTTGATATTGTAAAAAAAATAAAGGCAAAAGGTTATTTAATAGATGATAAAATAGGAAAGGTATCTGTTGTAGGTGTTGGAATGAGAACTCACACAGGTATTGCTTCTAAAATGTTTAAAGCACTTGCAGCCAGAAAAATAAATATTGAAATGATTTCTACATCCGAAATAAAAATATCAGTTGTTGTCCATTCAGACAAGGTTAATGAATCTGTTAAGGTTTTGCATAAAACTTTTAATCTGGGTAAAAAAAATATTAAGACTGAAAAAATTTAATTTATTAATTAAATAAATATAAGTAATATAATTCCATAAGGCAGGTGTTAAATATGACAGATGAACCAGGAATCCAGCAACAGAATGGAAATACAGATAAACAGCAGATAAAAAAGGATAATATAGAAGAGTTTTCTATTAAATGGCATTTGAAAGTTTTAACGACTATTTATGTAGTTCTTGCTGTTTTTTATTTAATCTTGAAATTTACACTTAAATGAGGCGTTTTTATGAAGAAAAAGAAAATTTACATTTATGATACAACTTTAAGGGATGGTGCTCAAAGCGCCCGGATTAACTTTTCTTTAAGCGATAAACTGCTTATTACAAAAAAACTTGATAAATTGGGTATTGGTTTTATAGAGGGCGGATGGCCGATGAAAGGAGTAAATACAAAAGATTTTGAATATTTCAGCGAAGTAAAGAAACTAAGACTAAAAAATACAAAAATTGCTGCTTTTGGTTCTACAAGAAGAGCAAAAAATAAAGTAAAAGACGACCCTGTGTTGAATTCTTTACTTGAAGCCGATACCGCAGTTGTAACAATTTTTGGTAAAACATGGTTATTACATGTAAGCAATGTTTTACATATTACTCCGGAAGAAAACTTAGAAATAATTAGAGAATCTATTGAATATTTAAAAGATAATAAAAGAATGGTTATATACGACGCCGAACATTTTTTTGACGGGTATAAGGATGAACCAGAATATGCAATTAAATGTTTAAAAGTTGCAGAACAAGCAGGGGCTGATTTTATATGTTTATGCGATACAAATGGTGGAACATTGCCTCACGAAATGGATAAAATATCAAAGAATGTTTTTGAAAATATAAAAGCTCCATTAGGTATTCATACACACAATGATTCTGAATTAGCAGTGGCTAATTCAATAATTGCAATACAGAATGGTTTTGTAATGGTTCAAGGAACTATGAATGGATTTGGCGAACGTTGCGGTAATGCAAATTTAGTATCAATAATTCCGGCATTGAGTTTAAAGATGAATTATATAACCATTCCTGAGAAATCATTGAAAAAATTAACAGAAACATCGCATTATATTTATGAAATAGCAAACATAATACCACCTGACAATCAGCCTTATACAGGTAAAAATGCTTTTGCCCATAAAGCAGGGGTCCATGCAGATGCTATGTTAAAAGAAGAAAAAGCATATGAACATATAAATCCTGAAATAATAGGAAATAATAGAAGGATACTGATAACAGACCAGGCCGGCACAAGTTCATTAATTTATAAAGCAAAAGAGATGGGCTTCAATCTTAATAAAAGTGATCAAACCACTAAGGATTTAATAGTGAAGATTAAGAAATTAGAAAGCGAAGGATACGAATTTGAAGCTGCCGACGCATCATTATTTATTTTTTTGAAAAAGAATCTATCACACTATAAGCCTTTTTTTGAATTAAAAGGATTAAGGGTTATAAATGAAGAGCGTGGGGGTGAATTATTTACCGAAGCAACGATAAAGATAAAAGTAAAAGATATTTTTGAACATACCGCGGCAGAAGGCAATGGTCCTGTAAATGCTCTTGATAATGCCCTTCGCAAAGCGCTACTTAGATTTTATCCTGATATAAAGGATATGCGTCTTGTTGATTTTAAAGTGCGTGTAATAGATGGAGCAGAAGGCACGGCAGCAAAGGTCAGGGTGCTTATTGAAAGCGCGGATAAAAAGGATTTATGGACCACTGTTGGCGTATCTGAAAATATTATAGAAGCAAGCTGGCTTGCGCTTGTAGATAGTGTAGAATATAAACTTTTAAAAAATAAATAAATATTTTTTTTAAAAATACCATGGTGTAAAAATGAAATCAGATGTATACTGGACAAAATTTGGCGCTGAAAATATGGATGATAGTATTTTAAATAGATTAAATAAATTATTTGACAGGGCTGGCGCTGGAGGAATAATAAAAGAAAATGATATGGTTGCCATAAAGGGACATTTTGGTGAAGAAGGCAATGTATCATATATTTCTCCTGTTTTTTACAGGGCAATAGTTGATAGAATAAAACTTTGCGGTGGTATGCCTTTTATTTCTGACACCAATACACTTTATGTTGGCGAGCGTAATAATGCTGTAAAACACTTAAACCTTGCTTTAAAACATGGGTTTTCATTTGCTACGGTAAACGCTCCTGTATTAATTGCCGATGGATTGACCGGGATGGATTTTGTAGAAGAAGAAATAAATTTAAAATATATAAAAAAGGCAAAAATTGCTTCTGCTTTTTACTGGGCAAATACAATTGTGGTTTTAAGTCATTGTAAGGGACATATGTTGACTTCTTTCGGTGGAGCAATTAAAAATATTGGAATGGGTTGTTCTCCGAAGCCTGGAAAACAGGAGCAACATTCTGGAGGGGCTCCAAAGTTTAAATCAAAGTATTGTACAGGATGTGGAGAATGTGTTGAATGGTGTAATTATAATGCAATAAAGATACAGGATAAAAAAGCAGTAAATGATCCTTCAAAATGCATCGGTTGTGGCGAATGTATTGCTGCGTGCAGATTCAATGCAATAGATACATTCTGGGATTCTGAAATTGAAAAAATGAATGAAAAAATGGTTGAATATGCATATGCGTTGATGAAAATTAAAAAAGAAAAGATTATTTTTTTTAATTTTTTAATGAATATCACTCCTGAATGTGATTGCATGCCATCAACTGATAAATATTTAGTTCCTGATATAGGCATCCTGGCATCTTTTGACCCTGTGGCAATTGATCATGCATCAGTTGAATTAATTAATGCAGCAAATGTGATTGAAGAGAATGTTGGTGGTAAAAGTGATTATAATTTAAACTATTCAAAAAGAGATAAATTCAAAATGGTTCATTCAAATCTGGATTGGAAAATACAATTGAAATACGGTCAGGAAATAGGACTTGGAAATATGGATTATGAATTAATAGAGGTAAAATAAAAGTGAATAATAAAGGGATTGGCGTTTTTGATTCTGGTGTAGGCGGTCTTACAGTTGTTAAGGAAATAATGAAACAATTGCCAAAAGAAACTATTTATTATTTAGGCGACACAGCAAGGGCGCCATATGGCTCCAAAACAAAAGAAACAATAATTAGATTTTCAAAGGAAATAATATCTTTTCTATTAAGAAAAGATGTTAAAATAATAGTTGTTGCATGTAATACATCTTCTGCACTTGCACTAAATGAATTAAGGAAGGAGTTCGAAATAAACATAATAGGTGTTATTGAAGCAGGTGCCCGTGCCGCTATTGATGTGAGTAAAAATAAGAGAATCGGGATAATTGGAACAAAAGCAACTATTAATAGTCAAGCATATGAAAAAATAATAAAAAAATATGATAAAAGAATCATGGTATTCTCTTATGCCACCCCGTTATTAGTTCCACTGGTAGAAGAAGGCTGGATTTTTGAAAGAGAAACAGAAATAATTTTAGCTAAATATATGAATTATTTTAAAGATAAAGATATTGACACATTACTCTTAGGATGTACTCATTATCCATTATTAAAGCCCCTTATAAAAAAGATAAATCCACGTATAAATATTATTGATTCTGCAATTGAAATATCAAAATCAATAAGAATTTTGCTTGAAACAGGTGGCATGCTTGCAACAAAAAATAACAGTAAAAAATCATCTTTTTTTGTTACAGATACTCCGGAAACATTTAATAAAATAGCAAAATTGTTTTTGAAAGAAAAAATGATTTATGCAAAAAAAGTAGATTTATAAGAGGAAAAATAAAATGTATGAATTAAAAATTCGTGATAATTTTTCAGCAGCACATAATTTAAGAAATTATAAAGGAAAGTGTGAGCATTTACATGGTCATAATTATAGTGTAATAGTTTCTTTTATCTCAAAAAAAACAGATAAAAATGGACTTGTAATTGATTTTGTTTTTTTAAAAGATATTTTAAAAAAAGTACTTGATAAATTAGACCATAAATATTTAAACGAAGATGTTGATTTTTTTAAAAACAATAATCCTTCGGCGGAAAACATTGCAAAATATATTTTTAAATCATTAAAAAAGAAAGTTAAATACCCTGAAATTAAAGATGTGTGTGTTTATGAAACAGAAAATTCCATGGTAATTTATTCTGAATAACAGGTGATTTATGAGGATTGATGGAAGACAACCAGATGAATTGAGAAAAGTTCAAATAACAAGAAATTTTACAAAATTTGCAGAGGGTTCAGTATTAATAGAATCTGGAGATACAAGGGTTTTATGTAATGCAAGCGTTTTAAATGAAGTGCCGCAATTTCTAAAAGGAAAGAACAGCGGGTGGATAACGGCTGAATATTCTATGTTACCACGCTCAACCGCTATAAGGACTGCTCGCGATTCTTCAAAAGGTAAAATAAATGGTAGAGCGCAGGAAATTCAACGTTTGATTGGAAGGTCATTACGCAGTGTGGTTGATATGGCAAAATTAGGAGAAAGAACAATAATACTTGATGCAGATGTTATTCAGGCGGATGGCGGCACGAGAACTGCTGCTATTACAGGAAGTTTTGTTGCTTTATATGATGCCATTCAAAAACTTTTAAAAAATGGAGAAATAAATGAGAATCCATTAAAAGGTTTTGTTGCAGCTGTTTCTGTTGGTATTTTAAATAATATTGAAATACTTGATTTGAATTATGAAGAAGATTCTACTGCAGAAGTTGATATGAATGTCGTTATGATTGATGCAGATAAATATGTTGAAATTCAATCTACTGCTGAAAAAAAATCTTTTTCACAAGAAAATTTATTAAATTTGTTGTCACTTGCAAAAAAAGGAATAAATGAATTAATTAAAATTCAAAAATTTTCTCTCGGTTTAAAATGACAAAAATTGTTTTAGCAACAAATAATAAAGATAAAATAAAAGAAATAAAAGACATTTTAAAAAACAGAAATTGCAAAATTTTTACTTTAGCCGATATTGGTTTAAAAAAGAAGATAAAAGAAACCGGGGAAACAATATCGGATAATGCACGAATAAAAGCAAGGACTATAAGAAAATATGTTAAGGATGCAATTATTCTATCAGATGATACTGGTTTGGAAGTTGATTTTCTGGCTAAAGCCCCGGGGGTTTATTCCTCCCGGTTCGCAGGATATGGTTGTTCTTATGAGGATAATTATAAAAAATTACTATGGGTTTTAAGAGAAGTACCATGGAATAAAAGAAAAGCAACATTTAAAACAGCTGTTTGCATAATATTCCCCGATGGTAAAGAAAAATTAGTTACAGGTAAAACAGATGGCTATATTA
>FWPV01013552.1_pt1 | contig 12208 bp, 10 predicted proteins | sample 2228371 | NCBI WGS metagenome assembly FWPV01 (sample SAMEA103939776, study PRJEB20133) | metagenome | reverse complement strand
TGCAACAATTCACCCGCAAGGCGGATATTGCCTGCCGCTACGGCGGCGAAGAATTTCTGGTCTTAATGCCGGGGGCGACCGTGGAATTCGCCGCCCAACGCGCCGAAGAACTGCGCCGAATTTTCGAGGGCAGCCCCTGCCTGTTTGGCGACGCGAAAATCCGCTTCACTGTCTCGATGGGCGTTGCCGCGTTACGCAGCGCCGAACACCCTGCCGATGTGATACACCGCGCCGACCAGGCGCTTTATGCCGCCAAGCAAAACGGGCGCAACCGGGTGGTCGTCGAGGCTTCCTCGTTGCCCCAGTGATTCCCGGCCAACCTGCCCGGCATCCCCTTTGACTGCGTTACCCAGACGATGCCGCTCCCCTGCGAAACTGCAACGCATTGACAGACAGATACAACGTCCGCCGCATGGCGCGGACGCAAAAAAGCCCCTGCATCCCCCGCCTTGGCAGATGAAGCCTTTGGGCGTTTTATTTTGGCGCGCCAAACGTTCGCAGCAGACGTTCTACAGCCCTTCGGCGATTTTCATTACCCCATGTGGATTGATGAGCGTTAATCGCTCGCGCCCGGTGGAAATCAGCCCTTGTTTTTCCCAGGCGCTCAGCACCCGGCTTACGGTAAACAGCGTGGTACCAGCCATTTCAGCCAAATCTTGCCGCGAAAACAGCAACTCAATCGAGACGCCTTCGTCTATCCGGTTGCCTGTTTGCGCCGCCAATCGCAGCAAGACTCGCGCGATTCTCTGCTCTACTTTTTCTGTCACCATCTCACGATATCGGTTTTGCATTTCGGCAATATAGCCGGTCATCAACTTCATCAACCCAAAAGACAGATGCGGGTGTTCTTGCAAAAATTGACGAAACTGGTCGCTGCGGATGGCAATGGCGGAACTGTCTTCTAGCGCTTGGGCGCAAGCCGGGTAGGTTGCCAGTGGGTCGACTGCGCCAACCGCGCCAAACAACTGGTTCGGGTTCAGCGTCCGCAGGTTGACCATTTGACCATCCGGGGCAATCTGGCAGAGTTTGGCGCGCCCGGTCAGCATGATGTAAAGATATTCGGCTGGGTCGCCTTGCATGAAAAAGAATGCGCCTTCTTCGATGGCGCGCAGGATTCCCATGCGGGCTATCAGCCGCGCTTCTTCATCGCTGGCGTCTTTTAGAACTGCCACCCGCCGAACGGCGGATTCAAACAGGGCATGATTGTCCATGCCCCCAACTATACTACTTTATTTCAAAATTTTCGACATTTACGTCAACCCGCCCCAAAGATACAGAAACCTTTGAGGCGGGTATTGGCGCGGAAGGATAAAGTAACGTCAGTTCGGCATAACCGTCCCGAAGGCTGATTTGTGGCTTGCATCGCGCTCGAAGCGAAGCCTTCGGGGCGTTGAAAAGCCTATCTCAAATTCGGGATACTGCGCCTAGCCGATGAACGTCAGATGCTGGGTTGAATCGGCGGGGTGGGTTTTGTAAAACACGCGGCGCCCTTGTTTTTGCATGGCTTCAATCATCGGCGCTGGCTCAAAGTTCGTCAGAAGCAGGATGTAAGCGTCCGGCGATAACTGTCTGAGTAATTCGTTGATATGCGCCAGGGGGACTTCGCCGCGCTGAATCATGGCGGTCCCATCCACCACAAACTGCGGTTCGCCGGTTATCCAGTCCGGGTCATCGGCAGAGGGCGGCACGGAGACTGCCCGAGGCGCGGTTGCTTCTACGCTCATTTCTTGCTGCCCAATGGCTCGCCGCAGGGTGTTGACCAGTTTCTCCACGTCCATGCCGCCTATCTTTGCCACTTGCTCCAGGGTGGCAATTTTGCCTACGGTACGCCGCAGCGCCGGGTTTTTCAGGTTTTGGAAGGGCGGGGCGATGTTCATGATTTGCTCTTCCAGTTCTGGGTGCGCCGCGAGAAGGTCGAATAGTTTGGTTTTGGGATGGATGTCCATAGCGGCTTTAATCCTTGTCGTCATAGGCTAACAGGCGGCGTTCGCCTTCCAAAGCGCGGACTTCGGTCAGGTCTTGGGTGACTTCGAGCGTGCCGAGATAGTCGCCCTGCGCGTTGCGCACGGCGTAGTAGCAGATGTAAATCAGCCGTCCGCGCAGGTTAATCCAGAAGCGGGCGCGGTCTTGTTTGCCAGATTTGAAGTCTTTGACAATTTGATTGACGATATGCACGCTCTTGGGCGGGTGACAATATTGCACCTTGCGCCCCAAAATGGCGCGCGAGCGGTCGAAGATGCGCTCTTTGCCGGGGCTAAAGTAGCGCACCGTGTCGTCCTTATCCACAAAGGTCAGGTCGAAGGGCAGGGCGCTGAAGGTGGCGATTAACTCTTCGAGGCTGAAACTGCCGGTCGGCATCTGAATGCGCCCGCCCGCTGCCGCCGGTTTCTTGATTTCCTGGCGCACCCCGCCTTCGGGCGTCCATTCGAACTGCGGAACGAACAGGCAGTAGCCGTATTCGTCGCTCTGGAGGTAGATTTCGTACCAGTCTTGCTCGGTCAGCAGGTTGAGCGCGGTGGGGAAGAGGATTTTCTCTTCTTTGTAAATCATCTCTTCGATTGCTTCGATGGCTGGGGCGACGGTGAACAGGTTGTACGCCTTTGCTTCGGCGGCGGTCATGGTTTCGACTTGCTGCAAGCCGGTGATGGTTTCTTTGAGCAGGTTGCGGGCTTCATCGTGCTTGCCCCACATCACCATCGGCGGACCGGGCAGGTTGTTCTTCTCGAAGAAGGGAAAGAGCAGGTATTCCTTGCGGCGGTAATGCTTGTCCACATCCATCAGACCGTTGAGCAAGCCCTGAATGGCGCGCATTGATTCGGTGGCGTCGGCTTCGTCGGGCTGGGCTTCCAGTTTTTTCATCAGCAGGCGAACCTGGGCGGTAAGTTTCGTCAGTTCCCGGTTTTCTTGCAAAAAGGTATGCACCGGATGACCAGGGACGGTTTCGGGGGTTTCGCTCAGGTCGAGGTGTTTTTTCAAGACGCGGGTGTGCGTGTCGCACAATTCCTGAATTTTTTCCGCCGGAATGCCTTCCTGCACCAGTTGGACTTCCATCAGAAACACATCGCTGTAATCGGCTTCATCGAGCATGGTTTCGAGTTGGTGTTTAACCTGGGCTTCGCTGACGCCGTTGTGCAGTTGGCGCACGAGATTCTTCATGATTTCGATGCGCTGCTGGCGGTTGTTGATGATTTCGCTCATAAACTGTTCCTTTCGGGGGTATTGGTAAAGCGGCTATATCCAGCCTGAATTATCCAAAATTTTCAGAATATCTTCTGTGACAAATATCACAAATCGCTTGGAAAATTGCGCAGCGCGGCAGGGCGCTTGCCCCCGGTCTTCTGCGTATCCTGCCGCCAGGACGTCTCCGCGCCGCGCCGAAGGTTGGGGTCAAACCAGACCTTCGGCGCGGGCTGCGTGAGGCGGGTTAGTAAATGTCGTTGACGGTGTTATAGACGTTGAACTTGCCTGTTGGGGTAATCAGGTCTTTGATGCGGGCTTTCTCTTCCAGCGTCTTGTCGTCGTAGATGACGATTTCGCCGGTTTCGCCGGGCTTGGCGGCGTCGCCCCACAGGCTGACCCAGACTTCAGCGCCGTCTTTGTTGTATTCAAAGTGGACGGCGCGCCCGTAGGCGCCCACTTCCCAGCATTTGTAGGTCTTGGTGGGGTCGGCTTTGGCAATGACGCAAATGGTGCGCGCCAGCGCCGGGTCGGAGTTGAGGGTCATATCCACCCAAATCCAGGGGCTGTTGGGGTGCGATTTGATGAAGAGCGAGCCGGAGCCAGGCAGCGGGGTGGCGCGGACGGCTTTCCAGGCGTTTTCGGGGTGACCGTCGGGGTCGGTGGCGATTGAGACGACAGCGGCTTCGCCCAGGTGCGGGGTACTCCAGACGGGTCCAAACTGCGGGTCAATCCAGTTCACGCCGCGCCCCGGATGCGGAACCTTGCCAACGTCCACGATGCTGGTCAGGGTATCGGTTTTCAAGTCCACTACCGCGACTTGATTGGATTGGTTTGCCGCCACCAGGAAGTAGCGATGCGTGGAATCCAAACCGCCATCGTGCAGGAATTTGGAGGCTTCGATTTGCTTGATGGTCAGGTTTTGCAGGTCGGTGTAGTTCACCATCCAAATCAGCCCGGATTCTTTGACGTTGATAATCCATTCGGGGTGGAAGTGCGAAGCCACAATGGCGGCGACGCGCGGTTCGGGGTGGTATTCGCCCGTATCTACGGTGTAACTGCGGGTGGAGACAACTTTGAGCGGTTCGAGGGTTTGCCCGTCGAGGATGGCGAAGTGCGGGGGCCAGTAGCAGCCGGTGACGGCGTATTTATCGCGGAAGTCGCCTTCGGGTCCTTCGTATTTGCTCACTTCGACCGAGCGGGCGTCGTAACAGGTTTGGACGCGGGCTACGACTGCGGGTTTTTCCATCCACAGGTCAATCAGCGCCAGGCGTCCATCGCGCCCGATGACGTAGGCGTAGCGCCCGCTGGCAGACATGCGGGTAATATGCACGGCGTAGCCGCTATCCACCGTGTTGACGATTTCTTTGGTGTCGCCGTCAATGATGGCGACCTGACCGGCATCGCGCAGGGTGACGATGAAGTAGTTCTGCCAGTTGCGTTTGGTCTGCGGCGCGGCGGGGCGTTGATTCACCGGCGTAATCAACTGCCAGGAGTCTTTCATTTGTTGCAGCGAAAGTTCGGGCGGGGCGGGCGGTTCGTTTTGCAGGAATTTCGCCATCGTCTCGGTTTCGGCTTGAGTCAGCACGCCCTGCTTGCCCCAATCGGGCATGCCGCGCGTGGTGCCGTTGAAGATAATCGCCGCCAAGCCGGGCGTGCCTTTGGGGAGGGTTTTATCGGGGGTGAGGGCGGGACCGGTTGCGCCTTTGCGCAGCGTGCCGTGACAGCCCGCGCAGCGCTCGAAGTAGGTTTGCTTTGCCCAGTCGAATTCTTCTGCCGTGAGAGCGGGGGTCTCTGCGGCGGGGGCGGCGGTCTGCGCCTGGCTGGTTTCTGCCGCGCCTGTAGAAGCCCCGTCTGGCAGCGCCCCAAGGTATTGGACGATGGCGCTCAGTTCATCGGCGTTGAGGGATTGCGCCAATGAAGCAGGCATCACCCCCTTGCCGCAGGGTCCGGTGGGGCAAGCGGGGGCGATGAAGGCATCGGGGGATTGAATCGATTCGGTCAGATAGTCTTCGACGGTTTTCGCCATGCCCGTGTATTCGCCTTTTTCGAGGCGCGCTTTCACCGCCTGACCGATTTGACTCAGGTCGGGTCCAATCGTTCCCACCGCGCCCGGCACGCCGGGGATGACGTGACAGGCGGAACAGCCCCCTTTTTGAAACGCCTGCATGGCGAGTTCTTTTTCGTATAAACCGGCGGGTTTTTGGGGCTGGTCTGCGCTGGCGGCTGGTTCGGCTTGAGCGGCGGAATCGGACGCGGCGCCCACCAGCAGGACGCCTTTCATGCCGAGTTTTTCATGTCCTGAATCGTAGTATTTGATGACGGCATCGCTATGGGGAACGGTGAACGTCAGGGAAACGGTTTCGCCTTTCTTTTTGACGGCGTCGGACTGGACTTTTTTGCCATCCGGCAGGACGAAGACAATATCATGCGTGCCTTCGCCGCTGTTGACCAGCATCACGGTGATGCGCTCGCCGGGCTGGACGCGCAGGGCGGGGTTAACGACGCCGTTGATGTCGCCATCCACGCCCAGGAAGACAAATTTTCCGTCGCGCATGGCGGGGGTGAGGATGTATTCGGTGTTGACCACCTGGCTTGCCTGGGCGCAGGCTGCCAAAACGACCGCCAGCAGCACGAACAGCAAGCCTGCCTTGATAAGGTGACCGGCTTTCATACGCATTCTCCTTTCGAGACTGAGGCTTGAATGGTCTGATGCAACTCCTGGAGCAGGCGTTCCAGCGGCAGGTCATACGCTCTGGCGGCTTCGCTCAGCGTGCAAAACTTCATCATCGGGCAGCCGACGCAATCCGTTTTGAGGCGGATAAAAGCCCGCGCAGTTTCGGGGTAGCAATCCATGACCTGAGCGACTGTCCAGTTTGCATCGAGAATCGTATCCATGCCCCCACTATACTGAAAATCCCCGCTTTCTTCTTTGCGCAAGCGCAAACAGGCTGTTGGGCATGACAACGCCGCGTTGCGCCTGCGCGCCTAAAAAGCCTGTTTATGCGCAAGCATGTAACAACGCTTCCGCAGATTGCGAACTGCTTTTACAGAACTTACGCAAAACACGCAGGGTGGATAAGCCTTTTCAAAAAGGCTGAAAACATCTGTTTACCCGGCGTATCCTGTTGAAAAAAGTCCCTTTGCGTAAGGTGAGTTAAATAAATCGGGATTGAGCGCTATAAACGAAAAACCCGTTTTTGAAACAACCTCCCCTGGCGGGGAGCGGAAGCGGGGCGGCAGCCAGCGGCTCAGGGCATAGGGTTGTTGCGGGCCCAATCTTCGCCGACGATGAGAATCACATCTACCTGGGCGTTGGGGTCAAAGCGGCTGACAAACTGCGCCGGGAGCGACATGTTGAACAATTGCCGCAGGTAGTTGAGCGTATAGGGCTTGCCGGTCAGGTCTATGAGCGTTGAGTTGGCGTAGTAGCCGTCGGCATTTGCCGTACCAACGACATTCACGCCCTGGCTGGTCAGGTATTCAGCAGTGCGCGCCCCCAATCCCTCGGTGTAGGTGCCGTTTTGCACAAGCACCCGCGCGCCTTCCAGTTTCATCAGTTCTTGCGGGTTGGCGCCCTGAGCCGCCGGGCTGATTGGTCCGCCGGTAGTGAAAATTTCATCGCGCAGGATGCGGATTTTATCCATAATCGGTTTCAGGATGTACAGCCCATCTGGCGAGTTGGTTGGGATGACCATATCGAAGTCGAGTACGCCGCGCTTGATATTTTCGGGCGGGATGGTGGTGGCCAGCACGCCCAGGCGAACCGCATCTTCAAGCGACAGATTGGTCTGCAAGCCGCTGGCAACCTCACGGTAAACCGCCATGGGGTTGCCAAAGACGTGCGCTAGAACGCGCGGCTCCATAATCCGGTTGCGAATGGCCAGCACAACCTGCTGTTGGCGCTTGGCGCGGTCTACATCGCCGCCCTCAGTTTTGCGATTGCGGGCATAGGCCAGAGCCAGGTAGCCGGGCAGGTTATAGGTGCCAGGCTGCAAGGTCTGTTTGGGGGCGTTGATGGGCACCAGGGTAATCGGTTCTTCGACGGTGATGATGATGCCGCCAATTTCATCTATGAATTCTTCGAAGGCTTTGAAGTCAACACGGGCGTAGTATTGAATGGGCACGCCCAGGAAGTGCTCTACCGTTTTGGCAGCCATGGCGGGACCGCCGCCGGGCACTTTGTAGGCTTCGCCCAGGGCGTAAGCGGTGTTGATTTTGCCATAGCCAAAGCCGGGAATATCCACCCACATATCGCGTGGGATGGAAAGCATGCCGGCCGTTTTGCTGAGCGGGTCAATGGTGAAAAGGATCATGGTGTCCGAGCGGGGCGGATCGTCGCGGCGCTCGGCAGACCAGTCGGCATAGTCCAGCCCAATCACCAGCAGGGTCACGCGCGAGGTGCCATCCCAGGGTTCGGGCAGTTGCAACGCAGGGATAGCGCCTGATTCGACCGGGGCGGGTGTTTCGCCAGGCTGGGGTGTGACATTGGGCTGCGCGCCAATGCCATCGAAGTTGGGCAAGGGAATGCCCTCGAATTGAATGATGGTTGAGGTGGCGACAAATTCGCGCACAAAGGAAAAGGCACCTGCGCCCAACGCCAATCCGATGATGGACATGAGGGCGATGATTACAGGCGCGCGATTGAGGAAGTTGAACAGTTTTTCTTTCGTCATTTGCATTTCTAATCCGGTTTGAGGTAAACCATGCCGAGGCCCAGGTTATCTAACCCTTGCCCGGCCCAGTAGGCCATAAGCGCCGAGTCTTGCTGGACGGCTTGCATGAAGGCAGGAATGGCGCGCGGGTCGCGGATGGCGGCCAGGGCGCGGGCGGCTTGCAAGCGGGCGGTTGGGGATTGACTGGAAAGGGACTGAATGAGCGCCGGTACGGAATCGCTGCCCAGGGCAATGAGGGCGTTGGCCGCCAGGTTGGAGACAAGCGAATCGGGGTCTTGCAGGGCAGCAGCCAGGACCGGGAGTGCAGCCGGGGTGGGGTGATGGGCCAGCCCAAGCGTGGCGCACTGGCGAATCTCTACCTGGGGGTCGTTGAGCGCTGCGATAAAGGGTTGGGGCGGCGGGTCGGAGAATTGCGCCAGGCAGCGCAGGGCCCACCAGCGATGATCGGGGTCGGGGGCGTGGGCCAGGCGCTCCAGGGCGGGCAGGGCTGCGGGGCCCATGTCGGCCAGGGGTTGTACGGCGGCTTCGGCGCGGTCGTCATCGCCGCTGGTGAGCGCGGCGAGCAGGTCTTCGAGCGGGGTCATTTTAGCGGGCGGGCGGCGGCACGGGCAGGGCATCCACAGCGGTTGCGGCCCATTTGTCGCCTTCGTCTATCAGCATGACGGGGATGTCATCTACAATGGGGTATTTGCGCCCGCAGTCGGCGCAGACCAGCCAGGTTTCGCGGGTTAGGGTGAGCAGCCCGTCTTTTTCGCGCACGCAGGCAGGGCAGCGCAGGATGTCGAGCAAATCTTGAGCGACCATAGGTGTCTCCATAAGCGTAGGTTGAGCAAGGCGTAATTTTATCACAGGCGCTTAGTTGCCAGCGTGAATGAGCGCTTGGGGGTTTTCGGTGCCGGGGCCGTATTCGTAGATGGCGCGCCAGGGCTGGTAGTGGGTGCGGAAGATGTCGTCGTAGAGCACCTGCCCGTCGCGGAAGACGCGCCGCCAGACTTCGACATCGGCGCCGTCAGCGGCCCAATCTACCTGACGAATCTGGTCTTTGGCGAGTTCTGGGTTTTCCTGGAAGGATGGTTCGGGGGCGGGCTGCACGTTGAGCAGTCCGCTGGTACCCCATTGCACGCTGCGTCCATCGCTGGTGGAGTAGAATTTCCAGGTGAGGGATTGGGTGCGGGGGTTGAAGTAGGTTTCCATAAGCAGCCAGTAGGGGGTGTCATTTTTGAATTTGAAATCTACCAGCGGGAAGTACACGGTGGCATCCAGCCCGGCCAGGGCGGGGTCTATGCCGGTGGCATTTTGCTCGTAGTAGGAGACGCGATAGGCATGGGCGTAACGCTCGACGATGGGGTAGCCGCCCAGGAAGGCGGCGCGGAAGAGGGTGGTGCTGACCTGGCAGACGCCGCCGCCAACGCCTTTGATGGTGCGCCCGCCGTAGATGATGAGCGCTTCGGCAAAGCCGCTATCGAGGCTGACATCGCCCATGGTTTGTCCCATCGAAAAGACTGCGCCGGGCGATACCAGCACGCCATGGAAACGCGCCGCAGCCGTCTGGATGTTTTGCATGCGGGCAGCGCTGGAGCCGCGGAAGTGAGAGGTGTAGGCGATGACCAGTTCACGAATGCCCAGCGATTCGGCGGTGGCGTCGCTGCGCACGTCGGGGTCAATGAATTGGACAGCCAGTTCGGCGTTGTGCTGGCCATCCAGCAGGGTTTGGGTAATGCGCGAGAGGCTTTGGTCCACAATCAGTTTGCGGCCAATGGTGGCTTCGCTGAGCAGGTCGAGTTGACGGGTTTCGTCGTTGAAGATGAAGCGCGCGTTTTGCGGTTCGCGGTCTATGCGGCGGGCAATATCTTGCAGGCGCTCGCGCAGGGCGCGGCCATCCAGGGTGAGCTGGTAGGATGCGCCCACCGGGGCAGGGACGCGCTCGACGCGCAGCATGGCGGCCACTTCGGCAGGTTCAAAGGTCCAGGGGCCAGGGTCGCCGGGTTGCGGGTTGGGCAGGCTGATGACCAGCGGGGCAGAGAGGATGCGGCGGGCCAGTTCGGCCTGAGGGGTGACATCCAATATTTCTGGCGCGGTTTCGACAATAACGAGTGGCACTTCGCCATCGCGGAAGGTTTGCAGTTGGGCGCTCAGGAAGACCAGCGTGCCGTCAATCATCAGACTGCGGCCAATTTGACCGGGTTCGGCTATCACTTCGGCGCCGGTGATGGTAAGGCGGGCTTCGATGGTTGGGCGGTCTATTTGGGCGGCCAGGGTTTGCAGGTAGGCGTAGGCCAGGCGCTGGTCGAAAATCATCACTGGGGCCAGGTCTATGCCCGATTGGGCGGCGTTGAGCTGGTCGTTGAGGCGCGAGAAGAGGTTGCCGCTGCGCCCCATGCGGTAGGCCATTTGGGCAGTGGCGTTGGGGTCGAAGACCATGCCCAGTTGGGCGGGGGTGGCCACCCACAGGCGGTCGCCATCGCGAAAAACCACCCGCCCGCTGTATGGGTAGGTGAGGTTGAGGCTGAGTTTGGCGGCGGCGTCTTCGGGCGAGAGCCCGGAAATATCTACCCCGGCTACGGTTACACCCGGAAAGATTTTGCCCGCATTGAGCACCTGAAAACCCAGGGTGACGACAATGAGCGCGGTCATGAAAATCAGCACGCCCATGAACAGCGAAGCAACGAGTTGCAGCAAGAGCGCGGGGGCCTGACGGCTGACCGGCGTGGGGGGTTGTCGGACGAATGTGTAGCCCATAGCAATTTACCTCTCAAATAATCGTACCTGAAAAACGTTAGGGCAGTCTTAAGAACGGGATGAGCATGGGGGTGCGGGCGCGGTATGCGGCGTAAGCCTGGCCAAATTCGCGCAGTAGTTTGCGCTCTTCGAAATACGCACCGGTGATGATGTAAAGGGTAAACATGACAAACAAAGTGAACAAATTGCGCGAGACGTGCGGGGTGAACCAGAGAATCATCAGCCCGGCGGTGTAGAGCGGGTGACGCACATAACGGTACAATCCGCTGGTAACCAGGCGGGCGGGGGCGGCATCGGGCGGTTGAATGAGTTGCCGCAAGCCGATGAAACTGAGCGTGTCGGTTTGCAAGACGCCAATCACTAGCAGGAGCGCGCCCACAGCCTGCACGCCCCAAAAAACGGCGGCCCAGGGCATGGGTACAGCGTAGAAGGGCTGGTCGGGCAGGACGATGAGCAGCGTGAGGACAGGCAGCAAGGTGAACGCCGAAAACAGGTTGTAGGCCAGGCGATACCAGCGCTGCACACCTGCGCCAAACCAGCGCGCGGCCAGGGTTTTGGTCTGGTACGCGGCGGTAAGGGAGTGAACAACGCCCCACAGTCCAGACGCCAGAATGAGGTAAAAGGTTTCCATTATGCGGCGCTCCCAAAGGCGGGCAGTTCAAAGATTTCGCCGTCGGTTTCGATGACGTAAAAGGGCGCCCAGGCAATGCCAAAGTGGGTTATGGCAACGTCGGTTTTTTTTGGGGTGAGCGAGATTTCGGAGATGTCGTTGACCAGGTCGGCCCAGCGGTCGTTGATTTGCTGTACGGTTTGAGCGTGCTGCTGGGCCAGGTCGCGCAATTGGGTTTCGTAAAGGCGGATGGCTTCGATGGATTCTTCCACTTCGGCTTTGGCTTGTTCGGTCTGACGGCGCTTGAGCAGGGAGGTGGAGAGCCGCCGCGAAGCGCGTTTTGCGCCAAACAGCCCGGTGATGTTTTCGATGTGCATGGCGCTTTCTTCCCATTTGCGTTGTTGTAGTTCGGCTTCGTCCTGGCGCAGTTCGCGGCGTTCGCGTTCCAGGCGGTCGCTTATTTGGGCGTGTTTGCGCTCGAACTGGGCTGTGGTTTTGGCAATTTCGGCGTCGCGCCCGGCGCGGGCGGCTTCGGCGCAGGCTGTGCGGAATTCGGCGGGGGAGATGTCGGGCCCGGCATAGACTTTGAGAGCCGTGTTGGCGCGGACTTTGAGGGTGGTGGTACGGTAGGCCCAATCGGCAAAGTCGCGCTGCAAGGCAGCGATGGCGCGCGCTTCGCTGAGGGGCGGGTGCAGGGAGTCAAAACGCGCCCCAGGCACGGGGGTGCGCTCGATGTGTTCCAACGACAGGCTGGGGGCAAGGTGCGCTTCCCAGCGGATGACGCCGCGCGGGTCGGGGTCGTAGACGAGGGCAATGCGGGTGAGCAGGGTATCTACCCCGTAACGGCGGTCGAGCAGGCGTACCTGGGCGGCGGCTAGCAAGGCCGGGCGGTAAAGGGTGGCTGCCAGGCTGGCATGCGGCAGCAGCGGTTCACCGGCAGACCGAAAGGCTTGCGGCAGGCTGAGGTTGACAGGTAAAAAGTATTCGGCTGCGCCTGCGGGGGCCA
>FWPV01002491.1_pt1 | contig 12211 bp, 6 predicted proteins | sample 2228371 | NCBI WGS metagenome assembly FWPV01 (sample SAMEA103939776, study PRJEB20133) | metagenome | reverse complement strand
TGGAAGCCCAATATCCTTCGCAGCCTGGGCGACGGCTTGATTAGGATCCATCCCCTGGTTGACGTATTCCGCGGTCTTTTCGACGGCATCGAGCAGCCTTCGCGCCGTTTCTTGAGAAATCTTCGCCATCCGTAGCCCTGCTCTCTAGTCGCCAAATCGCTCACGAGCGGGAGTTGAGCCAGCGACTTCGCTCAACTTTCATGTTAAAAACTCTACGCGCGACCCGCAATCTCATTTACCAAGGCGGGCTGAGCTGGGAACGACAGCTCCTGTAACTGATCCAGATGCGGTAGTGCCTCGCCCGCCTCCAGGCGTAGCATCTCCTCGGATGTCAGCTCAAACCCAGCCCCTCGAACCGAAGCGACACGGTTACGGGTCAGCGTATGTCCCTGGGTTGGATCCCGTCCGGCTACGGTAAACGGCACCGACGACAACATCGAGCTGATGGCCGACATGATCTGCTCCGAGCCGCGACGGGCGTTGTCATTCGACTGCTCAATTTCCACGAACTTAGTGAAGATGTTCAACAGATCCAGCTGCGTCGCCGTGTTCACACCGATCGTCTTGCCAGCCTTCGCGGACGCAATCAACACATTGCCCACTGCATCGTCGCGAAGCGTCGCCGCGACCGCGTCAGGGCTGTCACATCGCGACGGTGCCACGGTCTTGCTAATCAGGCTGTCGAGCATGTATGGCCCGTAAATGTAGCCATACAGCTTCCACAGCAAGTCGTACTCGCGATCCGAAAGGCCGCGATGTAGTGCCGGCCCGATCACGCAGTTCAGAATGTAACCCTGATTGGGCAGCTTCTCGCGGACGTTGAAGAACAAGTTTTCATACGCCGACACCGTCTCTGGGTCCGCCCCGGTCTTGATCGAGATTTCCTGGTCCGTGCAGGACGCCAACAAATAGGACTCGATATACCAGCGCATCGGATTGGTCGGATGCGTCCAGATATGGTACGCAAAGAACAAATGCGGCAGACGAACGGCCACCAGCGACTGATCCATGTCGTCGCGGCAGCGATTCAACAACCGCTTCAGCTCCACGGCGCGACGAATCCAGTGCGCACCCTCATGCGTGTCGCGTCGGCGACCAGGAGGCGGCTGCACGCCGTCAACAATGCCGCATGCACGCTGCCAGCGCCAATCGACGCAACGCAACGGATTGAAGGCCAAACAGTTAATCATCGTTGCTCGCAGCTACGGCGTAAGCGCCACGCGGTACGTAATCGTAATCCCCCACGTCTGCGGGCCTTCGCCCTCCGGCTCAATCAGCAGATAAATGGCACGTGCCGGGTTCAACGTGGTCGAGTCCGTGTTGATGTAGTCGTACCGCTTATCGTAGACCTCGTACAACTTTCCAGCTTCGATCGTGATCGTTGGACAGATTTTGTACAGATCCGGATCGGAAAGCAGCGTGCCGTCGGAAATCATCACGTCGTCTTCGGCAGCAGCACACGCCGCCTGCGAGCTGTACAGGTTCACGGTGGCTGCGACGGCGTCTCCGCTCAGCTGCTTGATCCGGATCGCGTTGATCGTGCCACGATTCCCGATGGGAATACGCACACACGTCGGCTCGCTGCCGAGAACTTCAAACGAAAGCTGCTTAAAGGTTTGCATCGCTTATTTCCGCGCGTCTTGCAACGACAACGACGCTGCCTCTTCTTCGGGGTAAGGCTGCACCGTGCGCTGCTTGAGAAACAACACTAGATCCCCCAGAATCTCGAAGCTATTTCGGAGCGCATCCTCCAGCTCGGGCATATCCTGCGCGCCGAAACGCTCCCGGAACTTGTCGCCGTGCCAGTAGAACGCCAACAGAATCCGCGCAATACGGTCCATGCCCGTCATCAGATCCGGCAGCCACCGGTCCACCAGCATATCGTCGCGCACGGTGCGCAGCGCGGACGAGAGCATCGAGGCGTCGAAGAGCTCCTTCGGCGCATCCTCTTGCCCGGAGCTACCCGCCCCCACCGGTTGGTTGCCAGGGTACGGCGGCGGAGTGAACTCCGGACTCGGATTATAGGTCTGCGGATCCGTCATCGACGCCATAAGAGGCGTAACGGGGGTCGCCTGGACCGTAGGACCGACCACTGGGCCGGTAACACCCATGAAATTGTCGCCTGTCTCCTGCGGAGGCGGGAACGACGGTGCGAGCGGCCCCTGGTTGGTCAAATACGGAGCGGCATACTTGACCCGGCAACACAACGTATGCGACGAGCTCAGATTCGCTTTCTTCAACAGCTCGCGGGCTGTCGATTCACGGAAACCGTGATCGCGAATCAGATGAATCAACCCGTCCATCAACGGCATGCGGCGCGAGTTAATGACACACTCGCACCCGTCGTTGTAGATCTTCAACTTGCCGAGCTTGGCCATCAAATCCAGCTCAAGATGCTCCGGCTTCCCGAGGATCAGCCGGCTCTCCTTCTCCATCTTGTCGAGCTTCTTGTAGTAGTCCTTATCGTCGATAAGATGGTCCTTGGCAATCTCCTTGGCAAGCGCCGGATCGTCCGTATGCTCCCTCTCGTGCCGTGCACCCTCCGCAAGCTGCTCCTTGTCGAAGGCCGCGTCCGGCTGGTTGTCGGCATTGCCGCCTGGGATCTGATCGTCCGCACCCTTGGTCATCAACGGCGATGCCGACTGACGACCAAGCGACGCCAGATCAATGCAGCGAAGCGGGCCGCTCCGCATCGTCCGAGCGTCGCCAGTGGCTAACGCTAGCAGTTTTGACCCGGCTGGCGCCCAGATATCCGGATAGTTATACAGGATACGCGACCCTTTCAGCCCCGTAAGATGCAAAAACCGAGTCGGGCCAACATAGTCGGACGACCGGCTTGCTACGCACGGAGCCTCTAGGCCATCATCGGTCAACGAATTATAGATATAGAGTCGATACGTCGTTGACCCGTTCTCATCCCCTATTGTTGACTCAATCGTGAACGGCGGTGTCGCAGATTTGCCGCTCGGCGAGATCAACATGTAACGATGCCTCGAATCGTGCTCAACGTCGGCAAGCGTGCTCGCGTCCGGGAGGCGGTTCAACCACTCGCGAAACTCGGTGTCATCCGGCGATACCGCGCACCACACCCTTTCGGGTCGTGTTATCAGGACGTCACGACGGTCAGCGTCCAGGCGTATGACAGCGCATCGTGTTCCATTCGCGTCGGTATGACGGTCATCAAAGAACGCTACGAAACATTTTGCAAAGTCGCTGCCCGCCGCGTCCGTCAAAACCCAATAGAGTCCCGTCTCTGAAGGGTTCGTCAAACGTTGACGCGCACTCACCATATACGGAATCGACACCTCGTCTCCGGAGCGTAGATCCCGCACCAGCAACTTGTCTTTCTTCAGTTTCTCCAGCTCGTCGGCACTCAGGCCCGCCGGACGCGACGTGCTGATGACCGCATGGTAGGTAATAATCTGCAAATCGCCGCGTTTCTCCGGATCCTTCGACGGATCCGTCTTGTCCGTCAGCACGGACGCGATCTTCCGCCGTGCGACTGCGTCAAGGGAGATCTGCGACGCACGGCGCTTCGCGTCGACAACCGCCTGCTTCAGGGTTGCGAGTCCGTAGAATTTCTCGTACTGCTGCGCCAGTGCCGGATGCTTCCGGAAGCAGTCAACCAGCCATTGCAGCATCGGCTGCGAGGCTTCTTTCGTCAGTCGCCCGAGGCTCAGCTTGTCGTGAAACCACCGAAGATCCTGCACGGCCCGCGTCGCAGCCTCTTCGAACGTCGGGCCAACGCTATGCGCAAAGGCCGGGGCAAAGTGACGCACCCACGCCGGCGCCGCCGACGCCCACTTGTATGGCGACCGCGACAACCGCGTAAGATCCGGGTGGACAATCCCCAGCTGCGACAGATCGCGACCGACTCCGGAGCCGACAATCCGAGGCTTCCGGTTCAAAATATACTGGAGCCAATTCTCCTTTAACGGCACGCGCAGATCGTGGTTCACAATGTAGAGCATCTCGTGGCCCTTGAGCTGCCCGTTCAAAAAGAACACCGGGACGAGCAGCTCCAAAGAGCCGACCTTGAACCCCATCGCGCCGACGGCCTTGGTCGAGTCGTCGCTTCGATCCAAGAGCTGAAACCCCAGCTCATAGTCCATCAGCGACGGGCTCTTGTCGCGGATCAGCGCGTGTGCAAGGTTGCTGAACGCCTGCTCGAAGGGAACATCCGAGCCGTCGCCTCCCAACGCGGCGTATTTCAACCGCGGCTCGAAACGACCGTAACGCCCGCGAGACGCCTTAGTGATGACATCAAGTTTTGCCATACCCAGTCCCATCCGTGGATTGCCGGCCAGTGTGTCTTACTATCAACGTACCATCCATACAGCCAACCGGGCTACCCAACTTTTGTCGGCGAGCCAACGAACCTAGACACCGTAAAACGCGGCGGGTCGCATGCAACTACAAACTGATTCTGTAATTCTTGCGCCTTGCGCTCGCGATATTTGGCCCAACACGCTTCGCAGCCCCTGCCCTGGTCGCACCGCGGTGGCTTGCGCCCGTAATACCTCTCAGTATTTCCGCATGATTTCACTGGCGATCCCTTTCGTCTTCCCAGCCCGACCAAAAAGCTCACCCCGCGCCAGCGCCGGAACATAGCTCGTGCCCGTCTCATCGCTCACGTCACCGCGGTGCGCGGCCCGAAGAATCGAGCGCTGCTGGTACGCGCCGAGCATCCGCGTCATGAAATCGGGATCGTGCGATACGTTCTCCATCGCACGAATCATTTCAGGCTGCCACGGCGGCGGGTCCGCATGCGTTACGACTGACTTGATATTATACCTCTCAAAGTAGGGGAGCATCGACGGTCGCACCTTCGTGCCGATCGTGTAGTGTAAGACCGGCACCTCCAAATACCGGCCAAGCGCCTGTTTGGGGGCTGTCGCGGTATGCCCCGGGCGCGGTTTCCACTGCTTTTCCAGCACGTGATACGGCATGACATCATCCGGAACGTAATCGCCGACCTCTTCCGAAAGCCGCACGTGGTTGATAAGACCGCGTGCAAGCAGCTCGATGTTTCGCCGGTGGCCGGGCGTCCCCATCGACTCCAGCGCATTGCGAAACGCCTGCACAAAGTACACCCGCCCGTCGCCGATACCCTTGTGCTTGACAATTTCCGCCGGATTGGGCATTCCGTCGGAAATCATATCCCCCGCTTCGACCGTGTCGCCGCGCTTTACCTTCAGATGGAACCCGTGCCCAACGTAATGCTTGTGCCCGTTGATAGTTACGTAGTACCCGCCCTGCGGGGCTGCTGTAATATCCGTGACAAGCCCGTCGACCTGCGCGTGCGCTGCGCCGCCGGGAAAATGCTTAGGAATCTGTACTATATTGCTCAAGCCCTTAAAGCCGGAAACCGACGCAGAGGCCGTCGCTCCGGCAACACCCCCCGCATGCTTACTACTGATGGCACCCTGCGTTACCGGCTCAGAGTTCGAGACAATCAAGCCATTCGCCAACACAAACAAGTGATCGGGGTGGTCAATGTATAGGTCGTAGGTAAGCTGCTCTCCCGCCGGCATCCGGTCAACCAGATAGCCGTGCTCCTTGGCGGAATCCGGCTTGTCATCCGCAACGTAGATGACGGCGGCAAAATAATAGCCCGTCGGCGGCCGGTGAATCTCCTGCACCGCCATCGGCGTGATCGTCCCGTCGTCGCCGACGATCGCGGCTAAGACATGATGCTGCGCCGTCGCTACCAGTTCCACAATTCGTTGCTCCGCGCCATCGCGGTAACAGAACAGTGTCTGAATGCACGGTCGATACCCACTCGGCGACGCCGCCAGGACTTCCACGGGGCGAACCCTTCCCTCCAGGTCGCACCCGAGAACATACTCACCTGCACAGATCTCGGAGATAGGCTTCGTCGAGTAGTCGGCCATCCGAACGAGCGTATCACCCGCTAGGCAAAGCCCTTGGGCAGCCGAAATGCCGACAAAATCGCCGACAGGTGCTAGGACGCCGCGCTCGCGTCGGCCAACATCGAACGCATACACACCCCCGTCGGACGGCCCGCCTACCATAGGGGACCGCACCAGAATCTTCTCGATCCCCTTGCTCCGCAAGTCCTTCAAGATTTTCGGCGTCAGCTCCGTATTACGAGGGTACCCGCCGACAGGGTGGGCAAGATAGGCTCCCTCGTTGTCGGGGTCGTCGGTGCTTAACTCGTACCCGATCGGTCGCGACTCGTCATACGGCTGGTCATCATCGCGCGCCGATACCAGCAACCGATGCGCCGCCTGCACCAGCTGCTTCGAAAAGCTACCGGCTTGCTGTGTGGCCAGCGCCAAGTCAAACAAACCCTTCCGCGCGCCGAACGCTCCGGTGAAATACTCCAGCGGCGTCAGGCCCTCGCTGTAATTTCTAAGTATTGGGATTGGCACCACCTCGCCGCGGTGGTCGGTATACATGAGATCCGATCCACGCAGACTGCTCAGGTTGAATGCACTCCCTCGGCCTGTCCCGATAACCTGCCTCCCCAGTGGGTTGTCCTCGGCGACACTCTCTTTGAGGACTTCCTCTCTCATCCGCGCCTGGTATTTTCCGACGGTTTCGATAATCTTGCGATCCTTATCGGCGTCGGAAAGGTTGGACCGGATGATCTTCTGTAGGGCGTTGGACAGCTCGTATCGGATCTGTTTCGCCGCCACGGCCGTCCGTAAGTCGTCGACTGAGACCGACTGCCCGCCGGAGAAGTACGCAAACTCGCGACCTAGATCACCCAAGCGCTTTAAGATCCCGCGATACTGGTCGGGGTATTTGTTGGCGATCTCGCTCAACAAGGCAGTCGTCGTCTTCACGTCGAAGACGCGATCGTACTGGCGCATCTCCTCCGGAAGCACCTCGTTAATCAGCAACGATCCGACTGTCGTGCGCAGTGCCACCGCCAGCTCCGCAGGTCAATCAAAAGCGATCTTGGTCAGATCGGGGAGTACGCTGTCCTGAACGACGACCGTCTTGTTCAACCCGAACTGCCGAAGGATCTGGTTGAAATCAGGATGCTCAGCCGTCGCTGCAAAAATAACCCCAGGCGCAAACTCGATCGCAACCACCGTCGGGTTGTCTTTCGCGTCATAAATCGTCAGCCGCGTGATTTCACGCTGCTCGACCCCGCCCAAGCAGTTATGAAACTCGGCCTTCATGTGGACTTGCGCGTCAACGACCGCATCATTGCCGCCAACGCAGCGGCATTGTTGACGGTGCTATTGCTCCGATTCGTATCCGGGAACGGAGTTCCGATCGATTGTGCCGCCGTGTCGTTCTTCAACAGCTCGTCCACGAACTGCGCAATCGGTGTGTTGGAAAAATACTGCGCGACTTTCGACGCACCTTCCGGAGGCCCCGCGGCGGCGGCGGCGGGAGGCGGGGCGCCACCTGGCACTGCGCCACCCGGCGGCGCCGCCATCGCGCCAGCGGCCATCGCTTGTTGCATGGGATCCATCGGGCCACCGGGCAGCGCCATCTCGGCGGGCGGCGACCCGGAGGAACCAGGCGGCATCACCAGTGCGCCAGGAGGAATCTGCACCCCCAGCGCGTTCGCAATCGCAGTCACGATCTGCTGGAGATTGTACAGACGGTAATCCAGCATCAACGGGTCAAACTTGGTCTTCACGCCGCGTCCGCTATCGCCGGCAGGCACAGGAGCTGGGGCCGGAGCAGGCATAGGGGCAAGCCCGGCCATCCCCATCATGGGATCCATCGGCGGCATGGCCGCCATTGAGGGGTCCGGCGGTGCGGCAGCAGGAGGCGCCGTCGCTGGAGCCATTGGTGCAGCGGCAGCCGGTTCTTGCGCGCTTTTTGCCCGAGCCGCCTGTTTCTGAGCCTGAATCTGAGCAAGTTTGAACAATACAGGGTTTACGGCCATGTCTGGTGTCTCGCATTTCTCGTTACGGTTTGAGAATCATAACCTGCCGGTCGAACGGAAGTTCTCCGCGCTGGTATGCGCGAACGGCGTCCTCCTTCGTGGCGAACACCGCAGGATCACTAAGTTTATCTACCCGACGTGTCGCCTCATACAGGCCGCCTACGTATTCGTGGGCCAGTTTGGGCTGCAAGCGGAAGCTCCTCACGGAAAACAGGTTTTTCGACGGGAGCAGGCGTTCGGCAGCCTCCTGCGCCGCCTCGTCGGTTGAGGGAACGTGAAAGTTCACCGCATCCCCGTCGTTATCCGCATTATAGCCCGAATAGATGAACGGATTGAAGCGTACGGCATTGCCCTTACACAGTTTAGGCCACATGGCCAGAAAATTGAACTTGTGCAACGACGGCGCGCGGTTGACGTATACCGGACGGCTACTCATTTCTGTCAGTAACGCATCGCGCGCGGGTTGTGTACGGGCCTCCACCGCTTCAGCCGCTGCAAGCCGCGACATCCCGCGACGGACCAGGTGACGAATCACGAACGGGCGATAGACATTCCACGCCTTCTCTTCTGGAATGCCGACTTGATCCATGTCGAGATCCGGGTCCGGAATAATCACGCCGCGCCCCACCAGGTCCGTAGTTGACCCTAACAGGCGCGACTGCATAATCCCGTGCTTGGGAGAATCGCCGAAGATGTAGCGCAAGATGCCGCGCACGTCGCGCTCGCGATTCTTCGAGCTGATCGGTTGCCCGAGGCCGGTCAGCCCCTTGAATGCCGCGTAAAGCGTCCGACGCTCCTCGCCTACGTCATCAAACTTCTCCTTGGCCGCCCGCAATGCCTGGTTGGCGTCGAACACCTCCTTCAGCAGATAATTCACGTCCCCCGCATGCGGAACTTTCTTTGGCCCGATCAACGAAACCGGCCGAAAAATCGGGGGCACCACCGGCACCTTCGAGAGCACCCAGTCTTTCGGATGGATACCGAGCCGCTGCGCGCTGCGCAGGTAACCTAACCGCCGGATCGCACGGTCGCGCAGGGTCTTTTTCGTACCACTGATTTCTTGCCGCGCCTTCTCGATTTCGCGCTCGATATTCAACGACGCGAGGGCGTTCTGGATCGCCCGCGGGCCGGTTTCGCCGTGCAGCTCCCTGTCGCCGGCGAGAATATCCAAGAACTGCTCTTCGGTCAGCCCCAAGAGGATACGAATGGGTTCTTCGAACACCGGCGACGGCATCGGCTCCGTCAGGCGAATGAAACTCCACATGTTCCCGCCATGCCCGCCTGTCAGCTTCGGGTCGAACAACCCGCCCGGGCGCTCCGAGAGGTCTTTCCAATCCACCGTATCGAGCATATAGCCGCCACGCCCGTCCGATGTTCCCGTAAGCTCCCGTTTCCCAGCAAGTTCGTCGATATCCTTGTCCGTCAGCGCCATGAGATGCGTCTTCGTCCCCTCGCGAACGACGTTGATCCCGGCGGCCTTGAGGTAGTTGACGAATTTCTGATAGATAAACGGCACCGACGGTGTTTCCGGTTTGTAACCCGACATGAACTGCTGCCAATAGCGGGGGTTGGTCTGCCCGCGAGCCAGCTTCGCGTCGCGAATCCCCTCCACCGCCCCCGCCGCCAAGAGCGACGAAAGCTCCATCATTCCCACGCGCTTTCCGCCCTCGTCGCCGCCAGAGGCCGGCGTACCCTCCGCGGTATAGCCGCCAATCCCGCGACCCGAGAGCTTGGATTCGGCGGTGTGATGCAGCTTGATGAAATACCGGTTCCCCGTCATTACCCGCGGGATCTTTCGCCCCGTCTCAGGGTCGATCACGTCTTCCGTAGCCGACATGCCGTGCTTCTTCAGCTCGTCGCGGGCGAACTGGGCTGCGTCGGTGATGTCTTCGAAGTCGACGTACTTGTAAGGCTTCCCCGTCGCCGCCGCAATCTTTCCCAGCGCCGCCTCGATCAACTGCTGCGGATTCACACGTGTCGGAAGCCCCAGGGGATTCAGCAACACTTCAAACGGCTTTCCGTCCTCGCCGACCGGCATCTTGTCGTCAGGGACGATGTGCGTAATCACGCCCTTGTCCGCACCACGCCCGGATATCTTGTCGGCAATTTGGGCCATTTCCGTCGTCTGCACAATGACGGTGGCCCCCTTCGGCGACGCATACACGGCGGACACCACGCCCGGAGACTGATGCTCCCAGGTAATCGTGTGATTCGTCGCGGAAGGTCGGCGAAATAGCTTCTTGCCGCCCTTCGTCGACTCGCGGACACCCGCGAGCAGGATCAGTGGATCCCCCTGTTTCACCTCGGTGCCCGGCTTGACGATCCCGTCATCCGTGAACTTTTCCAGCACCGAACGCGGGTACTCGGACGGGAACAGCGAAATAAACGACCGCTTGCCTGGCCGGTGCGTCTCGTCGAACTCGATGTCGTGCTGATACATGTGCTGCGAGCTGAGCCGCTTCGCCATCGACTCCGAGATGACGATTCCGTCTTCGTAGTTCCGACCGAAATAGGGCAGATAGGCCACCCTGGCATTCACTCCCAGCGCCGTCGTGCCTTTGTCGTCCGTGAAATTGGATTTCGCCAGCAGATGCCCCTCGGTCACAAAATCGCCCGGTTGCACCATCGGCGTATTCTGGAGGAACGTCTTGCGGTTGAACGGAAACTTGTCGTAAAGCTCGTACGTGTGCGTCGTGCCGTCCGTATGCTTGACGCGAATCGCCGTAGGCGTCACCGAGAGCACGCGACCCGGCGCCTTTGCGTGGACGGCACCCATGAATTTTCCATACTCTTCCTCGAACGAACGGTCTTTGACACCAGGAATCCCCGACTGAACCCACGGCGCCTCGGGGGTCACAAGCGGCAGTGCCTGCGTCAAGAACCGCCCCGTCATCGTCGCGCGCTGCCCCTTGATCGCGGACTTGATGGGAATGAGATTCCCCAGGTGATTCATCGTGCTTTCCATATCCGGCACGGTGTACTCCACCTGCTCGCGGGGAACATATCGGATTCGCCCGTTCACCAGCGCGCCCACAACGTCGCCCTTCTCGCCCGGAAAGGCAATCACGGCGTCGGCGAGATCCTGCGGTGTTTTATACCCCCGGCGACCGCGCCGGTCGATCACCGACATGTAAATCCGACCATCCGTCCCCTTGACCGTCCCGCGCGCCACCCGCAAATCGACGCCGGTCGTCCCGCGCTCTGGGGTACGCAGATAGTCCAAAAACCCGAACTGGCTTGGCTGAACCGCCCGCGATTCCTCCGGAATGGACTCCACGGAGGAAATCCCACCCTCGCCCATGCGGGTAACACGAGTCAGGTGGTCCAGAATTTCCGCCGGACTGATCTCCTCCATCGCCCGCCCAAGGCCGCTACTGACCAGCACCGACGTTAAGGCGTCGTGAAAAACGCCAGGAGGCACTGCGTCGAGGCTACCCTTGTTCGTCACCCGCCACAGCAAGATGCGCAGCCGATCCCGGTTCTTGGAGATACGCTCAGCAATCAAGTCTTCCGGCCCGTGGAGCGTCTGAAACGCCATGTGATCGCGGTCATCCGGAAGGCTCTCGCCGCGGTTCAATGCCAGCAGCTTCTTGGTCGTATCGAGGAGCGCCTCGCCCGTTACATGCGTATACGGTTTCCCGATCGTCCGCTTCGTCACATCGGGATCAAGCGTCATTTCCTGAATCGTTCGGGCGATGGCAGCGATCTTGGCCGCTTCGTCCGTGTCTTTTCCGTGCCGCACGAGCTTTGCGTACAGCTTGCTGATCGCCTTGGGATCCTGCGCGGCCTCGTTGTAGGCAGCAATATCTTTCCCCCACGCCTCGCGCATCTGCTGCGGCGAGATACCCAGCGCCCGCAGCACCGGCACCAACGGAATTCGCGCCTGACCGAGCTGGATCCTGAAGACGCCGGTCTCAGGCGATAGATAAATGCGATGGCCCAGCCCTTTGGCCACGTTGACGTGGGCCTCCAGCTCCCCGCCACTCTTCCGGCGCGCATAGATCCCCGGACGCAATCGCATCTGGGACACCAGCCCATACTCCGTGCCGCGGTTGATAAACGTTCCGCGATCCGTCATATAGGGCACGCGCCCCAGAATCGTCTGCTTCTTCTCCAGCTCCGCCCCCGTCGTATTGTCCTTCAATACCCAGGTGCCGCGAACCGGGCGACCGAGCGTCTCCCGCCGCAGAATCGCATTCTTCTGGTCTTCGATCGAGAACGTCTCTGGCCCGGCGTAATGCACATCCCGCAGCGACAGGGTGTAACGCTGGTTGGAGAGCTCCGGCAACGACTGAAACGCTTTCAAGACGTTGTCAAAGATTGCCTGCCGCGCCG
>FWPV01011890.1_pt1 | contig 12215 bp, 12 predicted proteins | sample 2228371 | NCBI WGS metagenome assembly FWPV01 (sample SAMEA103939776, study PRJEB20133) | metagenome | reverse complement strand
GGCCCGGGACGCGCTCGCCTTCTTCGAGCTGGCAGGCTCGGCGCTGGCCGCCGGCGAGGCGGCCCACCTGGCGGTGGCCGACGCCGAGAGCGGCTGGCTGCGCGGGGCGGTGGCGCTCACGGCCCGCAGCGACGGCGTGGCCGAGCTCGGCTACTGGGTGGCGCCCGAGAGTCGGGGGCGGGGCGTGGCCACCACCGCAGCGCGGGCGGCGACGGCGTGGGCGCTGGGCCCGCTCGGCTTCGACGAGGTCATCGCCTCGGTGCGGGTGGGCAACGAGGCGTCGCGGCGCACGCTGCTGGCGTGTGGCTTCGCCCAGCTGCCCGACGGGCCGAGCGAGGACCGACGGCGCGTGACGTTGACGGCATGGTCGTTCGTCTGCCGTCGTGGGGAAGCCGGCGTCAGCTCCCGGGAGGCGATGCGGCGGTGACGTCGGTGTCACTCCCCGCCGGGGGTGGCAGCGCCGATCCGGTTGAGTTCCCGCTGCAACAACGCCCACAGCCCCTCCACATGGTGTCGCCGGGTGGTGCGGGCGCCGATGCACACCCGGATGGCGGGCCGGCCGTCGAGCACGGTGCGGGTGAGGAGGGCCCGGCCGCTCGCATTCACCCGGGCCAGCAACGCCTCGGTGGCGGCGTCGGCGGCGGCGTCGCCGCCCGCCACCCGCAGGCACACCAGGTTCAGCGACCGGGGTGCCGCCAGCTCGAAACGCTCGTCGGCCAGGATCCACCCGAGCAGCTCGTCGGTGAGTGCCAGGTGGCGCCGGATCATCGCCTGCCAGGTGGCGGGCCCCTCGGTTCGGATGGCGAACCACAGCTTGAGCGCCCGGAACCGCCGGCCGAGGGGGATCTGCCAGTCGCGGTAGTCGATGACCGCACCCTGCTCGCCGGCGGCGGTCTTCAGGTACTCGGGCAGGATCGACAGCGCGTCGATCAGCGCGTGCCGGTCGGCCACCCAGAACGTGTCGCAGTCGAAGTTCACCCCCATCCACTTGTGGGGGTTGGTGCAGTAGCTGTCGGCCAGCTCGAGGCCGTCGTTCACCCACCGCAGCTCGGGGCACAGCGCGGCGATCCCCGCCATCGCCCCGTCGACGTGCAGCCACAGGCCCTCGGCCCGGCACAGCCGGCCGATGGCGGCGACAGGGTCGACGGCCATCGACGAGGTGGTCCCGACCGTGGCGACCACCAGGAACGGGACCAGGCCGGCGGACCGGTCGGCCTGCACCGCCGCGGCGAGCGCCTCGGGGCGCATGGCCCCGGTGGCGTCCACGGCGACCTTGCGCAGGTTCGCGTCACCGATCCCGGCGATGCGGATCCCCTTCTCCACCGAGGAGTGGGCGTGCTCGGTGGTGTAGGCGACCAGCGGCGTGCGCCCCCCGAGATGGTTGCCTGCGCCGGCCGTGGCCCGCTCCCTCGCCGCGAGGATGGCGCACAGCGTCGCCTCGCTGGCGGTGCCCTGGATCATCCCTGCGCCGGGTCCGGGGGTCGAGCGGAACCGGTCGGGCAGGCCGAGCAGCTCGGCCATCCAGTCCAGCATCAGGGTCTCGAGTTCGGTGGCCGCCGGGCTCGTCGCCCACAGCATCCCGTTCACCCCCAGCCCGGCGGCGGCCAGCTCGCCGAGGATCGACGGGTACGAGCTGTTGCACGGGAAGTAGGCGAAGAAGCTGGGATGCTGCCAGTGGGTGATGCCGGGGAGGATGACCCGGTCGAGGTCGGCCAGCACCGCGGCGAACGGCTCCGGGGCGGTCGGAGGGTGCGCCGGGAGCTGCGCCCTGATGTCACCGGGCGCGACCGTGGCCGCCACCGGATGGCGTTCGACCCCCTCGAGGTAGTCGGCGATCCAGTCGACGAGGGCGTGGCCGTGGGTGCGGAACTCCTCAGGGGTCACGTGGCGAACCTACCGTGGGCGGCGTGAGCGATCCCTGTGAACTCGACCCCGACCGTTTCGCGGTGCACCACGCCTCGCCGAGGGGCTTCCGGCAGGCCTTCGTGCGGGAGGGGATCGGCGGCGTGCCGCTGGTGCTGGTCCACGGCTGGCCGGAGACCAAGCGCATCTGGTGGAAGGTGATCGAGCCGCTCGCGGCCGCCGGGTTCGAGGTGATCGTGCCCGACCTGCGGGGCTTCGGGGACAGCGAGGTCGGCCCCGACGGCTTCCACGACGTGCCGTCCCACGCCCGTGACCTCCACGCCCTGGTGCACGACCATCTGGGCCACGAGCGGGTGGTGCTGGTCGGGGGCGACCTCGGCGGGCCGGTGGTGCAGGAGCTCGCCCTGCGTCATCCGACATGGGTCGAGCGCATGGTCCTGTTCAACTCGCCGCTGCCGTACCTGAAAGACGAGATGGGCGGCCTGCGTGACACCCGGCCGCCCCGGGAGGCGTCCGACTACTTCTTCCGCCAGGGACTCGAGCCCGACGCGCTCGCCGCCGAACTGGCGACCCCCGAGCAGCGCCGCCGGTACATCGCCACCTTCTACACCTCGCGGTTCTGGGCGCACCCCGGGGCCTTCGACGACGCCGCAGTGGCGTTCCACACCGAGCCGTTCGCCGACGGCGCCAAGCTCCGGGCCAGTTTCGGCGGCTACGAGAGCACCTTCAGCGAGCATGCCCGCAGCGAGCCGTCCCGGCTGACGAAGAACCCCGTCACCGAGACCCTGGTGCTGTTCGGTCCCAGCGACCACGTGCTGTACCCGGCGTTCGACCGCATGGCCGCAGTGGTGTTCCCCAACCACGTCGGGCCGTTCCTGCTGCGGGACTGCGGCCATTTCGTGCCCTGGGAGGCGCCCCACGCCCTGGTGTCGGCCACCCGGGCGTTCTGCCGCGATCTGCTCGTGTCAAGGGGTTGATCTCTGCGGCGCCGAGGCGCACCATACGACCGTCATCACCATCCATGGGGAGGTTGGTCCATGACCGGTCCTTCGCCCTCTTCGGAGGACGTTCCGCCCGGCTGAGTGGCGCGGCAGGGACCGCAGCGTCCTGTGAGCGTACGGCGCAGCACGACGCGGACCGTGCCCCACCGCCCTGCCGGCGATGGCTCCCACACCGATGCGAGCCGACGAGCGTCGACCGTTGTCTCGACCCCGGTCGCATGTCGAACCGTCTGCGCGAGCAGCCCCGGTGGGTGACCGGTGCCCTGCCGCCGGTGCCGCACAACCGAGCAACACGTCCGGGTGCGTCGGCCTCGCTGGGTCGGCGCACCCGGCGCGTCCGGCGACCTGACGCTCGTGAGCGGCTGCGGGAGCGGCCGGCGGGCGTTCAGCGCAACGGGCGGGGCGGCTCGCCGCTCGCGGCCATGCGGGCCCGGGTGGTGCGGGCGGTCGAGCGGGCGATGACCACCCCGACCACGGCGACGCCTCCCATGATCACCAGGAACGTGACCGTCTGCAGCGCCCCTCCCCGGTCACCGGGTTGCTCCGGCTTCCGGCCGGTGTTCGGTTTGGGGATGATCCCGGGCATCTCCTGCTCGGCCAGCGTGGTCGGGCTGGAGGGTTCCTGGGCGAGCGCGGGGAGGCCACCGGCGAGCACGAGCACTGCGGCGAGCAGGATGAGGGTCAGTGTTCTCCGCACCGCCCGATCGTCCCATGCCGGCAGGACCGGCGTCTCGGCGACCGGTCAGCGCCGGCGGTCGAGGACCATCAACCGGACCCACAACCGGCCGAGCTGGACGGCGCTGCGGGCGATGTGGGGCAGGCGGAAGAACTGCGAACGGCCGTGCGGGCGCGGGAAGTGGTGGACCGGCACCTCGACGAACTCGGCGCCGATGGTCTGGAACTTGCGCATCATCTCCACGCAGATCACGCCGCTCGTGCGGGTGAGGGGCGCCCGGTCGAGCAGCGAGCGGCGGAACAGCCGGAAGTCGCAGTCGGTGTCGCGCACCCGCAGCCCGAACAGCAGCCGCACGGTGTGGTGGTAGGCCCGACCGATGACCCGGCGGGTGAGGCTGTCACCGCGGCTCAGCTTCCAGCCCTGGACGATGTCGGTGGTGGGGGTGACCACGGGGATCAGGTCGGCGACCTCGGCGGCGTCGTACTGGGCGTCACCGTCGGTGTAGAAGATCCAGTCCTTGGTGGCGGCCCCGAACCCGCTGATGAGCGCGCCGCCGTAGCCCCGGTTGCGCTCGTGGTGGACCACCCGGAGGCGGGGCTCGACCGCAGCGAGCCGGTCGAGCACGGCCGCCGAACCGTCGGACGAGCCGTCGTCGACCACGATCACCTCGACGTCGGGCACCAGCGGCTCGAGCGCCGCCAGGGCGTCCTTGACCAGCTGCTCGATCGTCCGCTCGTCGTTGTAGCAGGGGAAGAAGACCGAGATGCTGGTGACCTCGGGGTTCGCGGCCGGGCGCACCGGCTCACGCTTGCACGGCGGCCAGCGCCGTGCACACCCGGTCGACCTCGGTGTCGGTCAGCTCCGGGAAGCAGGGAAGGCTGACGCACTCTGCCGCCCACGCCTCGGCGACGGGGCACGCCTGGCGGGCGAACCCCCGGTAGGCGGGCTGCTGGGTCAGGGCGAGCGGGTAGTGGACCGCCGTGGCCACCCCCCGGTCGGCGAGGGCACGCCGGAACCGGTTGCGGTCGGGCACCCGGACCACGCACAGGTGGACGACGTGACGGTCGTGCCCAGCCTGCCAGCGCAGGTGGGGAGCGGCGGCCCGGTAGGCGGCGGCGATCGCCCGGCGACGGGCGTTGCCGGCCTCGAGCGACGGCAGGACCAGCCGCAGCCACGCCGCCTCGATCTCGCTCATCCGGAAGTTCTGCGAGATCTCGACGTGGACGTACTGCTCGGTCATGCCGTGCACGCGCAGCCGGCGCAGCCGGGCCGCCAGCTCGTCGTCGTCGGTGACGACAGCACCGCCGTCGCCGACGCCGCCGAGGTTCTTGGTGGGGTAGAAGCTGTACGCCGTCGCCGCCGACCCGCTGCCGGGTACGAGCGCGCCGTGGGCCTGGGCGGCGTCCTCCACCACCGGGACGCCGAGGTCGGGGATGTCGGCCGGTCGGCCGTAGAGGTGCACCGGGATCACCGCCCGGGTGCGCCGGGTGCACGCAGCCGCCGCGGCCGCCGGGTCGATGGTGCCGGTCACCGCGTCGACGTCCACCGGCACGGGGACGGCACCCGTGGCGCACACTGCCGACGCGGTGGGGACCGCCGTCAACGCCGGGACGATCACCTCGTCACCGGGCCCGATGCCGAGGGCGACCAGCGCCAGTTGCAGCGCAGCCGCCCCGCTGGCGGTGCCCACCGCATGGCGGTGGCCGCACCAGTGGGCGAACTCCGCTTCGAAGGCTGCGAGCTCGGGCCCGAGCAGCACGCTGCCCGAGGCGAGCACCCGGTCGACCGCAGCGAGGAAGGCGGAGCGGTGGGCGGCGGCCCGCCGGCTCAGGTCGACGACAGGTACCACGGGTGCCGACGGTAGAACGCCAGGGTGTCGATGATCCCCTCGGCGAAGGGGATGTGGGGTTCCCATCCGAGGACCCGCTTGGCCTTGGAGTAGTCGCCCTGGAAGCTGCCGATGTCGATGCGGGCGTGCTCGTCGGGCCAGGGCACGAGCTCCATGCGACCCGAGCCGGCGTGACCGAGGATCAGCTCGGCGATCGCCCTGAGCGGGAGCGCCTCGGCGTGCGCGAGGTCGATGCCATCGCCCCGCACTGGATCTGTATCTCCCCAGGTCCACGGGATCCCGCGCACTCGGGGGTGAGCGCCGCGGTCACCAGCGCCCGGACGACGTCGTCGACGTGCAGGCAGTCACGTCGCTGGTCGCCGTCGCCGAAGATGGAGATGGTCTGGTCACGCAGGGCGCGGCGCACGAACACCGGCAGGAACCCGAGGCCGTCGCGTGCCAGGCACTGCCGTGGCCCGTACACGTTGGTGAGTCGCAGCGCCGTGCACCGCAGTCCGTGCACGGCGGCGTAGACGAGGTGGAACTGCTCGCCGGCGAGCTTGTCGATGCCGTTGACGTCCACCGGGTGGGTGGGATGGTCCTCGTCGACCGGCAGGTACCGGGGCCGGCCGTACACCTGCCGGGTCGAGGTGTGCACGACCACGGCGTCGGGTCGGTGCTGGCGCAGCAGTTCCAGGAAGGCGAGGTGGCTGCGGGCGTTGAGGTCGAGGTCCCGCAGCGGGTCGGTCATCGACTCGAGATGGCTCACCTGGCCGGCCACGTTGAACACCAGGTCCACGCCGGCCAGCACCGGGCGCACCCGGTCGGCGTCGCCGATGTCGGCCACCACCACGTCGACACCGTCGGTGCCGGCGAGGTTGCGCCGGTCGCCGCCGTGCTGGGGGACGAGCCGGTCGACCACCACCACCTCGGCGCCTGCGGCCCGGAGGGCGATCGTGAGGTTGGAGCCGATGAACCCCAGACCTCCGGTCACCAGGCAGCGCCGACCGTCGAGGTGCCCGGCCATCGCCGCCAGCGGTCCGGCGCCGGTGGTCATGGCAGGTACCGGTACCGGGAGACCATCACACCGAACAGCACCATGCCGGCGGCCGAGACCACCACGGCGGTGCGGGCCAGCGCGGCGGGGAGCCGTTCGAGGATGCCTCCGGCCGCGGCCATCACCGGGAAGCACTCATTGGCATACCGCCCCAGGCCGATGACCCCGAGCGCCAGCGGCGGGCCGAGGTAGAGGGCGCTGAACGCCAGCCAGGCGGGGGGCAGGCGCCGCCACCACCACAGCACGGCGACGACGGCGGCCGACCCGGTGACGATGTGGGGCCACGCGCCGTTCTCCGGGCCGGTCACGAACTCGACCACGCTCAGCTCATCCCATGCCGACTTGGCCGTCCAGAACACGAACGGGTCGTCGGTCCACCGCCAGCACAGCACGCACCAGCCGGCGACGAACAGCGCCGAGGGCGCCGCGACCAGCAGGGCCCGTCGCCAGGCGGCCGGTGCCAGCGGCCGGTCGGCGAGCAGCACCGCAGCGGCCAGCACGGCGGCGACGATCACCCCGTTGGGTCGCACCGCGGTGGCGGCGAGCGCGATCACCCCGGCGAGGACGAACCGACCCCGGCCGGCCCAGACGAACGCCCACGACGACGCGGCCAGGAACACCGCCGAGGGGTAGCCCATCGAGAACACGATCGAGACGGGGAACAGCGCGAGCGCCCAGGTGGCCCAGGCGGCGGCCCGGGCACCGAACCGGTCTCGGGTCAGCCGCCAGACGCCGGCCAGCGCCACGAGGAACACGGCGTGGTTCACCGCCACGATCGCGAACCGGTCGGGGATGCCGAGCTCGTCGAGGGCGCGGACCACCCCGGGCAGCAGCGGGAAGAACGGCCACGGCGTCTGCGCCGACGGTGACACCGGCGGCGGCCCGTAGCCGAACTGGGCGATCCTCAGGTACCAGGCGCCGTCCCACGAGGTGAGCCAGGCCGCCGTGAGCCGGTCGGGCGAGGCCGAGCCGCCGACGATCAGCGCTCCGGTCGCCAGCACCCGGGACACGAGCCACGGCACGACCACGGGGCCGAACGGCAACCAGGCCGGCAGCCGCAGCCGGCCGGCGCCTGCGGGGTGGGCGGGATCCGTGCCCGGCTCGGCGAGGGTCGTACGCTCGCTCACCAGGCCACGGAGCCTAGAGCCCGGACGGAGACGCGGAGCGGCGAGATGGAACTGGACGAGTACCGCCGGATGGCCGAGGCCGAGACCTCGCACTGGTGGTACGGCGCGACGCAGGCACTGCTGCGCCAGGTGCTCGGCCCCCACCTGCCGCGTGGCGGCCGGTTCCTCGACGCCGGGTGCGGTACGGGGGCGACCGGGGCGTGGATGGAGCACGCCGGCGCGGTGGTCGGGGTCGACGCCGAACCCCTGGCGCTCGCGCTCTACTCCGAGGCCCACCCGCAGGCCGGCCTGGCGGTGGCGGACATCGGGCGGCTCCCGTTCCCCGACGCCGTGTTCGACGCGGTGCTGTGCGTCACCGTGCTGTGCCACCGCTCGGTCACCTCACCGGCCGCCGTGGTGGGTGAGCTCGTGCGCGTCACCCGACCGGGGGGCGTGGTGTGCCTCCAGGAACCCGGGGTCCGGCGCCTGCGTCGGGCGCACGACCGGGTGACCCATTCGGCCCGGCGGTTCAGCCGGCGGGAGCTGGCCGCCACGCTGGTCGACAACGGCTGCGACCTGCTGGGCGCGACCGGTGCCTACACCTTCCTGGTCCCCGCCGCCGCGCTGAAGTCGGTGGTCGAACGGGGCCGCACCTCCAGCGACCTCGAGCGGCACCCCGGTGGCCTCGGCGGGCTCCTCGGCGGGATGGCTGCAGCGGAGCGGCAGCTGCTGCGCGCCGGCCTCCGGCTGCCGTTCGGGTTGTCGGTGCTCGCGATCGGCCGCCGCCGGGCGTAGCGTGCGCGCATGCCGACCCTGTCGTTCGAAGGTGAGACCCACGCCGAGATCGTGGCGAAGGTGAAGCGGTGGTTGGCGTCGCTGGAAGGCGAGGAGCGGCCGTTGAGCCCCACCGATGCGATCGCGGCATCGGCCGAGCTGACCAAGGACGCACTGCGCATCGTGGCGTCGGTGGCCCCGGCCCCCATCGCCCAGAGCGAGGTCGTCAAGGGGCTGACCGCCCTCGGCTACCAGGCGACCGACGCCACCTCGAGAGCCGCGATCGACGCGCTCGACGCCCTGTCCCGGGTCACCGGCGGCAGCCTGGTGAAGCAGGCCAGGGACGCCACCGCGAACGCGGTCTACGAGATGAACGCCCAGATGGCCAAGCAGGTGCTCAAGAGCCTTCGCCCCAAACCGAAGAAGGCGTCCGGATAGTCTCGGCCCGACCGCCACACGGGAGGAGTTGGGCCGTGGCCGAGGTGGAGATCGGGCTGGGCAAGTCCGGCCGGCGCGCGTACGGGTTCGACGACATCGCCATCGTCCCCAGCCGACGTACCCGCGATCCCGAAGACGTCGACATCTCCTGGGAGATCGACGCCTTCCGCTTCGAGCTCCCGCTCATGGCCAGCGCCATGGACGGGGTGGTGTCACCCCGCACGGCCATCGAGATCGGACGGCTCGGTGGGGTGGGGGTGCTGAACCTCGAGGGCCTGTGGACCCGGTACGAGGACCCGGAGCCGTGCTTCGAGGAGATCGCCTCGCTGCCCGCCGAGAAGGCGACCCGGCGGATGCAGGAGATCTACGCCGAGCCGGTGAAGCCCGAACTGATCACGGCGCGCATCAGGGAGATCCGGGAAGCCGGGGTGGTGTCGTGCGCCTCGGTCACGCCGCAGCGGACCGAGGCGTTCATCCCCGCCATCCAGGCCGGTGAGCTCGACCTGCTGGTGATCCAGGGCACCGTCGTGTCCGGCGAGCACGTGTCGCGCAACCGTGAGCCGCTGAACCTCATGGAGTTCATCCGTCGCCTGGACATGCCGGTGATCGTCGGCGGTTGCGCCAGCTACCAGGCGGCGCTGCACCTCATGCGCACCGGGGCGTGCGGGATCCTGGTCGGGGTGGGTCCCGGCCATGCGTGCACCACCCGGGGGGTGCTCGGTATCGGGGTGCCCCAGGCGACGGCCATCGCCGACGCCCGCGCCGCCCGGATGCGCCACCTCGACGAGACCGGCGTGTACGTCCACGTCATCGCCGACGGGGGCATGGCCACCGGCGGGGACATCGCCAAGGCCATCGTCTGCGGGGCCGACGCGGTCATGATCGGCTCGCCTCTGGCCGCCGCCGAGGAGGCGCCGGGTCGGGGCTTCCACTGGGGCATGGCCACCTTCCACCCCACCCTGCCCCGCGGCACCCGGGTGCGCACCGAGGTGCGGGGCACGCTGCGGGAGATCCTGCTCGGGCCGGCCCACGAGAACGACGGTCGCATGAACCTTTTCGGTGCGCTGCGCACCTCGATGGCCACGTGCGGGTACCAGTCACTCAAGGAGTTCCAGAAGGCCGAGGTGATGGTCGCCCCGGCGCTGCAGACCGAGGGCAAGCAGCTGCAGCGGAGCCAGGGCGTCGGGATGGGCCACTGACCGATGACCCACCCCGAGTACGACACCGTGCTGGTCGTCGACTTCGGCGCCCAGTACGCGCAGCTCATCGCCCGGCGGGTCCGGGAGGCGCACGTCTACTCCGAGATCGTCCCCCACACCATCACCGCCCAGGAGCTGGCGGCGCGCCGCCCGGCTGCGGTGATCCTCAGCGGCGGGCCGGCGTCGGTGCACGTCGAGGGCGCGCCCCACATCGACCCGGGCCTCTACGACCTCGGGGTGCCCGTGCTGGGCATCTGCTACGGCGCGCAGCTCCTCGCCCAGCAGCTCGGCGGTGAGGTGGCCCGCACCGGCCGGGGCGAGTACGGCCGGACCGGGCTCACCTTCCTGGGCACCCACTCGCAGCTGATCGACGACGACCAGCCGGTGTGGATGAGCCACTTCGACTCGATCGTGCGGGCGCCCGAGGGGTTCACGGTCACCGCCCGCACCCCGGAGGCACCGGTGGCGGTCCTGGAGGACCCGCACCGCCGGATCATGGGGGTGCAGTTCCATCCCGAGGTCGCCCACACCCCCCGGGGTCAGGAGCTGCTGAAGCGCTTCCTGTACGGCGTCGCCGGGTGCCGCCCCACGTGGACGATGACCAACATCATCGACACCGCCGTGGACGCCATCCGGGAGCAGGTGGGTGGCGAGCGGGTGATCTGCGGGCTGTCAGGCGGCGTGGACTCGGCGGTGGCCGCCGCCCTGGTGCACCGGGCGGTCGGCCCCCAGCTCACCTGCGTGTTCGTCGACACCGGCCTGCTCCGCCAGGGCGAAGCCGCACAGGTGGTCGAGACCTTCCGGCGCCACCAGGGCATCGAGCTGGTCCACGTCGACGCGTCGGCCCGGTTCTTCGAACGGCTGGCCGGGGTGATCGACCCCGAGGAGAAGCGCAAGGCCATCGGCGAGCTGTTCATCCGGGTGTTCGAGGGGGCGGCCGGGGGGATCGAGGACGCCCGGTTCCTGGTGCAGGGCACCCTCTACCCGGACGTCATCGAGTCGGGGTCACCGACGGCGGCGAAGATCAAGAGCCATCACAACGTCGGCGGCCTGCCCCCCGACATGCAGTTCGAGCTGGTCGAGCCGCTGCGGGGCCTGTTCAAGGACGAGGTGCGCCGGGTGGGGGAGGAGCTCGGCCTGCCCGAGGAGATCGTGTGGCGCCAACCCTTCCCCGGGCCCGGGCTCGCGGTGCGCATCATCGGGGAGGTCACGCCCGAGAAGGTGGCCGTCCTCCAGCACGCCGACGCCATCGTGCGGGAGGAGATCCGCCGGGCCGGGCTGGAACGGGAGCTGTGGCAGGCCTTCGCCGTGCTGCCCGACATCCGCACGGTCGGGGTCATGGGCGACGAGCGGACCTACGCCCACCCGGTGATCATCCGGGCCGTCACCAGCGAGGACGCCATGACCGCCGACTGGGCCAGGTTGCCCTACGAGCTGCTCGAGCGGATGTCCAGCCGGCTGATCAACGAGGTCAGGGGCGTGAACCGGGTGGCGTACGACATCACCTCGAAGCCGCCGGGCACCATCGAGTGGGAGTAGGGAGCCCCGTCACGCGACCGTCATGAACGGCGGGTGCCCGCTACCCTGACCGGGTCATGGGCCGCCGGAGGTCACTCCTCGCTGCGCTCGGCGGGGTGCTCGTCGCCGTGCTGGTCGCCCCACCTGCGGGCGCCGACCGGATCACCGACCTCCGTCGCGAGGCCGCCCGCATCGCTGACCGGCTCGAGCGGCTCGAGGAGCAGGCGAGCATCCTCGAAGAGGACTACAACGAAGCCGTCCTCGAGTTGCGGCAGGTCGCCGACGAGGTCCGCCGGGCCGAGGAGCAGGTGGCGAACACCTCGGCTGAGATGGGTGCGGTGCGCGAGCGGGTGCACCAGTGGGCGGTGCGGGCCTACGTCGACCGGTCCGGTGCCGACCCGATCGTCACCCTGTTCGCCGCCGGGGTGGAGGGCACGTCGGCCTACCGTCAGGGCTACAGCGACCTGGCCATCGGCAACACCCGGGATCTGGCCGACCGGTTGGCGGCCACCAGGGAGGACATCGACCGGGCCCGGGCCGAGCTGCAGCGCCGCCGGGAACACCAGCAGGCGCTGAGCGAGCAGATCGAGCAGCGGCGCCGACGGCTGCAGGAGAACATCGAGGCGACCGAGGCGCTGCAGCGGCGCGTGCGGGGGGAGCTGGCGCAGGCGGTGCGCGCCGAGCAGCTCCGCCGGCAGCAGGAGGCCGAGTGTCGGGCCCGGGAGGAGGCGGCCCGGCGGGCAGCGGCCCGGACC
>FWPV01013540.1_pt1 | contig 12216 bp, 14 predicted proteins | sample 2228371 | NCBI WGS metagenome assembly FWPV01 (sample SAMEA103939776, study PRJEB20133) | metagenome | reverse complement strand
ACGGCATTCTTTAATGGTGTGTACAATTTTTACTAACCCCCATAACCTCGTTGCGATTTCTGTTTTTCTATCGATGAATTCTCGGGTAAAGGCTCCTGTTTGAGTTGAAGCGGTATTCCGGCAACGACCAGAGTGACAGAGCGACAAACGGATGCCACCGATTGATTTGTCAAGCCCGCAAGATCGCGAAATTGCCTCGCCAGAGGATTGTCCGGGACGATGCCTGTGCCCACCTCGTTGGAAACCAGCACCAACGGGTAATCCACAATTTTCAGAGTGTCCACCAATCGGTCAACGGCTTGCCGGGGGTCGCCTTCTGGCTGCAGGAGGAGGTTGCTCAACCACAGTGTAAGACAGTCCACCAAAACTGGTCGCGCCCCGCTACGAAGCTCCAGCAGGTTTTCCACCAGACGATATGGACTTTCCAGTGTCTCCCAACAACCTTCTCTTCTCCTGCGATGTTCCTGCACGCGCCGACGCATCTCTTCATCGCGGACCTGGGCCGTAGCCAGGTAGACATAAGGCGGAGGAAAATTCAGCAAAGTCTTCTCAGCAAAAACACTCTTGCCGCTCCTCGCTCCCCCGAGGACCAAGTGAGGCGTGGCCAACGTCTGCCTGGAGCTATTCATGAGTTGTCGCCCGGCGTGATTATATAGGAGCTGAGGTGTTCATTGACGAGTAGGTCCACCAGGTGCGGCAGGGGTTCTCGGTTTCCTCCAACCACCAGAATCGGTTCCTGGGTCAGGGGCAGGAGCAGTTTGATCGCCCTGGCTTCACCAATAGCTGCAACCATCGCGGAGGTCACTTCACCCATCATGGCATTGGAAATCAGGATGGAAATCGAGCCGACAATCACATCGACCTGTTTCACACAATGGCAAATTGCATTTTCACCGGTTGCACCACGGTTGGCCTTCGCTTTCATCATTTGTGAGGTCGCTATGGCGTTGGTGCCGAGTGCCCAGACTTCCGCCTGTTCGCCATAAGATTCCTTAATCTTCTTAATGATGAAGTTGCCGATGCCGCCGCCTTGACCGTCAATCACCGCGATGCGGACCAAGTTGTCATCCTCCCCCGCCAAATGCATGGCTCGAACCGGCAAATTGCAGCAAATGCGAGCACGATGCGGCCTATGCCTCGGGTTTTTCTTCTACTGGAACCAGCAGACACCAAGCGTCAAAGAGTTCGTGATAGCGGAGCACAAAAATGTCACCCTCCACAGTCTTGACTTTATAGTAGCGCAGAGGCATGCGTGTAGCGTCCATATAGCCTTCGTACCAGCGGTCGAGTATTTCCGCAATAGTGTATTGATCACCGCGCCAGCTGAAGCAAGCTGGTTCCTGAGCCCCTTTGAAATGATCGCACGTTTTGACTAGAATACGTTCCAGCTTCATGGTCAACGGATCAACTGAGTTTCCTCCAGATACAGACATTGCGAGCGTTGGGCAGCGAGGGCAAAGCATAAGGGAAACAGCCCTCAAATTCTATTCCAAATTGTTTCAGGTGAGGATTATAGTATCGGGCGATGCTCTCATCAGCCTTGGGACCCACCCACCACGCCACGGCTCCCGCATTGTTCAGCAGGCTGCCGGCCAATTGCGCCAATTGATCCGGGTTCAAACGCAGCGCCCGTAGGGTGATCAGATCATAGCGAGCGGATGTGGTCCGTGTTTGCGATTCGATCAAACCTTCCCATTTTCCCTGAATGACGCGCAGATTCGGTACTTGCAGCTTAGTGAGTAAGACTTTGAGAAAGCTTACTTTTTTGCGTTTTGTCTCGAGCAGTGTCATGGTCAGGCCGGGATGGACGATGTTGATGGGTACACGGGGAAAACCGGCTCCCGTTCCTACGTCCAGGGCGCTTCCCCGACGCGGCAGCCAGCGGCTTGGGAGCAATGAGTCGAGCAAATGCTTTATCAGTATCTCTCGCAACCCGGTGATGCGCGTGAGATTCACACGCTGATTCCAGGATTGCATGAGCAGAATATGTCGAGCGCAAAGTCGTGCTTGATTGTCCGTCAAAAAGACACCCTCTTGTTTCAGGCAGGCTGAAATACTGCGCACCACGTGTTCTTCCGTATCGAGGGACCTTTGCTGCCGACCAGTCACTGCAATTCCAGGGAAAAAGTTATAATTTGAACCGCTTGCAAGACTCGGTGAAGCCGTCACCGCCGTGAAAAACCGCATGACAATCCTGGCATGAGTCTCATTTGCCAATACAGAACCGGGAGAAGATGCCGTCTAACAGATCCTGGTCCACCTCCAGGCCGAGCACAGCATTCAGATGTTTCCTCGCCGTCTCAATCTCCAAACTCACCAGTTCGTTATAGCTGCCCGTCTGCAATAGTTTCCTGCCTCGTTGCAACGCTTCCAGAGATCGCTCACAACATTCCTTCTGGCGCATATTCGGGATTAAAGCAGAACGATTTTCAGCGAGTGGCGTTGCGAGGAAACGATCTCTCAAAAAGTTTTGCAACCCTTCGATGTCGCTGCGGTTGAAAACGGATATTCTCAGCACGGGTACAGCCCGATCATAGCGGGTCCTGATGTCTTCCACGCTCAGCCGGGGTGGAAGGTCACACTTATTTAATAATATCATATAGGACTTCCCGGAAACCGCTTGGAAAACTTGATCATCCTCTTCGCTCAGCGGTTGGCTCTGATCCATCAGCCACAGGATTATATCGGCTTCGGCAACCGCAGAGAGGGTTCTTTGGATCCCCATGGATTCAATTGAATCGGGTTTCATGCGGATACCCGCGGTATCCAAGATTCTGATCAAGACCCCCGACAACCAAAAACTGTCTTCAATAATGTCCCTCGTAGTTCCCGGCATTGATGTCACGATAGCCCGGTCTTTGCCAAGCAGGACGTTTAACAGGGAAGACTTCCCCACATTTGGTTTGCCAACCAGGACCAGTGTGAGGCCCTCACGCAGGAGGCGCCCAGTTTCATAGCAGGCAAGAATTTGGCCGAGGGGACGGATTAGCGATTCCTCCATTGTGAGAAGCAACTTTACAGATTCGATGTTTGCTTCGCCCTCATCCAAGTCGTTGCCGAAATCAATAAAAGCCTCGATTTCGCTCTGCAGTTGCCAGAGTTTATCCCGCAATTCATCAATTTGGCTTCTAAAATCTCCGCTCAAATGACGCGCTGCGGCAAGTAGGCTTTGCTGGGATCGCGAGTGGATAAGGTCTGCTACGGCTTCAGCTTGAGACAAGTCAATCCGGCCATTCAAAAAAGCCCGCCGCGTGAATTCCCCAGGCTCTGCCAGGCGTGCACCACTTTGCAGCACGAACTCCATAATGCGGTTCAATACCATGAAGCCACTGTGGCAGTTGATTTCAACCATGTCCTCGCGAGTGTAGGTGCGAGGGCCGGCCATGTAACTCAGGAGCACCTCGTCAACCACCTCTTGGGTCTCGGGTTCTACGATCCAGCCATGGTAGAGTTTGTGAGTTTCATAGGCATGAACGGATTTTCGGGGTCGGAAGATTCTTTTCGCAATCGATAGGGCTTCTGTCCCGCTTATCTTGACGATCCCTATTCCTCCCTGCCCAATTGGGGTCGCTATGGCAGAGATCGTATCGTCGGTCAGCTCAAAATCCATCGCGCAGCAGCATTGTCTCGATCATTCCCTCGTGTTTTCCTCGCCGGGCACCATCTTATGTGACTTTTTTCCTTTTTTCACTGGATAAATCACCACCCTTCTGAGGTTTCCTTCGCCTTTGCTCTTGGTTCGGACGTCCTGATCTTCCTTCAATGCAAGGTGAATGATGCGCCGATCCTGGGCGTTCATTGGCCCCGTCGTCAAGGGACGGCGAGATTTCTTTACCTTCTCGCATAATTGCTGAGCGAGCTCAGTGAGGCTGTCTTCACGCTTGGATCGATAGTTTTCGGTATCTACGATGATCGACACATTCTCGCCGGTTTCCTTCTGGACAATTTTGGAGACTAAATATTGCAGCGCTTGCAGCGTCTTGCCCCTTTTCCCTATTAGAAGTCCGGAGCCATTGCTGATGATATTCAGGTAGATGTGGCCGTTTTTGCTCTCAGACTCTACTACGGTGGGCAAATCGACGTGTTTGAGAATTTCGGAGAGGATCTCCTTGGCACGTTCTCGGGCGGCTTCGGCGGGAAGCTCCTTCGCGCTCACTCTAATTCTGGCCTTTTTGGCTCCGACTATTCCAAAAATGCCTGAAGAACCCTTGGATAGGACTTCTATCTCCAGCTTTTCCGGGGGTAGCTTTAGTTTTTCACAGGCCAAAGAGATGGCGTCCTCGACTGATTTTTCTTCAATTTCCAGAGTTGACATGCTCTCCTCCGTTAACTTTCCGAACTGAGCAGCTTGTGGCGCATTGGGTGGGGGAGATGCGACCTATGCACTACGATTGATCCAGTACTGCTGCACGATGGACAACACATTGTTCACCAACCAATATAACACAAGACCCGAAGGAAAGTTTATAAAGAAAACGGTAAAAATAACCGGCATAAGCAACATCATTTTTTCTTGCCGGGGGTCGCCGCCGGTAGGGGTCATCTTCTGCTGAATGAACATGGATGCCCCCATGAGAAGCGTAAGTACCGGTATTCCCCCCAGGTACGGGATGTCAATTCCTATGTGAAGGCGATCTGGAGCGGTAAGGTCGTTGATCCACAACATAAAGGGTTTATGTCGCAATTCGATGGCGCCGTAGAGCATCCGGTACAAAGCAAAGAAAACCGGGATCTGCAGCACCATAGGTAGACAGCCGCCGAGCGGGTTTACTTTATAGGTGCGGTAGAGCATCATCAGTTCCTGATTGAGCTTTTCCCGGTCATTTTTATACTTTTCCCGCACTTGAGCGATCTTTGGTTGGATTTTCTTCATGACCTGCATGGACTTGTAACTTTTCTGAGTCAGCGGCCAGAAGATGATTTTGATGACAACCGTCAGCAGAATGATCGCGATCCCATAGTTGTGGGTGTATTTGTAGAACCAGCGCAAAACCACCAGCAGGGGCTTGGCAAGAAAAGTAAACCAGCCGAAATCCAGAGCTCGCGAAAGGTTGTTGCCCGCTTTTGCTAAATTGCCCTCTTCCTTTGGTCCCAAATAAAGCCGCAACTGGTAAGTTTTTGCTTCACCCGCCTCCAACTGGAACGGATTGGTCAGATAAACCAGTTGAACCAGGCCTCTGTTTTCATCAAGAACGCGGGGAACTAACTGATATCCGTCCTTTTCCATGGGAATGATGGCTTGTATGAAGTAACTGTTTTCATAGCCGATCCAGTCCATGGGTGGGACGAATAGAAATTCTTCTTTACTGAGGTCTTTTGCCGGGTGGTATTGCAGCGACCCATCCTTGAAGAGTGTAAGCTGAGATTGATTGTAGGCGGTTTCACTGGCCTTTTCATACGGTTCGAAATAGAAGCTGATCCCGAGCTGGTCCTCCAGTCTCTCCGACGACAAGTTCTCGATTCGAATTGATGCATCGACCACGTAAGTTCCGGGGATCGGGTTGAGAGTCTTTGTCAATTTGACTTGCCCCGGGGCGATGGCGGAAAAAGATATGGGTTGCTGCGACTGAGCGGAAGCGGAAAACGGGATCCGCTCCGGAGCATTACTTGCGTAAGGGCGGGTAGCCAATTCCAGGTTGGAGTGATGGACCAGGTCGACGGCAAAGGGCAGATAACCCGACGTCTGGGTGGTCACCATGTCCATTGGGGGGGAAGCCGGAGTCACTGCCTGACGGTAATCTCGCAGCTGAAAAGAGGCGAGGCGGGCACCCGGTGCTACCAGTTTCATTTCATACAGGTTGGTATCGATCCGCCAGTTCCGCAAACTTTGATTCGACAGCGCCAGACGGTCTGTGGGAAGTGATTCCGGCAGCACCTGGGGCGATGTTGCAGTTTGGGCCGGCGCGGTTGTGGAGGGAACGGTTTGCGTTTCTTCTTTGGGTTGGCTGGGAGGCGTTCGGTAAAGACCTCCAAAATATAGCTCCCAAAAAAGCAGCACCGCAAGTGACAAAACAAAAGCTACCAAAGCCCTTTTTTCCATACAGGTGTACTCCGTATTATCCCAAAATCTTTTGTTCGTTCGGTTTCACTACGGGATCGTATCCGCCGGATCCGAGAGGATGGCATCGTGCCAGTCGCCATGCACCCATGAGCAATCCTTTAATGGGGCCGTGCAACTGGATTGCCTCATAGGTATATTGAGAGCAAGTGGGAAGGAAACGGCAATGAGGCCCCAATAGCGGAGAAATAGCAAACTGATAGAAGCGGATGAGTGATAGCAGAATAGATCTCATCATCGCTGGGAGTCATCCCCACGGTACAATACTTTTCCCAGTTCCCCAGATATATCCTGCCCGCTCAACCGTTCAGCTCCTGGCCTGGCTACGATCACAATGTCTTTTCCTGGAAGGGAGATGTGTTCCTTGTGGAGTCGAAACCACTCGCGCAGACGTCTCTTCATCCGGTTTCTCTGCACAGCGTTCCAAAACCGTTTTTGAACCACCAGCCCCAGCCGATGGAAAGGCAGGCGATTATAGACGTAATTGACTCCAAAGTGGGCGGTTCTCACATGTCGCCCTTGTTTCTTCACATGATGGTATTGCCTGGATGTCAGCAGCCGCTCGCGGGGTCGAAACCGGTATGCACCTTTCAATGGTCCTTCCGCTGTCGCCTCAAATGTTTTTCTGGCAAGCACCTGGTGCGCAATGAGGCACGAATCAGACGGCAAGACGCTTGCGGCCTTTGGATCTGCGTTTGCTGATGACCGCTCTGCCCGCCCGGGTTGACATACGGACCAAAAATCCGTGGGTGCGCTTTCTTTTGCGATTACTCGGCTGAAAAGTCCTTTTCATTTTCTTCACCTCGTCAAAATGGTAAGTCTGACCGAAAAGCACGAACTTTATTCGATCATTATAGTAAATGCAAACACAAACCATCTTTGATAATCGATCCGACCACACAGTGTCAAGCATATGTTGCGATTCGATTTTGCGATTTTGCCAATTTGGCCTGCTATCATTTGACCCAATTGACGGCCATGTTTATCCATGCGGCCATATCTCATTTACTTCGCATACTCCTCTCCCTGCAGAAATGTTTTGCATCATTTACAAGAGGTGATTCCCATGGGATTGAACTGAATCATGCCAGGGTGCGACTGCTGTGCTCGTTGATAAATTTGTCGGCGGGCCTCCCGGCACATGTGATGCCCCTCGATAAAAACTGAACGGTCTCGATCCCGGGCGACTTAATCATTGAAGATGCAGAGTCTCCGTGCTATGTAAGTAATCCTTTAAGAATCTGCTGAAAGGAGAAAAATTGCCCGATGGTATTTAATCGTATACTGGGCTGGTTTTCCAACGACTTGGCCATTGATCTTGGAACAGCCAACACCCTCGTTTATGTCAAGAGCAAAGGCATCGTGCTTTGCGAGCCCTCGGTTGTGGCTGTTCGAAAAGACGGGCGAGGCTCCAATCGCGTGGTCGCGGTTGGAAAAGATGCTAAGATGATGTTGGGTAGAACCCCGGGTCACATTGTTGCCATTCGTCCGATGAAAGACGGCGTAATTGCCGACTTTGAAGTGGCTGAAGCGATGATTCGCTATTTCATTAGAAAAGTGCACAATCGTCGAGGCTTGGTCCGGCCGCGAATCATCGTGTGTGTCCCGTCGGGGGTTACCCAGGTGGAGAAGAGGGCCGTCCGGGAATCGGCCGAGTCCGCAGGGGCGAGAGAAGTGTATCTCATAGAAGAGCCCATGGCGGCAGCCATCGGAGCTGGATTACCAATCACCGAGCCGGTTTGTAACATGATTGTAGATATCGGTGGCGGGACAACCGAAGTAGCTGTCATATCACTTGCCGGGATCGTGTACAGTCGCTCGGTTCGCGTGGGTGGAGACAAGATGGATTTGGCGGTCCTGCAACACATTAAAAGAAAATATAATTTATTGATCGGGGAGCGCACAGCGGAGCTGATCAAAACGACTCTGGGCAATGCTTATCCGTCCGAAGAAGTTGATCAAATGATGATCAAAGGCCGAGATCTGGTGAGTGGAATCCCCAAGACAGTGGAAATCAATTCTGATGAGGTGCGCGAGTCGATTCAGGAGCAGATCGATACCATCGTGGAGACCATAAAAATTGCATTGGAGCAGACCCCGCCTGAGCTTGCCGCCGACATAGTCGACCGGGGTATTGTGCTCACCGGCGGAGGAGCATTACTCAAACGGCTGGATCATCTGCTGCGTCTGGAGACGGGTTTGCCCATCACACTGACAGAAGATCCTCTTTCGACGGTGGTGCTCGGTTCCGGCAAGGCTTTGGAGGAAATTGAGATTTTAAAGGATGTATTGAGCTAACCTGGGTGGTCCACGCTCTTTTTATGGATCGAATTTATTTAGTGAGAATGTCGCGAGCGAAATAGACACGGTGATGCGATCCACACGATGAAGTGGGCGCACAGTACCAGCGGCTCGCCCTTGCCGGTTTCGCCCTTTGTCCGGGCGGCGTTGTTCTATTGCCGAACTGAAATTCTGGGCCGTAATCTCCTTTAAGCTACGATGTGAATTGACCCTATGGATGAGCTTGAATTAAAGGATGTATTATTTAAGGTTCGCATCAGCCGGGGGAACTCGAGGCTATGATGGAGTGGCTGCGCAAATTACGGGGTGCTTTGTTCCTTTTGGTCCTGTTCAGTCTGTTCCTTTATATCTTTTCGCTCAATTTCAGGCCCCCTGTTCAAATGGATGTTTTTCAGCGTGTTGTCATAGAATCACTCAGTCCAGCGGTCGAAGCGCTGGGATACGTCACTTCCTCCGTGGAAAACGTGGTAAAAGAATATGTCTGGCTAAAGAATCTGCGGCATGAAAACCAGATTTTGCGGGACCAGGTCAATGAATCGCAGAGGACGGTTACCGACTACAAGGAAGCGTATATTGAAAATCTGCGCCTGCGGCGTTTGCTCGATTTTAAAAACACCATTAGGGCGGAGGCGATTCCGGCTCAGGTTGTCCTGCACGATTTGACCGGCTGGTTTCAGACGTTGATTGTGGATAAGGGTTTTAAGGACGGAATTGGGCCGGACATGGCTGTGGTTAATGACGAAGGCGTAGTTGGACGTATTCTCGATGTGTCGGATCGCTACTCGCGGGTGTTGCTCATTACCGATCCTGGTAGTTCCGTTGATGCCATAATTCAGCGCAATCGGGTGCGCGGCATTTTGAGCGGAAAGGATGCAAGCGGTTGTATCCTGAAATACGTTCGCGGCAATCTGGATGTGCAGGTTGGGGACCTGATCATCACCTCGGGCAAGGATGGAATTTTCGGCAAAGGTCTCAGGTTGGGCACTGTCCAGGGTATCTTCAAGGATCCCGTGGACCTCTTTCAGAAAATCGAGGTCAAACCCTTGGTACGACTCGCCGCCCTTGAAGAGGTGCTGATCATAAAACGTGAAACCCCGGTTCCAAACGATTTTACATCGACGGAATAAGGGGAAATGACTTTGCGATCCCTCAACAACAAATCGAAGATGCAGCAATTCCTGCTGGTATTTGCTTACACTCTCTTCCTCTTGTTTCTCCAATCTCTGTGGATTTCGCAAATGTCTTATCCTGCCATGCGAGCGGACTTATTCCTGCCTTTGATGTTTGGTATTGCCACAATCTGGCCGCCCCTCGCAAGTCTCGCCTGGGCTTTCCTCTGGGGGTTTGTGGTGGACAACTTTGCCGGAAAATTCTGGGGATTTCATGTGGGATCTTACGTGGTGGCGGTTTGTTTGGTCTATGCTGCGTCAGAAAAATTTGAACTGCAAAATCCTTTGTATCAGATGCTGCTTGTGGGGATTTGTGCAACCGGGCAGTCTCTTGTTTTGGGGCTGTTTTTATTGATTGAACCGCACAGCCTCATAGGAGTATCCGCAATTTGGCAGGATTTGTTAGTACGAAGCCTTTTTATCATGCTGCTCTCTCCGTTTATCATATACCCCGTCAGCGATGGCCGCAGGTCCGTCTTATAAGCGAAGCAGCAATACTCTTCAGGATTCGGCCGTGAAATCTCTAAAAACGAACAGAATAGTGTTTGTTCCCAACGCAAATGATGCGAAAAGCAATGAAAATGAGAACCTGCACCTGGTCAACTGGGAGGCGACCGAAACCGCCATCTTCCAGAAGCAGTACCTGTTGCTCATGGGAGTCATGCTTCTGGTCTTGCTGGTCTATACATTGCGGGTTTGGCACCTGCAGGTTCTGCAGGGGGCCAGATATCGCTATCAGTCAGAAAACAACCGCATCAGGCTGGAAGACATTTCCGCACCTAGAGGCATCATTTTTGATCGAAACGGCACCCCTTTGGTTGAGAATCGCCCGGCCTACCACCTTTTATTAGTGAGAGAAGATGTTGCAGACATAAATCGAATCATACAGGATGTCGCCCAATTCTGCGGCAAGAATCCTGAGGATTTTTTGGGTGTCCTTGAGGCGAGCAAGAATATCCCCAAATTTGTTCCAATTCGGCTCCTGGCGGATGTGGATCGAGATTGCCTGGCAAAGATTGAAGCGCAACGGATCAGGTTGCCGGGAGTGATGGTGCAACTGGAGCCCAAGAGGGAATATAAGTGGAATGGAACGGCAGCCCACCTGATTGGGTATTTGAGCGAAATAACCGAAAGCGAATTGAACAGCGAAGCATATCAAGACTACTATGCCGGAGAAAATGTCGGCAAATTCGGAATCGAGAAGGCCTTCGAGAAATACCTGCACGGTAAGAGAGGGGGGCGACAGGTTGAGGTCGATGCAGTCGGCAGGAGAATGCGACTGCTGGATGAAGCCCTGCCTATTCCCGGCAGAAATCTGTGGCTGACGGTGGATGTCGAGCTGCAAAAAACGGCTGAAGCCTGCCTCCAGGACAAAGTTGGTTCCATTGTGGCGCTCGATCCGAGAAACGGGGCAGTTTTGGCGCTGGCAAGCAAGCCCAGTTTCGACCAGGAACAATTCGTGAGGGGATTGACATCGGAAGAATGGCGAAAGTTGAGTCGTGATCCTGACCATCCGCTGCTTAACAGAGCATTTGGGGCAGCCTACCCCCCTGGTTCGACCTACAAGCCTATCGTCGCACTGGCTGCCTTGCAGGAAGGAATCATGAGCCCCGGATCTGCTGTCTACTGCCCCGGCTACTATTATTTTGTTAATCGCAAATATCGTTGTTGGAGGGATCGGGGGCATGGCTCCATGAACATGCATAACGCCATTGTGCAATCATGTGACACCTATTTTTACCAGACGGGACTGCGTTTGGGTGTGGACAAGATTGCCCAATATGCCCGCCTATTTGGTTTGGGCCAGAAAACGGAAATAGGACTGCCGGGGGAAAATGCCGGGTTAATCCCGACTTCCTGGTGGAAAAAGCAGGCCATCGGCGTTCCCTGGCAAAAGGGTGAAACCTTATCTATTGCCATTGGTCAAGGCTTCGACCTGACAACACCTCTGCAAATGGCTTTGGCCTATGCAGCCATCGCCAACGGCGGGAAACTGTGGCAGCCTTATGTGGTGCGCAGGATCGAGGGCAGCAATCTGGAAGAAGTCGATGAGATAAAGAGCAATTTGAAAACTACCATACAGATTGAGGGAAGGCATTTTGAAACCGTGCAGAAAGCTCTTCTGGGGGTTGTCGAGGAAGGCAGGGGAACGGCCCATGGCATCAAGGCGCCTGCCATTCTGATAGCCGGAAAAACCGGTACCGCCCAGGTGGTTCGTTTGGCCGATGGAGTCAACCGAAAACTGGCTGCCAAAAATGCCAAAGAAAAAGAGCAGGATCATGCCTGGTTCGTGGGTTATGCACCCGCCGACAACCCGCAGATCGTGGTGAGCGCTTTGGTTGAACATGGTGGACATGGATCATCCGTTGCCGCACCTTTGGTGCAGCAGGTGATTCTTGCCTACCTCGGGAAGAAGATGGAGCAGCCAGGGCCCTAGTTCCAATGGATGTGTGTCGGCCAAGCAGCGTTTGTTGACCTGGCAATGTGAGGAAATGCCTCTATGATGGACAGGCGGTTAGTTGAGAACTTCGACTGGTGGATCATCTGGACTCTGCTGAGCATCTTGTCGATAGGCCTGCTGAGTCTATACAGCGCTCTTTATCCACAGATTCAGGCAAATCCGACACATAACCTCTTCATAAAACAAATCGTATGGATTTCACTGGGACTGACCGTCTTATTTGGCAC
>FWPV01013539.1_pt1 | contig 12217 bp, 13 predicted proteins | sample 2228371 | NCBI WGS metagenome assembly FWPV01 (sample SAMEA103939776, study PRJEB20133) | metagenome | reverse complement strand
AGCCAGATTGGCCTCGATCCTGAGCAAGAAGGTGGCGGCCGGCTCCAACCACATCGTGCTCGATATCCCGGTCGGACCCACCGCCAAGGTGCGCTCCATGCCGGATGCGCAGCGGCTGCGCCGGCTGTTCGAGTACGTGGCGCGCCGGCTGGGCATCTCGATCGATGTCGTCATCACCGATGGGCGTCAGCCGATTGGCCAGGGCATAGGCCCGGTGCTGGAGGCGCGCGATGTGATGCGGGTGCTGCAGAACCACCCGCTGGCACCAGTCGACTTGCGCCAAAAGTCGCTGCGACTGGCCGGGCGCCTGCTGGAGTGCGACCCGGACATCCGCGGTGGCGACGGCTACGGCATCGCGCGCGACATCCTGGACTCCGGACGCGCGCTCGACAAGATGATGGCGCTCGTCGCCGCCCAGGGAGCCCGCCCGTTCGACCCGGAACACCCGCCGCTGGCGCGGCTGAGTTTCGAGGTCACCGCCCCGCGTGACGGCGTCGTCACCGGCATCGACAACCTGCAGATCGCGCGCGTTGCGCGGCTCGCGGGGGCGCCGAAGGTGCCCGGGGCGGGGGTGGACCTGGCGCGCAAGTTGGGCGAGCCGGTCCACTCGGCATAGCCCCTGTACCGTGTCTATGCCGAGTTCCCGGCCGACCGCGACTTTGCCTGGGAGGCGAGCCAGCGCCACAGCGGCTTTCACATCGGCGAGCCGGGCGAAGTGCCGCGCGTGTTCGTGGAGTTCTGACAATGCCGTTGCTGCTGTGTTGCGACGACGAGCAGGCCCCGGCCGAGCGACTGCTGGCAGCCTTGCAGGTGCAACCGACGCCGGGGCAAGCCACGGGCCCGGATGCGGCCGATGCACGGTGGAGTCTCGCCGTCATCGAGCGCCACCGCTTTCCGGATGGGGAGTGGCGGTTGCGCCTGCCCGCCCACCTGCCGCCGACGGTGGCGATCTACCGCAGCCTGCACCAGCCCAACGAGAAGCTGGTGGAGCTGCTGCTGGCGGCGCCGGCGGCGCGCGAGCTCGGCGCGCGCCGCTTATGGCTGGTGGCGCCGTATTTGGCCTATATGCGGCAGGACATGGCGTTCGTGCCCGGTGAGGTGGTCAGCCAGCGCCATGTGGGGCGCTGGCTGGCGGCAGCGTTCGATGGACTGATCACGGTCGATCCGCACCTGCACCGGGTGGCGACGCTGGCCGAAGCGGTGCCGCTGGCCGACGCGCAGGCGCTCAGCGCCGCGCCGCTGCTGGCTCAGGCCATCGCCGCGCGTCGCCCGGGGGCGCTGTTGCTCGGGCCAGACGAGGAATCGGCCCAGTGGGTCCACCAGGCCGCTGCGGCCGCCGGCATGGAGGCGGCGGTGTGCCGCAAGGTGCGCCGCGGCGACCGCGACGTGCAGGTCGAGCTGCCGGCGCTGGACGTGCGCGGGCGCGCGGTGGTCATTCTGGACGACATGGCCAGCACCGGCCGCACGGTGGCGCAGGCGGCGGCCGGACTGCTCGCCGCAGGCGCAGCGTCGGTGGATGTGGCGGTGACGCACGCCCTGTTCGTGAGCGACGCCCTGGCGGTGCTGCGCAGCGCCGGCGTCGGCGAGGTGTGGAGCGCCGACAGTGTGCCGCACCCCAGCAATGCGGTTTCGCTGGCGCCGCTGCTGGCGGCGGCGTTGCAGCGGGCGGTGTGGGGTAGCGTCCGCACGGGCTGACGTCCGCACGGGCGGGCGCGGCGAACCGGGTGGTGCGTCGCGGGCTGCCGTGCTGCCGCCGGGTCACCATGCCGGGCCGATTCAGGGCGGGTTGTCGCCCTCATCGTCCAGGCGGATGCCGATGCGTTCGATACGCCCGTCGTGCAGGCGGCGCACGCTCAATTCGGCCGGTCCCCAACGCAGTTGATCGCCTTCCACCGGCGGGCGCTGTGCTGCCTGGACGAACCATTCGCCTACCGTCAGACGCTCGTCGTCGATCGCAGGCCAGCCATAGAAGCGGCACAGGGCCGCCATCGGCGTGTTGGCCGGTACCTCGAAGTCGCCATACACATAGCGCGCGTGCGCGGCATCGTCGCGGTCGGGCAGCGCCACGCCGCACAGGCGTGCGGCCCAAGGCAGCGTGGTGCCCTGCAGCAGCAGCGAAGCCAGCACCACCACGAAAGCAATGTTGAAGAAGGTGCGCGCGCCGTCAATGCCGGCCATCACCGGAAACACCGCCAGCACGATGGGCACCGCCCCGCGCAGCCCCACCCAGGCGATGAACGCCATCTCGCGCGGCGGAAAGCGCAGCGGCCGCAGGCACAGCCACACCGCGGCCGGGCGCGCCAGCAGCATCAGCACCGCCGCCACGCCCAGCGCCGGCCCCAGGGTACGCAGCGCCTCGGTGGGGGTGACCAGCAGCCCCAGCAACAGGAACATGCCCGCCTGTGCCATCCACGCGTAGCCGTCCATGGGCGGCAGCGCGGGCGCCACCGACGTGCGTGCCCGGTTGCCGACGATCAACCCGAACAGGTACACCGCCAGAAAGCCGGAACCCCCCACCCAGGTAGTGAGGGCGAACACCGCCAACCCCGCCGACAGCAGCAGCAGCGCACGCACGCCCCCTGTGGGGCGGGTGGCGCGCGCCAGCCAGCGCAGACCGCTGGCCCCCACCCAGCCCAGCCCCGCGCCCAGCGCCAGCCCCCAGCCAAACTGCAGCCCGACGCTGCCCAACAGCGCCAGCCAGTCACGCCCCGTCGGTGCCGCGGGCAGCAGCGCCAGCGCAATGCACGACAGCGTCAGAAACACCGCCATCGGGTCGTTCAGACCAGACTCGATTTCCAGCGTCGAGGCGACGCGTTCGTTCAACCGCACGCCCGAGGTCTGCAGCAGCAAGAAGACGGCGGCCGCGTCGGTGGAGCCGACGATGGCTCCCAGCAGCAGCGCCAGCCGCCAGTCCAAATCCAGCAACACCCACGCGCCCAACCCGGTCAGCACCGCGCTGACCAGCACGCCCAGCGTCGCCAGCAACAGCGAGGGTCGCAGGCCGGTGCGGAATGTCGCCAGACGCGTGCGCAGCCCCCCGTCGAGCAGGATTATTGCCAGCGCCACGTTGCCCACCCAAAAGGCCAGGCGAAAGTCCTCGAACGCCACCCCACCTGGGCCATCTTCGCCCAGCAGCATGCCCGCCACCAAGAATACCAGCAGGAAGGAAAACCCCAGTCGCGCCGAAAACAGCCCCGCCACCAGGCTGACCAACAGCAGGGCCGAAGCGGTGAGCAACGGCAGCGCCAAAAAATCCAGCGACATCGTCATGGTGACCCGACCGTAGCAGAATTCGGGCCATGACGACGCGCACATTGGCCCTGGGGGGCGGTTGTTTTTGGTGCACCGAAGCGGTGTTCGACCGCGTGCGCGGTGTGTTGGACGTCGAATCGGGCTACTGCAACGGGCAGGCCGAGCGTCCGAGTTACGAAGACGTCTGCAGCGGCCGCACCGGGTGCGTGGAGGTGGTGCGTCTGCGTTACGACCCGTCCGTCGTCGATGAGCGCACGCTGCTGACGATTTTTTTCGCCACCCACGACCCCACCACCCCCAATCGCCAGGGTGCCGACGTGGGCACGCAGTACCGCAGCGGCATCTACTGGACCGAGCCGCTGCAGGCCGAGGTGGCGCGGGCGTTGATCGACGAGCTGCAGGCCAGCGGTGCGTTTGCTGCCCCCATCGTCACCGAGGTTGAGCCGCTGCGCCACTACTGGCCCGCGGAGGATTACCACCAGGACTTTTTCGCCCGCCACCCCCACCACGGCTACTGCCTGGCGGTGGCGGCCCCCAAGGTGGCCAAGCTGCGGCAGCGCTTTGCGCCGTGGCTCAAGTCCGGCGTGGATTGACGGCGCGCGGGGGCGCCGCCGGCGCGCAGCGACGTGCGCTGGCTGTCACCCAAGGAGCGGCGCGCATTCATCTGCCCCGCTAAACTGAGCCGTGTGAACGTCGCCAATCATCCCGTTTTCCAGTCGCTGGTGCCCGTGTTTCTGCTCATCGCCGCGGGCGTGCTGACCGGGCGTCGTGGCTGGGTGGGGCCGGGGGCCGTCAAGGACCTGTCCAACCTCGTCTTCCTGCTGCTGATTCCGGCGCTGCTGTTTCGCACCATGAGCCAGGTGCGGCTGGACAGCCTCGACTGGCGGCCGATCGCGGCCTACTTCAGCGCCGTGCTGCCGTGGTTTGCGCTGCAGGTGCTGTGGCGCGGCTTCACCCCGCGCGGCATCGTGCTGGCGCTGGGCGGTACGTTTTCGAACCTGGTGATGATCGGCATCGCGCTGGTCGGGCTGGCGTACGGACAGGCCGGGCTGGTGACGTTGCTGACGCTGATTGCCGTGCATGCGCTGATTTTGCTTACCGTGGCGTCGGTGGCGCTGGAGCTGGCCGATGCGCGCCAGCGCACGGGCGAGCAGCCGCTGGACCGCCAGCGGCTGTGGCGGGCCACGTGGTCGGCGGTGCGGGGCTCGGTCATCCACCCCATTCCGCTGCCCATCGCCTGCGGCCTGCTGTGGGGCGCGTCCGGGGTGGCGTTGCCGGCCGTGGTGGACCGGCCGCTGCATCTGCTGGGCCAGGCCTTCGGGCCGCTGGCGCTGGTGCTGGTGGGCATCAGCCTGGCGCACACGCCGCTGCGCGGACAGTGGCGCGCGGCGCTGGGCGTGGCACTGGCCAAGAATGTGGCCGTGCCGCTGCTGGTGGGGCTGTCGGCCTGGGCGTGGGGGCTGCGTGGCCTGCCGCTGACGGTGCTGGTGGTGGCCGCCGCCGTCCCGGTGGGGGCCAACGTGTTTTTGTTTGCGCAGCGCTACCGCGTGGCGCAAGCCGAAGTCACCGCCGCCACCGCCGTGTCCACCGCGCTGGCCATCGTCACCCTCAGCATCGTCATGCTGGTCATGGGTGCCGTGGGCACGCGCACGGGTTGAATCACCCGCACCGTCGGTGCCGCTCGTCGCCGGGCAGGGGTGTTCGGAGTGTTCTGTCGACGTCCCACCATGACCCCGTTCCGGAACCCCGTTGGCCAGAGGGGGCCATACGTGCTCACATCGATGGCGCCGTGAGCCAATCGTTTGGCGGCTGCGGTCATCCCCGGCCGGGGGACCATCGGGGACACTTCGTTGCCGAGATCCTGTTGCCGCGAGGTTCCCCATGTCTGCCGTCAGTCCGCTTTCGTTTGCCGCCCATTCCGTGACGCGTGACGCACGGGCGGCGCCGACCCCCCAGACCGAATACGTGCAGGTGGCGTTCGGCCGCATCGCTTACGATGACACCGGCGGCCCGGGGCCGCTGGTCTTGGCGATCCCAGGCATGGGTGATCTGCGCAGCCAATACCGCGCCTTGAAACCCCTGCTGTGGCGTGCTGGCTACCGTGTGGTCACGATGGACATCCGTGGTCACGGTGAGTCCTCCACGGCGTGGGATGACTACTCGGCATACGCCATCGCGCACGATGCACTCGCAGTGATCAAACATCTGCAAGCGGGGCCGGCGGTGATTCTGGGCAACTCGTTCGCAGCCGGTTCGGCGCTGTGGGCGGCGCACGAAGCGCCGCAGTGGGTGCGTGGCGTGGTGCTGTTGGGGCCGGTGGTGCGCGACCTGCAGCCACCGTGGTGGGCGCGCGCGGCCATCGCGGTGGGTTTCGCTGGCCCGTGGCGAACGGCCTTCTGGCTGGCGTTCTGGGACAGCCTGTTTCCTCTGCGTAAACCACACGACCATGCGCAGGCCCGAGCGGCGTTGGCGGCCAATCTGCGCGAGCCGGGTCGCATGGATGCGTTGCGCACCATGGCTGGTTTGTCCAAGGCCGACACCGAAGCGATGCTGTCGCACAGCCGCGTGCCCGCGCTGGTGGTGATGGGCACGCGCGACCCCGACTTCCCCGATCCGGTGGCCGAGGCCCACTGGCTGGGTCAACGACTGGGCACCGATCCCCTGCTGTTGACCGGTGCGGGCCACTATCCGCATCTGGAGGTCCCAGAGCAGGTCCTGCCGGCGCTCCTGGCGTTTCTCGCCCGGGAGACTGTGCGATGATCAGATCAAACGGGCGTCTATGGGGACGGATCGACGGCACTCGTTCTCGCCACCCGGTGTTTCTGACGCATCGCCTGTGGGGTGGTGCCGGTCCAGCGGCGAAAGGCTCGGTGAAACGCGCTGGGCTCCGAAAACCCCAGCAGATAAGCGACTTCGCCGAGTGCCAGCCGACCCTCGCCCACCCAGCGCAGGGCCAACTCGCGTCGTACCGTGTCGACCAGCGTTCCGAAGCCCGTGCCCTCGTCACGCAGACGCCGCTGCAGGCTGCGTTCGCTCAGGCCCAATTGGCGGGCCATCGCGGGCAGTGTCGCGCGCTCTCCATCCAGTCCCTGCAGCAAAGCATGGCGTACCCGTTCGGACCAGGACGTGGGTGCCGGACCGAGGCGCTCGAGCACAGCGTCGGCATGGGCCGTCACGATGCGCGACAACTCCGGATCGGCCGCGGGCACGGGGCGCTGCAGTACTGCTGCGTCCAACACCAGACACGACCGAGCGGCCCCGAAACGCGGCGCGACACCGAACAGCGTTCGATGATCTTCCGCGCGATCCGGAGGCTCGTGGACGAACTCCACCGCCACGGACCGCACCGGCACGGTGCCAATTTGCGACGCCACGACCACCAGCGAGGCCAACGTGAACTCCACCGCGTGCCGACTGGGGCGCGCGCTGGTGTCGGCAAACCGGTGCTCGATGCGCACCACCGAACCCTGGTGCTGGATGTCGAAGGTCGCCACATCGTGCAGAAGGCGGTTGTAGCGCACCAGCCGCTGCAGGGCTGCGCCCAGGTCGGGTGCCGTGCGCACAGCGTAATCCAGTACCTGGAACATCCCCGGGCGGATCGCCGCCGCCGCATGCAAGCCGAATGCCGCGTCGCCGCTGCGCCGTGCCGCTTCGTCCCAGAGTCGCGTCTCCACCGCCAGTGGCATGCGCGCGTCCGGGTCGTTCAGCCAGGCCGGATCGAATCCGGCCGTACGCATGAGCGCATCGGCGGGTATGCCGTGAGCCACGGCCCTATCCACGATCAAGGCAGCGATGCGCGCGGAAACCGTTACCGGGACGTCTCGTCCTGCGGTGCCGGAGGCATGTTGGTCTGAGGCCATACCGTAGAAAACCCTGAGTGCCGCCGCCGACTGCGGCGGTCCATCCTGTCACCGAAGCCCGCATGCACGACGCAGCACGCGCGCTCTGAATCGATCTATCGCCGAAGGAGAATTCATCAATGCCCCCCCATCCTGTCCTGCCACCGTGCCCCAGCGCTTCAGCGCATCGGGTTGCCCTTGCCCGAGCGGTTCACCAAGTCTTGGACGACCCCCGAGTTTTTGACGATCCTTTCGCCCTGCACATCCTCGGCCCCGACACCGAAGCCGGTTGGGACCCCTTCCGCTGCAACGGTGTCGCCGATCGTTCGCTGCGCGCAGGCATCGTGGCCCGCTCGCGTTTCGCGGAAGACCGCTTGCACGCAGCAATCCTGTCCGGCACGCGACAGTATGCTCTGCTTGGGGCTGGCCTCGACACCTGGGCTTTGCGCGCCGCGCGCTTTGGCTCGGCCGTGCGCGTGTTCGAACTCGACCAAGCCACCATGCAGGCCTGGAAAGCCGCTGTGATTGAAGCCAACGCTTGGCCCCAACCCACCGGCCTGACCTCGATCGCGGTGGACCTGCGCCAGGATGTCGTCCCTGACGCCCTGGTTCGGGGTGGGGCCGACCTGTCGGCACCGATGGCCATCGCCATCCTCGGCGTCCTGGTTTACCTGGAGGAAGAGAGGGTGGCACGCTTGCTCATGTCGTTGAACCGATGTGCGCCGGGTTCGACGCTGGTGTTCGATTATCTTCTGCGGGAAGACAGGCTGCCGCCAATGGACAGGGTGATGATGCGCGCCACCGCACAGGCCATGGCGGCGGGTGGAGAGCCCTGGCTGTCATCGTTCGATCCCGATCGTTTGTGCGCTCTGCTTGCCGAAGCGGGTTTCGCCGTCGAACACGATTTGGGGACCACCGAACTCAATGCCACTTACTTCGACCGGCGGCGCGACGGGCTGCAAATTGCGGGGGGAGGCTTTCGATACCTCAGCGCCATCAAGCAATGCTGAGCTCGATCCCGTCCGTGTCATGTCTTCACAGAACGGGTGTTTCGATGGTGGCCAAAATGGGGGACGAGAGTGCAAAGCTCATCATACTCGGGGAGAAGGCGCTACGAATTGGCAATATTCGATCTGGATGGAACCCTCGTCGACTCTTTCGGCCTTTTCGTCGGCATCTACAATTCGCTCACCGAACGCTACCGGATCCAGTCGCTGAACCACGGGCAAGCCGAGCGGATGCGGCAGTTGTCGCCTCGCGAAATCATGTCCAGCATTGGTCTGCCATGCTGGCAGTTGCCCCGTTTGGCGCGGGATTTCACGCGCCTGATGAGGCAGCGACGACAGGAAGCGCCTCTGTTTCCCGACGTCGGGCGAGTTCTTCACGAGCTCTACGCTCAGGGCTTGCGCCTGGCTGTCGTCAGCTCCAATTCCAAGGAATACTGCCACGACACCCTTGGGGAAGATGTCTGCGCCCTCATGGGTCGCATTGAAGGCGGCGCTTCCCTCTTCGGAAAACACCACCGCATCCGTCGCGTGCTCTCGAAACTCGGCGTTCGGCCAGACCGGGCCATTTATGTTGGAGACCAGTTGCCGGATGCCGAAGCCGCGCGGAAAGCCGGCGTCGCCTTTGGTGCGGTCGGTTGGGGATATGGTGCACCCGAGGCCCTTGCCCGCCAACGCCCTGACGTGACGTTCGAACGCATCCACGATCTGCGCGTGTTGGTCGTCGAGACGGATTGATCTCGTCTGAGTTGGTCGACGGCAGCGTGTTGCTGAGTATTGTCGCTATTGCCCGCACATACGCCCAACAATCCGTGAGGCGAAAGGCCATCGGTCCCCGATCATGGCAAGTACTTTGCAGCAAGCCGTGAGGGTTCACAGGGCCGGAATCACCCGCGCCGCAGCGGGTGACCCTACTGGCTGATCTTCAGGCCTTCTTCGATTTGGTATTCGAAGTAGCGCTGAAAGCTGAACGCCAGCGACGCCATGAACGCCGTCGCACCCACCATCAGCGCCAGCACCACCGCCACGATGGTGAACCAGTGCGTGGCACCGTGGGGTGCCTCGGGCGGCAGCGTCGGGTTGTGGCGGGCGTTCCAACGCTCGGGCGGCATCAGTGCGTAGACGATGGCGGTCAGGCACGCGATGACCAGGCTCAACCCCAGCAGCGGCAGCAGCACCCACGACAGCTTGTCGTCCTGCCCGTAGGTCAGTACCCGGTCCACCCCCCACAAGCCCAGCGCGGTGGGGATGGCGTGCGCCCAGCCCCAGGCGTCGCCCCCGCCGTACAGGTAGAAGCGGTGCCCCCCCAGCGGGCCAAACACAAAGGCCAACCAGGCGGCGAGGGTTTTGCTGCGAGGGCGGCGGGGCAGGGTGGTCGATTCGGTCATGGCACCTGTGAGCGGCTGGCGGCACGAGGGTTCCGGTGGTTGTCTGCTTCAGGGCTCCGCCGGCGGGGTGCGGTCGCCCCAGCCCAGAGGTTTTTCCATCAGCACGATGTCGAGCCAGCGGCCGAACTTCCAGCCGCAGGCGCGCACGACACCCACCCGTTCGAAGCCCAGCGCCGTGTGCAGGCCAATCGAGCCCGCGTTGGCCGAGTCACCGATCACTGCCATGACTTTGCGAATGCCGCGTTGCTCCAGTTGTCCCAGCAACTCGGCCAGCAAGGCGCGTCCCACTCCCTGGCCCACGGCATCGGGGGCAATGTAAATCGAATCCTCCACCGAGTAGCGGTAGGCGGGGCGCGGCTTGAACCAGTTGCCGTAGGCGAAGCCCAGTACCTGCCCGCCGCGCTCGGCCACCAGCCACGGCAGGCCTTTGGCGAGCACGTCGGCGCGGCGCGCGGTCATCTCCGCCACGCTGGGCGGCTCGGTTTCGAAGGTGCCGGTGCCGTGCAGCACGTGGTGGCCGTAGAGTGCAGCGATGGCGGGGAGATCCTCGTCGCGGCTGGGGCGGATCAGCACAGGGGCGGTCATGGCAGTTCGGATCGGTCGATGGGGTCGGGCGCGATGACACGGGGGTTCGACGCCGGGCGTGGCGCTGTTGGCGGCGACTGGCACGCCACGGGCAGCGCGAGCGCCGTGTCGCTGGGTATAATGGCGGGTTTGCAACGTTTCGCTGGCCGGGTGGCCAGTTGCCGTGTCTTAGGCGTTGCCTTTACCCGTCTCGTCGAACAGTACGCAAGGATAAACCATGGTCGTGATCCGACTCGCCCGTGGCGGCTCGAAGGCCCGCCCGTTTTACCACATCGTCGTCGCCGACAAGCGCTGCCGCCGTGACGGCCGCTTCATCGAGCGCATTGGCTTCTACAACCCGATTGCCCGTGGCAACGACGTGCCGCTGAACATTGCCCAAGACCGCCTGGCTTACTGGCTGGGTGTGGGCGCGCAACCGTCGGAGACGGTGCAGCGCCTGATCAAGCAGGCCCCCAAGCCGGTGGCGGCCGAGGCGGCTGCGGCCTGAACGACCGAGGCGCGATGACCGAGTCCCCGCCCTGGCAGGCCGCCACGCTGCCCGCCGATGCGGTGGCCGTCGGTCATGTGCAAGACGCGTGGGGCGTGCGCGGTTGGGTGCGTGTGCACAGCCTCAGCGCCAGCGGTGACGCGCTGCGCCACGCGCGCCGTTGGTTTTTGACCCCGCCCGAGCCGAGCACGCCGCGCGCGCGCGCCTTTGACGCGTTTGCGGCGCCAGTGGAAGTCGCGGTTGCCCAAGTGCGCTGGCACGCAGACGGCCTGGTGGCGCAGCTGGCCGGGCTTGACGACCGTGCGTTGGCCGAGCGTCTGCGCGGTGCCCGTATCTTTATTCCTCGGGCGGATTTTCCGCCCACGCAAGACCCTGACGAGTTCTACTGGGTCGATCTCATCGGCCTGGCGGTGGTCAACCGCGAGGGTTTGTGTCTAGGTGTGGTGGACGATTTGCTCTCTACCGGCCCGCACGCGGTGCTGTGTGTGCGTGACAACCGTGACGGCGAGCCCCGGGAGCGGCTTATCCCCTTCGTGCGCGCTTATGTCGATGCGGTCGATCTGGCTGCGCGCCGCATCACCGTGGACTGGCAACCCGACTACTGACCGACTACTGACCTCCGCCCAAGGTGCGGCGCGCGGCCATGCGCTTTGATGTCATCACGCTGTTTCCGGAGCTCATCGAGCCCTATCTGCACACCGGCGTGACGCGGCGCGCTTTTGCCAGCGGCCAGGTGCAGGTGCGGCTGTGGCCGCTGCGCGAGTTCGCCGAGGGCAACTACCGGCGGGTGGACGACCGGCCCTTCGGCGGCGGCCCGGGCATGGTGATGCTGCCCGAGCCGTTGTTTCGCTGCTGGCAGGCGGTGCGTGCCGACCGCGGCCTGCCCGCCACGCGTTCGCCGGGGGCCGCGGTGGATGTGCCGACCGTGTTGTTTTCCCCGGCGGGCGAGGTGCTGTGCCACGCGGTGGTGCAGCGCTGGGCCCAGCCCACGCAACCCGGTGCCATTCTGGTGTGCGGACGCTACGAGGGCATCGACCAGCGTTTCATCGACGCCTGCGTGGACGAGCGCATCAGCCTGGGCGACTTCGTGCTGTCGGGCGGTGAGATCGCCGCGGTGGCCTTGCTGGATGCGGTGGCGCGCCTGCAGCCCGGCGTCTTGGGTGATGCAGACAGCGCGACCCAGGACAGCTTTCATCCGGCGCTGGACGGGCTGCTGGACTGCCCGCACTACACCCGCCCGGAGGTCTGGCGGGGGCCAGCCGGCCCGGTGGGTGTGCCGCCCGTGCTGCTGTCCGGCCATCACGCCCATATCGAGGCCTGGCGGCGTCAGCAGCGGCTGTTGGCCACCGCCCGCTTGCGTCCCGACGTGCTGGCACAGGCGCGTCAGGCCGGACGCCTGACGCCCGCCGACGAACGCTGGCTGGCCCAGCACGCGGCCGAGGGCCCGCCCGGGGGCCGATGAATGCTCTGGTGAGGCATGGTGGCCCCGCTGCAGATCTGGGCGGATGCGGATGACGGCGACGGCCCGATGCAGGCCACCCGGGCAATCGGCCAGAGCCGATGGGCCCACTCAAGCCCGAGCGAGCGCTGGCGTCGGTCGCGCCCAGCTCGTGTGGTTGTGTGGCGTCCATGGTCTGCTCGCGCGCTGACCAGCTGCAGGCC
>FWPV01008743.1_pt1 | contig 12217 bp, 8 predicted proteins | sample 2228371 | NCBI WGS metagenome assembly FWPV01 (sample SAMEA103939776, study PRJEB20133) | metagenome | reverse complement strand
TAGCGCGCGCCATTTAGAAAGCCCACCACGGTCATCCCCGCTTCTTGAGCGATCTTTAGACCCAGGTTGGTGGGAGCTGCCAGGGATATGAGCATGGGGAAGCGGGCGCGAACCGACTTCAAAACCATCTCATAGCTGATCCTGCCCGATATCACCAGCAGCTTGTCCTGGAGGTCCATCCCCCTCAGGGCGCAATATCCCACCACCTTGTCAAGCGCGTTGTGCCTGCCGACGTCCTCCCTTACCACCACCTCTTCCCCTTGCGAGGAGAAGACCGCCGCTCCATGGGTTCCCCCGGTTCCCTGGAAGATCTCCTGCCGCGCGGTGAGACGGCTTCCCAAATCGTAGAGGAGTGAGGACTTGATCCGCAACGGGGAGGTGATGGTTCCTTGGTAATGCCCGGTGACTGCTTTCAAATCCGCCCCCCCACATCCGGTCCGCACCACGTAAGTGGAGGCGAAGCGTCCGGTTTCCCGGGGATGGGTGACCTCCATCTCCACCAGGTTCCCCCGGTCCAGGTCACCCTCTGCCGGAATCCCCTCTCCCCCCGCGCCAATCTCTCGCTCCCGTTGCCCGCAATGTCTCAACAGGGTGATGGATTTCACCGAATCGATGATATTCTCGGTGATGCAGAAGCCCACCGCCAGCTCCTTGTCTTCCCCCGGGAGACGCATGAGCGCAACCAGGGGAATGCCGTTCACCACGATCTCCAGGGGCTGTTCCACCACCACCCGGTCTTTGAAAGTCTCGGCCTTTCCCCCTTTGTGTCTCCTGGTTATCTCCCACTCCGTCGTTCCCATTAGCTCTTAACCTCTTCGCTTTCCTCTCTGCACGCTGCTGCTTTCAGCCGGCAAGCGCAGGGGCTTACTGGTACGTGAGCGCACTGGCGCATCTCCCAGCGGTCACTTTTACTTTAACATTTTAGTATAACCGATTCCCCCTAATACAGGGGCAGTCAATGGTTTAACCAGCCATCGCGGGCGTCCCAGGCGAGAAAACGAAATTATTTAGGCGCTCCAGGCTTCGTCGACGAGGATTTAGGCGCGCGCGAACCGTTCCCCCTCCCTCCGTCCCCTAGGGGCTAGAGTAAACCTCCAGAATATCTCCGGGCTCGGTGCCAGTCTCCCTTAACCTTCCCGCGGGCAGCTCCACCACGCTTCTTGCCCGCCATACCAGTGGAGATATTCTCGCCGGCGGCAAATTTTCCACGGTTCTCACCACCCTGAAGCGATGATCCAGAAAAGCCAGGTCGATGGGATAGCGCATGCCCATGGTATGCACGTTGCGGCAGGGCTTAAGCCACATCCCCTCCCCGGGAGCCAGGGAATGGGTTCCCAGCAAGCCCCGGGCGCGGGAACGGGGCGTATCCGCCAGTTCTATCTCGCCGCCCAGAACCGTTCCCTTGGTTACGTTCACCACCTTCACCTTCATGACCCAAGATTAAACCACAAAACTCCCAAGGGTGGGAATGCCTCGCACAAATTTTCTCGATGAATCCCCGCTGCGATGGTGCCCTCTATCGGCAGCCTCTCGTGAAGGCCTGTTCTGGCTCGATGGAGCCGCTTCCGCGCGGGATTCGCGGGGCAAGGAGACGAAATTTCCAGCGCGAACCGAGGTAGTCCACGCCATGGGGGCGACACCATTCCTTGGGCTGCCATCGGCCCGGTGCTCTTTTAGCGTTCTAGGCCGGTCAAGCCCCCGTCGAGCAAGAACCGTCCCGAGGACGATCTCAGGCTCGCGGAGCTGAGAGAAAAGCAAGGGATCCCTATGGCGAAAATCCACCTCCAATACATCTCCCGCTGGCTCGCCCTTCCCTCTCCCCCGCCAACTGCATCTCCCTTTTGAGGCCGCAATCCAGCCGGACAAGGCTTTCCAGTGGCTGTTCTTATCCATACTTCGTTACCTGGTCTTTTTTTATCTGCGTTTCGCCTTGTAAGCCGCCTCCGCGAGAGCCAGCCGCGCTGGCCTTACCCGCGCTCGCTTCTTCCGCCCCTCTCCGTTTCGATCCGGGGGAAAGGGGTATAAGATGACTTAAAAGCACCTTGCATGGATAAAATGGCTTGGAGGGATGATTATGCGCGTGCTGATTACCGGGGCAGGCGGATTTATAGGATCGCATCTCGCGCGCAGGCTGCTCGAGCGAGGCGACCAAGTACGGGGGTTGCTGCTGCCCAAGGAGGATACCAGGGGACTGGATGGGTTGGGCATGGAGGTCTTCCGAGGGGATCTCACCCGCCCTGACAGCATCAAGGGGGTTGCCGCCGGTTGCCAGATGGTGGTCCATGCCGCCGCCCGGGTGCTGGATTGGGGATTTAAAAGGCAGTTTTACCGGGTGGGCTTAGAGGGAACCCGCAGCCTGTTGGAAGAGTGCGCCGGCCGGGTGGAACGTCTCGTCTATATCAGCTCCATCGCCGCTTATGGCCTGGGGTATAGCATGAAGGACTTTTGCGAGGACGCTCCCCTGGTAAAGACAGGCGTTCACTACGGGGACGTGAAGATTGAATGCGAGCAGCTGGTGAGGGTCTGCGGGGGGCGGGGGGACATGGACATAACCATTATACGCCCTGCCAACGTACTGGGACCTGGAAGCGTATGGGTGAGGGATATTCTTGACGCCTTTCAGCGGGGTCCCCTCCCCCTGATAGACCACGGCGCCTACAATATCAGCGGGGTTTACGTGGAAAACCTGGTGGACGGGATAGTCCTCGCCCTGGACAGCGAGATCGCCAAGGGAAAGGCTTACCACTTTCGCGATGACTACGAGGTAACCTGGAGGGAATACCTGGAGTCCCTCGGAGCCTTGATCGGGAAGAAGCCCTCCGTCTCCCTTCCCTTTCCCCTGGCTTGGCGCCTGGGGCACCTCACCGAGATCCTCTGGCTGCCGCTGGGGCTCGCGGGTATTCGTCCCCCCGCTTCCCGCCTGGCCGCGGGGGTAATGGGCAGGGACAACCGGGTGGACACCCGCCGCGCTCGGGAGGAACTGGGTTGGAGCACCCGGATTCCCTGGGACCAGGCCTGGTCTTCCATCGAGAAGTGGGTAAGGGAAGAGTACATTCCCGCAATCGAAGTCTCCAGGCGCAAGCGCCACCGCGGGACCCCTTCGGGATGATATGCGGGAGGGAGCGAACCGCCTCTCTCGCTTTCAAACATCCTCTCAAGCGGGCTTTCATCCTTCGTTACTACCGCCCCATAAGCAAGTTTCAACTCATGCGGGGAATCCTTTAGCCCCTATGCGAGAAAGGGAGAAATTACCGGTCCATGCCCGGAATAAGTCGACTCCCAAAATGTCGCTCCGGTAAAAGGCTCCCGGGGCTCAGGAAGTTGAGGAGAAGAGGCATTAGGCTCCCAGGCGCCAGAACACTTGATAATATTTTCATTGTGTAAAATTGCGAATTCGCCCGGAGCGGGACGGGGATTCGAGTACCTCAAATTCACCGGGCTGCCGCACCGCGCGGAATGCGGGCAATGGCCTATCCAGCGATCCCGCCTACCCGGAGGGCTAAAAGGCAGTGGGCGCCGCGGGTAAGGGACGTCGACTAGAAGGGACAGCAGGGCTCCGCAGGAAAAATCTCCCCACCCGGTTTCGAGCTAGGAGTATAATCCAACTATACACGCTATAATTTATCTAGGAGTGATTTATACTCTTATGTTCAGGATTCGTTTGTGAGCTGAATCATCCGGAGATGAATTCGGCACCGGAACCTGGAGGGGAACCAGAGGCATGGGCTGGTTCGTCATTTTTCTTAATAGACAACTCGGGTAAAGGGGGCCAGAGACGACGTGAGCGTTTCGACCGGCAGAATTATCGCTAGGCAGAGCGGCCTCATCTTGCCGTTACTCCTGGCCATGGTATTGACGGGCTACTCCGGCGGCTGTGGCCGGACCGATGTCTCGCAGGTCAAAGTGGATAACCCGGTGCTCTCGGAGACCTGGGAGAAGTATCAGGAAGCGCTCCAGGCGGGAGTGGACCAAGCTCAACTGGAAAAGATAGAGAAGAACATAGCCAGGATGGAGGAGAGTCTTAAAAAATATTACCTGGAAACCGGCAACACCAGGGATGAAAAAACCGAAAAAGCCCTGGACAACCTCATCGTGGAACTGCAGCGGCTCATCGACAATGCCATGGCCCTGGAACAGAGGGAAGGCATACCCCCCCTGGAGCTGGAAAAGCTCTTCGACCAGATCCGGGAAACCCTCTCTCCCGACCTCACCGAGGAGAGCTACATCTACGCCATCGCCATAAGCAGGACGGACCCCCAATGGGCCCTGGTATGGCTGGATGGGAAGAGAGAAGATCTGGTGGTGGAAGGGCCCGCGATGGCCCTGCAGCATACCGGCGACACCTGGACCATCAAATCGATTGGATACGAGCCCTCGCGGCTGGGAGGACTCCCCAGCGACGTGGTTAGAGCGGAAGAGTCTTACCTGTGGATGTCCGACACCGCCTGGGTGGTTACCCAGGTCCGGGACTACATGAACTCCAACTACCCGGGAGAGGCCTACCAGCTGAAGAGATTTCGTTTCGGCGCTGAGGGGGATGACGCCTACGTTTTCATGCTGGCAAGGGGCAAATCCCTGGGGCTCGGTTTCCGGAAAACGCCCAAGCTTGGGTGGTATCTGAGCGAGGAGTACGTTTATCCCCCGGAGGAGTGAGACGCGGCTCTAGCCCGCTATATCCAGAGGGGGGAAGATCTCAAGCGATCTTCACGAAGCGGGAAGAGCCCCCGCATCGTTACCCGCCAGGCGAAGGGGAGTTGGATGGACAGGTTTCCCGATAACAAAATGGATAGGACGAAGGGGAGAGCCGTGGAAAACTTGGATGAAAAGACAAGTGGGCAAGGCCCGGGAGAACCGGATCCATTCGATCTCTGCGGCGACGAAGACTTATTCTACTGGATGCAGCGCGACGAGGTCGCTAACCTGGAACCTCTCTCCTACTTGGGCACCTCTTTCCCTAGCGGCTGCCGCTTCTGCATCTAGGTCAGTGGCTAATACTTTATGAGGGACCCGGTCTTCTTGGCGTGATTGACCGCCAAGCGAAAGAGAAAAAGCGACAGGGGTAGAAGTATGGCCGAGATGACCAGGAGGGCGAAAATGTCGTTCTGGAGCTGACCCATGCCGTATCCTTTGAGCAGGGCGCCCCGCAGCCCCCGGAGAGAGTAAGTGATGGGAAGAAACTTGGCGAGGAACTGCAGGTACCCCGGCATCACCGCCACGGGATAATAGACTCCTCCCAGGAGAGTGGAGAGGTTGCCCACCAGCCAGTTGATGGGGTCACCCCGCTTGAAGACCATGATAAAACAGGCGGAGAGTATCCCCAGGGATGAATAGGAGAGGACGGTTAGAACGAGCAGCAACAGCGCGGCGGGCAGATTGGCGCGGCCTAGCGACAAGCCGAAGAAGAGGGCGCCGATGACCAGGTAAAGAACGGCGGTGAGGGAGGTGAAGACGAAGCGCCACAGTGAGGACAGGACCACGATGACCTGGGAGCGGGTAGTGGTGGAGAGCATCGCCTCCAGGGTCCCCATCATCTGTTCCTCCCTCAAGGCGGAAGCGAAGGAGGAAAGCCCCGTGCGCAGAAAGCTGGAGAAGGCTATCCCCACAATCACGAAGGAGAAATAGTCGTTGGCGCTTTCCTCGACCACCTGGGGATTGACGATCTTGCCCAGGAAGTAGAATACCGCTGCAGAAAGAAAGACGCCCCCCACGGAGAGGAGAAAGGCCAGCCGATAACTGATTTCGATGCGAAAATCCCTCTTGAGGAAAGCCCACAGTCTGTTCACGTTTCGCTCCCTTTCAGAAAAGCGGAGAAAAGTTCATCCAGGTGCATCTTTTCGTCGCCTCCCCTCCGCATCGCCTCTCTCTTGAAGTCGTCGACGGTCCCCACGAACAGTACCCGCCCCCGATGCAGCAAGCAGACGCGATCGCAGACCCTCTCCACCTCTTCCATGTTCTGGGTGGCGAAAAGCATGCTTTTCCCGCCGGCGGTCTTGAGCAGTTGGAGGAGTAAATGATCTATCTCCAGCGCGGCCTCGGGACTCAAGGACTTGGTGGGTTCGTCCATGAGCAGTACCCTGGGACGATGGAGCAAACCTCTGGCGATGGCCACCTTCTGCCGCATTCCGCTGGAAAGGTCGGAGAAGGGTTTATCCAGGAACTGACCCATGTCCAACATCTCGCCCAGCTCCTCGATGCGCACCATCGCGCCCTTCCGGTTAAGGCCGTAGAGCGAGGCGAAGAACTCCAGGTTGCGGCGGGGGGTCAGCCTCCAATAAAAGCTCCTCTCGTCGCTCACCACCAGCCCCAGAAACTCCCGGATGGCCCTCTCCTCTCTCACCGAATCATAGCCCCGCACCGCGACCCTGCCCGAGGTGGGCAGGAGCAAGTTGCAGACGATCTTGATCAGGGTGGTCTTGCCCGCTCCATTGGTCCCCAGCAGCCCCATGATCTCCCCTTCCTCCACCTCCAGGCTTATTCCATCCAGAGCCCTCACTGACTCTTTTCTACCGGGATGAAGAATGGCGGGGATTAGCCTCCTCCGCACGGGATAGTCTTTCACCAGATCCTGAATGGCTATAGCCGGAGCCCGGTCCATCTCATCAATCACCTCTCGCCTGCCCCAGGTGAGCGACTCTCCGAAAATTCCCGCCCTCCTTATACACCCCTTATAAGAATTCTTCCCTTTAGGGCAAATTACCTTATCTGGAAGGGCAAGAAAACCCCTTTCGCACCTGGAGGCTAGACCCTGAAGGGAAACATCTTTGGGGGAAAATTACGCTTCTTCGACCAAACATGGCCAGGCCGCAAATTTTTTTACTCGATGTGGTTTTTTTCATTATCTTCAACGCCTCTTTTTCTCTCTGTCAATTTAGCGTAGCCCATTTCGCGTAGCCTATTTTGCGTAGCCCAATTTGGCGTATCCCCTCCCCCGAACCTCTTCTCTTGCGGCCTGATCCCGATATTTCCAACGACCCCTATTTTGCAGCGCAATCCTCAAGGCTCACGGCGCTTGCATATCCGTTTTACCCCGCCAGGCAAGAATCCGCGCGATCAAGTCCCCCTTGCGGTTGCTCTTCTTACCCAGCTTAGACCCGCTCCGACTGGAAGCCGACCAGTCGCGGCCTCCAAAGCACTCTCACCGCACGCAGTCAATTAATATACCTAAGTGGGTATAATGTTTATTCGGCGGCCACCGATTCCGTAGGGCAAACCCGGGAGGAAAGAATGGGTTCAGGGTTGATATTTTCAGGGTATAAAATTCGGCGCGTAAATTAAATCAAGGCCGTGTTAACTTGCGGAGATGAAGAACTTGCCTAGGTTCATGAGCATGGAGAAGTTGATATTCATGGTATATAGTAAACCCAGATGGTATGTCCGATGATCGCCTGGGGCTGCAGCTGCTCCAGCCATCGATAGGACTCCCCGTGCACCGACTCCAGGGCAAGACTCAACTGCCTGATGGTTGTGGATAAGGCGAACCAACCTTCAGGCCTGCCCATCCCGAATCCCCACACCTCGGCGGAGGGAAGATAATATCGGACATCCCCGCCCCCGAAATAATGCACTTTGATTCCCTCGATATGCTTTTCCTCCACGTAATCCGCCAGCCTGCGCAGGTCCTGGCCCCAGTCCAGGTCGGAATCGACGAGATAGCGGTAAGCCTGGTCCCGGGATCCCACCGCCTCGTTGAAGAAGGAGATATAATGCGGATAGTAGAGCAGCGCGGAGATGGCCAGAAATGCCACCAGCAAAGCCAGAACGCTCACGCTCGCCCTTCGCAACCCTGGCCGGGTTGAGCAGCAACGGGCTCCCGCCACGATGAGGAGCACCAGCAGGGGATAGACGGGCAGGATGTAGCGGACCCCGAACTCCTTGGTCACCCGAAGGGAGAGCAAGAAAAGCAGCAATATGGGAAGGAAGAAAAACTGGGTTTCCCGTTCACGTAGCCGGGTCAGCGCCGCTGGGAGGAAGACCAGCGCCGCCAGGATCAGGGCCAAGGGGGTTTTGAAGAGAAAAGTGTAGAAGGGTGCGTACCAAACCCCGCCCCAGTAGATCTTTCCTCCCAGGTAAGCGGGATATTTCAACTGGAAGAAGCGCCAGGTCTTGGCCAGGCCCAGGAGATAGTGGGCTAGGGGAGGCGAGACCCGGGAGATGCTCGCCAAGCCATCCGCCCAGGGATCGCCCGGGGGGAGGTTCAGCCTGATGGCGAGCAGTTGATTTTTCTGGCTCATGTGGGCGGTGTGGATGCCATAGACCAATAGCACCAGCAGGAACCCCACCACGAAAATGGCGGCGAGCCTGCCCAACTGGAGGAGAAACGCCCGGCTCCGCTCCGCTCTCTCTTGACGCCAGGCCTCGGCGCAGCCCAACAAGAACATGATGGGGACCAGGGAAAGGGTGGTGAATTTGACCAGCTGCGCCAGTCCGAACGCCAGCGCGCATGCTAGCAGCCGAGCATTGGAAGGTTCGTGCAAAAACCGGTAGTAAGCGAAGAGGGTGGCCAGGATGAACAGGGCGGCGGCTTGGTCCTGAATGGTTAGTTTTCCATATCCCAAGAACAGGGGGTTGAAGGCCATCATAAAGAGCGCCAACAGGGCGTATGTTCCTCCGAAACAACGCCTACCCCACCAGTAGACCAGCAGAAAGGTGAGCAGGGTGAGGAGTATCGCGGGGAAGCGAGAGAGCGCCAGCATGCGTTGGGCAGGGTTGCCCATGCCATAGAAGAACTCGCGGGCGAACTCGTTCTGCACCTCCTTGTCCATGGGAACCAATTCCGGGTAGTTAACGCTGGAAAAAGATAGTGGAAACGCCACCAGGTCTTTGACCAGAGGGGGATGTTCCGGGTTAAGGGAAAAGTCCCCGGTACGCAGATAGTAGAAACCACTGGTGATGTAGAGGGGCTCGTCGTAGGTGGGAGCGTCCTTGGCGCTACTTCCCCACATCAGGAAGAAGGAAGAAGCCAGTATTATCGTCACGGCTATTCTTTCCAGGTTCTTGCGGCGCGGCCCCTGGCTATTGTCTCGCCTCACCGGTCACTCCCTCATCCCATATTCACCGGGCTCAATTGTACTTTAACGATACTAACCCTGATTTCCTTCTATGACGAGAATTTTTCTTCGTTAAAAGTATCGTGAAAGATCTATTCAGGCTAAATCAAATCCCCTTTTTCCGAACCGCGATAGCCCTCAAGCCGGCGCTCAAGCTCAAAAAGGACCAGAAAGTAGGAACTTTTCAAAGCGGCCATCACAGGAGGGAAAATCACCGCGTCACCTAAGGGGTAAACCAGCCAGCCGGAGAAGGTCGGGAGATACCGGTGATGGTGTAATCGCGGATGATCTAAAGAACGATTCCGTCGCGCGAAATCGCGGAGGCAGCTTCGAGACCCACGGGAAAGTTCTTAAAACCTAGAACGAGGGGGTCAGTAGTTCTCCCCGCTCCCCACCATGAATAGGCGCCGGAAGGTTAGTTCGAAGAGGTAAACCAGAGCTTTAAGCGGTTGGAGGGAGGATTTACCGTTCGCGCGGGGTCTCATCCTGACCGGCACCTCCTGCACACGCAACCCCGCCCTCTCCAGCCTGATGAGCATCTCCCCCTCGGGATAGTCCAGGAGATGGGAATGGAGCAGGCACTCCATGGATTCCCGGGAGAAAGCCCACATCCCGGAGGTGGGATCGGTGAATTTGCGACCGGTGTAGAGGCGGACCAAAAAAGAGATGAACCTCCCCGCTTCCCTGCGCAGGGAGGTGGTGGAGCGGTCCTCAATCCTCAACCCCTTCTCCAAGTACCTGGACCCCACCGTCACCTCGGCATTTTTATCCTCCAGCGGCCGCAGCAGTTCCGCGATATAGACGGGGTCGTGCTGCCCGTCACCATCCATGCGCACCAGAAAGGGATACCCCCACCGAAGAGCCAAGGCCATGGAGAGGCGCAGGCTATACCCTATTCCCCGGTTCCTCCCGTTGCTCACCACCAGCGCCCCGGCCTGGGCTGCCCTAGTCCGGGTTTCATCCTCGGAGCCATCATCGATTACCAGGACCTCCGCGTGGGGATAACCATTCTTTACCTCCCTCACCACCCCCGCGACGCTCTCCCCCTCGTTCAGGCAGGGTATGGCCACCAGGAAAGAGGTTCCATCCCTTGGCCTTTCCTGGAGATCCAGACACTCCCCCGCCCACCGCAGGGCTTCCTCAGGATCCCTATCTCGTTTCCAGCTTTTCATCCCCAGGTAGATATCGAGAGCTATCAGCAGAAGCGCCGTCGCTAGGAAGAGATAGGCGGTCCAGAGGGGGAGAGCGGGATTAGCCACCTCCATGCTTCCCCGGGCGGACGAATTGACGTACACCCGGTATTCTCCCACTTGCGCCGCCAGCACAAGGCGGGAGTCGCCATCGAGCCCGAGGGGGCCGTTTACGCCTCCCCCACCTGGTACCTGCCTTGCGGGAGGTGTGTTGGGATAAACCGCTCGCGCCGGCGAGACCTGCGCGGCCGGTATGATGATCACCTTCGCCTCTTCCAGCGGCTCGCTTTTTCTATCCGGCCGTACCTCGCGAAACATTCCATTGAGGACCCCTCTTCCCGTCATGGCGAAGATAAAGTCGCTCATGATTCCGTCGGGAATGAAGACCAGATCGTCCTCATCGGTAAATCTTTTCACCGTGTCAAAGAGTTTCATGTTGACCTCGCTGAACATTTCTCGGGATCCTGGACGCGCCAACTTACCCTGGTCTTCCAGGCCCACCAGCTGCAGTAAGGTGGTGAAACTGGCGGTGAGGCGAGCTCCATCGCTAGCTCCCCGGAGATCTAATACCCTTGGGGGTATTTTCGCTCCCGGGTAGTTCACCGGTGGGTTGGGAATCTCTCCCGGGAAAACAGGAGGAGGGTCCGCCGCCGCTTTACCCGCTGGACTCCCGGGAGAAAAACTCCCCTCTTGGGTAACCGGGTTGCCATATATCGGGTTTATTGGCCGAGGCAATCCTCCGGGAATTCCCGCACCCGGGGGAGGCAATGGGGTTATTCCATTGTCTCCGCCCACCTGGGGTGGATACTGGTTTCCCGGTGCCGCGCCTCCGGCCGGAGGGACGGCGTTTCCTCCCCTCCCCCCGAAGGCGATCACCGGATCGATGATGAGCATGGGCACGAGCACCATCGCCAGACAGGAGAAGGTGGCGATTTTCTTGTGGCGCTCCAACTCCCCAGCTCCAGAGAAGAGATTCACTAGCCCCTCGTGCAAAGTGGATAGGGTTACTCCCCCCAGCATGGCCAGGGGCAGCAGGACATGGCCGTCCCAAAACCGGTTGGGATAGAAAAAGGCGATGGGAATCATGGATATGAAGTAAGAGACTAGCAGGTAGTAACTACCCTTCTTGATGTAGCAGAGGGGAATGGCCAGCAGGGCGACTAACCAGACGAAGAGGTGGATGTTGTAGATGTTCCCACCCGCCTCCGATATGCTGAAGCTGCCCAGATGCGCCAGCACGTTGATTCCCCAGGGCAGGTAGAGCAGGTAAGCCATCCCTAGAATCTTCGCCACGTTCCTCCAGCGATTTCTGCGGTGGACCAGGTAGATGGCCAGCGCCAGGGCGACCAGGTGACCTAACACTAGATGAGAATATAGGCAGAAGGCCAGAAGGATAGCCGGGGTCACCCAACGCTCGCGCTCCATGGAGAGGAAAATCAACGGCGTGATGAGCAGAACCAGGGATGCCGCGCTAGTGACCGCGGTCTGCCAGAAGAAGTTATAGGGAATGAGCAAAATCAGCGCGGAGTAGAATGCCTGCCTGGAGCCGAAAAGTTTCCTGACCATCCACCACATGCTCAGCATGATCAGGGGAAACATGATCAAGCTCACCGTCTTGCCCACCACTTCCTGGGAAATGCCCAGCTTGAGGGGAATGCTCATGAGCAGGTGGAGCAGCGGCGGGTATATCTGGGGCCTCCCTTGTGGGGCGAAATCCCAGTAGTCCCAGGTGACAATCCCTCCCGCTCGGATATAACCCTGGGTGGTTGCCAGGTGATAGGGCATGTCCAGAAAGACCGGGAACAAGGATAGATTGGCGAGGATCAAGGCCAACACCAGCACAAAGAGAAGAAATGCCAGCAGGTCCCACCCCTCGTATCTTTCCCTGATCCTCCCGATGAATCCTCTCATCTCACCTTGCCTCGCTAGCACGCTATCCACGTGGGAATCATTGGTTGGGGAAGAGGCACGCTCCCTTGA
>FWPV01013538.1_pt1 | contig 12218 bp, 6 predicted proteins | sample 2228371 | NCBI WGS metagenome assembly FWPV01 (sample SAMEA103939776, study PRJEB20133) | metagenome | reverse complement strand
TCACTGATTGATAATATTTTTAATTCCTCTTCAAATATATAATTATAGTTTTTAACATAAAACTTTGCGAAATAAGCTTCATCCCGGTTGACTTTATTTGCGATGATAAATTTCTGTCCCTCAGGGAGAATCTGTGACAACTGATAAGCAAGTGCTTCGAATGTTGGTACAGGAATTACCGGAATGTGCAGACCTGCCGCAATTCCTTTAGCCGCCGCCATACCTATTCTTAGTCCGGTAAAGGAACCCGGACCAGCAGATACTGCAACTGCTTTTATTTCATTTAGTTTAAGGCCGGAGTTATCTCTGAGAGTTTCAATTAATTCAAATAATTTTTCGGAATGTGAGTGAGGCAGATAAATTTTAGCTGAGTAATACTCCGTTTCATTTATCAGAATAGAAACACCACATAATTTTTCGGATGTTTCAATTGCAAGCAAGGGAAATATATCAGTTGAACCTGAAGAAGCTGAATTTTCTTTGTTCATTTTCTATTTCTTCAATTTTAATTTCAAATCTTTTTTGCGGAAGAAGCTCCGGAAACAATTCTCCCCATTCAATGAATGTTATTGCTTCGTTATCAGACAAATAGTCCTCAATTCCGATGTCGTGCAATTCTGCTTCTTTATTAATTCTGTAAAAATCAAAATGATATATTTTCAAACCTGATTCAGTTCTATACTCATTAACTATTGCAAAAGTCGGGCTGTTTGCATTTGTAATACCTAAAGCTTCGGCAATTTTTTTTATGAAAAAAGTTTTCCCGGTTCCAAGCTCTCCGTTCAGAACAACGATATCACCGGCTTTTAGTTCAGTCAGAAATTCCAAAGCTATGTGTTTTGTATCTTCTTCAGATCGGCTTATAAATTCAGCAGAAAAACTCATTTACTTTGGCTCCATAATAATTACAGGTAATATCATTTCTTCCATCGAAATTCCGCCGTGCTGAAAAGTATCTTTATAATAAGAAAGATATTTGTGATAATCAGTCGGATATACAAAATAGTAATCTTCTTTTGCAATTATATAATTGATTGTAACCCCGCGCTTCGGTAGCCGGTAATCTGATGCATTCTTTACAAAAACTGCATTTTTGTTATCGGCTTTTAAATTTCTGCCATATTTAAATCTCAGGTTGGTTGATGCTTCGCGGTCACCCAGCACTTTCGCACCGCGTAAGCACCGAATGCTTCCATGATCAGTGGTAACAACAAGTTTTATGTTCTCCATTTTTGCAAGTGCTTTAAAGGAAGCAAGTAAAGATGAATGAGTGAACCAACTGTTAGTTAATGACCTGTATGCAGCTTCATCAGGAGCTATCTCTTTAAGTATGTCAGAATCTGATCTTCCGTGTGCAATCATATCCAGAAAATTCACAACAACTGCTGTCAGATGATTGTTTCTGAAAGAATAAATATTCTGCTCAAAGTTTCTTCCTACTTCAGGGTCAATAATCTTTATGTACTTGAATTCGTTTTTTAATTTGATTCGTTTGCGGTCAAGAAGAAGTTTAAATAAGTCTTTTTCATATTTGTTCATACTGTTTTCATCTTCAGCCGTATTCATCCATAAATCAGGATAATACTTTTCAATGTCAGCAGGAAACAATCCACTGAATAATGCATTTCGTGCATAAGGTGTGGCAGTTGGAAGAATTGAGTAATAATATTCTTTTTCAATTCTGAAATATTCTGAAATATGCTGCTCCATTATAAGCCATTGGTCCATCCGAAGGCAATCAATAACAATATAAAACAACGATACATTTTCATCTCGCAAAGTTTTAAATAAATATTTTTCAGGAATTTCAGGACTTAATGTCGGAACATCCGGTTTGCCGGTTGACTGTAACCAATCAGGATAATTTCTTTCAATAAATTTTGAAAATTCTTTATTGGCTTCTCTGTATAAATCTGAAAGAGTCTCTTTAAGCCCAAGTTCAGGATGTCTGTCAAGTTCAATTGACCAGTTTACAAGTCGCAGATAAACTTCAATCCATTCCTGATAATCCAGACCTCCAAGCAGTTTCTGAGAGATTAAATTAAAATCCTGCAAATAGTCTTTTGCTGCATACTGACCAACTATTTTTTTTGATTCAAGAATTTTTTTGCAGACAAGTAAAACCTGACTTGGATTTACAGGTTTCGTAAGGTAATCAGAAATTTTTCCACCGATTGCTTCGTTCATCAACGATTCTTCTTCTGATTTTGTAATCATTACAACAGGCAGGGTAGATTTAATTTCTTTTATTTTACTTAATGTTTCAAGCCCGCCCATTCCTGCCATCATCTCATCAAGAAAAATAAGGTCATATTCTTTTTCTTTTACCATTGATAAAGCATCTTCGCCATTTGTTACAGTATCTACCTCATATCCCTTTTCAGAAAGAAATATTATATGAGATCTCAGCAGATCAATTTCATCATCAACCCAGAGAATTTTTTTCTTATCCATCTGACCTCAGTTAATGGTTATATTAACATCAATTCCTGCTTCATTTGTTGTAGTTGGTGGAATCCTTGAAGCACCTTCTGGTGAAACTGATGATCGTTTATAAAAAATTGAGAGTGTAACTTTTGAACTGATTGTATATTTAACTCTCGGTTCAATTGTTACTCTTGTTGTTCCGTCCTGTGGAATTCCCTCTTCGGTAAAATCATTCATTTCATACCTTACAACGGAATTCTTTGACTGATTGTAAGCAAGACTGAATTCAACATCATTCTTTAATGATACCCCGAACAATGGAATTTCAAATCCACTCTTGGAATATTGTAGAGTAAATCCTATATCTCTCGAGAAGGTTTCATTTATGTTTATTGTGGTAATTCCCAAATCATAACTTGTTCTTGTACCGTATTTAAGACTTCCGGAAAGGTTTCCATCCCACAACTGACCAAATGTCAGATTGAGCCCGACCAATGGAGAAAAGGCGTAATCAATTTTTTGTGTCTGAATCTCTTCCTTTCCGTCGCGGCTTAATTTCCAACCTTCTGTGTAATTTGCTGTGTAACTATGTTCAAGTGAAACTCTCTTTGCAATTGATTTGAAAATCAGAAAGTTTTCTAATCCGTCCCAGGTTATTCTCCAGTTTGGTCGTGGAATATATTTAGTTACTTTACTTAGTAAAGGTAATTTTGAAAGGAATGGAAAGCTCTCAAATCCTTCGATGAATGCGTTTGAGATACTTGATGCTGCATCACCTGATTGAGGGTTATAGAGCTCGTGCACTTTCTTTATACCACTGTTTGCAACTGAAAGAAACAGAACAGGTGGAAAAGTTACGAAAGATCGTGTAAGTGTACCTGATGAATTTATTCCCTGCACAAACAGATTCCCATTGTCATCAACTGACAGAGTAGTTACTTTATTTAATGACCAGCCAACTTTCCAGTTGACATCTATTTTTGCACCTTCCCAAAGCGGTCTTGATGTTTTGAAATCAAGATTATTCTTTTGAGAAAAATTATCACTCAGATTTGTTCTTGCTGCAGTAACACGTTTCCCAACATCGCCGGAAAGACCAAGCATAAAACCTCTCGTTGGTCCGGCTTCTTCATTATAGAACAATCCCCAGAAATTAGAGAAACCTGTTCCGGTTGATTTTAATCCGCTTTTGGAAAGTGTATTATCATTAGAAAAACTCATTGAGATGGTTTCATAATCAAAAAATATATTCTTGACGATTGTTTTTAAGAATGCTAACGCTTTTGTAACTGCCGAGGGTTTATTCTGATCCTCAGCACTAAGTGAATCAGGATTATCTGATTTACCAGCAATAAGACTATCTCCGTTCTGAGTATTCTTCAAATTGAGATTTTGTCTTTCCTGATTAACAAGCTTTTGTGTTACATTCTGCTTCTGTTCGGGTTCTTCCGCAAACAATGGAGCAAACAAAGCTTTTAATCTTAGTGTTAATCCAATATTGGATTTATTGTTGAATCCTGCACTTCGTCCAAGCTCTTCCTGTCTCAAATCGTAATTCCACTGATAGCCGGCAGTATATCCTGCAGTTATCGTGAAAAATTTATTCAGGTCAAAAAGAGATGGTAGCTTCGGAGCTGTTCTGAAATCAATTGACTGCTGATATCTGAAATCCTTACCGAAAAATTTTCCACCAATAATATCCGACCAGATTTGGCTTTCAGTTCTTTCATTTCCGTAGATATCAGTTTCAAGGTTTGCAAGTGTCGAAGTGATATTCACATTGTAACTGGTTGTAAGATTTAAAAATCCTCCTTCAGTAACTTTCCAGTTGAAAGTCATACCTCTTGTAGTTGAAAAATCTCTGGAAACAACTTCATCCGGTTCAGTGAACTGACCGGTTTGAGGATTAAATGTTGGTCTGCTCTTGCTTGCATTTCTGTTTCTCTTAGCCGTTAAATTCAAGCTGATATTTTGAGGAAGAAAATAAATTTTAAGCTTTTCATAATCCTTGAACAATTCGATAAATGAACCAAGAATTGGTATATCCGCAAGTACGATATTGTAATCCGGACTAAGATTTAACCCATAGTTCATATTTGCATTCCACACCCACGCAGTAGATTTTTCTATGGTCGGATTTCTGCTGAATGTCTTGTTATAATTGAATCCGAAAGTAATTGAATTAAATGTATCTCTTATCAACCACCAGGCAGACGGAATTTTAATTTTTATATTTGAAGCTGACCAGGTGTCTGAAATTGATTCAGTCTCTGTTTCTTCTCTTATCTGCTGAGGAGTCTTAACCCTTCCGGTAGTATCAAGATCATAAATTGATTGCTGACGCTGAACCGCTTCATCCACTTTCACATCAGTACCCGGCAGATAAAGTGGTTTTCCCTTTTGCTCAGTGTGTGCATAATTTATTCGCAGATTACTTTCCGGTAAACTGAAAGGTAAAAGTTTCAAGACATTTAAATCCGTAGAAACTGACCAGTTTGTGTTGTCCACTCTCGAACCAAATCTTTCAGACAAACGATGGAAATAAGGATCCTTTTTGCTGTAAGTGAAATTTACAGTCATTAAATCTGCAAGTTTAACGGAACTGTTTATACTATAAGCCCAGCCAGGTGAATCATCTGCACCAACAACCCTTAACTCATTTACCCAAACCTGACCCGATAATGGTCCCTGATTAAAAGCATCGTCAAGATTATAAACACCTACCGATAAAAATTTTACGGATGTTAGTGTGGGATTTCCTTTAAAGACATAAAAATGACCCGGTCTTCCTTCAACAGGCACTTTAATAATCTGGGAAACTGAATCACGCACTACTTGCTTAATCGCAGTAATCTTATCGAAATCAATTGTTATTTCATTCCAGTCCGGAAGCACCGGCTGACGATATTCATAATAATTATTTGTATCGCCACCAAAACGGAAGTAAACTTCTGTCGAATATTTATATTGACCACCAAGCGTATCGTTATATGAAATTGAACCAACAGTATTATTCAAATCACCGTGAACGAATAGCTTCATCTGTTTGTAGTTAAAAACATCAAGAGGTCTGAAAAGATACTTAACTGCTTCTCTTGACTGACCATCAGGCAAAGCATTCAGAACTAAACTTAATGATTGCTCATTTCTTAAAATATTTTCATCTGGCCTTGTGCGGTCTCTTTCCTGAAAAACACCAGGAGGACTTTTGTATTCAGGATTTTCTTCAATACTAACAACTGATATAGATAATACTGTATCATTTTTCACAAGTTTCTGCCATTGACTTCCTACAAGGTTAAATTCTGCTATTCTGAAATGTACTTTATTATTAACTCCGGTTATAAACATTCTTATAAATTCTACATTAGTAAAAGTTGCTGGTCCAATTGCATCTTTAAATTCCTGTAATGGAATTCTGAACAAGTACCAGTTAAATGGAGTTAAACCACCACCGGCTATATAAGGATTATTTGCGGGGACAGTATCAAGTGGAATTTCATATCTGAAAAATGCAGTTGTGTTATCCAATGTTCCGTTTCTGTTTAGGTCCTCTGTGTCAGGTAATCGCCCAATATCTGTCAGCACTGCATTTCCTTCAGTTCCGTTAATATTAAAATAATCCATAGGATAAGGTGCGCTACCCCTTTGAAAGAAGAAATTATCGCCTGATGGATCAGCTTTGGTACTGTTGTATGTCGTTTTTTCAGCAGCATCAAATAGTCCGTCGAGACCAGTATCCTCTTTTCCTTCAACATCAATTGCATCATTTCTGTCTTTATCCTCAGTATCCAGAACATTATTTGGTATTACATCTTCACTGATTTTACCTAAATCGAGATAGAGTTTTGCACCTGGTTCAGCATCAACAACCTGTGCCCAGAATTCAATAAACTCCACATTTTCTTCAACCAGATTGCTGGCTGTTGATGTAAGAATTTTCATATTCCCACCCCAGACTTTCTGTGGGTCAGAAAGATTGGGTTCCCAGTTATATGTGCCTGGTGTATCAGGCATAAAGACATAATCAAGCACTGTTACCTGCTGATCTGAGCGTGCAACCTGTTTTTTCTCACCATATATTTGCTGAACCGTGAACGGAGATGGTGTTTCATTAAACCAGAATGATTTGCCTTTGAAAGGCATTTTATCCCGCCGATTGGTGTTAGGCAAAGTTGACATAGAATCAGGTGCACTTAAATCTTTCCAGGAAGTATAGGAAACACCAATCGGAATAATTCTTTTTGCACCTTCAAAGTCATCTATATATGCAATACTTTTTCCCTGATCAGATGAAATTGTACTTTTCTTCGTATTAGGGTCGGGATTGATATAAGCAAATTCGCCACTGAAATTGAAAGATGACATTTCCCTTGTAGAGAATATTTTATCTATTGCCTTTGTAACAAAAGGCAAATCAGCTGAGGTATTAAAATCAACGCCGTAAATAGTATTGCTTAATGGTTCTTCACCAATTCTCACTTTATCGCTTAATGTCTGCTGATTTAAATTAAGTACAGAAAATCCGAGATTAGTTTTCTTTGAAAATTCGTAGATACCTCGTGCACCAAGTAGTGTTTTTGATGCAAGCTGAAATAAATCATTTTGTTCGAAAGTGATTCTCAGATTTGCACCGGGCACAAGTGCAGCACTGTTAGTGATGGTTAATTGTCCGCTGTTATAATCAACACGATAATCAACACCTTCTTTTAGTGGTCTGCCATCGAGTAAAACTTTTACCGAATTTTCGACTACATTAAACCCAAGCTGATATGTTGCAGATGCAGTACCTGTGCTTTTACCAACAAGTAACCACTTATCTTTTTCCTTTTTCTGCTGTGCAAATGTTTTTGTTGTATCATAGATATCCTGATAAGCATACTGAGCTAAGTCTGATGGAATATTTCTTCCGAAAGGTTCTAATGTAGGGAAGATTATTTCACCTGTTTCGGGAAATACTGTTATATTAGGTCTGAAGTCAAATACATTATCAGGGTTCGGTTGTTTACTTGCATCAAGCAGATCCAATCCGAAAGCATTCAGTAAACGCTTCCCATTTAATTCTCTTACAGGTTCGCCTCCTTCAATCTCGTATTTCAGTTCAAATTCAAATCCCTCTTCTTTAATATTCCTTACACCTATTGGATAGATATTTTTAAGCTGTAATTTCCAGGCAGTCGTAAAACCAGGTTGCAGATTCTTTGGTTTAACAAGTTTTAACACAAGTCTTTTAGTTGTATTTGTGTCGCCCGGCGCAAGCCATTCTCCAAAATATTCATCATCAACAGGACCGGGACCGTTTTCTCTTCCATATGAAACTGCAATAATGTCAATTTCATTTATAGCAGTTTTAAAAGTTAAAAATCCTGTTTCTGCGTGAATTATGTAATCAATGCCTTCCTGAAGCAAAAGGAATCTGCCTGTTTCCTGCAACCCCGGCAACGGATTATCTAGTGGTTGCCTCAATGAATCAGGATATTGCTGACTTCTGCTTATTGGTGGAAGATTTATATATGCGTTTGCTTCACGCTCGCGGGATTTATCAGTTGTGATTGTGGCAATTGACTTCCAAACCTGTATTTCAGTAATTAAGTATTGATTGTTAACCTGGGGAGTAGGATTTCCATAATAGTTATTGAATATATTAAGAGCCGGATCAGCGTAAACTGTATCAACAAAATAGTGATTGGTCGAATAATCGTATGCTCTTTTCTGAAATTCACTTGCTGTTGTACCACCTGAAACTTCAACTTCTTTTGTTTCACCTTTTTTCTGACTTGCAATAGTAGTAAGAGTGAAAGGTCCCATCTTAAATAACGCTTTAATGCCAAATAAAGCTTCACTGCCTCCTACCAAAGGAGAAGTTTGCAATGAAACATTTCCGGCTTCAATACTTTGTATTATTTCATATTCGAATGTTCTTTCAGTATTCCAATCTGCGCTTATATTTAATTTATCACCAATTGTACCATTAACATTAATCTGAACCTGTTGTTTAAAGTCAGGTTCGTTTCTAGTATTACCTAATCTTGAAGCCGTAACACCTTCAGTAGTTTCATTTCTCCAGGCACCATGTATCTGAACTGCTCCACCGATCTTCAAGCTGATTTTTGGTTCTCCGAAAATACTCAGAACTCCGACTTTGGGTAAAGGAATTTCAAAATCGGTTATGCTTTTCATTAATTCCTGTAATCCTACTTTATCAGATTTAAGTTCGTAGGCATAACCAATGTCTTCCCATTTTTTTCTCTCTTCAACTCTCAATCTTTCCTGAATATATTCTTCGATGGGCATTCTTAATAATATCTTTGATTCCTTTCCGGCAATTAACTCTCTTATCTCGACAAATTTTCCTGTTGAATCAATAGTGATTTTCCTTTGTTTGAAAGTGGGTGAAGGTTCTACAAAAAATTTTGAGAGTCTCTTTTGCTTTAACTGAACATAAGGAACATCCTCTCTCAGATATTTGAAATTCTCTAATCTTGCAGTTGAATCCTGCGACCACTGATATAATCTCAGCGAATCTTTGTTGAGGATTACCTTTACAGTGTCAACTGCTGATTTGCCGGTATCTTGTTCAGATACAAACAATGAATCGCTTTTCAGTAAAGAAGAATCAGCGGTTTTTTCCAGTCCTGTATCAGGTAGTGAATTGTAAAATGGAATATCAGAATTACTATTGTCCTGGAATTCAGCGTTCAACAGCTCATTCTGAGGTGAGTGTTGTAAAGCCATTTGCTGCTGAAGAGAAATAAGGTTGAAACATATCTCTCTCCATATTTCTTTATTCATCTGAGATTTTTCAGATGAACTGAAACCCAGATTAATTCCGGCATAAAAAAGAATTACAGACCCGAAAATAATCCGGATGATATCTTTAACGGAATTTTTTAACGCGCGTTTAATGAGGAACACCTAACAGAATATTAAACAATATAGTAGAGGTTATTTTCGATATGACTCCTGTTTTTATTGGAAAAAATAAGTCAATTTCACCTATATATTCAAGAAAATACTTTTTACACATATAAAACTTAAAAGTTATTTGAAAATTTTTTAGGTCAAAATTTTAGCTGTTACTTATTCTTTTGTAAATCTTCTTATCAGTTTTTCATATTCAGGAAAAAGTTTTAATAATCTGCTTCTTTCTGCGAGCTCGAAATCCTTAAAATCAAAGCCCGGTGAAACAGTGCAACCCACAAGTGCGAAAGATTTTTTATCGGTTAACTCAGCAGCAAACCAATTATTCTTTGGTATAACATACTGAAAAACTTCACTGCCCTTACCTAAAAGAACTTCCGTGAGTTTGCCCCCGGTATCAATTATAAAAATTTTAATATCACAACCATCGTAAAAATGCCATATCTCATCTGAGTTTAATCTGTGAAATAATGATTTATCCTTCCCATTCAACAAAAAGTATATCGAAGTTGAGATATTTTTTTTGTTTAACTTCTTAGACGGAATTGTTTCCGAGAAATAAATCTCACCGGCTCGGTAGATTTCACGATAATATCCACCTTCAGGATGTTTTTCTAACCCAAGCTTATCTATATAATATCTCGCTTTCGAATTCATAATAAAAAAATTTTTCCTGCTAAGTAAGATAAGAATTTATTCTGATTTTGAATTAATTGAACCATCAGTAATTTTGCTGAAAAATTTCCGGATTATAAATGATAAGAGTATTGCTGACTTTCTTTTTGTTTATTATTTCCTCTGAATTAATGTTTTGTCAGAGTAATAAAATCACAAACTATATCTCTGTTGCTGATACTTTTACTAAAACAGCTTTGAGAGATCGTAAAGGATATATGTGGCTTAAAGAATTATGTGATATTGGTCCGCGTTTAAGCGGTTCTGAAAATTCACTTAAAGCAATATACTGGGCTGAAAATAAAATGAAAGAGCTCGGATTTGATTCAGTATGGCTTCAACCAGTGATGGTTCCTCATTGGGAAAGAGGTGAAAAAGAGTTCTGTGCTGTGTATAACAATAACAAACTCATTAAAGAATTAAATGTATTAGCGCTCGGAGGAAGTGTTCCAACTGATGAAGACGGAATATCTGCAAAAGTATTGGAAGTAAAATCTTTTGCTGAACTGAAACAAAAAGCATCTGATGTTAAAGGAAAAATTGTTTTCTTCAGCAGAGAAATAGATCAGGGATTACTAAATACTTTTTCAGGTTATGGTAGTGCAGTCGATCAGAGAGTTTACGGTGCAATTGAAGCAGCTAAATACGGAGCTATAGCTGTTGTAATAAGATCAATCACAACAAAGTATGATAATGTTCCTCACACAGGTGTTATGCTTTATGCCGATAGCTTACCCAAAATTCCGGCTGCAGCCATCGGATATCTTGATTCAGATTTTCTGAGTGAACAATTAAAATTAAACCCCCAACTTGAACTTAAGCTCAGATTGCATTGCCGGACTCTGGATGATGCACAGTCATATAATGTGATTGGTGAAATTAAAGGAGCTGAATTTCCAGATGAAGTGGTTGTTGTTGGCGGTCATTTTGATAGCTGGGATGTTGGATGTGGTGCTCATGATGATGGAGCCGGCTGCATACAGTCAATTGAAGTATTGGATTTATTCAAACGACTTAATATTAAACCCAAAAGAACAATCAGATGCGTCCTTTTCATCAATGAGGAAAATGGTTCACGCGGTGCTATCGAGTACGGGAAATTTGCTTTCTCATCTTCAGAAAAACATATAGCTGCAATTGAAGCTGACAGAGGTGCATTTACGCCAGTAGGATTTTTTGTTGATAGTGATTCACTTACTATTTATAAAATTTCAGAATGGCTTCCTGCTTTGGAAAAAGCTTCTGTTGAATGGATTAAAAAAGGCGGAAGTGGTGTAGATGTAAGTAAAATTAAAAATGCCAAAGCACTGCTTGGCTTTGTTCCTGACGACCAGCGTTATATGGATTTGCATCATTCAGCTAATGATGTTTTTGAAGAAGTTCATCCGAGGGAATTTGAATTAGGCACTGCAGCAATGGCTGTAATGGTTTACCTCTTAAGCGAAGAAGGTTTGTAGGAAATTAAAACTATACCGGATTATTCTTTTGATGTCTGTTGAAAAATAATTTCTTCTGCAGCCATTCTTCCGCTCTTTACAGCACTCTCAATCGTTGCCGGAAGTTTTGTATTTACCCAGTCTCCTGCAAGATATAGATTTTTAATATTGGTTTTGGTTGATGGTCTGGCTGAAAGAACCTTCTGATCCGGGATAAATGTTGCCCTTTTTTCTTTTATTACTTTATACAAAACCACATCGTCATTATTTAATTGCAGAAATTGCTTTAGCTCGTTCATCACAAATTTATAAATCTCATCCCTGCCTGAGTCTATAAATTTATCTGCATTACTAATTACAATATTCCAGTGAGTACCTTTGTTAAAAAGCCAGTGCAATTCTGAATTTTCAAATGCATAAAAATCTTTTTTAAGAAAATTATTTCTTAACAGAAGATGAATATTAAGAATAGATGAATGTCTGAAATCAGGTAAAGCTAACGAATACTTTTCATTCAATAATTTTCTTAAGGCAAAATCAGGTATTGCACTGATAACAAAATCAAAATCCTTAAAAAATGCTTTATCCGTTTTCAGAGCAGAAATCCTTTCATTCTCAATTATCAGTTCAACACATTTTTCAGATAACTTTATTTCTCCTCCGTTTTTAATAATGAATCGCTGCAATGGCTCAATAATACATTTTGTTAAGGGAAACCGTGGTAGAATAATCAGAAATGATTTATCATCTTTCCAGAAT
>FWPV01013537.1_pt1 | contig 12218 bp, 10 predicted proteins | sample 2228371 | NCBI WGS metagenome assembly FWPV01 (sample SAMEA103939776, study PRJEB20133) | metagenome | reverse complement strand
CCACCCGGCTGGCCTTCAGCCTGGTCGGTGAGGTGGCGGCGGGGACCTTCCTGCGCGGCGACCGGCTGGTATGGCGGCTGCCGGGGCAGCCTGACATCGAGATCTGCCGGACGCGGGACGTGCGCCTGCGCGGCCGACACAATATCGCGAACATCCTGGCGGCTTGCTGCCTGGCCGGCGCGGCCGGGGCCGATGCCAGCGCCATGGCCCGTGTGGCGAGATCGTTCGGCGGGGTCGAGCACCGGCTGGAGATCGTCCGCCAGCGCGCCGGTGTGCTGTGGGTCAACGACTCCATCGCCACGGCCCCGGAGCGTACCGTGGCCGCGTTGCGCGCCTTCGACGAACCGGTGGTGTTGTTGCTGGGCGGGAGGGATAAGCACCTCCCGTGGGACGAGTGCGCCGCCGTCGTCCACGAGAGGCGGCGCGACGGCGAGCCCCGGGTGCGACAGGTGGTGCTGTTCGGCGAGGCGGCCGATCTCATCGGGCAGGCGTTGGCGCGCTATGCCGAGGAAGCCGGCAAGCCGCCGGTGGCTGCGATCCGCTGCGAGGACCTGGCGGAGGCGGTGTCGGCGGCGGCCCGGGCCGCCGCGCCCGGCGATGTCGTGCTGCTGGCCCCCGGCGGGACGAGTTTCGACGCGTATGAGAACTTCGAGGCCCGCGGCCGCCACTTCCGGGCTCTCGTGGAGGCGCTGCCATGAGCCCGAAGAACGTGCAACCCGCGCCGACGCGTGCGAGCCCGCAGAGCACCCGGTCGGGCCAGGCATCAGGGGGGCCGCCGCTGGACTACGGCCTGGTCGTGATCCTGGCGACGATGCTGGCGCTGGGGCTGATCGCGGTGTTGAGCGCCAGCCTGGTGGAGATGGGCATCCGCTTCTTTCTCAAGCAGTTGGCTGCCGTGGTGCTCGGCGTGTGCGTGATGCTGGTGATGTCGCGGATTCCCTATCGTTGGTGGCAGCGCATCGCCGTTCCCATCCTGCTGCTGGCGCTCGCCCTGCTGATCGCCGTGCTGGTCTTCACCCCCAAGCGGTTGGGCGCCCAGCGGACCCTCGGCAACTTCTTCCAGCCCAGCGAGTTCTCGAAACTGGCGGTGGTGATCTACATCTCGGCCTGGGTGGCTGCCAAGGGCAACCAGGTGAAGCGTTTTCAAGACGGCCTGCTGCCGTTCGTGATCCTGATGGGCGCGGTGACGCTGCTGCTGGTGCTCGAACCCAGTCTGAGCGTGGCGATTATCATTCTGTTGATCGGCGTGACGATCTTCTTCGTGGGCGGCGCGGACATCAAGCAACTGCTGGCGCTGGGCGCGCTGGGCGCGGGTGTCTTTCTGGTGGTCATCCGCCGCTATCCGCACGCCAGCGACCGCGTGAACGCCTGGCTGGATCCCTCGCTGGCCGCGTTCGACGCCCGGACGGTGTGGCAGAACGGCCTGCTCGGGCAGGGGCCGTTCCTGGAGCGGGTCGTGCAGCGGACCCCCGTGCCGCTGCCCTACAACGATTATCTGTTCGCCCACATCGGGCACATGGCGGGCATCCTCGGTGCGTTGCTGGTGGTGGCTCTGTTCGCGGCCCTGGGCTACAAGTGCCTGGGCATCGCGCTGAATGCGCCGGACAAGTTCGGCACGCTGATGGGGGTTGGGATCACGACCTGGATCCTCGTGCAGGCCGCGATTCACATCGGCTCGTCCATGTCGCTGATCCCGCAGACCGGCCAGCCGCTGCCGTTCATGAGCCAGGGGGGTTCGGCGATGGTGGCCTGCCTGGCCGGCATGGGGCTGATGATGAGTATCTGGAGGGCATCTCCTGAGAAGAAGGCGTTGCATGCGAGTGATGCTATCAGGTGGCGGGACTGGTGGCCACGTGTACCCTCTGCTGGCCGTGGTGAGCGCGCTGCGTCGTCGGGGACAAGGCGAGCCGGAAGCGTGGCCCGCAGGAGGGCCAAGCGACAGGCCGCCTTCGCCTTCGGAATCCAGCTGGTCAGGCGACGGAATGAGGGACAGGACAAGCCGCGCCCCGGCCAGGCCCGAGGGCGCAGCGACAGGCCGACCGGAAAGACCGCCCCTCGCTCATCGAGGACGCGCAGCGGTGACCGCTCTCGCCGATGAAGGCGCGGTTGCCCTGTGCTATGTGGGCCAGGCGGGCAGCGTCGAGGAGGAGCTGGCACGCCGCTCCGGCATCCCGTTCGTCGCGGTCGAGACGGGACAGATCCGGGGGCGGGCGCCATGGGAGGTTGCCAGGAGTGTGGTTCGCATGCTGCGCGGCGTGAGGCAATGCGCCGGGGCCATCCAGGAGTTCAAGCCCGATGTGGCGTTGGTGACGGGCGGCTACGTGGCCGCGCCCGTGGCCTGGGCTGCCTGGCGGGCGCGCCCGCGGGTGCCGCTGCTCATCTTCCTGCCCGATCTGACGCCCGGGCTGGCGATCCGCCTGACCAGCCGGCTGGCGGCGGGCGTGGCGGTCTCCTTTGGGGAGGCGGCAGCCCCCTTCGGGAGCAAGGGCATCGTCACCGGCTACCCGGTGCGGCCGGAACTGCTGGCGCCACCCGACCGGCGTGCGGCCCGGGCGCAGTTCGGGCTGACGGACGAGGTGCCGACGGTGCTGGTGTTCGGCGGCAGCCGGGGTGCCCGCAGCATCAACCGGGCGCTGACGGCGGCCCTGCCGCTGCTCCTGCCCCACTGCCAGGTGATCCACATCACCGGGCAGGCGGACTGGCCGTGGATTGCGGAGCGCGGGGGCCTGCCGGCCGGGAGCGAGTACGCCGGGCGGTACCATCCCTACCCGTACCTGCATGAGGAGATGGCGCAGGCGCTGGCGGCGGCTGACCTGGTGGTGGCGCGCGCGGGCGCCTCGGTGCTCGGCGAGTTCCCGGCGCTGGGCCTGCCCAGCATTCTCGTGCCCTATCCGCACGCGGGCCGGCACCAGGACGCCAACGCGGCCTACCTGGCGGAGCGGGGCGCAGCCGTGGTCGTGGCGGACAGGGAGCTGAACGCCCGCCTGGCGCCTGTCATCCTGGCGCTGGTCGCTTCGCCCGATCGGCGGGCGGCCATGGCTCAGGCGGCGTCGGCGCTGGCCAGGCCTCACGCCGCGGATGCCATCGCGCAGGCGCTGTATCGGCTGGCGCGCAAGTCGAGTGAGGAGCAGACGTGACAACCACGCTTTTTATCGTGGCCGCCATCATGGCCCTCTGCGGGATCTACGGCTACCGCAAGGGCTTCTGGCCAATGCTCATCGGCCTGGCCATCCTGCTCGTGGCGCTGCTGGCCGTCAGGCGGGGTGAAGACACCCTGATTCGCTATCTGAACGGCATCTTCATCGGCGCCATGCTCGTTTTCAAGAGCGGCCTGACGGACCTGAGCCAGGGCAATCTCGAGGCGGCGAAGCAGAAACTGGCCTCCGTCCAGAAGCCGTTTTCGGACGAAGGGGAGAAGTGGGCGCTGGTCATCGTGATCGCGCTGGCGATTGTCCTGGCTATCCTGGCGGGGCTGCCGTTCAAGAAGAAGACGTCCGTGTGGGGGTTGTTGCTCGGCCTGGGCTACGGCTACCTGTTGAGCGGCGCTTTGCTGCCCGTCTTGCTCGGCTTTCCGGAGACGGCGCTGCCGATGGCGCCGGCGGGCGAGGAGGCCGCCGGCCCGTGTGCCGGCCTGATCGGCCGCTTCACGTGCTATCTCAACCAGCCGGGGAACGCCGCGTTCTGCGGAACGCTGATCGTGATCGGCACGGCCCTGTTCGTGGTGATCGTCGTGCTGCGCACCGTGCGCGGCGGCAAGAGGAACAGCGGGGAGGGCGGCACGAAAAAGGATAGCACGGTCCGTGGCGTCTCCGGGCAGGCCACGGGCAGCCCTGGCGGCCGGCCGCGGGGTGACACGAGAAAGGCCAAGTAAATGGGACCGGTCGAGATTACTTTCCTCGTGATCGTGGTGATCTGGGGCGCCATCGGCATTGTGCGCGGCTACCCCAAAGAGCTGGGCGTCACGCTCATGCTCTTCATCGGCCTCTTCGTCCTGGTGTTCATAGACGCCAGGCTGTGCAATCAGTTCATGCGGCTGATGGCCTTTATCGCGGGGCCGGACCCGTACAGGCAGGCGACGCTCAAGACGGTGATCTATTGCCTCTTCCTGGTCTTCATGGTCTTCATCTCTTACCAGGGGGACGTCCTGGCGTATCCGGCGCGGGGCAAGAGTTCCTTCATCAGTTGGCTGGTCGGTCTGCTCAACGGCTACCTGTTTGCGGGGTCGGTCTGGTATTACCTGGCGCTGGCGCAGTGGCCCTTCGGCCTGGTCCGCCCGCCGTTCACGCCGTTCTACGATGCGCTGTCGAAGATCCTGCCGCCCGAGGTATTCTCGTGGCTGGTTCTGATCGGCCTCATCGTCATCATGCTGATCTTGAAGGTCATCAAGTAGGGCCGCATGGTTGGGAGCAGGGAAATGACCGACGCAAGTGTTGGCCGAACCGAGGCAAGTCGCCCGACCTGGGCCGAACTGCTGTCCTGTCCGGCTTCTCAGCGCGGCTCGGTCCACGTCCATCTGGTGGGGATCGGCGGCACCGGGTTGTCGGCCATCGCCGCGCTGCTGCTGGAGCTCGGTTTCACCGTTTCCGGCTCCGATCAGCGGCCGAACGAGGCGACGGCCGAACTGGCGCTGCACGGCGCGAAAGTCTACCGCGGCCACCATGCCTCTCAGGTTGCCGGGGCCGACGTCGTGCTGATTTCCTCGGCGGTGCCGGAGAACAACGTTGAGGTGCTCGCCGCCCGCGCTGCCGGCGTGCCGGTGTTGCGGCGAGGGGAGTTCCTGGGCCCGTTGCTGGAGGGGCAGCATGGCATCGGCGTCGCCGGCACGCACGGCAAGACGACGACAACCGGCATGATCGCGATCGTCCTGTTGCGCGCCGGCATGGACCCCAGTTTCATCATCGGCAGCAAGGTGAGCGTCGGCCCGGCGGAAGGGATGGCCAGCCAGACGCTGGCCGCGCGCGCGGGCAAGGGGCCCTTCGTGATCGAGGCGGACGAGTACGACGGCATGTTCCTGGGCCTGCCCCTGGAGATCGCGGTCGTCACGAACGTGGAGTGGGATCACGTGGACTGCTACCCGACGCCCAAGGCGTTTGTGGACGCCTTCCGCGCCTTCGTCGGGCAATTGCCGGAGGGCGGCCTGCTCGTGCTGTGCGCGGACGATCCCGGGGCGCTGGCGCTGCGAGACGCCGCGCCGCCCGGCGTGACGGTGCAGACCTACGGGTTGTCGCCGCATGCCAACTGGCAGGCGCATGATCTGACCCCCAACGACCGCGGCGGACTCGATGCGCTGGTGTGGTTCGACCCGCTGGCAACCGGCATGGGGAACGGCGCGCAGGTGGCCTCCCTGAGCCTGACGATCCCGGGGCCCCACAACATCCGCAACGCCCTCGCCGCGCTGGCGGTCGCCAACTGGCACCGCATCCCGCCGAGCTGGGCCGCGGCCATGCTCCGCGATTTCCAGGGCGCCGGGCGGCGCTTTGAGTTCGTCGGGGAGGCGGCGGGGGTGACAGTGATTGACGACTACGCCCATCACCCGACGGAGATCGCCGCCACGCTGGCCGCTGCCCGGCTGCGCTTTGCGACGCGCCGGATCTGGGCGGTGTTTCAGCCGCACACCTACAGCCGGACAAAGGCGTTGCTGCATGACTTCGCCCATTGCTTCGACGACGCCGACCGCGTCTTGCTGCTCGACATCTACCCGGCGCGCGAGAAGATTGACCTGGGGATGCACAGCCGACGGCTGCAGGCGCACATGGAGCACTCGGGCGTCGAGTATGTCGGCAGTATCGAGGCCGCGGCCGAGCATCTGCTTCGGCACGTGGAGCCGGAGGACGTCGTCATCACCATGAGCGCCGGCGATGCCAACCGCGTGGGCCGGCTTCTGCTGGAGGGGTTGGTCGGGCGCCCCGGACAGGGGGTTGAGGGATGAGGACGCCGGGGAGGGAGGCGCTCCGGGAGCGCTGGCCGGGAGGCGTTGCACCCGGCAGCGGGCTGCGCGCGACGCGATGGGGTGCGGCATGAGAGCAGCCGCGCTGAGAGCCGATGCCTGGAAGGGGCGGTCGGGCGGCCTGCCGGACAGCGCCCGGGGGGAATTCGCGCGCGCGGCCAGGAGCCTGGGCGTGGTTGTCGTGGCCGACGAGCCGATGGCGCGACACACCACGTTCCGCATCGGCGGGCCGGCCGACCTGTTCGCGGCGGTCGGCGATGTGGCGCGGCTGGAACAACTGGCCGATCTGGCCCTGGCGCACGGGCTGCCGGTGACGATCCTGGGCGGGGGCAGCAATGTGCTCGTCAGCGACGCGGGGATCCGGGGATTGGTGATTGCGGTGCAGGCGCGGAAATTCGGAACGGCGGCGCCGGGCCCGGAGCAGCCGGCGCCCGCTTGCGACGCAGGCGCCGATACCGTCCGGCTGGTGGCCGATTCCGGCGTGGCGCTGGCGGGCCTGGCTCGCTGGGCGATCCGCGAGGGGTGGTCGGGGCTGGAGTGGGCCGTCAGCGTGCCCGGCACGGTTGGCGGCGCGGTGATCGGCAATGCCGGGGCGCACGGCGGGCAGATCTCGGATAACCTGACGTGGGTTGAGGTGGCGGTTCCGGGGCGAGGTCGCCTCGTGCTGCCGGCTGCTCAACTGGAGTTCGCCTACAGGGACAGCGTGTTGCGACGCCGGATGGCCGCCTGGCGGGACCGGACGCGCGACGGCCGCGCAGAACCGCCGCCGATCGTGCTGAGGGCCGCCTTCTGCCTGGCCCGGGGGGATGCGGCGGAGATGGCGGCCCGCGCCGACGCCTATCTGGCCCGGCGGCGGACCAGCCAGCCGGTGGAGCCCAGCGCGGGCAGCGTGTTCCGCAACCCGCCCGGCGACTATGCCGGTCGGCTGATCGAGGCGGTTGGCCTCAAGGGGCAACGTGTCGGGGGCGCGCAGGTCTCGCCGAGGCACGCCAACTTCATCGTCAACACCGGGGATGCCCGGGCGGCCGACGTGGTCGAGTTGATGCACCTGATAGAGAGGCGAGTGCTCGAGGCTACCGGCATCGAACTGGTGCCGGAGATCGTGTTGCTCGGCGATTTCGGTGGCTGAGATGGGAAAGCGCTTGCGCGTGGGGGTCGTTTTCGGGGGCCGATCGGGCGAGCATGAGGTCTCGCTGGCCTCGGCGCGGTCGGTGATGGCGGTCATGGATCCGCAGAAGTACCAGGTGGTCCCGATCGGCATCACGCATTCGGGCCGCTGGCTGCTCGACGGCGACCCCATGGCGATCCTGGCTGCGGGCGGGCCGGAGGAGCCGGTAGACCAGGCGCAGGGTCGTGAACTGGTGCCGGGCGCCACGAGCCGCGCGTTTCCGGAAGTGGATGTGATCTTCCCGGTGCTGCACGGGCCGTTCGGCGAGGACGGCACGATCCAGGGGCTCTTTGATCTGGCCGGGATACCTTACGTGGGATGCGGCGTGCTGGCCAGCAGCCTGGGGATGGACAAGATCGTCAGCAAGGCGCTGTTCCGGGCGCACGATCTGCCCGTGGTGCCGTCTTGCGGGGTGAGCCGGAAGGCCTGGGAGGCCGATCCCGATCGAATCCTGGCGGAGTGCGAGGGTGCTCTGCGCTACCCGATGTTCGTGAAGCCGGCCAACCTCGGCTCCAGCATCGGGGTCAGCAAGGCCCGGGACCGCGCCGGGTTGCGTGCGGCGCTGGCCGAAGCGGCCCGCTACGACCGGAAGATGATCGTGGAGGAGGCCGTGCCCAACGCCAGGGAGATCGAGTGCAGCGTGCTCGGCAACGACGACCCGATCGCCTCGGTGCCCGGCGAGGTTGTGCCGTGCCATGAGTTCTACAGTTACGCGGCCAAGTACATTGACAGCGGCTCGCGGTTGCTGATTCCCGCACCGGTTCCGGCCGAGGTGGCGGAGCGCACGCGTGATCTGGCTGTGCGCGCATTTCGGGCCATAGACGGCGCTGGCCTGGCGCGGGTGGACTTCCTGCTGGACGGCGGCACGAACGAGTTGTACCTGAACGAGGTCAACACGATGCCCGGCTTCACGGCCATCAGCATGTACCCGAAGCTGTGGGAGGCTAGCGTCATCGGCTATGGGGAGTTGATTGACCGGCTGATCGAACTGGCTCTGGAGCGGCACGCGGACAAGGCGCGCTCGCTCACGACCTACGCAGGGGCGATGCCGGCGGGGTAGCCCATGAGCAGTCGTCAACGCAGCGCGACGCGATCGGGTGCCGGGGATTCGGCGGCCAGGCCGGCCGGACCGGCCTGGCGCCAGCCCCCGTCGGAATCGCGCGCCAGCGTCCGGCGCAAGCAGTTCGCGGTGCAGCGCGTCGAGGGGATGCCGACCCACTGGCTGGCGTCACTGCTGGCGCGGGCTGGGGCGCTGGGCCAGTACATGACCTGGGGCAGGTGGGCCGCGCTGCTCCTGCTGGCCGCCGTTGGACTCGGTCTCAGTTACCTGCTGACGGACCCCTACTTCTCCGTCACGGAGGCGGTGACTACGGTGCGGGGAAACCAGCAGGTGTCGGCGGACGCGATCTACCGGGCAAGCGGGATTGACGGGATGAACATCTTCTTGATCCGGCCGGATGTGGCGGCTCGCGGCATCGTCGGCCTGCCAGGCGTGGCGGCTGCAGCCGTGCACGTGCGCCTTCCGGGCCAGGTCATCATTGATGTCGCCGAGCTGGCGCCGTTCGTGATCGTGCAAAGCGGGGCGGAGACGCTTTGGGTCGCGAGCGACGGCTCACGCATCCAGCCGGCCGGCGACCCGCCCGGCCTGACGCTGGTGGAGTTCAGCGGGACCGTTTGGGAGGGGGACGGCCGCCTGCGCCCGACCCTTCTGCGCGACCTGGAGGTGATCCGCGCCGCGCGTCCGGCGTTGACGCACATCTACTACGGCGAGTTGGAGGGTCTGTACTTCCGGGCAGCCGAGGGACAGACGGTGTACCTGGGTGAAGACGGGGCGATGGACCGCAAACTGGCGCTTCTGGAGGCAGCGCAGCGGGAGATCGCAGAACGGGCTCTGCCCGTTCAGGTGATAGACGTGCGCTTCGACGGCCATGCATTGCTCAGATAGGCCGCGCGGGGCGCATCGGCGGGGGCTGATCTGCGGCACCGGCTATGGACGGGGCAACGGAGTGAACGGGTGAGCGAACTGATCTGCGCGATAGACGTGGGCACCACCAAGGTGTGCGCCCTGATCGGCGAGGTGGATGACGAGAACCGGCTGCGGGTGATCGGTGCCGGCCGGGTGCCGGCGCGCGGGCTGCGGCGCGGCGTCGTGGGGAAGACCGCGGAAGCGACGGCCGCCATCGGGCAGGCCGTGGCGGAGGCCGAGGCCTCGGCGGATCAGGTCATGGAACAGGCCTACGTGGGGATCGCCGGCAGCCACATCAATGCCATCGGCAGCAGAGGGGTGGTGGCGGTTGGCCGCAGCGGGCGCAGCATCACCCGGGAGGACACCCAACGCAGCCTGGAACAGGCGCGCAACATCGCGCTGCCCCACAACCGCGACATCATCCACGTCGTGCCGCGCAGTTACGCGGTGGATGACCAGCCGGGCATCCAGGACCCGGTGGGCATGTTCGGTTACCGGCTCGAGGTGGATGCCAGCATCATCACGGGCGCGTCGTCGGCGATCACGAACCTGGTGAACTGCGTGCAGGCCAACGGGGTCGCCGTTCAGGACCTGGTCCTGCAGCCGCTGGCCTCGGCGGAAGCCGCGCTGACGGAGGACGAGCGGCGGCTCGGGGTCGCGCTGGTGGACGTCGGCGGCGGGACGACCGAACTGGCAATCTACCTGGAGTCGGCGCCGTGGCACACCGTCGTGCTGGAGGTCGGCGGGGACCATTTCATCCGGGATGTGGCAACCGGGCTGCGCATGCCTTATGGCAAAGCCGAGGCCCTGATCCAGCAGTACGGCGATGTCCTGCCCGAGAGGGTGCCGCCGGACGCCGAGGTGCGCGGCGGCGCCTTCGGACAAGAGGCCCAGCAGACCATCAACCTGCGGAGCCTGGCGGAAATCCTCAACGCCCGCGCCGAGGAGGTCCTTGACCTGATCCTGCAGGAGGTGAAGCGCAGCGGATATGACGATCTGCTGCCGGCCGGCATCGTGCTGACCGGTGGGCTGGCTCAGCTCGATGGTCTGGTGGAGCTCAGCCGGGAGCGCCTGCAGTGGCCTGTGCGGATCGGCAGGCCGGATGGCTACAGCACGTCCGTGATTGACTTGAGCAGCCCCGAGTATGCGACGGCCGTCGGCCTGCTGCTGTGGGGCCTGCGCCGCGGCACTTTGCAGCGGGTGGCCGAGCCGCCGAGGGCATCGCTGGCCGAGCGGCTGCGGAAGTGGCTGGGGAGCCTGCTTCCGATACCCAATACAGCGTAACTTGCGCCACAGCGTCCACGCCATGCTGGGGCAATCAGACGACCAAAGGAGCAGCACATGAACCCGAGAGGACAGCAAGCAGTATACGTGGAGAGCCCTGCCCAGATCAAGGTTTTGGGGGTCGGTGGCGGCGGATCCAACGCCGTCAACCGGATGATCGCCCAGGGGATTCAGGGGGTTGAGTTCGTGGCGGTCAACACGGACGCCCAGGCGCTGATGCTTTCCAATGCCCCGCACCGCCTGCGCATCGGCGACAAGCTCACCAAGGGCCTGGGTGCCGGCGGCAACGCGGAGATCGGCAGGAAGGCCGGCGAGGAGTCAGCCGAGGAGATCAAGGCCCTGCTCAAGGGTGCCGATATGGTCTTCGTGACCGGCGGCATGGGCGGCGGCACGGGGACGGGCGCCGCGCCGGTGATCGCCAAGCTGGCGAAAGAGGCCGGCGCGCTCACGATCGGCGTGGTGACGAAGCCCTTCACCTTCGAGGGCAGCCGGCGCCGCCGGGTCGCCGAGGACGGCATCAAGCAACTGAAGGAGTGCGTGGACACGCTGATTGTCATCCCGAACGATCGGCTCCTGCAGATCGTGGACAAGAAGGCGAGCATCCACCAGGCCTTTCAGGTGGCCGATGACGTCCTGCGCCAGGGCATCCAGGGCATCTCGGAGTTGATCACGGTGCCCGGGCTGATCAACCTGGACTTCGCCGACGTCCGGACGATCATGGCCGAGGGCGGTTCGGCGCTGATGGCCATCGGACAGGCCACCGGCGACAACCGGGCCCAGAACGCCGCGGAGCAGGCGATCCACAGCTCGCTGCTGGATGTCAGCATTGACGGGGCGCAGGGCATCCTGTTCAATGTCACGGGCGGCCTGGACATGAGCCTCTATGAGGTCAACGAGGCGGCCGAGATCATCCGCCGCACCGCCGATCCGGACGCGAACATTATCTTCGGCGCGGTGATTGACCCCGAACTGAAGGAGACGATCCGCATCACGGTGATCGCCACCGGGTTCGATGGCGTGAAGGAGCAGAGGCTGCCCGGCAGCGAGGAGGGCAAGACGCTGGAGTTCCCCAAGCGCACCTATGACCGCGACGACCTGGACATCCCGGCGTTCCTGCGGCGGGCGCGGCAGCAGTAGTTTCTCGGGGAGGCCCAGGAGTGCTGCTTCTGGTTCGGTGTCGGGGAGGCCGACGGCGGCGACATGGGCCGCGGCTTCCCCGATCCGCCCCGTCCCGCACGCCCGAGCGCAACCGGGCCCACGGCGCGCGCTGCGCGCCCGCAGACCTCCACCGCAGTCCCTAATTCGACCTTAAAAGTAGGTCGAAAACGGCCCGGCGCGTTGGACTGGCGCGAGCCGTGTGGTATAATGCGCTCCCCTACGCGGCCATATTTAGTAGCCAACCGGCTGATGCATACTAGGGGTAGCGTTTCGACGAAGAAGAGAGGGAAGGAACCCATATGCAGTGCCCATACTGTGGTCACTCGGACTCGCGGGTCGTAGACACCCGCGCAACAAGCGACAGCATCCGCCGGCGGCGTGAGTGTCTGGGCTGCCACAAGCGTTTCACCACCTATGAGCAGCTCACGGAGCAACTGCTCGTGGTGAAGCGGGACGGGCGCCGCGAGCCCTTCGACCGTCACAAGCTCATGCAGGGGATCCGCATCGCCTGCGCGAAGCGGCCGATCGCCATGGCCGAACTCGAGCGAATCGTCAACCAGATCGAGGAATACCTGATCGGCCTCGGCCGGGCCGAGGTGCGCAGCGAGTTGATCGGCCAGATCGTGTTGGAGAAGCTCAAGGCGCTCGATCCGCTGGCCTACATCCGTTTCGCGATGGTATATATGGAGATGGAG
>FWPV01013536.1_pt1 | contig 12218 bp, 12 predicted proteins | sample 2228371 | NCBI WGS metagenome assembly FWPV01 (sample SAMEA103939776, study PRJEB20133) | metagenome | reverse complement strand
CTCCAGCACGCCGAAGTAGTTGGGTTGGGGGAGGACGAGGGCCGCGGCGGGCTCCACGCCGTGCCGGTCCAGGTCCTTGATGGCGATGTGACCGCGCTCGGGGCAATGGGGGATGGCGGTGAGTTCGATCCCCTGGTTGCCCACGATGGTCCGGGCCACGGCCCGGTAGCGGGGATGCACCGTGTCCGGCACATACACCCGCCGCACCCTTCCCTTGCCGGCGCGCACCGCCATGAGGATGGCCTCGCCCAGGGCACTGGCGCCGTCGTAAAGGGAGGCGTTGGATACCTCCATGCCCGTGAGACCCGCCATCATGCTCTGGTATTCGTAGAGGAGCTGCAGGGTGCCCTGGCTGGCCTCGGCCTGGTAAGGGGTGTAGGCGGAGTAGAACTCGCCGCGGGTGACGATCTGCCAGATGGCGGCGGGGATGTGGTGCTCGTAGGCGCCGGCGCCGATGAAGTTCACCCAAAAGCCATCCTGGGCAGCGCGACCATACATGAGGCGGGTGACCGCCATCTCCGGCAAGCCTTCCGGCACACCTTCCAGTCCCCGGCATCGCAGCCCGGCGGGGATCTCGTCGAACAGATCGTCGATGGACGCCGCGCCGATGCGCTCCAGCATCTCGGCGACGTCCTGGTCGGTGTGGGGGATGAAGGGCATGGTTGGGTGGAGGGATTAGGAATTAGTGATTAGAGATTAGAGTTATTGATCCGACACGAACCAAGTTGACCTTTTCCTATCCCCTCCCCATCGACGGGGGAGGGTTAGGGTGGGGGTGACGTTCAAGTTCAAGCTTTTCCGTTCAATAATGAGATAGATTTACGCCCCATTCCCCATCTTCCATCCCCCATTCCCCATCACCCTCAATGGCTTTCCGATGCCACCAGGGCCTGGTAGCTGGCGGCGTCTAGCAGTCCCTCCAGGTCGGCGGGGTCGTTGGGACGGATGCGGAACATCCAGGCACCGTAGGGGTCCTTGTTGAGGCTCTCCGGGCTCGCCTCCACGGCATCGTTCACCGCCACCACCTCGCCGGCGATGGGGGCATAGACGTCGGAGGCGGCCTTGACCGACTCCACCACGGCGCATTCCTCGTTCTGGGCGAGCTGGCGGCCGACGGTGGGGTTCTCCACGAACACCATGTCGCCCAGCAGGTCCTGGGCATGGTGGGTGATGCCCACGCTGACCGTGCCGTCTGGCTCCAGGCGGGCCCATTCATGGGTTTTCGTGTACTTGAGATCGAGGGGGATGTGCATGGGATTCTCCATCGTCTTCGGCGGCTCGCCTATGGCTCATACCAACACCGTGCCACGGCGCACGAAAGGATACTTCACCACCCGCGCCCTGAGGCGTTTGTCGCGCACCTCCACCTCCACCGTGTCGCCCTCCTGGACGTCGGCGGGCAGCCGGGCCAGGGCGATGGAGGCGTTCAGTGTGGGCGAGAAGCCGCCGCTGGTGACCTCGCCCTCGCCCTGCGGGCACAGGACCTTCTGATGCGGGCGCAGCACGCCCTTGTCGAGCAGCACGAGCCCCGCGAGCCTGCGCTCTACGGGTAGCCGCAGCAGGGCCTGCCTGCCGATGAAATCGCGCTCCGTGTCCTTGAGATCGACGGTCCAGGCTAGGCCGGACTCGAAGGGGGTCACACGCTCGTCCATGTCCTGGCCGTAGAGGTTCATGCCAGCCTCCAGGCGCAAGGTGTCGCGGGCGCCCAGGCCGCAGGGGCGCACGCCCGCCTCCAGCAGGGCCTGCCAAAAGTAAGGGGCGGCGCGCGCCGGCAGCATCACCTCAAAGCCGTCCTCGCCGGTGTAGCCGGTGCGGGCGATGAACATGTCGCCTACGGTCACGGCGGTGAAGGGTTTCATGGGCGCGGTGAGTTCGCGCGTGCCGGGCATGGCCGCCCACAGCCGCTGCGCCGCCCTGGGACCCTGCACGGCGATCATGGCCAGGTCGCGGCGGGGGGATATGACAAGCCCCGGCGTCAGGGCGTCGCGCTGCGTCTCCATCCAGGCCAGATCCTTGTCGGCGCAGCCGGCGTTGACCACCAGGCGGAACCAGTCCTCGCGCATGAAATAGACGATGAGGTCGTCGATGACGCCGCCGCCCTCGTGCAGCATGCAGCTGTAGAGTGCCCGTCCCGTAGTCTGGAGCTTGGCCACGTCGTTGGCCAGCAGCCGGCGCAGAAAAGGGCGCGCGGCCTCGCCGCGCAGATCCACCGGCAGCATGTGGGAGACGTCGAACATGCCGGCGTCGCGGCGCACGGCGTGGTGCTCCTCGATCTGGGAGCCGTAATGCAAGGGCATCTCCCAGCCGGAGAAGTCCACCAGCTTGGCGTTGAGCTGCCGATGCTGGGCGTTCAGGGGGGTGGTGCGCATGGAGTCGGGGTCCAACCTGGTCGGTGCATCCACCCGCTCTGTCCTGGTACCTGAGAGTTTTGCCCCTTCGGTGGCGGGTCGTGCCCGCTCTCTCCAGAGTCGCCCGCCTCCGCGATCCTTTTGCCTGAGCGGTTGCCGGGTGGGGTTGCGCCTTCGGCGGCCGGGTCGCCGGCCCTCTCCCGCGGAAACGATGGCCGTCGAACTATACCGAAGGGGCTGCCGGCGGACAAGGACCAAGGGCTCAAGGGTAGAGCTTGTCCAGCTTGTAGCCGTAGGGGGAGAGGCCCTTGAATTCCAGTTCCAGACGGATCTCCCGCTCCGCGCCGGCGGCCATCCCGGCCTCGGGCCGACTGCCCGGCGGGAGATACTCTGCCGGTGCAAAGGGGCGACGGGCGATGGGGGCGTCCTGCACGTCGGTGAGGGTGAGGACCAGATGGGGCCAGGCCAAGGTCCGACCGGACCGGTTGGCAAGGGTGAGGGAAAGCACGGCGCGGGAGGCATCCTCGGGGTCGGTCTCCAGGGACGAGGCCTCGATGCGCAGCCCCGCCGGGTCCTGCGGCGGGGGCAGGCTGCAGCCCAGCTGTTGGCAGGCCGCCTCGAGGAGGGGGCGGCTTTCAGGCCAGGCTAAGGCCAGCTCTTGCCGCAGAAACAGGGCAAGCTGCAACACCAGGGCCGCGCCCAGCAACACGGCCATGAGCCCCCACAGCAGGCCGCGCCAGCCGGGCGGCCCCCGCCGGCCGGAGGTGGGCAGGGGCGTGAGCAGGATGGCATCCGGAGATGCGGGATCGGGCAGGCCGGATACCGGGCGCGTCTCGCCGGCCATCCCCGGACCCTCCGCCCAGGTGCCCGGCGAAGGGTGCTCCTGGGGCGAGGCCGGCGCAGCGCAGGCCGCCGCCTCGGTCAGGGCGGAGGCCTCCGGCGGCACGGCTGCGGCCTTAGCCCCAGGAAGCGGGGCCGCTTCCGCCACCGGGGCGGACTGGGCCGCCGGCGCCTCCGGCGGGGGCGGCGCCAGCTCGGGCATGAGCGTGTCGTAGGCGTTGAACACCGCGCTACAGCGCCCGCAGCGCACCAGTCCGCGCCGGGCTTCCAGCTGGACCTGGGTGATGCGGAAGGTGGTGTGGCACTCGGGGCAGGTGGTGAGCATAGACAGGCGGCCTCTATCTGTGTGCCCGGCCACCAGCTTACCCCGTTCGCCGGCGGCCTGCGAGCAGGGCCCAGCCATCCTCCTCGCCGGCCACCCCCAGCTCGAACCAGGGGGCATAGGCCGTCAGCACGTCCTGTGCCTGACCCCTCAAGATGCCCGACAGGGCGATGCGGCCGCCGGGGCGGACATGTCCCGCTAGGAGCGGGGCCAGGGCCTTCAGGGGGTTGGTGAGGATGTTGGCCACCAGGATGTCCGCCTGCAGGGTTCCGAGCCCCTCTGGCAGGGAAAAGCGGGCCTCTACCCGGTTGCGTCGGGCGTTGCCCTCGGCAGCCGCCACGGCCTGGGGATCGATGTCCACCCCCAGCACCCGCCCCGCCCCCAGCCGCGCAGCGGCGATGGCCAGGATGCCGGAGCCGCAGCCGTAATCCAGTACCGTCTCGCCGCCCCGGATCTCTTGGACTAGCCAGGTGAGACACAGACGGGTGGTGGCATGGGAGCCGGTGCCGAAGGCCAGGCCCGGGTCCAGCATGACGTTCACCGCGTTGGGGTCGGGCGGGGTGTGCCAGGAGGGGACGATCCAGAGCCCCTCCGTGATACGGATGGGCTCGAACTGGCTTTGGGTCAGGCGCACCCAGTCCTGCTCCGCCACCGGCTCCACGCGGAATTCCCCCTGCCAACCCAGCCCCGCGAGCAGGGCTGCCAGGTCGGTCCCGGCAGGGAACAGGGCCACCACCCAGTTGTGCCGCCAGGCACGTGGCTCGCCCTCCCCGGGTTCCGCGAACTGGGGCTCCTCCCAGGGGGTGCCGGCGTCCCGGTCCTCGATGGACACGGACAGGGCGCCGGCCTCCAGCAGGGCGTCGGCCAGCCCCTCGGCCTGGGGGGCGTCAGCGGCGATGCGCAGGGCCTGCCACATGCTAGTGGGCGGAGGCGGGCGGCATCATGCCTGTCTCAGCGGCCGCCGAGCCCCAGCTTCTTTTCCAGGTAGTGGATACTCTGGCCGCCTTCGACGAAGGCGGGGTCGTTGAGCAGTTCCTGATGCAGGGGGATGTTGGTCTTGATGCCCTCCACGATCATCTCCGAGAGCGCGATCTTCATGCGGGCGATGGCCTGGGCGCGGGTGGCACCATACGCGATGACCTTGCCGATCATGGAGTCGTAATGGGGGGGGACGTAGTAATTCTGATAGACGTGGGAATCCACCCGGATGCCAGGCCCGCCCGGCGCGTGATAGAGGGTGATGCGGCCGGGCGAGGGCGTGAAGGTATAGGGGTCCTCGGCATTGATGCGGCATTCAATGGCATGCCCCCGGAACTGGACGTCCTTCTGTTTCACCGACAGGGGCTCGCCGGCGGCGATACGGATGGTCTCCTGCACGATGTCCACCCCGGTGATCATCTCGGTGACCGGGTGTTCCACTTGCACGCGGGTGTTCATCTCGATGAAGTAGAACTCCCCGTCCTCATAGAGGAATTCGAAGGTCCCGGCACCCCGGTAGCCGATCTTGCGGCAGGCCGCAGCACAGCGCTCGGCGATCCTGTTACGCACCTTGGGGTCCAGGCCGGGGGCCGGCGCCTCCTCCAAGACCTTCTGGTGGCGGCGTTGCATGGAGCAGTCCCGTTCCCCCAGGTGGATGGCGTTGCCGTGGGTGTCGGCCAGCACCTGGATCTCGATGTGCCGCGGATTGGCCAGGAACTTTTCCATGTACAGGCTGGGGTTGCCGAAAGCGGCCTGGGCCTCGCCGCGGGTGAGCTGGATGGCCTGGAGCAGATGGGCCTCGGTGTGCACCACCCGCATGCCCCGCCCACCGCCGCCGCCGGCCGCCTTGATGATCACCGGATAACCGATGTCGCGCGCCAGCCGCAGGCACTCGTCCGGGTCCTCGGGCAGCGCTCCCTCCGAGCCGGGCACCACCGGCACGCCAGCGGCGCGCATGGCCGCCTTGGCGGAAACCTTGTCGCCCATGAGCCGGATGGTCTCGGGACGAGGCCCGATGAAGACGAAACCGGACTGCTCCACCCGTTCGGCGAAATCGGCGTTCTCGGACAGAAAGCCATAGCCCGGATGGATGGCCTCGGCATCGGTCACCTCGGCCGCAGCGATGATGGCCGGCACGTGCAGATAACTGCGGGCGGAGGCCGCCGGCCCGATGCATACCGACTCGTCTGCCAACTTGACGTATTTGGCGTCCCGGTCGGCCTCGGAATGCACGGCCACCGTCTTGATGCCCATCTCGCGGCAGGCGCGCTGGATGCGAAGTGCGATCTCGCCCCGGTTGGCTATGAGCACTTTTTCGAACATGTCATCTTTCTGGGTAAGGGGGTAGGGGGAAGGGGGATGGGGGATGAGGAATGAAGCAGATAAGGCTGATCACCGTTTCGCCACCCATCCCCCATCCCCATCCCACACCCCCATCCCCCCTCACCCGATGATGAACAGGGGCTCGCCATACTCCACCGGCTGACCGTCCTCCACCAGGATGGCCCGGATGACGCCGTCCTGGTCGGCCTCGATCTCGTTCATGAGCTTCATGGCCTCGATGATGCACAGGGTGTCGCCGCTGGCCACCCGCTGCCCCACCTCCACGAAGGGCTTGGCGCCCGGCGCAGGGGCGCGGTAAAAGGTACCCACCATGGGGGATTTGACGATATGCCCTTCGGGCTGGGCGGCCGCGGGGGTGGGCGCCGGGCCATCGGTGACCTCGGGCGCAGCCGGCACCGCGGCCTGGGCATAGATGGTGGGCGGGGCATACTGGATAGGCGCTGCGGCCACGCTGCGGGTGATGCGCACCCGCTCCTCCCCTTCGGTGATTTCCAGCTCGGCGATGCCGGAATCCTGGACCAGATCGATCAGTTTCTTCAGCTTCCTCAGATCCATTCATTCCTCCAGGGCGTGCAGGGCATAGCCCAGGGCGAAGAGATAGCCCATGGCCCCCAGACCGGAGATGACCCCCACGGCCAGGTCGGAAAAATAGGACCGGTGGCGGAAGGGCTCGCGGGCGTGGACATTGGACTCAATGAAGGGGATGGCCACCGCCGCCAGGGCGTCGCGCAGCGCCACACTGGTGTGGGTGAAGGCGGCGGGGTTAAAGATGATGAAGCCCACCCCCTCGTCGCGGGCGGCATGGATGCGCTCGATGAGGGCGTGTTCGGCATTGCTCTGGAAACACTCCACCGTCACCCCCGCCGCCTGGCCCTGCTCCCGCAGGGCCGCGTCGATCTCCGCCAGGGTCTGGGTGCCATAATGTTCGGGCTCGCGGCTCCCCAGCAGATTGAGATTGGGCCCGTGCAGGACCAGGATCTTGCCGCGCGCGGAGGCAGATGGAGCGGGCTTCGGCGGGCGCCTTCTGGGGGGCATTGGGGCTTGCCGTCTTTGTTTGGTCGTGGGAGCGCGAGTTTGCCGCAAATGGCGGTCAGATGTCCAGAATTCGCTGCTCATTCCCTGCAGCTTGGCCATATGCCATCGCCGCGGCGCGGAGTGCAGGCGTACAATGGGGGGGCCGGCCTGCCGCCCCGGACTCCGAGGATAGACCGGCGGTTCCACCACCGATCCATGACCCGTTCCCTGACCCTTTGGCGTCTTACCGACGGCAAGCCCGGCCACGAAAAACAGACCCTGGGGCTCGCCCAAGCCCTGGCGCGCCTGGGTGAGGTGTGGCGCCACGACCTGCCGGTGACGGACCACGGGGTCGGCCCGGCCCTGATGGACTGGCTGCTGGGACGTTTCCCGCCGGGACGAGGGCTGCCCGACCCGGACCTCATCTTGGCCGCTGGCCACGCCACCCACCTGCCAGCGCTGGCTGCTCGGCGCGCCCGGGGGGGCCGCATCGTCCTGATGATGCGCCCGAGTCTTCCTCTGGCCCTATTCGATCTGTGCCTGATCCCGGCCCATGACCGCCCCCCCGCGCGCCACAACGTCCTCGTCACTCGCGGGACGCTCAACTGCGTGGAGCCGGGTAGGCGACACGACCCCCACCGGGGCCTGATCCTCATCGGGGGGCCTTCCCGCCATTACCGCTGGGACGACGGCCGAGTGGCCGCCGCGGTGCGAGAGATCGTAACCGCCACCCCGAAGGTGCGCTGGCGACTGACCACCTCCCGGCGCACCCCCGCCGGCTTCCTTGCCGCCCTGGGCAGCCCCGAGGGACTGGAAATCCGCCCCTGGGACGCGACCCCGCCAGGCTGGCTGGAAGAGGAACTTGCCCGCAGCCTCCAAGTCTGGGCAAGCCCCGATAGCGTATCCATGGTCTATGAGGCCCTCACCGCCGGCTGCCAGGTGGGGCTCCTGGAGCTCGATGCGGCGCCGGCATCCCGCATCGCCCAAGACATGAATGCGCTAGCCGAGCAGGGCGCGGTCACCCCCTATGCACGCTGGCGCGAAACCCATGTCTTGAGCCCGGCGCCCGCGCCCCTTCACGAGGCCAGGCGCTGTGCCGAGGCGATCCTCCGGCGCTGGTATGCCTGAAAAACGGCTCACCGTCGTCCAGGTCCTGCCCGCCCTGGAAGCCGGTGGGGTGGAACGCGGCACCCTGGAGGTCGCCAGATACCTAGCGGCCCAGGGCCATCGCTCCATCGTCCTCTCCGCCGGCGGGCGCCTGGTGGCGCAACTGCAGCGGGAGGGCAGCGAACATTACACCTGGGACCTGGGCCGCAAATCCCCATGGACCCTGCGCCACATCCCGAGGCTGCGCCGCTTCCTTCGGGAACAGAAGGCGGACATCCTGCACGCCCGCTCGCGCATGCCGGCCTGGGTCTGTTATCTCGCCTGGCGCGGCATGGACCCGGCCCGGCGGCCGCGCTTCGTCACCACCGTGCACGGCCTGTACTCGGTCAACCCCTACAGCGCCGTGATGACCAGGGGCGAGCGCATCATCGCCGTATCCGAGACGGTGCGGCGCTACATCCTGGACAACTACCCGGCGGTGGATCCCCAGCGTATCGTGGTCATCCCGCGCGGGGTGGACCCGCAGGAGTTCCCCCATGGTTACCGCCCACCGCCGGAGTGGCTCGCCGCCTGGCGCGCCCAATACCCCCAGCTTGCGGGCAAAAAGGTCCTCACCCTGCCCGGTCGCATCACCCGCCTCAAGGGGCACGAGGATTTCATCGAGCTCATCGCCCGGCTGAAGTCCGAGGGAGAGGCCGTGCATGGCCTGATCGTCGGCGGCGCGGAAGCCAAGAAGCTGCCCTACCTGGCCGAACTGCGCGACAAAGTGAACCGCACGGGCCTCACCGAGGACATCACCTTCACCGGCCAGCGCGGCGACCTCAGGGAGATCATGGCGGCGTCCGACCTGGTGCTGTCCCTGTCCAGACAGCCGGAATCCTTTGGCCGGACGGTGCTGGAGGCCCTGAGCATGGGGGTGCCGGTGGTAGGCTACGACCATGGCGGCGTGGGCGAACAGCTCGCGCGCTTTTTCCCCCAGGGCCGGGTACCTCTAGGCGACCGGGATGGCCTCGTGCGACAATGCCGGGCCATCCAGGCCATGACCCGCGTCGAACCCCAAGCCAGCCTTCCCACCCTCCAGGACATGCTGACCACTACCCTTGCCGTCTATGCAGACCTCATGGAAACCCCCATGGTGACGCAGCCCGGCACGGCCGCGTCCACGCATCCATCATGAAGCCCCTCAAGCATTTGAGCCGCGTCCTGCGCCAGCCCTTCAACGCCCGTTATGCCTTCCGCCGCCTGAAGGAATACCACGCCCGACCCCGCAGCCTGGAGGAGGTGGTGGACTGGGCCATGAACTTTGGCGGCAACGGCTACATGCGGGTCAAGACCCTGCAGATTCCCAACGAAATCACGCGCCTGGCACGGGCCGTGCAGGCCATCCAGCCCCGCATCATCCTGGAGATCGGCACCGCCAGCGGCGGCACCGCCCTGATCTGGTCCTACATTGCCAGCGAGCGGGTCATCACCTGCGACCTGAACGACATGACCTATCAAGCCCCCTTGTTCACACGCTTTCCGCCCCCGGGATCCCATTGCAAGGTCACCCTACTCTCGGGCAACTCCCACAGCCCGGACTTCAAGGCCCGGGTGGCCCGGGAACTGAACGGTGCCAAGGCGGACTTCCTGTTCATCGACGGCGACCACACGGAAGCGGGCGTCACGGCGGACTATCTGGACTACAAGGAATTCGTGCGCCCTGGCGGCCTCATCGCCTTCCATGACATCGTCGAGGACCAGCCGCTGCCCACCAACCAGGTCTATCATCTATGGAAACGCATCAAGCCCCTGGCCCGGGTGGAGGAATTCGTCAACGACCCCGGCCAGCGGGGCTTCGGCATCGGCCTTCTGCACGTGCCCGAGCAGGGCGCGCCGGATTTGCCCGCCTGACCGCCCCAGCGAGCAGATGAGCGAACCCTGCGTCATCGCCCGCTTGGCCGGTGGCCTGGGTAACCAGCTGTTCATGTATGCTTTCAACCGGGCCATGGCCCAGCGCAACGGCGTGCCCCTGAAACTGGACGTGGTCGGCGGTTTCGTTCGGGACCGCACCTACAAGCGCACCCATCTGCTGGATCTGATCCTGCCGCCCGCCCTGCCGACAAGCCGCTGGGAGAGCCGCATGTTCCCCCTGGGCCGCCAACTGCGCAAGCTGGAACGCAAGCTCAACGCCCTGCTGCCGCTGGAGCGCCGTTATTACGTGCAAGAGCGGACACTGGCCTACGATCCCGAAATCAAGCATCTGAAGATCACGCGCCCCACGGTGTTCAACGGCTATTGGCAAGCGCCCCAATATTTCGACGACATGCACCCCACCATGGCGGAGCTGATCCGCTTCCCGGAACACCTGACTGGGCCCCTGGCGGAGGAGCTGGCCGCGATCCGGGAGGCGGAAAACCCGGTCTGCCTGGCCATCCGTCGTTACGAAGAGGTGCCCAAGCCCAAGCACCACATCCTGCAACGGGATTATTTCCAGCAGGCCATGGCGCGGATGGAATCCCTGGTGGACAACCCCCACTACTTCGTCTTCGCCCAGAACATGGCCTGGGCCCGTGAAAATATCCGCAGCCGTCACCCGGTTACCTTCGCCCGGAAGAAGGACTTGCACGCCGGCGTCATCCAGGACCTCTTCCTGATGACCCAATGCCGCCACTTCATCCTCTCCAACAGTTCCCTGCACTGGTGGGCCGCCTGGCTGGCCCCTGCGGCCGGCACGGTCATCGCCCCAGCCAGCGGGTGGCCCAATGCCGATATGCTGCTTTCTGGATGGGTCCGGCTATCCTGATCCGTCACCATGACGATACTTGGCGACACGCTCTCGAAATCATGAGCCCAAAGAAACTTCTCCGCTTCCTGCGCCACGCTCCGACGATGCTGACGGAATTGCGCGAGCTAAAACGACAGGCCCGTCAGTCGAGCCACGTGTTTCCCATCACCCGTATCAACCCCTACCCCCACGAGAAAAAACAACAAAGCGGCACGGCCAAGGGACACTATTTCCACCAAGACCTGCTGGTGGCCAGGCGCATCTTCGAAAGCGCTCCTGAAAAACATGTGGACGTGGGCTCCCGGGTGGATGGCTTCGTGGCCCACGTGGCTGCTTTCCGGCCCATCGAGGTGCTGGACATCCGGCCCATGGATTCGAAGGTGCAAAACATCGTCTTCACGCAGGCGGACCTGATGTCTCCTCCCCCCGACATGGCCGGTTACTGCGATTCCCTGTCCTGCCTGCACGCCATAGAGCATTTCGGTTTGGGCCGCTATGGCGACCCCATCGATTTCGAGGGCCACATCAAGGGCCTGAATAGCCTGTACACCCTCCTCAAACCCGGCGGCACCTTGTATCTGTCGTGCCCCATCGGCCCCCAGCGCATCGAGTTCAACGCCCACCGGGTATTTGCGGTGAGATATCTGCTCTCCCTCCTCGATGGCCGGTTCAGGCTGCGGAATTTCTCCTACGTGGATGACCTGGGCGACCTGCATGAAAATGTGGCGTTGACGGACGACCTGCTGGCCAGGAATTGCGGCTGTCGCTACGGATGCGGCATTTTCGAGTTGGAGAAACTCTAAATCCTATGTTGCTCGAACTACTCAAGGCGCCATACAAGTTCCGGCATCATTGGAAATACCACCGGGACATTATCAAGCACCTGCGTTGGACCCGGAAAGACGCGATATGCTTTGAATTTTATCAAGCGCTCATTGGGCCAACGGACCTCGTGTTTGACGTGGGCGCCAACATGGGCAATCGCAGCAAGATATTTCGCGCCATTGGCGCCCGTGTTGTAGCCTTCGAGCCTCAAAGCCATTGCGCCCGTTTCCTGAAAGCCGTTTTTTCCGATGACCCTGGTTTCACCCTGGTACAAGCTGCCCTTAGTAACCAAGAAGGTGAACTTACCATGCACCTGAGCGACGCCCACACGCTGTCCACCCTGGACACGGAATGGATGGAACGCATGAACCAGGGCGGCCGTTTCCCCCACCAGTGGGACCGGACGGAAGTGGTGCGGGTCACCACCCTGGACAAGGCCATCGCGCAATACGGCCTGCCTGCCTTCATCAAGATCGACGTGGAAGGACATGAATACAGCGTCGTTCGCGGTCTATCCCACCCTGTGAAGCAGCTGTCCCTGGAATTCGCCAGCGAATCCCTCGACCGGATCAGCCAGTGCATTGATCACCTGGATACACTCGCGAAGTATGAGTATCGCCTCTCTCTGGGTGAAAGCATGCGCTTCATGGGCGATGCTTGGTGCAGCGGCCAA
>FWPV01013535.1_pt1 | contig 12219 bp, 9 predicted proteins | sample 2228371 | NCBI WGS metagenome assembly FWPV01 (sample SAMEA103939776, study PRJEB20133) | metagenome | reverse complement strand
CTTCCAGGGCGGGGTGGCCATCGCCGCCATCCTGGGGCTCATCCTCGCGCTGCGGCGGTTTATCATGATGTAATTCGCTCTCCGTGTCCTTACACACACAATACAGACGTCAAGACAGATCCTTGAACAGAACATTGCTCTGGATACCATCTTGCATATCTGGCAAGCCAACGATCAAAACAGACGCTGTTGCATCATCACCACCGTTGGTATCCCCCCACTGCAAGTTAGCTATTGTCAGGTGATGACTACCCAGTGCAGGCACCGTAACAAACCAATTGCTTGGAGCATTCGACAAGGCGAATCCCTTTTTGCCACCGACACTGATCTGCAACTCACCACCTTGACCAGGCGCACTCACATTCAGCAACCCATCACCATTCCTATCCATCAACTGCCAATTGATGGGGCGATCGAATTCGAGTGAAAGCGTATCCCCATTCAGGGCAGCAGTACCCCCCTCGATGATATTCGGGTTCGAGGACATGGTGACCTCCAAGCTATTGAGAACCTGGGTCATGCTGTTTCTGTCTGTCACCATGTTAAGCAATGCGCGCTCTGTCTCCAAGAGAATCCGCTCGCTCTTAAGTTCGCCTGGCATAACAGTCATCAATCTCTCATGCAACTTGGTTGCCTCTTCTGCAAAAAGAATCTTGGCGGACAAGACGGCCGCATCGGCACCCGTTGCGCCCTGCACAAGCAGCCAAGGGATTATGCCTGCGTTTAGTCCTTTCGCGACCTCACTCAGCCAGTATTGTTTTTCCGCGAGGCTGGCTGACCGCCCGTAGAGAAAGTCGTACGCATAATCGATGGCCTGCGTCGCTGTTAACCCACGGAATTGCATGATGAATTCCGGTATAGTGGACAGATATTCAACCAATGGCATCGGATCGCCCGCCGTTTGAGCAAGTACAGTCGTCCCAAGCTGCAGCTCGGCTGGTGTCAGCGGGCGACCCAGATACGCAACGGCCAGCTTATGCAGTAATGTTTGTTGCTGTACGCTTGAGACCGGGTCCAGATAAACGCTAACGATACTCGACTCAGACACTACCCCACTCTTGGACTGGTAAATAGCGAACGTATTTATACCAGGCTGAAGTTGGACATGGAGCAATCCCTGAGAAGCCGGGATGTCGATTCCAAAATCGAAAGAACCGGGCGTGCCCGCTGACGATGTGGTAATGGTTTCCGCCCATACGAAATCTGCGGGGTTGTGTACCCGTAGCGTCACCATGCTCAACGATGTTATGCCATCCCCTACGACCCCCGTATCGGTTTCTGGTGTCAGGGTGGCTATGGGTCTCGGTGTAGGTTGTACTGGTGGCTGAGTGGCTCGCGCAAGCAATTCACTCGTTATTTGCCTTGTAAAATCTCCAATGCCTGCCATGGCATCACTCCTGTCATGTATGTTGCAATATCAATCGATTATTACTGTAATCTTGCGGCGGGAATGGGGTTGTCTGGTAGTATCCGCGGCGTAAGGAATATCAATAGCTCAGTCTTGTTGTCTTGCTTGTAGGTATCCCGAAACATGTTTCCGATAATTGGGATATCGCCTAGGAAAGGGATTTTGTTGGTCTCGTCCTTGGTGTCCTGCTCGAAGATGCCGCCCAGCATGACGGTCTCGCCATTGGCCACCCGCACCTGGGTCTTGACGCGCTTTTTGTTAATGGCCGGGCCTGCGGTAGTTGTCTCGCCAGGGGCGTCCTTGGTCACCTCCACGTCTAGAATGATGTTGTCGTTGTTCAGGATCTGAGGGTCTACCAATAGACATAGGACGGCGTTTCGGAAGCTGGTCTGAGTACCACTGGTTGATACGGTCTGATAGGGAATCTCCGTACCCTGGAGAATAACCGCAGGTTTCTGATTCGACGTCACTACTTTCGGGTTGGAAATGATCTTACCCCGCTTGTCGGCCTCCAGGGCGAGTAATTCCAAGCTCAGCAGGGCATTGCCAGCCCCCTCGATAATGGTGAGGCCTATTGAGCCCTGAGCCCCACCGGCTGGTGCGAAAGTTACGTTACCTGGGAGATCGACGTTGAAATTGGGATTGCCTGGCGTGGATCCTGAGGAAAACACTGTATTCGATCCTATTTGTGCGCCAACTCCCAAACGAACCCCCAGACTCCGGCCGAAATTGGCATCCGCCGTGACGATCCGGGCCTCGATCAACACCTGCCGGGTGGGCACATCCACCTTTTTGAGCAGTTCTCGCACCTCCTGCAGCTTGGCTGCCGTATCCTGCACGAACAGGGTATTGGTCTTGAGGTCATAGGTGACGCTGCCGCGCTTGGACAGCACGCGCTGCGCCGCCTGGCCGCTGCCCGCCGTGGTCGCTGCGGTCTGGGTCTGACCGCCCACACCGGTGGCGCTGGCCTCGCAGGACACCGCCTGGCCCGTCTGCAGGGCGGCGATGGACTTGCCCAGCAGGATGCCTTCCGCCTCGTTGGCGCGCAGGTAATTGAGGGGGATGCTCTCGGTCACCAGGGGCTCCAGCTCGGCGATCTGCTGCCTGGCCTCTAGCTCCAGCTTCTCCTTGGCGGCCAGCTCGTCACGCGGCGCCACCCAGATGACGTTGCCGCTGACCCGCTTGTCCAGGCCCCTGGCGCGCAGCACGATGTCCAGGGCCTGATCCCAGGGCACGTCCTTGAGCCGCAGGGTGATGTTGCCGGTGACGGTGTCGCTGGCGACGATGTTGAGCCCGGTGAAGTCGGCGATGACCTGCAGCACCGCGCGCACCTCCACGTTCTGGAAGTTGAGGGTGAGCTTCTCGCCGGTGTAGCGGGGCTTGTCGGTCAGGGTCTGGAGCCTGGGGTCGTCTAAGGAGCGGATCTCGAGGATGAACTGGTTGCCCGTCTGGTAGGCGTAGTAGTCCCAGCTGCCACGGGCCTCCACCCGCATGCGGGTGTTCTTGCCCTGTTCCACGGTCTCCACCAGTTGGGCGGGGGTGCCGAATTCGCTCACCTCCAGGCGCCGCTGTAGGGGGCCGGGCAGCGCCGTGTTGAGGAAGTCCACCTGCACGCCGTTGCCGCGGCTACGGATGTCCACCCCGACCCCTGGATCGGACAGGCTGACGATGATGCTGCCGGCGCCACTGGAGGTGCGCCGGAATTCCACGTCGCGCACGGCATGCTCGCGCTGGGGACCGACCTCGGCGAAGCGGGTGGGGGCCGGCGCCTCTTGGGAACGCTCGCCACGCACCACCACCAGGATCTGATTCCCCACCGGCCGCACCTGGTAGCTCGCCGGCCCGGTCAGGTTGAGTACCACGCGGGTGCGCTCGCCGGCCTGGATCACGTCGTAGTTGCGGATCACGCCCTGCTCCACGGACTCGGTGCGCCGCGCGCTGCGGGTGGCAGCCAGGTCGATGACGATGCGGTGGGGGTTGGCGGTGGAGAAATGTACCGGCTCGCTGGCGGGGGGGGCATCCAAGGTGAGCTTCACCACCTGGCTGTCGTTGGCGCCGCGGCTGACGTTCACACCTTGGAGGGTCGCCGCCTGCGCCCCGGCAATGGCCAGCAGTCCCAGGCAGGCGGCGAACCAGTGGAGGAGTCTGTCTCGGAGGGTCGTGCTCATATGCTTGCCCCTATACATGGTGTCGTATGCCATCCTCATTCCTGCAAGGGTAGGGTGGCGGTGGTCTGGGTCCAGTCGCCCACGCCATCCTGCACGGTCTCGCGGATCTCGATGGCGGTATCGGTGATGGCGGTGACCACACCGAAGTTCTGCCCGATACGGTCACCCCGCTTGACCCGGTAGAGGGTGTTCTCTGGCGTGCGCACCAGGGCATAGATCTCACCCTGCCGGGAGAGGGTGCCCACCATACGCAGGGCATCCAGGGGGAACATCTCCAAGGGGTCCTTGGGCCGGCTCAGGTCGGGGGCAGGGCCGCCACCGCTGCGGGCGGGTTGCAGGTTGCGCGGCGCGAAGGGATCGGCGAGCCCCGTGGGGTCATAGACGAAGGTCTCGGCAAGCTGCACCTGGGGCAGAGGCTCCAGCCTCTCCTGGGAATCCCGGCCGGCCTCGTCCATGAACTGGCGCAGGTCCGTCATGTCGTCCTGGGCGCAGCCCGCCAGTCCCAGGAGCAGGATCACGGCGGACACGGTCCTCATCCCTTCCCTCCCGACTTGCCCTTTTCCTGCTCCGACTCGTCCAAATAGCGGTAGGTGCGCGCCACGGCGTCCATGACGAGGGCGCCGCCCTCGTTCAGGGGGGTGAGACTGATCTCGTGCAGGGTGACGATGCGCGCAAGGCCGGCCACGTCGCTCACGAAGCCGGCCATGTCGTGGTAGCCGCCCTTGACCCGGATGTTGACCGGCAGGGTGGCATAGAAGTCGGCCTTGCTCTCCTGGCCGGGCCGGAACAGCTCGAATTCCAGGCCGCGCGCCACCCCCACCTGGTTGATGTCGGTGAGCAGGGCGTCCATCTCGGACCTGTCCGGCAGCTGCCGCAACAGGGCGGCGAGCGATCGTTCGATGTCCGCCAGGCGCTTCTTGTAGGCCTCGTAGTGGATGGCCTGGCGTTTCTTTTGGGCATAGGCCTCCTTGAGGCTCACCTCTTCCTGGCGCAGCCGGTCGAGCTCGTCCAGGCCGCTCGCCCAGTCCAGATACCAGCCCAGGGCGACGATGACCAGGAAGAGCAGCCCCAGCAGCACCGCCTTGACCGGCGCGGGGGCGCGGGCGAGGTCCTTGAGGTCCAGGGATTTGAGCTCGTTGAGGTCCATCTCAGCTGCCCGCCTTCGGTTTCTCCAGTCGCACAGTGAGGGTGAATTCGCTGGCCCGCAGCTTGCCCACCGTGGCGCTTCTCACCTCCACCAGGTTGGCCGCTTCGAACCGGGGCGAGTCCTCCAGGTTGCGCATGAAGCTGGACACCCGCGCGCTGGACTGTGCATAGCCCTGCAGGGTGAGCAGCTCACCGGCCTGCTTCAGGCCCTTGAGGTAGAGGCCTTCGGGGATGCGACGCGCCAGCTCGTCGAACAGGTGCACCGCCTCGGAGCGGTTGGTCTGCAGGGCCTCCACTACGGCCTTGCGGTCGAGCAGGTCCTTGGTCTTGGCCTTAAGCTCCCGGATCTCGGCGATGCGCTTGTCGAGCAGGGCCGTCTCCTGCCGCAGCAGATCGTTGCGGCGCATCTGGGCGCCCTTGGCCTCCTCGATGACCAGGTGACCGGCGAACACCACTAGGGCCCCCGCGGCGGCCGTGGCGATGGAGAGGAGCACGAGCTGGCGCTGCTGCCGGGCGCGCTTGAGCTGCCGGTGGGGCAGCAGGTTGATGCGGATGGGGTTCATGGATCGAACCTCCGCATGGCCAGGCCGCAGGCCACGAACAGGGCCGGGGCGTCGGCGGCCAGTTCCCGCGCCTTGACATGACTGGACAGGGCCATGCGGGCGAAGGGGTTGGCGATCAGGGTGCTGGTTTGCAGCCGGCTGTGCACCACCTCGTCCAGGCCCGGGATGGCGGCGCAGCCGCCGGCGAGCAGGATGTGGTCCACGCTGTTGTAAGAGGTGGCGCCGAAGAAGAGCTGCAGGGCCCGGCCGATCTCCAGGGCCACCGCATCCAGGAAGGGCTGTAGCACCTCGGATTCATAGCTGTCGGGAAGCAGCCCTTTGCGCTTGGCATCCTCGGCCTCGTCGAGGGGCAGTTCGTAGCGGCGGGCCACCTCTTGGGTCAGCACGTTGCCACCCAGGGCGTGTTCGCGCTGATAGACCAGCTGATGGTCGTGCACCATGCTCACGTGGGTGGTGTTGGCGCCGATGTCGATGATGGCCACGGTCTGGCCGCGGGCGTTGTCCGGGAGCTGGTAGGCGATCTGCTCGAAGGCGTTGAGGGTGGCGAAGCCGTCCACGTCCACGATCACCGCCTTGAGGCCCACCGCCTCGGCCAGGGCTACCCGCTCCTCCAATCGCTCGCGCCGGGACAGCACCACCAGGGCCTCGTTTTCCTGGGGATTGCGCGGTGCCGGCCCCAGGATTTGGTAGTCCAGACTGACCTCCTCCAGGGGAAAGGGGGCCATCTGGTTGGCCTCGGCCATGACCTGGGTCTCGATCTCCTGCTCGCTGGCCCCCTGGGGCAGCAGGATCTTCTTAGTGATCACCGCCGCGGCCGGTAGGGCCAGGACCACCTCCCGCGTCTTGGTCTGCATGGCCTTCCAGGCAGCGCGCAATGACCCCTCCACCAGCTCCGGCTTGGCGACGGCGCCGTCCCTCAGGGCATCCTTAGGGAGCCTTTCGATGGCGTAGCGCTCGACCCGGAGGAGGTCTTTGCCGGCCTCGGCCAGTTCGAGCATTTTTACCGCCGATGCGCTAATATCCACCCCGATCAGGGGTTTGTTCCGGCGTAGCAGCGTGCTCAGTTGCAAGTGTCGGTCCCTTCCCCAGGCATTGTTCAGCCGATTTCTGCGTTATCAACGGCAAATCCTAGCAACAACTTGAATTTCCGTACAACCAAATTTTCGTTCCCCCCACCCCCCGGCCGGGATGGGTGACGCCGCGCCGCCATGTTAGAGCGTTGGGGATGGTATCTCCTGGCCGCCTTCGCCGGCCTGGGCCTGGTGGCGGCCGCCGTGGTGACCCTCTCCGCCGCCCTCATCTATCCCACACTCCCGAGCCTGGAGGTCCTCACCGACTATCGCCCGAAGATGCCCTTGCGCATCTTCACGGAGGACGGGGCCCTGCTCGCGGAGTTCGGCGAGGAGCGGCGCGCCGTGGTGCGCCTGACTGAGACGCCCCTCGTCCTGCGCCAGGCCATCCTGGCGGCGGAAGACGAGCGCTTCTACGAGCATGGCGGCGTGGACACCTTCGGCGTGCTGCGCGCCGCCTGGTCCAACATCGTCTCCGGCGGCGTGAAAGAGGGCGCCTCCACCATCACCATGCAGGTGGCGCGCAACTTCTTCCTCTCCTCCGAGAGGACCTTCCGACGCAAGATCAACGAGGCCCTGCTGGCCATCAAGATCGAACATGCCCTCACCAAGGACGAGATCCTGGAGCTGTACATCAACCACATCTTCCTGGGGCAGCGGGCCTACGGCTTCGCCGCCGCCGCCCAGATCTATTACGGTAAGCCGCTGAAAAACCTTAGCCTGGCCGAGGCGGCCATGCTGGCAGGCCTGCCCAAGGCCCCTTCGGCCTACAATCCGGTGGTCAACCCGGCCCGCGCGCAGGCGCGCCAGCGTTACGTGCTGGGCCGCATGCTGAAGCTGGGCTACATCACCCAGGACCAATACGACCGGGCCCTCAAGGAGCGTCTGACCATCCGCAACTCGCCCCAGGACTTCGAGGTGCCGGCCCCTCACGTGGCGGAGATGGTGCGCCAGTACATGTACGAACGTTATGGCGACCAGATCTACGTGAGCGGCATGCGGGTCTATACCACGATCCGGCGCGACGAGCAGCTGGCGGCGGCAGATGCCGTGCTCAAGGGGCTCGTGGATTTCAACCGGCGACGCGGCTACGCCGGTCCCGAGGGCCACATAGAGCTGCCGGCCGATCCCCAGGCGGCGAAGGACTACCTTGACACCCACCTGCCCGACCTGCAGGCGGTGGGCGGCATGCAGCCGGCGGTGGTGTTGGCCGTGGACAACAAGCGCCTCCTGGCGAGGCTTGCCAGCGGTGAGGACATCGAGCTGGGGTCGGCCGAGGTCCGGTTCGCCCAGCGCTCCCTGTCCCAGCAGCTGCCCCTCAAGCGGCGTCTGCGCCGGGGGGCCGTGATCCGGGTCGTGCGCACGGACGGCAGGCACTGGCAGCTTACCTATCTGCCCCAAGTGGAGGCGGCCTTCGTGGCCCTGTCCCCCCAGGACGGTGCCATCCGGGCCCTGGTGGGCGGCTTCGACTTCGGCCGCAACCAGTTCAACCGCATCACCCAGGCCTGGCGGCAGCCCGGATCCAGCTTCAAGCCCTTCATCTATTCGGCCGCCCTGGAGCGGGGACTCACGCCGGCCACCCTCGTAGACGACGCCCCCATCCTGCTGGACCCCTTCGAAACGGGGGGCGTGCCCTGGGAGCCCAGGAACTTCGACGGCACCATGGATGGCCCCATCACCCTGCGCGATGCCCTCAGGAAATCCAAGAACCTGGCCTCCATCCGGGTGCTGCAGGCGGTGGGCATGGAGGCGGCGCGCGAACACGTGGCCCGCTTCGGCTTCGACATGGCCCGCATCCCCCCCTATCTCACCATGGCCCTGGGGGCGGGCGAGGTCACGCCGCTGGCCCTAGCGGCCGCCTACAGCGCCTTTGCCAACGGTGGTCACCTGGTCCGCCCCTATCTCATCACCCGCATCACCGACAAGGACGGCCGCGTGCTGGAGGCCTTCAGCGCCCCCGCCCCCCAGCGCATCCTGGACCCGCGCAACGCCTTCATCATGACCACCCTGCTGCAGGACGTGGTGCGCCGCGGCACCGCCACCGCCGCCATGAGCCTGGGTAGAGGCGACCTGGCAGGCAAGACCGGCACCACCAACGACCACCGGGATGCCTGGTTCGCCGGCTACAACCCCACAAGGGTGGCGGTGGCCTGGGTGGGCTACGATCAGCCCAGGCCCATGGGCAGGGGCGAGACGGGCTCCGTGGCGGCCCTGCCCATTTGGATGGGCTACATGGGCCGGGTGCTCAAGGACGTGCCGGACCAGCCCTACGGCATGCCGCCGGGCATCCTCACCCTGCGCATCGACCCCCGCACCGGGACACCGGTGCCCGAGGCTGCCGAAGGACGAATGGAATACTTCTACGAGGAATTCCCGCCCTCCGACACCCCGCGCGGGGACCTGACGGGCGAGGCCACCCCAGCCCCCATCACCGAGGCCACCCCGGCCATCCCCAACTTCGGCGACTGATCCCCATGCCCCCCAAGGACCTCTCCCCCAGGCACGCCCAGATGCGCACCCGGATCGCCCAGCTGGCCGCGCGGCTGATGCTGGAGCACGGCATCCGCGACTATGCCCTGGCCAAGCGCAAGGCCGCCCGTCAGCTGGGCGCACCCGAGTCCCAGAGTCTGCCGGGCAACGACGAGATCGAGGCGGCAATAAGGCAGCACCAGAACCTCTATCGACCCGACGAGCACAAGCGCACGCTGCACACCCTGCGGCGGCAGGCCCTTGGGGTGCTACAGGCCTTCGCGCGCTTCGATCCCGTACTGGTGGGCAGCGTCGTGAACGGCACCGCCTCCCACCACTCGGACATTGAGATCGAACTCTATGCCCATTCCAGCAAGGACTTCGAGCAGCACCTGCTCAACGAGGGCATTGCCTTCAAGGTCAAGGACCGGGGCGGAAGGATCGCCTATCTGCTGTATGCCGAGCCAGCCGACGTGTGGGTGCGCATCCTGCCAATGGAGGCCCGCCACGCCGGGGCGCGCATGGGTCAGGACGGCCCGCGGCGAATGAACGCCAAGCAGCTGGCGCAGCTGCTCGAGCAGGAGGATCAGCCCCCTCCGGATCAGGGGTAAAATCACCCTCGGGCACCCCGAAAACCGCCGTGCGCGGCCCGTCAGCCAGGCGTACGGAGCACGGCGACCGAGGCCAGGCCAAGTCGGGTGGGGCAGCGGGCACCGCGCCTCGCAGGCATCGGGTCGCGCGAGCGGGATACTCGAGGTGCCTCCGGTTCAAGAACCTGCCCCACCCTGACGATAAGGGAGGTCCACACAGCAGGCGAGGGAAACGCGTGATCCGCTTCTTCCGACACTACGTGCCGAGCAGCATCCTGCTCCTGGTGGTGCTGGAGTTCGTGCTGCTGTACGTGGCCAGCCGCTATGCCGCACGGCTCTTCGGCCTGGCCCCGGCCTTCACGCCGGCCCCCGAGCTCGCCGCAGACCTCAAGCCGTGGCTCTTTGCCTTGCTCATGACCCTGCTGCTGTCGCTGTTCGGGCTCTATGACTGGGAGTGGACCAAGGGGCTGCGCAGCCTCCTCGTGCGGTTGCTGGGGGCCTTCGTCCTGGGGCTCGCCCTGGTGGCAGGCGGCGGTTGGTGGCTGCCGGGCCTGTTCCCCCAGGAGCGGGAGCTCGTCTCGGGGGTTCTGCTGGCTGGGGGCGGGGTGCTGTTCATCCGTCTGGCCTTCCTGTACTGGAACAATGCCCATGCCTTCAAGCGGCGGGTGCTGGTGCTGGGCACCGGTAGCCGGGCAGCGAAGATCGAGGAGATGATCGCCCGCGGCCAGGCCCAGGGGCTCCATATCGTGGGCTATCTGCCCATGGGCGGCAGCCACCACTACGTGCCCCATGGGCGCATCCTGGAGGAATCCGGCAGTCTCCTGGACATCGTCGAGCGCCACGGCATCGAGGAGATCGTGGTGGCGATCCGGGAGCGGCGCGGGGGGGGGCTCCCCATCGCCGAGCTGCTGGAATGCAAGCTCTCGGGCATCCGCATCCTGGATCTGCCGGCCTTTTTCGAGCGCCAGACGGGTATGCTGCCCCTGGAAAGCCTCAACGCCAGCTGGCTGATCTTCTCTGAGGGCTTCTACAGCGGCGCGGCGCGGGACGTGGTAAAGCGGGTCTTCGACCTCACGGTGAGCGCCGCCCTCCTGCTCGCCAGCCTGCCCATCATGGTGTTGACCGCCCTGGCCATCAAGCTGGAGAGCCGTGGCCCCGTGTTCTACGCCCAGGAGCGGGTGGGTGAATTCGGCCGGCCTTTCACCATCTACAAGTTCCGCAGCATGTACACCGATGCCGAGAAGGACGGCAAACCCCGCTGGGCAGGCCAAAACGACGACCGCATCACGCGCGTGGGCCGCATCATCCGCCGGCTGCGCATCGACGAGCTGCCCCAGCTCATCAACGTCTTCCTGGGCCAGATGAGCTTCGTGGGCCCGCGGCCGGAGCGCCCCCACTTCGTCAACGAACTGGCCGCCCAGATCCCCTATTACCATACCCGCCACAGCCTCAAGCCGGGCATCACCGGCTGGGCCCAGGTGCGCTTCCCCTATGGCGCCAGCGTGGAGGATGCGATCGGCAAGCTGCAATACGACCTCTATTACATCAAGAACCACAGCCTGTTCCTGGACCTCATGATCCTGCTGCAGACCGTGCAGGTGGTGGTCCTGGGCAAGGGTGCCCGCTGATGCTCGGCCAGGCCGCGGTAGTGAGCCACGCCCTGGGGGCGCTGGCCTTCGCGGCCCTGGCCCTGTCCGTCAGGCTTGCCACCCGGCGCGAGTCCCCGCCCCTCTTCCTGCCGGCCACTGCCACGGCCCTGTGGCTTGCCGCCGCCGCTGGCCAGAGCGCACTAGGCGCGGGCCAGGAGGTGACCCAGCTCGCGGAGCTCGTGCGCAATGCGGCCTGGCTGCGCTTCCTCATGCTGAGCCTGCGCCGGCTCAAGCCCGAGGAGCGGCTCTCCCCCTGGCTGCGGCAGCTCTTCCTGGGGACATGGATGCTGCTCGCCGCAAGCCTCGCCCTCCAGGCCCTGCAGCTCGCCCTGCCCGACCCCACGTCGAGCTATCTCGCCTATACCGTGCTGCCCGCCCTGTTGGCGGTGGCCGGCATGGTGCTGGTGGAGCAGTTCTACCGCAACGCCCGCACCCAGGATCGCTGGGGCATCAAGTTCCTGTGCCTGGCCCTGGGCGGCATGTTCGCCTACGACTTCTACCTCTATTCCGAGGGCATGCTGTTCCGGCAGCCCACTCCCGAGGTGTGGGCCGCCCGCGGCCTGGTCAACACCCTGCTCACCCCGCTCATCTGGCTGTCCTACGGCCGGCTGTCCCAGTTCCTGCCGGTGTCCATCTCCCACCGCATGGTCTTCCACACCGTAACCCTCATCGGCACCGGCATCTACCTGCTGCTCATGGCCGCCGCCGGCTATTACATCCGCAGCTTCGGCGGCGAGTGGGGCCAGCTGTTGCAATACGTGTTCCTGTTCGGGGCCGGGGTGCTGCTGCTGGTGGTGATGTTCTCCGGCTCGGTGCGGGCGCGGCTGCGGGTCTTCCTGTCCAAGCACTTCTTCCGCTACCGCTACGACTACCGGGAGGAGTGGCTGCGCTTCACCCAGTCCCTGACCACCGGCGACCCAGGCCAGCAGGTGTGCGAGCGCTCCATCGAGGCCATGGCCCGCCTGGTGGAAAGCCCCGCCGGGGTGCTGTGGCTCAGGCGTGAGGACGGTGCCTTCCACCGCGCCGCCTACTGGAACTGGTCCGACCTGGATGGACGGCTGCCCGCCGAGCATCCCCTGGTGCGCTTTCTGGAGACTCGCCAGTGGGTGATCGACCTGGAGGAATGCCGCAACGACCCCGGCCTGCTGGGAGAAAT